>Ga0307405_10000071_pt1 | contig 45953 bp, 44 predicted proteins | sample 322Cmetagenome_2_FD_203311 | JGI IMG/M metagenome (GOLD analysis project Ga0307405, IMG submission 203311) | Maize rhizosphere microbial communities from greenhouse at UC Davis, California, United States - 322HYB-C-1 | ecosystem: Host-associated > Plants > Roots > Rhizosphere > Soil | place...
ACCATAATGGGAAACTGCCCAGGCGGCACCGGGCGTATCCGCTATCGCCACCCGCACCGTATAGCCCTTATGCTTTAACCTTGAAAAGATCTCTTTTAAATATTCAAGCTCCCCGCCCCAAAGGTGCGTACAACCAGATACATCCAGCAGCAGCCCATCCATACCAAACTCATCAATGGCAACGATGGGCGAATACCTTACACACCATTCTCCCAGCCTGCGCAGCAGATTCCGCGCACGTCCGGGTTTATCGTCCAGCACCTTGAGTCCCGGGCAGATCGCCTTGGCATCCGCCGCCCGCATCCCGGCTTCCACCCCAAAACCAAAGGCCAAGGGGCTTACCGCGGTGATCATCATCCGCCCATGATCTGGCGCTGTAAAGACAAAAGGTACCTCAGCGAGTTCCGGCCTACGGATCAGCTGCCAGTCAGCCAGGAGCTGACGAAACCATATGGAGACAAAACGCCTTTGCATAACCTGCTATCCAATCTGCCTGCCCTCGCGTCCGGTCCATACCACCTCATTAGCCAGTTTCTTCACGGCAGCATGATCGCTAACCTCCTGGAAACCTTCACCCGCCCATTCCAGCACAAAGCTGCCCGGTTTGCCGTTACGCACCTTCAACAGCTCCACCTGCCAGCGCGGAAAGCCCAGGCCAGGCATCCCATCAGCTGTACCGGTGGGCAAAGGACTGATCTTCCACCTGGCGGTAGCCACTGTGCTTGCCGCTTTACCGGCATCCTTGCGCAGGATAAAACCAGTAACCCCGCTTTCCTCCACCGCCAGTTGCAACCTGCGTGATTCTATGAAACTCACATTATTCAGTTCGGAAACGACCGCCGCAAGTCCCTGACACTTCAGGGCCTCCTCGGTCACCCAAAGCACCTCTTTCTCTGTCTGCACATCCATAAAAATGATGCGCTCGGGTTCCACGTTAAAAGCGCTTAACGAAGCAGGAAACAACCTCCGGGAGGTACCCACCCACACGCAAGCCGCACCGTCCTGCATCAGTACAGCAAGCAGCCCTGCAATAAAGCCATCACTGGCTGCTGAATCTTCCGGTAAAACGGTAATAAATTCATGGATGGCCCTTTTGGGAAAGACTCCGCCGGGGAAGACCTGCTCGATCTCACCAAGCCCGATACGCTCCGCCCTGGTCCCGACCTGCGGCTTAAAGCCCTGCCACAGCAGGATGTCCTGCTGGAGTCTGATTAATATTTCCTTTTTAGCATCCATGATTCGTCCCCTATCAGCAGGAAAGCCTTTGCCCCACTAATTACACAGCAAACATAATACTAAAAATATTAGTAAATATTGAAATGTGGATAAATTGGAAAATTTGTTAACAAAGCCTCATAAAACAAAACAAACAGGAATAATATTTACTAATATTTTTAGTTATTAAACAAAATATTTAAATTTGCTTTATGAACCTTTTTTCAGAAACAGCACTATTCGACGGGGGAGTTAAAAGGTACCGGGACTTTGAATTACCGGACACCGAACTGCGGCTATGGCAGCATTTTTTTGACAAAACAACCTCGGACCATTATTATAAAACACTGCTAAAAGACTCACCCTGGCAGCAGCACATGCGCAAGATGTACGATAAGATGATCGCCGATCCGCGCCTGATCGCTTACTACGGCGGAGAGCAGGGATACGCCTGGACACCGATGCTGCTTGAAATTAAAGCAGCCGTTGAGCAAATTACCGAAATCACATTCGATCGCGTGCTTTTAAACCTCTACCGGGACGGAAAAGATTCTGTGGCCTGGCACAGCGACAACCTGCCGGCAGATGGAAAACACCACCACATTGCCTCGATAACCTTTGGCGACACCAGGATTTTCAAAGTGCGTCACAAAACAAGAAAAGATATCCAAGGAATAGATATACCGCTTACCCATGGAAGTCTATTACTCATGGGCGAAACCATGCAGGAACATTACGAACACCATGTTCCCAAAACAACCAGAACCATCGGCCCAAGGATCAACCTTACTTTCCGCATCTCAGATTCCTCCAAACCGGTCTACCTCGTCAAGCCAGACAACAAACACCAACAGCAAGCTTAAAGCAAAGGCTGCAACACCGGCCAGACTCGGCCCGCAATGATCTGGTAACCTTCAGCCAGCGGATGCACCCCGTCATGCATGTTCAGGTGTTTGATTCCCGCAACCCCATCCAGCAAAAACGGAAGTAAAGGCATCTTATTTTTAGCCGCCAGGTCCCGGTACAATTGCCTGAACGCTGCCGCCCGCTGCCCCGGCACCCATAAAGGCAGCTGCATGCCCAGCAGCAAAAACTTTACCAAAGGAAACCTAGCCTTCACCTGATCAATAATGGCCTGCAAATTCCGCTGCGTTCCCAAGGGTGCTAAGCCCCGGATCAGGTCATTGGCACCCAGCGCCAGCACAAAAACATCCACTGGCCGGCTCAGCCAATAAGACAACCTTGACAGGCCCGAAGCAGAAGTATCACCACTTACCCCCGCATTAACGGCCCGATAATCCAGACCCGCAGCATCCAGTTCGCGCTGGATCAAAGCAGGAAAAGACTGTTCATCCGGCTTATGCAAGCCATAGCCCGCTGTCAGACTGTCCCCAAAAAATACAATTCGCTTCATGTCATAAAAACCGCGTTAAGTAAAATTTGTTTAACAGCATCTAAAGCCACCCCCAATAAGAAAGCTTATTCAGCAGAACGAGTTCACTTGCTCATTGTTAATCTGAAAATAAAAATGATACCACTATGAACACTGATCAAACGACAACAGCTCACTGCACAGTACTTAGCTACCGTTACTATTTCCTCTATGATATAGATATTACTCCCTGCAATTGTAGATGTTTGGTTTTTACATTTACAGCATCTACATTGATGAATCCTGCATAATCAAATTGCAACCTGGAAGCTGGAATGCATATGGAACATTTCTCTGATTTCACTCCGTGCTCGCTCAAATTGCCTGAAAGCACTGGTTAATCGTGCGCAACAGCGATTTATGGTCGTAAGGCTTCCCGATAATAGCATCAGCCTGACAGTCCAAAAGTGCAATCTCATCATAGCTCAGACCAGTTAACAGTACTATAGGAATATGTGAAGTGGTCACTCCAGATTTTAATTTATCGCAGATAATCCTCCCATCTGCAGTATCCAGACGGATATCCATTACTATCAGGTCTGGTGTAAAATCCTCAATAGCAGTGTCGACCTCCTCTGCCTTTGCAACTGTGTGCGTGCAAAAATTTTCATGCCTTAAAAAACAATCTAATGCCTCAAGCAATAACTCGTCATCATCAATCACTAATATTTTTTTTTCCATATCCATGGCCGCACCAGCGTAGACGGCAAAGTGTAAATTTACACGTTTTCCCCCATTATTCCTTCAAACCCAAACTATAGCAGCCACATTAGCCCCGCAATCCCTTAAATATTATAGAGTTGTAAATAGATAACAAAATTGTCACATAAAAACATTCCCGTTATATGAATAAAATCTTAATTTAAACAGACTGAACAACATTATTAAACCTACAATTATACAGACTTAACATATTGAAAATATGAACGGGAACGGCTTTCTTCATTCAGCATTACAAGCACAGGTACTCCAAGCATGTGGCATAGAAGCGCTTGGCAAAGCAGACTGCAAAGAAATATCCATATGCATTTTTCTGAAAGACAGAAATTATCTTTCAGAAACCACTATAAAAAAATTTTTCGGACTACTGCAAAACACCGAAAACCCCTCCCCCTTTGTTCTGGACAGCCTGGCAAGGTTTACCGGATATACAGACTGGGATGACTTCAAAAAACAGACCAGATAGATAAAAGATAGCCGGTTTATATATCAAAACCGATTATTCAAGATTTAATATCCAGTCCGCTGCAGTCGTTTCCACGATCAACAAATCATCTACTTACGTAAAAATAGCCAATTCAATGGAGTGCCAAGAAAAAGACGCATAAACGATCATTTAGCCATAGTTGCTTATAACTGGATTGCACAAAAACAGAAACCCTCTAAAGTTTTTGGCAGGCTAAACAGCTGTAGCGTTGTCCGGTAAATCATTGAGATTAAAAAATCAAAAAAAAATAAATCATGTACATAAGCCCTACTGAAAGAATGAAAAAGATCCATCTATGGATGGGAAACACAGCAGCGGATGAGCAGGCCTACTTCAGTTATTTTCAACAGGATGATGAAACCAGCCAGTTTGGTGAGGATATCGGGCTTGATGGTGAATATGATGAAGACATGATCGGGATCCTGCCCTTATCTGAAGAACCGATTCCCGTACAGGAAGTGCTGCAAAAAAAAGTCCCCATAGATCTGGAGAGTATTCCACAGGCAGAAATAGTTTTAGAAAAATTAGGTATCAGTACCGCAAATGCTGCTTTCTACCTAACTGATTCTTCAGTGACCGTCCAAGAGCCATATCAAAAAGATTACAACGGCCTTAGCTATATTGGTATATTTAAAAGTGCGCTCTAAATAGCCTGCTGACCTTATCACCTGATCAGAAAAAAAGGAATCGGCTATGTACTAAGATTTAGGTGGTATTACGATGACCACATGAATGAAAACATTGGCCACTTTAGCGCCCTCACTCCGCTAATTTTCATGCTGACGCTACTCAGAGAATATTGGTGATTAGGAATGCAAAAAGCCACTGAAACACCAATGGCCTTATTTCCCAAAACAGTTTCCTGTTTATTTTGCGCTGTTTTTTTTCTCAGTTACCTCAGCTCTAATCTCCTAAGCCAAGTTTTTTAGGTCCTGCATCGCTTTACGTACACGTATACCAGCTGCTGCGTTTCCACCATCATAAAATTTCGTCACATCCGCTTCAACTGAAGCAATCACTTCCTGTACCTTTTTGAATTTATCCATAAATGTTTTTTTAAGGGCTAGGGCCCCGTATTAACTTATTTTATTTTCGGAAACCGTATTTCAAGCCCAAAACTAAACATTTCATTTAAAAAGCAAAAAACCTACTGGAAACCTAAGTATCCTGCATCACTGCTTACACCTATTGCGTTTGCTCTCCACAGGATAAAGCCTAGCCTTCCACAGCATTCTGCAACAAAATATTCGATATCAGCGGGCACATCGTTTACGATCCGGAAACGGATCTTGTATTTGGGATTATAACTGATATAGACTACCAGATCATCACTGGAAAACCCTCTTCCCGATAACGGCTTAAAGTGAACTTCCTGAAGTTCTTTTGCAGTACGGGTTAGGCGGTCATTCATTACTTTGGCCAATGCTTTTTCGGGCTTAAAATCTGTCTCTAATACAGCCAATACGGTTACGGTCATATAGCAAAAGTATATCGAAAAACGAAATTATCAAGACCATAAACGCAAGCAATTGAAAATGAGAATAATGTTTTTTCCTTAACTGTAAAATTGTACAGCCAAGGAGATAGCGATGATGCACGAGCAGGACTTTGTGACGTTTATTTAGACGGAATCAGCACTGCAAAAAAAGCGAAAGCCAATTGTACCGTCAGTACGGTTTATACGATCACAAATATCATGATTTATTCTTATCTATCTCTAAAGCGGTGAGTTAGTAGAATGGGCCAGCAGAATCCTTAAATCATTAAACTTTTTTCTTTGACTCTCCAGATAGTATCAGGCATTTACTTTCTAATGGTAATGTTTCAAGCTTTCGCCAGTAAACTGCTACTTTCGTAATCCAAAAACAAAACCACATTTGGATGCCGCTGCATGATGGTAGCGGGATATTTCGCATCTACTTGCTTTTCAAGGGTATTTTTAACTGCTATCGCCTTTGCACTTCCTGGAACGACGCAATTTATAAAATCTGCTTTCATTAAGCTGGGGATAGTCAAAGTTAAGGCGTGTGTGGGAACCTGACCGATATGCTCGAAACAGCCATCATTTACCTGCTGTGTCCTGCAATCCTGATCAAGTTCTACAACTTTAACGGCATGGATATCATTAAAATCTGCTACAGGCGGATCGTTAAAGGCTAAATGTCCATTCTCGCCTATCCCCATACAAACGATATCTACAGGATATTGCGCCAGAAGCCCGGTGTACCTCATGCATTCTACCTGAAGGTTTTGGGCATTACCGTTTAAATAGTTAACAGATTTAAACTTAAACTTTCCAAACAAACGTTCCCTTAAAAAGTTACCAAAGCCTTGTGAAGCATCTGATGGCAGGCCAATGTATTCATCCATATGAAAGGCATTGATCTTACTCCAATTCAAGTTACAATCATACAGGCAATTTAAAAATTCATTTTGCGAAGGTGCGGCCGCAAAAACTACATTAATTTCTTTTTTTGACAACAGCAGATGGTCTACCTCCCTGGCAAACCTTTCGGCAGCAGCCGCCCCCATTGTTTTACGTGATTCGTAAACCCTCACATCAATGGTATTTTCTGTAGATAATGACATAGTAAACAAATTAAATTAACATTTTTTTTGCTAATGTAGCAAATATTTTCGTGTACGTACACGAAAATATTTATCTTTAGCTGACTTACACTTAAAGAACAGTAAACAAAAGAGAATTATGACAAACGTTATAAGTAATAAGCAACGTAACCTGCCCCTAGATGTACTCAGGGGAATGACTGTTGCATTGATGATCATTGTAAACAATCCAGGGAGCTGGAACGATATCTACGCACCCTTCAAGCATGCAGAATGGCATGGCTTTACGTTAACCGACCTGGTCTTTCCCACATTTTTATTTGCTGTAGGCAATTCCATGAGCTTTACCAAGAAAGCAATCGGGGCAGTGAGCACTGAGGAGTTCTATAAAAAAGTGCTAAAAAGAAGTGTCATTATTTTCCTGATCGGCTTCTTGCTGTTATACTTTCCTTCCTTTAAAATCGAAGAAGGCAAACTCATTTTCATCAACCCTCTTGATGTAAGGCTCTGGGGCGTACTGCAAAGAATAGCGCTTTGTTATTTGTTAGCGAGCATCGTTATCCATTATCTCCATAGAAAAGGGATCATCATTTTAAGCATAGTCACCCTACTTAGTTATTGGGCGGTACTTTATTTCGGCAATCCAAACGATCCATATAGCCTGCAGGGCAATTTAGTGAGAACGGTAGACCTATTGCTGTTTAACCCCAAGAATCTTTATCAAGGTTTTGGTATCCCCTTTGAACCCGAAGGCTTGTTAAGCACCTTACCTGCTACAGTGAACGTGTTGGCTGGTTATCTGATCGGGCTTTTTGTGCAAAGCCCGGGAACAACAAAAAGCAAGGTCATCAAAACAACTATTATCGGCGTAGTCTTAGTCGCAGTTTCGATGGTCTGGAACGCCTCCTTCCCAATCAATAAAGCAATCTGGACCAGTTCTTACGTTCTTTTAACGGTCGGCTTAGACCTCTTAATCCTTGCTGTGCTTATTGTGTTCATTGAACTGGCCAACCTGCGCAAGTGGACATACTTCTTTGCTGTATTTGGTAAAAATCCGCTTTTCATTTACATCATCTCCTGGATGGTGTTAAAAGTACTGTACATGATACCGCTCGGTCGGTTATCGATAGCATCATCAGCCTACCGCAACCTATTTCTGTCAGCAATGGAGTCCAAAAATGCATCACTGGCATTTGCCCTTGCCTATATGTTGTTGATGTGGTTAGTGTGTTGGGTTTTGGATAAACGGAAAATCTATGTCAAAGTATAAATTTACGGAGTATAATCTATAGTTCTCCATACACTAACAACTTGCGATAAAAGCTTTTAACAAGCTTGGGCGGAACGGCTGTAAAAGCATATAAGTAAGATTACCAAAAAAAGCCGCCTTTAGTAGCTAAAGAGGGCTTTTTACTACCAGGCATGGGTGTGGGATTTAGCCCCCCTGCGCAAATTGCAACGCTCCAAAACAATCTGTTTTATGAAAGTTCGGCTTAGTGCCCGTAACCATATTCCATGTTAAAAAATGAGGCTCTGGTAGTCCGTCGCCACATTTATAAAAGTTTCCCTTTGCTTTTAACAGGCTAAATGAGCTGATGGTGTGATGAACAAATATTTCTTTGGGGATAATGAGAACAATTTCCCAGTCGAACCCTTCCTGCTTCTTTCCCAGTTTTGAATTGATCCTGGAGGAGAAGCTTATTTTACCGATTATTTCTGCAGAAAGCAGTTCACGGCCACTCCTCCTGTTGCCATAACCGACCTTGGTAGCGCCCAAACAGTTAAACTCAAGGTTATAGTACGCCTTGTCGTTATCAAAAGCAATAAAAAACTCTACACAACTGTCGTTATGGATATTTCCATTGTTCAATTCGTTGGCAATAAGATAACGCTCTTCAATTTGGTACCATAGAATTATTGCATCGGTATTATGGGCAATGACAAAATTGGCCTTGGCATCACTTTTAAATTCTGGCCACGGAATGTATGATATCGGCATGCGCTGCAGTTGCTGTACGGCCAACACCAGCTCATCTGCCGTAGTGAAGTCTGAAGTTTTAATATAGGGGATTTCTAGCTTGTTCACGGGGTATTTCGATATAAATAGTTTGTTTTAGGGTAGATGAAGAACTGCGGCTGGCTGTTGTGATGCACGATAAACGACTTTACCGTTTACAATAGTGGTGTCTATGTTAATATCCTGATCAAATATTACGATATCAGCATCCTTTCCGTTAATAAGTGAACCTTTAAAGTCGTCGATGCCTAAAATTCTGGCGGGAGTTTCAGCACTCATCTTAACTGCATCGAACAATGGAATATCTGCCAGGTTGATCATGTTTCGAACCAGCTGATCGGCTGTTGCTACACTACCTGCAAAGGCACTACGATCGGCCAGTTTGGCCACCCCATCTTCTATAATCACTTCCATCCCACTTTTGAGGCTGCCCAGAATACTTTTGTCTACGCCTGTACCTGCTGCACGCATCGCATCGGTGATCAAAGCAGTATTTTCGGCTCCTTTGATTTTGTACACCAGTTTTAATAAAGGTATGGGCAGATGCCTGCCGTCACCAATAATCTCCACCGTCATATTATCGATAAGATAGGCACTTTCTACCACTCCCGCATAGCGGTAGGCATTTCTACGGGATACACCAGACATGCACGAATAAAAGTGGGTTACATGGGTAAATCCAACTTCATATGCTTTTATTACCTCTTCGTAAATAGCATCGGTATGGGCAATTGCAGCAAGAATGTTTTTTGCTTTTAGTACTTCGGCGAACTGTAGCGCTCCAGGCAATTCAGGTGCGGCACTCCACCTTTTAATCACCTTGGTGGAAGATAGTATTTCACGGTATTCATCCGGATCGGGATTTCTGATGTATTTCGGATCCTGGGCGCCTTTTTGGCTCATTGCAAAATAAGGGCCTTCTATATGCAGGCCTACAAACTGGGCACCATCAATATTTAATGGATGTGCTTTTTCGTAGGCAGCAATGGTTGCCAATAAATCTTCTTTTTCGCAGCTCAGTGTTGTAGGCATCATTGAGGTGGTTCCGAACCTGGCATGGGTGCGTGCAATTTCAAGGAATGCTTCCAGCGTATTGTCCATAAAATCGTGCCCACCACCGCCATGCACATGCATATCAATAAAGCCTGGAGCAACATACTTCCCTTTGGCGTCAATTTCCAGGGCGTTGGGAACGGAAACATTATCGGCTGTTACTTCCTCAATTTTATTTCCGGCAATTACTACCGTCCCGCCCTGAATTAAACCAGATGGGGTAATGATATTGCCATTGTATATTTTAGTATAGTTCATAAATTAGTTCGTTGTAAATTTCCAGTCTTTAAGCCGGTGCGCATAAAAAGCATAGAAAATGAGGTAAGTGTAACAAGGCAGCAATACCCAATAGGCTTCGCGTAAACTATGCTGATCTGCCCAATAGCCATATAGCAATGGCATGATGGCATTGCCGCATAGCCCCATAATGAGTAGGGAAGCACCTGTTTTAATGAAACGCCCCAGGTTGTTGAGCGCAAGTGGCCAAACGCCGGCCCAGATCATGGAGTTTGCAAAACCTAGCGACACAATAAACCAAACCGAGATGTCGGTATCATGACCGAAAAAGGCTACTCTTCTTTCGAAAGCTAGAATGCACAGGCTGAGTATTAGTCCGAGCACCGTACACACTTTTAGCGCAGTAAGCTGCGAAACAAGCTTTGGGATGAAGGAGATGCCCAGCAAGTAGCCTATAATAGTTGCCGTAAGTGTGTAAGAAGGAAATGTTTTGGCCTCCATAAAAGCCATCCCCTGGTGTGAGGCATAGTTCACAACACTATCAACAGCAATCACCTGAGAGCCAACATGGAAAAATATGGCAACCGCACCGAGCACTAAGTGTGGAAAGTCAAAAATGCTTTTCTTACCGGCATTATCAACGGCAATGTGCGAGTCTTCGTGTTCGGTATCTATTTCGGGCAAGGGAGAATAGCGCACCAAAAACCCGAGCAATAACAATACTAGGGAAACTACGGCATAGGGTATCACCACACGTCCAATAATTTCATTGAGAATAACTTCTTTTTCACTACCATTCATCAATGCCACCTTTCTAAACAATTCGTTATCTGTTTCTGGCCGCAGAATCACTGCAGCAAAGAGCAAAGGCGCTAATATTCCGGCCATTTTATTGCAGATACCCATTATACTGAAGCGTTGTGCTGCCCTATCCTGCGGACCAAGGATAGTGATATAAGGGTTTGCGGCAGTTTGTAAGATGGCAAGGCCAATGCCAAGGGTAAAAAGTCCACTCAAAAATAGCGGGTATATTCTGTTTAGCCCGGCGGGTATAAACAACATAGCGCCTAAGGCCATCACCCAAAAACCGCACATCATTCCTTTTCTGAACCCGATTTTTTTAAGCAGATAGCCAGCAGGCAGCGACATAACCAGATAGGCGATATAAAAGGCAAATGCAACAAGGTAAGATTCAAAGTTATTGAGCTCACAAGCGATCTTGAAAAAGGGAATGAGTATGGCGTTGATCCAGGTTACAAACCCGAAAATGAAGAATAGCAGGCCAATGATCGAAATTGAAACCAACATATCCTTTTTGGTAAACGAAGACACCTGAATAGGGCTGTTCTGTAATGACATATAACAATATTAAGGTGTGTTGTTAATTTTCTGTAATCGGGTAATCAGGTCTGCATGCCTGAAATTCCGCAACCGGGCTTCTTCTGCAATTTCCATATCATATAAAAAATGGCTGTTTAACCTGGCAAACTTCGCATTGACTTCTGATACGTTTAATTCCCGCAATTGCTTTAATGCCGTCGCCGCCTGCTTTTTATCGAAATCTTGCCTGTTTAGTTCGCTTTCTACCTCCATACACACCAGGTAATTGTAACGGATATTTGCCATGAGCACATAATGTGCATATTCCTTTTGGCCTTTATCAACTTTTAAAGACCTGAGCGCATTCAATGTATACCAAGCACTATCCTTGAGTTGCTTAACCGTAAGACCCTGCTTACTTACTTTTCCTTGATTTACCTCGTAGGGGGCTAGTTTTAATGCATTCCAGAAATGTCTGGCCTCTGATGCTGACAGACCGTATTTATCGGCTGCATAGTTGGCTACAAAATCGGCGGGTGCAATTGCTTGCTTACTTGCAAGTGCCTTAAAAAATGCATCAACCAAAAGGTTAAAACCCGAAAGTGGATACACCCTTCTGATCGCATGGAGATCTATAATATCACTATGCGACTCGGCAATTGGCGAATAGATGCCGGAAGTAGACCACGATGTCATGATCATTCCTTTGTAGCCAAGCGCTCTGCCTTTGGGGATAAAGACCGCCATGTTGTTAAAATGCTTTGCCCAATCGGTTAAAAAATAGTTATCCGGGCTACTTCTCAATGCCGGAGATCCCCAAATTTCGAAGCCGCTCTTCATCAGCTTCTCATGGTCGCCAAAGCGGTCTAACTCCCAACCATAATTCCAGTCGATAAAGACGGTTTCCTTTGGCAATGATTTTAAGGCATCAGGATATTTAAGGGCGATGTCTGCCCAAACTACTGGTTTTTTCCCCAGACTCACCACAAGCTCACACAGCATTTTGATATAGTCGCCATATAACCTGCCCATACCAAGTGAATCTGCTTTGCGCTTAGATTCTGGCGATTTGCCCAGGAGATAGGTTTCATCTCCGCCAATGTGAAAATATTTAGATTTATGGGTACTGATGAGGTCTGTATATAAATCAGTGAACAAGGCTTTACAAAGCGCTTCCTTCATCGGGTTTACCTGTGAGTAATCTTTCTGATCTTCCCTCAACGCTCTATACCTGTAATTTTTAAGGATGTATTCGACGTGGCCAAAACTTTGTTGCAGTGGTATCACATCAATTTTTAATGAATCACAATAGGTAATAAACGATTGCACTTCAGCTCTGCTATAGGCAAACTTGTTGGCAATAACCGCATGTTTTTCGAATGGGTAGGTCCCCTCCCATTCCATCACTAGGGTATTGATACCGTTTTTGCTCAGCCGGAGCGCAAATTCCTTTAAGGCGGGCATCTTCATCACCTGGATCCTTAAGTCAAGATGAAAACCCTTAATGGCAAAGTCATTCCCCTGCTCAGATGTTTGGGCATAGGCATAACTGGTAGCAATGAGCCAAACCAATGCAAAAACCCACTTTGTTCTATTTATCCTCTTGTTCACTTTCAATATTTTATTAATCAAGATATCATTTTCTCTCCATTTATCTTTCACTTCCAGTTATCTGGCGGACTGCTCAACTGTGTCCTGATCCACTTGCCAGCTTCTTTGAGGTTATCGTCGGTCCATGGACCATCCGGGCAGGTGCCTGTTTTCCAGGCTGCGCCGCTGCGCGGACTATCAGAGAAGTTCCAGTTCACCCATGATATTTTTCGATCTGCAAGAAATCTGAGCCATTGCTGCGACTTTATGAAATCATTTTCTCCATCGCCCCATCCATCCTGGGTACCAAATTCGGTTACAAAAACCGGGATACCCCCATCAAGTGCGGCTTGTACAAAGCCCATGCGGGCATCCTGACTGGGTTTGTTTTGGTCAGCGGCATAAAAATGCATGGTGTACATGATATTGTTAAAGTTTAATGTCTTGCCAATTACATGGTCGGGCCTCGAGGCAAATTCCGGAGTGCCAACAATCACGATAGATCCGGGATCGTTATTGCGGATAATTGGAATAATCTGTTCCGCATAATTTTTAATCAGTTGCCAGGTAACCGGATACTTATCGCTATTGGGTTCATTGCAGATTTCGTAAAGCACATTCCCTTTGGCTGCATGTTTTTTGGATACGTGTTCGAAAAATGTTTTGGCCATTGCCGTGTTGGCGTTTGGATCGCCAGGATGCAACATATGCCAGTCAATAAGCGCATACACGCCCCTTTGATAGCACTTTTCAACCAGTTCATCTACAAACTGTGTAAAATGTTCTGGTTTAGTCTCATAGCCTCCCTCTTGGATATACATGGAAATGCGCAAAATATCTGCTCCCCAATTGTTGGTCAACAGATCGAGCGACTGGTCATTATAGCAATTACCCCGATATTGTAGGCCATGGGTACTCATGCCCCTCAATTGGATGGCTTTCCCCTGCTGATTCATAAGCTTGGTGCCCACTACCTTTAACCTTCCGTTAATAACAAACGGATTGTCTTTATTTACAGGTAACTGCCGTTCTTGCGGCGCTGCTGTTTGCTTGCCGCTGCATGAAACTAACACAAAAAGGAGCATACAGAGCAAATTCAATATTTTCTTCATTTAGTTAATTTTTACTTTAAGGCTTCCCTATGGGTTTTATCAATGAGGCTTAGTAGTGAATTTTCATTTTGGCTATCGTATAAGAGTTGCCAGATCATTACCCCACCACCGTCTTTGGTAGCCAATACAGTTTTGTCTTTAATGGTATTTTTTCCATTGTAATAAATTGTGCCGCTATTTTCTGGCAACACAATTTCGTCGTAATCCATCCGCTCAGCATATTTGGCCTGCACATCTTGCCAGGACAGTTGCCTAAAGGTCCTGTCTTTACCTGGCAACTCACCAAAACCGTAACCGTAAAATGGAAGTCCGAGGTTAAGACTCGTCTTTTTCATGTCCCGCTCCTTATGCCAATAATCCAGATGATCCATTGCGTAAGACATTGGTGCGTGTTGCCCGGGCACTTCGGGCTTCCAGGGACCAGTTTTGTCGTAGGCCATGATATTGATAAAATCAAACTGCGCTAAAGCTAAATTGGTTATTCGGTCTCTGGTCCACCAGGCCACCGCAGCTGATAAGAGCTTCTTTCTTTTGTTCAGTTGTTTTTTTAACCCAACAATAAAAGCCTCGTAGTTGGCATCAATGTCGTCCCCCTCCAAATCAACATCAATGCCATCGAGGTTATATTTATCCAGCACAGCAATAAAGTTGGTAACCAAAGCTTTCCTATGCTCATCTCCCAATAATCTGGCGTAATAAGCATGGCTGCTCCCCCCACCACAAGACAGCAGCACTTTGATATTCCGCTGATGTGCCATTTGTACTACCGTATCTAAGCCAGGTACATCTTTAAAAACGCCATCCGCATTTGGGTTGATGAAAGCGATGTTGAGGTGCGTTATTTTTCCCAAATCAACTTTCTTCAGGTCTTGTACCATATTTGCCCGCGACCAGATGTAACCGATTACTTTAAACTGGGCATGCAAAGGATTAACCGAAGCCAAGATCAAAAGCATCAAGCCACAGATCCATTTTTTGTTATTACTGTAAATCATTTGTATAACTATTGAAAAGGTTATTGTGCTTTATTTTTTGGAACCGGCGCCAATCATTTAACCCGCGCTGGCCCAATAGGGTGTTTATTTAAGGGTATTGTAAACCGCCTGAGTTAAAGAATTGTTTCCTGATACATCAAAATCTCCCTGCCAGATATAGGCACCCAAAAAGTCGCTTGTTTTAATGAAATTTGCTTTTTGGGTAACCAATGGAACGCCGTTGAAATAAATTGCTAAAGGCGCCGGTGTTAAATCTACTTTCTCCTTATCAAAAGCTGTAGGATATAATGCCAGAATATCTTTATAGGCAATATAGTTGAATGAGGTAAAGCTCGCATTGTTGCCATTGGCATCAACCGCAGTGTACCTTAATCCCATTGCCGGGATGCCTACTACAATTTTGTTAAGCGGCAGTTTAGCTTTCCAAACATTGGCACTGTTTACCATATAGTCGTAGCCTGAAGGATTACCCAGTGGCTTGCCCGTACCGGTATTTAAACCGCTTTCGAAAGCACGAACATGTACCCAGTTTACATTGATCAAACTTGCAGCCGTGTAGTTACTGTGTGTGTAATTTACCGGTACAGTAAGGGTAATGATTTTGGAAGTTCCTAATGCATTGCGCAACTCATTGATAAAAGTTATCGTTGCAGCCATGTTAGCTGTTGTAGTTGCTTCTACGGTATTGCCCACATCGGCCATCATTACATCTACCCCATCCATGTTCCTTAAGGCCAGGTAATCTTTAACGGCCTGTACCAGTGCGGTACGCTGAGTTACATTCTTCAATGCCGAACCAAAAGTATTACTGTCATAAATATTCCAGCCGTTCGCCGAAAGTGTGGCACTAATGCCCAGTAGCACCGGAACACCAGCCAGATGTGCCTTGGTCACAATTTCCTGCGATTTCCTGCCCGTTTCTCCTTTTGAAACATCCAACAATCCGGCAGCATTAATTAAGCCCGCCTTGAACGTAACATGCGTTATATTATTCCAGTTTATATTGCTGATATCGCCATTCTCTCCCAGGTAAGACATTACCACCTTGGTGTAGCTTTTAGACGTAAATGCTGTTCCGGCAGCAGCCAGTACAAACACATCTTTAAACCGGCTTACCGTGGTTCCGTTATAAGTGGCTTCTACTTTTATGCGATAATCGCCAGCGGCTGTAGCCATGAAAGCATATTTTTCGCCTGTAGCTACTTGTTTGTCGTTTACCTTCCAAAGCACTTGTACCTTTCCTGCAGGCGTAAATTGCAGTGTATTGAATGTAATAGTTTCTCCCGGTTCCAACACTTGGGTTGCGTTGGGAGTTGGAAAAATGGATGCAATGTCTCCACCAATAATTCTTGGCACATAATCATAGTCCTTTTCCTGTTGGGCTACCTCATTTTCTTTACAACCAAAAAAGAGGGCCGCAGCAAATAAGGCGTATATTAATAATTTGATTCTTTTCATCTCTTTAAATTTTGTAAGATCATATTAATGATGTTTATTATTCCTGATCCCACCAAACGCGTTTGGTCCAATCGTCTGTACCGATAATTTTAATCGCCGCTTCTACATTAGCTGCATTCTGCTGTTTCTCGGATAGTGGATATTCAAATCTTCTGGGTATGGTTTGTGATACCGATTCGGTAGTAGGCGACGGTACCAATACCGGAAATCCGCTTCTGCGCCAGTTGGCATAGGTTTCATTTCCATTTAACAACAAAGCAATCCACAACTGTGTATTAATCTGCTCTAATTCTCTGCCCACAACTAAGGGATTGGCAGTTTTGAAGTTGTTGATTTCGCTTGCCGTTACCACCGGACCGCCTGGATATAAGCTTAGCTGTTGCATGGCTGCCTCCAAACCTTTGTAATAATGCTCTTGTGCGGTGCCACCTAAGTTCAATCCGAAACGCTGTGTCGCATCTGCCAGTAGCAGTTCTACCTCAGCATACGTGATGTGGAAGAATGGTGCATCGTTTCTCAACAAGTTATGGTTTAACTGCGGTTTAAGGTCTATGCTTCTGGGGGTGTAAGATGTGCCGTTTGCCAATGTAATGGCAGTGGTACTTAACACATCATCAGAGTTATAACGGCCCGGGATTGCGCCTACCAAGCCTATTTTAGCCCTTACCTGTGCCGTAATATCCTCCCGCTCCAGGAACCTGGTCGGGGCTACCGGATTGAATTCGCGGTAACATTTAATCAGGTGGTTTACACGCGGATCATTGGTAACCGTTAATGCATTTAAGAAGGTGTTTACTACACGGCCCATTTCGTTTTTACTGTTCCAGGCTGCTGAAATTCCGTTCGGGCGTGGATCCTGATAACTGTTGGGAACATTCTCATGCCTGGTCATACAGATATCGGCATTGCTTGTGAACACACCGGCGGCATAAGCTGCCTGGATTTCAGCTTTGGCCTTTTCCGGATCCCGCTTAGCCAGGCGAAGCGCTAAACGCAACCGGAGTGAGTTGGCGAACTTTTTCCAGGCGGGGATATTGCCCTTGTAAAAATACTCGTTGGGCACCCTATCTTTAGCCGCATCTAACTGGGCAGACGCTTCGGCCAATTCCTTGAAGAAATCGTAATAAATATCTTTCTGCGCATCAAACTTCGGCCTGATCTGTCCGGTAGATCCTTTCCCTGCCTCAAAATATGGGATATCACCATAGGTGTCAGTCAATCGGGCAAAAATATACACTTTCATGATCCGGCACATGGCGTTGAGGTTGGTTTGGTTGGCCACCCCTTTGCTGCGTTCTACCGCATCAACAATGTTAACCACATCGTTCTGATAGCTCTCATCGAACATCCGCCAGAGGTAAGAAGGCGTTTTTTTGTACACCGCACCAAAACTCATATTAAAAGCACCTGCAAACTGCTGCATCATCGGGATGAGCATAAAATAGTTTGTGCGTTCCTGTATGCCCAAATCGCCCGAAAAATATACCTGGGTGTACATCAGCTGACTGGCAGGATCTAAATTAGACGATCTGGTAGGGTCTACATTCAGGTCACCAAATTTCTTGCACCCCAGTGAAGTCAGGATCAGCAGGAGCATTACTATATATGTTATTTTTTGTTTCATGATCGACATCTTTAGAATTTAACATTGAGGTTAAAACCCCAACCTCTACGGGTGGGAAGTGAACCATATTCCAGACCCTGGCCATTGCTGTTATTGTAATTGGAATCAGGATCTACATTGGGTACATCCTTATAGATGATAAAAGGATTTCTTGCCACCAAGCCTAGCGACGAGCCTTTCAGTCCGAGCTTTTTATTCAACGCCTGTGATAAAGTATAGGTAAAAGTCAGGTCCCTCACCTTTACATATGTAGCCTTATAAACAAAGGGCGTAGCAATATTAGAACCATCGGTAGCAAAGGTTGTCCAATACAGTGTCGGATCCATAGCTCTTGTATTCGCTGTGTAAACCGGATTAGCCGCAGTTCCGGTATTAATTACACCTTGTGGCACAAATCCCCTTACCTTTCCTTCCGCGGCCCATTCTGCAGCGGTTTTTTTAGCGGCCAAACGGTTTTCTTCAGATAAGATCCACTCGTCTCTTCCTGCTAATGTTGCCATTGCAGAGCCTCTGGCATGCATAAATAGATTGGTCATAGAAAATAAATCTGCACCGTATTTCACATCAAAGCTGGCGTTCAAACTGAAGTTTCGATAAGAAATCCGACTGGTTACCCCGCCGGTCCAATCAAATACCCCCTTGCCCAGAACCTTCATTTTAGGATCAATAATGGGCAACAAGTTGGTAGAGTTTAAGATCACGTTGCCATCCGGGTCTCTCATAAAATCGTATCCCATTAAAGTTCCGTACTGCTCTCCAGGCTTAGCTACCACCCGTAAGCCTGCCCAACGGGCCTCTGATAGTGAAAGATATTCGCCTACACGGTCAGACAAAGACACTACTTTACTTACGTTTCTGGCAAAGTTGACACTGATGTCCCATTTGATTCTGCTTTTATCAGACAGCGGACTTGCCGAAACCAATAATTCGATCCCATGATTGGCGATTACGCCCGCGTTTATCAGTTGTTGTGGATAGCCTGATGAGAATGCAGCAGGTACGATGTTGATCTGGTCTCTTGATTTTGAACTGTAGTAAGCCGCATCAAAATTAACCTTGTTTTTAAAAAACTTCAGGTTGGTACCAATTTCGAAAGATCTCGTTCTGGTTGGTTTCAAGTCGATCGGTGGAATCACCCGGGACGAAATTTTGCCATTCAATGCTCCGTTAAAAGGGAGCTGATTAAGTGAATAGTACAAATCCAATAAAAAAGGATCAGTATCATTTCCAACCTCTGCTACGGATGCCCTTAACTTACCGAACGATAAAATGTTACTGTTAATTTTAAAAGCATCGGTAAATACAAAGCTGGTAGAAAGTGATGGATAAGTGTAAGTATTGTTGTGCTCGGGCAAGGTTGAAGATTGATCTCTTCTTACAGTAGCGTCTAAATAAAGATATTTCTTAAAACCTACCGTTACGAGTCCGTAAACAGACCTGATCGTACGCGGAATATCGTTGGGAATCACTGATTTATCTAAATAACTACTGGCACTAATGGCGTCTAAAACAATCATATTTGAGAAAGCAGATGTAGCACCTTTTCGAATGCGGTTATTGATGCTTCCACCTAAACGTGCGGAGATATTAAAGTCTTTGCCAATTTGCCTGGTATAACTTGCCAGGGCTTCTACCTGATTGGTCGTGTAACGTTGGTTAACCTGATCAAGCTGTCCGCCCAATGCCCCGGGTGTGGTTTTTGGCCTATAGCTTTCATAATCCAAAAAGGTAACATCTGTTGCTGCTTTAGCATTTAAACTGAAGCTCTTGGTAAACTGATAGGTTGCGTTTAGCGATCCGGTAAGCCGCTCTTTAGTCGTCTTGTTATACATCTCCTGGATTACCCAATACGGATTGATACGGAATTGACCACCGCCCCAATCAACATAATCGCCCTGCGCCGTTTTGTAGTTTGTTTTAAACAGTTCTTGATCTATATTATTGGCCAGACCATTAAAGTTCATGCCGATGTTGGATGGAGAATCGCCCAGTCCGGCCCTGTTGTTCACTTTCTCGTTCATATAAGTTGCCCGTACATCAAGCGAGAGCTTGTCGCCGAATTTAGAACGTCCTGAAAAAGTATAGGTATTTCTTTTGATGTCGCTTGTTGGCACAATATCCTTATACCGCAAGTCTGCTGCAGAAAACCTGAAGTTAGATTTGTCTGTAGAACTGCTCAGGGCTACTGTATTATTAAAAGATGAACCTGTGCGGAAAAAATTCTGAATGTTGTCTTTAACCAGCGCATAAGGTCTGCTTACACCGTCGAAACCCACCAGGTTGATTCCTGGATCTAGGCGTGGACCGAAATTGATGAAAAGACTATTGAAAGCCGAAGCCTGATCAACTGGTAATAACTGGTTTCTGCCCTGGCCGTATAAGTATTGTACATCATCATATTTCGTCAATTGTGTTTCTATCGAGTTGGTGCTGTTAAAATCTATCCCGAGCTCTTTGCTGTTAGCACCTTTTTTGGTCGTAATTAAGATTACACCGTTACCGGCCAAACTTCCGTAAAGTGCCGTTGCTGCCGGGCCTTTCAGTACCGTTACCGATTCCACATCGTCAGGATTGATTGCAGAAATTGCATCTCCCATATCTACCCCGCCACCGAATTGATCGGTCCCTACCTGGCCGTAATTAGAATTGTCCATCGGGATACCATCTATTACATATAAAGGCTGGTTATTTCCTGTAATACTTGTTGAACCCCTGAGTACAACCCGAGATGAACCTGCCGGACCACCAGCGGTACTTGTAATAACCAATCCGGCCACCTTGCCTGCAAGCGAATTGATTACATTCGTTTCTTTGGCTTTATTAATATCATCTCCGTTAACCTGCGTAACGGCATAGCCGAGTTCTCTTTCGCTGCGCTTGATACCGAGAGCGGTTCTTACCTCGACGGTATTCAAAGTGGTTACATCCTCTCTCAGCCGGAGATCAACCCGTTTTTTGGAGTCGCGTGCCACAAAGAACTGGGTAGCCAAACCCACGCTACTTACCTGAATGGTATCCCCATTGCTGGCCCTCACCGAGTAGCCACCAGAAGGATTAGTGTTGACCACCTGTTTGGTCTTTTTATTCAGCACACTAACATTCGGCAATGCGAAGTTATGTTCATCGGAAATTATCCCGGTTACATTAAATGCCCCTGTTTGCCCAAATACGGTTTTGGGAAAGGTCACTAACAGAAACAGGAAAATGAAACCGAGAAAAACCCTGGTCATTTGTAAAAGTCGTTTCATTTTAATAGTTTGTTGGTTTAAAAATGTTTAGTTGTTGTGGTTCTTCAAAATTAAAATAGCTATTTTCCCGGGCTGCGCGATACCGATAAGCCAGCTGTACTAAAATGTTTTACAATAGGGATGCGTTTATAATTGGTTACCGTCAGTATTCATCGTTAACGTACACGGTTTTTGATCAAAAAAAACATAGAAGGGTTTTAAACTCCTATGAACATTTTCGCTTACCTATTTCGTTAACGTACACGAATATATTGAATATTTTTTCAAAAGCAAATTTTACAGCCATTTTTTTTATAAAAATTATGGCTAGTTTTTATAGTAAATATAGTTTTCCTTGGTAATGATGTCAATTGGCATATATTGTACGCTTTCTACCGTGGCCTGCAAAAGGTGCTGGTAGATAGACATCACCCCTTTGTAACCCTGCTCCTGCGGCTTTTGGCAGATCAGAAAATCAATGGTACCATTTTTCAGGTGGGTTATATTCTCTTCTAAAAAGTCGTAACCCATTAGTTTTACATCTTCAATTTTGTATTCGTTAAAAAATTTCGCGACAGACGATACCCTGGAATTGGTTACGAAAACCAGGTTGGGCCTGTTTTTTTCGAATTGCTGCTTTAAGATTTTTTGAAGTGAATTATAATCGGTTTCGTTTATATCAATCTTATCTATATCAACTGCTATATTTTCTTTTTCAAAGTAGGTCCTGAAACCCTCTTCTTTTTTCAAAAGATGATGGTGCAGGTCAATCTCCCTTGATATGTTAACCAACAGCACCCGCTGTGATGGGGAAATGAGGTATTTGGACAAGTGGGCGGCCAGGTATCCACTTTGAAAGAGGTCTGGACCGATGTAGGCTACATTAGCCTGATTGGCCAGATCCGAATTGATCAAGACGAATGGAATATTGTTTTGTCTGCAGCGCGCCAGGAAATTAATCGATTCTTTTTCGAACATGGGTGCCAATAACAGTCCGTCATAACCGTTTTTAAGGATATTGTCTGCCTGGTTGATGAAAGTTTGTTTGGCATTTTGATCGAAGAAGTAATGCTCAACCACCACTCCGAAATTCCTGATTTCTGAAGCAGCCTGATTGATTCCCTTCAACGGTGCGTTCCAATAGCCGGTTTCATTAGAAACGGATGGGATTAACGCGGCAATTTTGATTACTTTTTTTGAGGCAAGCATCCGCGCCATAATGTTGGGCTGGTAATCAAGTTCTTCGATAATTTTCTGGATCTTTTCCTTTGTTTTCGCCGAAACCCCTAACCTGTTGTTGATCACCCGATCAACGGTTCCGATAGAAACGTTGGCACGTTTTGCTATCTCTCTTATGCCCGTGCTATTTTCAGCTTGTTTTTTCATCCCTAACAAATGTAGAGATAATTAAAGAACAGAACAATGGTGTAAGCGCTAAAATGTTAACGTTAACGGATAGTTAATTATAACATCAGTGCCATAAAAGAAATTGAATAATAACCTGATAAAGTTGAGATTACACTGAAGGTTATGAGGTTATGTAAGTGCCTTAATTATTCCAGAAACTGCAAAAGCAGCTTCTGGAATATAAAATAAGCATACCTTGAATTGGGTTAAGGCGCCGGTGTATTGATTTTTCTTCCTACGGCCTGTAGCAGGCTATACGTTCCGGTAACATCCTGTGAAAGCTCCCAGATCATTACCCCTTTTATATTTTGGGCTGCATATTTCGCTTTCGCTTCTATAGCAGTGATGCAATTGTATTTATAGCCATTGTAGGTGTCTACATAGGCTACTGCCGGAGCGCCGTAATCGGCAATTAATTGCGCCCAGGATTTGTAACCTGTACCCACAGTAGGTTTATAACCGTAAAAGGGAACGCCCAATACCAATTTGGAAGCAGGAACGCCAAGCGTGAGAAACTTATTGATATGTTGGATGGCCGCATCATATGAAGAGTGGTTCGAGGTGCCGCCCCATCCATTATCGTAAGACATAATACTGATCAGATCCAGATAGGCATAGGAAGAACTTGGAATTTCTCCACCATTGAATGCAGCGGTTGCCGCGGTAACCAGTTTGCCAAGCGGGTTTATCTTGGCCCTCAATGCCGCCACAAAGGGTGCAAAGTTTTGTTCTGCTTTAATTTGATTTAAAGTTGAGCCCTCCACATCGATATCGATGCCGTCGAGATTGAAATAGGTAGCAAAAGAAGCGAGGTTGTTGATAAAGTTGGTACGATTAGCTGCGCGGAACTGCACGGCAATATCACCTGCAGCTGTATCCGGATCTCCTCCACCTATCGAAGCTAGTACCTTTCTTCCCTCTGCATGTGCCTTGGTTACTACCGCGTTAATTTCTGCAGCATTAAAATCGCTGAACAAGGGTTCCCCATTGGCCATCATGCCACCGCTGGAACTGGGTGCAAAAAAAGCGAGGTTAACGTGGGTCACAATACCGAAGTCTATTGAATTGGCCAGATTAGCAACGCTACTTACCCAGCCCGGCACATAGCCGATTACCACTTTGTCAGGATTGGTGACTAGCGCCTGGCTACCTGCAAGCATATTCACACCAGATACCTTTAGGTTTTCTTCGTTAGCGCCAAGCGGGATTTCTTTCTGCTTGCTGCAAGCAGCGGTTACCAACACTGCCAGCGCCAGTATTAGGGATTTTAAATTTTTCTTTTTCATTGTTTTTAGTTTTAGGTTGTTGTTAAATCTATTTTGGATGGTATGCTTATCAGTAGATATTTTAAAAGTCGAATAAAAAAACGTTAACGTACACGTAAATTGAATGTAATTTGTTTTTATAAAGGTTTATTAATGAAGAAACGAAGGTAAAAAGCGGCTTTAAATGAATCGTGTACGTTAACAAATATAAATTATTATTTTGTAAAAGCAAATAATCAGAAGAAACGCACTCGTTCAAGAACGACATGAGTCCTTTGATCCGGTTTACTTCGAGCTGCAGCGTAGCAAGCTCATTTCCTGTTTTGATCTTTCCACCGGCATATAGGGTTTCTGTCACCGTTACGGTAGTTTTCATTGTTTGTGAGAGTACTAATTTGCAGATGTTTCTTTCACACTATTTGAATGTTGTGAAATTCATTTAAATAAAGCCAGTAATTTTGTTGAAAACAATTTTGCAATGAAATCATAGATCAAATTAATAATCAGAAATAAGAGTCCTGTTACAATCCGCGACAAGGCAACAGAACCTGTATAAACCACTAAAAATGGGCGAGCTAAAAAAGTTTTCTCTGGAGTTTTAGCAAAAAAGTTTTCCACATTATTTGTAGAACAAGAAGCTTATTGTTCAAAAACATACTTTAAACAGTTTAAACCTATTTTTTATGTAAAATGCTCAAAAAGTGCTTAAATTTTGATTTTAGGCACATTTAACTAAATTTGAATTATACCAAAACCAAATTTATGTATCAATTAACAGTACCTGCAGATCGCGTTAACGAATCGTTAAGTAAGCACATTTTGGCCGATGGTTTCGACCTGACTTATGATATGGAAAAAAGTCATGGTGCTTACATTTACGATGCTAAACACAACAGAACTTTACTCGATTTTTTCACTTGTTTTGCTTCCGTTCCTTTAGGTTATAACCACCCTAAAATGATCAATGATGAAGCCTTTAAAAAAAATCTTCTTCTCGCTGCATTAGCCAATCCATCGAACTCTGATGTTTACACCCAGCAGTATGCACAGTTTGTTGAAACATTTTCTAAAGTCGGTATTCCTGATTACCTGCCACATGCTTTTTTTATTGCAGGTGGAGGCTTAGCAGTAGAAAATGCAATTAAGGTAGCCATGGACTGGAAAGTTCAGAAAAACTTTGCAAAAGGATATACTGAAGAAAAAGGTTTTAAGGTTTTACACTTCGAAAGGGCTTTTCATGGCAGAACCGGCTATACTTTAAGCTTAACCAATACCCTACCCGATAAAACCAAGTGGTTTGCCAAATTCGATTGGCCAAGAGTGGCTGTTCCGGAAGTTAAATTTCCACTTTCGGGAAATAATTTAAATCATGCCATTCAAACCGAAGAAACATCTTTAGCACAGATCAAAAAAGCCTTTGCAGATAATAAAGACGATATCTGTGCTATAATTGTAGAGCCAATCCAATCTGAAGGTGGAGATAACCACCTGCGTGAAGAATTTTTGATCCAACTTAAGGCTTTGGCTGATGAAAATGATGCCTTTTTGATTTATGACGAAGTACAAACCGGCGTTGGGTTAACAGGTAAATTCTGGTGCCATCAACATTTTAGTGAAAAAGCTCGACCAGATATCATCGCTTTTGGAAAAAAAATGCAGGTTTGCGGTATCCTTGTCGGCAATAAGGTAGACGAAATTGAAACTAATGTATTTAAAGTGCCAAGTCGTATTAACTCAACATGGGGAGGCAATTTGGTTGATATGGTTCGTTCTACGCAGATCTTACAAATTGTAGAAGAAGATCAGCTTTGTGAGAATGCTGAAAAAGTGGGTACTTACTTGAGAGATCAACTAGAAAACCTATCACATAAATTTGATCAAATGACAAATGTTCGTGGCAGAGGTTTGTTGTGTTCTTTTGATTTCCCTACAAAAGAAATGCGCAATGCATTTATTGGCAAAGGATTTGAAAACAATGTGATGTTTTTAGGCTGTGGTGAAAAAACGATACGCTTTCGCCCGGCACTTTGCATTGAGCAAAAACATATTGACGAAGGCTTGACGGTTATGAAAAAAATATTGCCTTTATTGTAGGCATGAATAGAAAATGGTTAGTTTATTTCTTAGTTGCAGGTATTTTAGTATTGATTTTTTTCATGGTTAAGGCTGTTTTTGATCAGCCTGGGATTGAGGACATGAAAGCCGGTTTTAAAGAAGTTACCAAGTATAGAAATGCAAACAATACTGGTCCGGTACAGCGCATTTATGTAGTTACGGTTAAAGATTCGGTATGGAAAGAAATGGAAGATTATGGCAATTTAATGCCCCATACCAAATACGGCAATACGAAAGTTTATTTCTTTATGCAAAACGGAAATATTCCAAATACATTACAGCCTGGAGCAATAAACTTCGATCCATCTTTTAACAAAAACTGTATTGCTTTATTTGAAAAAAGTGCAATGAGCCAGACAGCGTTTAATAAATATCCGTATCAACAGAAGGGTAAAACTTGAAAGGGATATCCCCAAAATATTTAGTTCTTATTGATTGGAAATGAAGGGTTCTGTGCATTTGGCATTTTCGGTCCCGCTTTCCCTCCTGCCAATTGAAGGAATCGGCATCCGTTCCAATCGGGTTTATGAACAATGTTTTGTGCCTTGAAAAGAAACCGCTGTTCAATAAACCTGACAGCAGCGACAGCTCCCGACTTTTCGTCGGGACTACAGCACCTATGAAATGCTGACATTCATTTCCTAACCCTAAAAATCCTGTTATTTATCATACTATATCAGCCTTCGACTACGCCCAGAATGGCAAGCAACTAATTACCCCAGCTCAAAACTCACGAAGTTTCCCATGCGCATTAGCCCTTTAAACTTCGTGAGTTTCTCCTGCTCTAAACGAAAGCAGAAAATCCCGTTATAGCTCTACCTACAATCAAGGTATTTATCTCTTTTGTGCCTTCGTACGAATAAATTGCTTCAGCATCGGCCACAAAACGCGCTACATTATATTCCAGTAAAATACCATTTCCACCCATCACCTCTCTTGCTTTACTGACCACATCACGTGTACGTAACGAACAGAATACCTTTGCTAACGAAGCGTGTTCGTCTTTCAACAAGCCCTGATCCTGCAATTGTGACAGCCTAAAACATAATGTTTGCATGGCCGTCAAATTCGACAACATCTCAACTAAATGGTTTTGAATCAATTGAAAAGATGCAATGGGTTTACCAAACTGTTTTCGGGTGCGGGTATAATCCAATGCATTTTCGTAGGCGCCACGGGCGCAGCCAACAGCCTGCCAGGCCACCCCTGCCCTTGTCATTTGTAATACCTTTGCCGTATCTTTAAATGAGTTTGCATTTTGCAGGCGGTCTGTTTCTTCTACCTCACAGTTGGTTAAGGTGATAATTCCATTCTGCACAATCCTAAGAGCCATTTTATCCTGCATTTTTTCTACGGCAAAACCCGGATTATCTTTTTTTACAATAAAGCCCTTCACTTCTCCACTCTCTTCATCTCGTGCCCAAATAATTAAGATATCGGCGAAAGTGGCGTTACCGATCCATTTTTTCTGACCATTTAAAATCCATTTACCATCTATTTTTTTACAGGTTGTGGTTAAGCCTCCAGCCGCTGCTGAGCCAACTTCCGGCTCGGTTAGCCCAAATGCACCAATAATTTTAAATTGCTGCATTAACGGCAACCACTGCTGTTTTTGCTCTTCCGATCCACATAAATAGATCGATCCCATAGCCAAACCACTCTGTACGCCAAAAAAAGTTGAAATTGAGGTATCTATCCGAGCCATTTCCATCGCTAAAATCCCTTCCATCAAATTCGATTTCCCAGGACAGCCATAACCTTTATAGGTTAAGCCACAGATATTAAGCTCAGCAAGTTTTGGGATAATTTCGAAAGGAAATTCGGCCTTGTTCCAGTAATGGTTTACAATGGGTTTTACTTCTTTTTCTAAAAAAGCACGCACTTTTAACTGGAGTTCGCGATCTTCATCGTTGAGCGCTTCGTCGCCCAAATGATAAAAATCACCTTCAATTGGGGGTAATTCTCGCTTTTTACCCGATCCACCCATCATTTTCATCATCCCCTGAATCTGTTTATCATCCAGATTGGATATGGTTTCGACCATTTTGGGTAAATCGACTTTTTTCGATAAAGCTTCTAACTTATCGAAATCTACATGTTTAAAAAGATTGTACGCGTTTTTGAGAGAAGAGAATATATTCGCCATTATTATTCGTTTTGAGAATAACAAACGAAGGCCGGTTTTGTTGGGTTGTAGATTCTGTCATTCTGAGCGCAGCGAAGAATCTACAACCAAAACAGAACAAAATGAAAATTTGTGCAGAAAGTCAAGTAAGTGCTTTTCAACTTAGAGATTCTTCGCTGCGCTCAGAATGACAATTTTTCTACCTTAAATCAAACAAACTTTCAACCCCCAACAATTTCCTTGAGGTAAAGCCCTCACCAAAAGTGGTGCCGATGCTTTTACCAAATTCTCTCGAACGGCCAATTACACTTTCAAAAAATTCTGGTGAAGAAATATAGGTTTGCAAGCCATCTACATCAGGATTATAAAACTGGGTTTTAAAAGCTTTGATCGATTCGATTTTCTTATCCATGTGGTCAGATATATCCACAATGATATCAGGTTTTAAGTACCTGTCTTGAATATATTGCAATAATAACCTTGGGCGATGTGCTTCTTGTTTAACACCATCTATCGACGTTTCTATTTTTGGTAAACCTGATAAAAAAACTGAATCGTACACAAGGTCCCCAGCTCTGCCATGATCGGGGTGACGATCTTCCAGCGCATTGCTTAAAATAATTTCTGGCTGGTATTTCCTGATGGCTTTAATTACTTCTAAACGATGAGATTCATCATTCTGAAAAAACCCATCCCTCATTCTCAAATTCTCGCGAACATGCAAACCCAAAATTTTCGCAGAGTCTGCAGCCTCTTCATCTCTTGTTTCTGCAGTACCACGCGTACCCAGCTCGCCTCTGGTTAAATCTACAATTCCAACTTTTTTACCAAGGGCAATATGTTTTAAAATAGTACCTGAACAGCAAAGCTCTGCATCATCAGGATGCACGGCTATAACTAAAATATCTAACTTCATGATGTATTTATTGGGTATTTTGACTCAGCAGTTGCTGAATTTTCTTTTTAATTTTCGAACTCAATGGCTTGGTGAAGGGTAAGAAATAATCTTCCAACTCTCCATTTTTGTTCAAGATGTATTTATGAAAGTTCCAACGTGGTTTCGAACTTAATTTTGAGTTTTGTTTTTTATCGCTCAGAAATTGATAAAGTGGGTGGGCATGTGCACCACGTACCATAATCTTATCAAAAACCGGAAACTTTACGCCATGGTTAATCTCACAGAAAGATGCAATATCAGATCCATTAAGCGGTTCCTGTTTTCCAAAATCGTTGGTAGGAAAGCCCAGAATTTCAAAATCAGGACTATTAATCTCGTCTTTTAGCTGCTGTAATTCCTTTAATTGTGGTGTAAAACCACATTCTGATGCGGTATTTACAATTAAAATAACTTTATTGCGGTAGGCTGATAACGGCTGCTCTTCGCCATTAATTTTTTTAACCTTAAATGAATAAATACTCGGAATGCGTTCCTGCATTATATGTTATTGATAAAATCCTGAAGTACGGATAATAGATTCTATATCCTTATCCTCATTCGGATCGTAAGTGCTTTTTAAATTATGTCCTACCACGCGGGCCACAATCTGATAAGAAAATGCAGCGAAACCACCTTTGGTCTGCTTTACAATATCGTATGTTGTTCTGCCCACTTCACGGTCAATCAGTTTCGTTAAAATCTGACCTTGAGTGATCGTTAATTCCTTTATTTCGCGGTTAAACATGTCTTTAATTTCTTTATCACATTGTTTAACCAGTTGTTTCTGTTCTTTTTTCTCTGGCGTACGGGCAATATCCTGCTCTAATTGCTCATATCTGCGCTTTGCAAACAGTGCATATGGCATTACTTTTAATACATTATACCTTAAGCGATTATATGCAGCCTGTTCTGCCGGGGATTTCCAGATCCTAGCTGCGTAAATAGATACTTCGTTAAGCTGCATCCATGGAATCATTACACCATTGTCATTTGTTGAGGCTACTCTAATCGTATCGCTTTTACCCATTTTAGGAAATACAGGGGCAGTAGGATCCTGGGCCCATAGCGAAATGCTACAAATCATTACAATACAAAGAAAAAAGAGCCCTTTAATTTTCATAAATTTATACTTTTACAAAGTTAGGTGTTATTTCATATATTAGGTGTTTCACAAAACTAATATAAGTTTTATTCATAAATAAGACGCAATTTTTACGCAAAAAATACAAATGAAAACAGAGTTAGTGATTGATTTAGAGGCGGAAAAGCAAGAGATTCTAAAAAGATATAGGGCATTACTACGGGCAAGCAAATCTACTTTACAAAAGGGCGATAAAAAAGAAATCAGGAAAGCTTTCGATATGGCACTGGAGAGCCATAAAGACATGCGCCGAAAATCTGGCGAACCTTATATCTACCACCCCATCGCTGTAGCGCAGATTGCTGCTGAAGAAATTGGCCTTGGAACAACTTCTATTGTATGTGCCTTATTGCACGATGTGGTAGAAGATACCGATATCACTTTAGAAGATATTGAACGCGAATTTGGTAAGAAAACCGCTAAAATTATCGACGGTTTAACCAAAATATCAGGCGTTTTTGATACCAATAGCTCTTTACAGGCCGAAAATTTCCGTAAAATGCTGCTTACCCTGGCTGATGATGTGAGGGTTATCCTGATCAAACTTGCCGATCGTTTGCATAACATGCGTACAATGGATTTTATGCCCCGCCACAAGCAGCTTAAAATCGCTTCAGAAACCATTTATTTATACGCACCATTAGCCCATAGATTGGGTTTATATGCCATTAAATCAGAGTTGGAAGATCTTTCGATGAAATATCTCGACCCTGACACTTACAAATTCATTGCAAAAAAATTAAACGAGAAAAAAGCTGAACGTGCGCTTTTCATCAAAAAATTCGTCGAACCGATTGATGAAATTGTTCACGAACAGGGTTTAGTGGCCGATGTTTACGGCAGGCCCAAATCAATCCACTCCATCTGGAACAAGATGAAAAAGAAAAATATTCCTTTCGAAGAGGTTTACGATCTTTTTGCCATCCGGATTATTTTGGACTCGGCACCTGAAAATGAAAAGGCCGATTGCTGGAAAGCCTATTCAATTGTTACCGATTTATACCGCCCAAATCCAGATCGTTTACGCGATTGGGTTTCCTCACCAAAAGGAAATGGCTACGAAAGTTTGCATACTACGGTAATGGGGCCACGCGGCCAATGGGTTGAGGTACAGATCCGTACACAACGCATGAACGAAATTGCAGAGAAAGGTTTTGCTGCACACTGGAAATATAAAGAATCGAGTAATGATAATGGTCTGGATCAATGGATTCAGAAAGTCCGCGAAATGCTGAGCAACCCGGAAGCCAACGCTTTAGATTTCCTGGACGATTTCAAGATGAACCTTTTCTCGGATGAGATTTTTATTTTCACGCCAAAAGGGGCCTTAATCCAGTTACCTTTAGGCGCTACTGCATTAGATTTTGCTTTCGAGATCCATACCGATGTAGGTGCAACCTGTATAGGCGCTAAAGTGAATCACAAACTGGTTCCTATTTCGTATAAGCTTCAAAATGGCGATCAGGTTGAGATTATCACCTCGAGCAAACAAACGCCTAAAGAAGATTGGCTAAATGTGGTGGTTACGGCCAAGGCGAAATCGAAAATTAAGTCATCTTTAAAAGAAGAAAAGCGGAAAATTGCCGAAAATGGAAAGGAAATCTTAGAAAGAAAGCTGAAATCGTTAAAAATCACCTACAATACTGATAATCTACAAAAGCTAAGTTATTTCTTTAAATTACCATCTACACAAGAGCTTTTTGTTAATGTAGCTTTAGGAAAAATCGAACTGAAGGACATAAAAGAGTATCTATCGAGTGAGAAAGAAGTTGAAAACCGTGGACCAGAACGTCCCGAAAATCTTTCAGTTGACGGAATCAAGAGTAAAATTAAAGGTGGAGAATCTGATATTTTATTGATTGGTGAAGATATGCAGCGCATCGATTATACCTTGGCTGCCTGTTGTAACCCAATTCCCGGCGATGATGTTTTTGGCTTTATTACCGTGAGTGAAGGTATTAAAATACACCGTACCAACTGCCCTAACGCTGCGCAGCTAATGGCCAATTATGGTTATCGCGTAGTGAAAGCCAAATGGAACAAACAGCAGGAATTAACTTTCTTAACCGGCTTACGCATTGTAGGCATTGATGATGTAGGTTTGATCAATAACATCACCAGGGTTATTTCTACCGACTTTAAAGTAAATATGAGATCGATTACTGTTGATACCAACGAAGGGATTTTTGATGGTTCGATTATGATTTTTGTAAATGATACCGAACACCTGGAAAACCTGATCAAAAATTTATTAAAAGTTAGAGGTGTTACCGGAGTAACGAGGTTTGATGCTTAATTAGTCCGAAGTCTTTAGTCCGGAGTCCGAAGTCACAATATAACAATCAAACAATTCAAATCTATGTAATCATTTCATCGGTGTAATCATTTTTCAAAACAATTTACCTACCTTTGAATGGAGTTTAAAAACTATGTCTGAACAAAAAACAAATGAGCTCGTTCGCAAGATTTTTGAGGCTTATTTAGAAAACAAAAATCTACGTAAAACACCAGAGCGTTTCGCTATATTGGAAGAAATATATTCAAGAAACGATCACTTTGATGTAGAAACCCTTTATATCCACATGAAAAACCAAAAGTACCGCGTAAGCCGTGCTACGGTTTATAACACATTGGAGTTATTGGTTTCATGCGATTTAGTTACCAAACACCAGTTTGGTAAAAATATGGCACAATTCGAAAAATCTTATGGTTACCGCCAGCACGATCACGTAATCTGTATCGAATGTGGTAAAGTAGTAGAATTCTGCGATCCACGCATCCACCAGATCCAAACCATGGTTGGTGATCTTTTAAAATTTGATGTGAAACACCATTCGTTAAATCTTTATGGTTTCTGCTCTGATTGCAGTATGGCCAGAAAAGTAAACGAAAGCGCAGCAACAGCCGCAAAGATTGTAGAAAATTAAATCAAAATACAAATAAAACCAGCTTAATTTATTAAATAATGACGCAAGTAGATGTACTTCTCGGCCTGCAATGGGGTGATGAAGGAAAGGGAAAAATCGTTGATGTACTAAGTCCAAAATATGATCTTATTGCCCGTTTTCAGGGTGGCCCAAATGCCGGACATACTTTAGAGTTCGATGGCAAAAAATTCGTTTTAAATACAATCCCTTCAGGAATTTTTAACGAAAAAACCATGAATCTTATCGGTAATGGTGTAGTAATCGACCCTATTATCCTAAAAAGAGAGTTAGATAATTTAAAAAAAGCTGGTCATGACCCTGTTGCCGATGGCAAATTGGTGATTGCCCGTAAAGCACACTTAATTTTACCAACCCACCAATTATTGGATGCAGCTAACGAGGCACGCATGGGTAAAAATAAAATTGGGTCAACCTTAAAAGGTATTGGTCCAACTTATATGGATAAAACCGGCCGTAACGGTTTACGTGTTGGCGATACTACACTACCTGACTTTAAAGAGCGTTATGCTAAATTGGTAGAAAAACATACTGAAATCCTTTCTCATTACGAAGGTTTCGAATATGAATTAGCGGAGAAAGAAGCATCATTCTTTGAAGCAATCGAATTCTTAAAAACCATACCTCACGTAGATAGCGAACATTATGTAAATGGTTTCTTAAAAGAAGGAAAAGCGGTTTTAGCCGAAGGTGCACAAGGAACATTGTTGGACGTAGATTTTGGTTCATATCCTTTTGTAACTTCTAGTAATACTACAACTGCAGGTGCCTGTACTGGTTTAGGTATTGCGCCTAATAAAGTAGGTGCTGTTTATGGTATCTTCAAAGCATATTGCACACGTGTTGGTGGTGGTCCTTTCCCTACTGAATTAGATAACGAAGTTGGCGAAAATTTACGCGCTTTAGGTCACGAATTTGGCGCAACTACAGGCCGTGCCCGTCGTTGTGGCTGGATCGATCTTCCTGCATTAAAATATGCCATCATGTTAAACGGTGTAACCGAGCTAATTATGATGAAAGCTGATGTTTTGGATACTTTCGATACCATTTATGCTTGTACCCACTACGAATACAATGGCGAAACAATTGATTACATGCCGTATGACATCATTTCAATCGAACCAAAACCAGTATTGAAAGCAATTGACGGCTGGGCTACCGATGTAACTAAAATTACTTCTGTAGATGAAATCCCAGCTAAATTAACTGATTACATTGCGTTCTTGGAAAAAGAACTGGAAGTGCCGATCAAATTCCTTTCAGTAGGACCAGATAGAGCACAAACTTTAGAATTACGTTAATATAAGATTCAGCATGACGGCCTATGAAAAAAGCAATCTACAATAGGGTTGCTTTTTTCATTTCAGAGTTGTCAACTTTAATAGCAATTGCGCTAGAAAGTTGACAACTCTTTGCCAATTGATAGCAAATCAACTTAGCTACTTGCTTATCAGCATCTATTTAGTTATTTTTGAGTATAAACATTTTATTATGGCAACTATCTTAGAAAGCGAAATGCTTAATTATTTTACCCAGCTAGACAATGCCGAAAAAAGTTCTGTTGTGAAAATGCTTAAGGCATTTATAAAAAGCAAGAAAGAAAACGCAAACATTACCATAGAAGAATACAATAGTGAGCTCTTGGCTGCAGAAAAAGAATTCAAAAAAGGCAACTATATAACCCATGATCAACTTTTAAATGAGATTAAAAGTTGGTAAAAAGTAATTTTAAAATTGTCTGGACTAAAGCTGCCCAAAACCAGTTAAAGAAAGTATATGAATACATCAGCAAAGAATCTATTCAAAATGCTGTAAAAGTTATCAACGACCTAACTGAAGGAGTGAGTGATGTTGCTAACCACCCCGAAAAACATAAAATTGATCAGTACAAAAAAGACAATGATGGAACATACCGTGCTTTTGAAAAACATCATTTTAGAGTTTCTTATCGAAACGAAAATCATATAATAAGGATTTTAAGGATCAGACACACCAAAATGAATCCTACAAAACATTAATTCTTCACTATTATATCCGTTTTCAAATGTTGTCTAATGAATTGGATTAAATTGAAGATTCTATCCAGAGTATCTTTCCACTTATGCAGGGTTTAGTTACCTTTGCCGCAACTTGAAAACCTCACAAAACATATCCCATTTTAAACAAAAAGCATTGCACTGGGCCAACCAGTTCGAGGTATGTTGTTTTTTAGATTCAAACGATTACAAAGATCCTTATTCAGCTTACGATTTCATTATCGCAGCTGACGCACACTATGAATTAAAATGCGCGGCAGGCAATGCATTTGACCAACTAAAAAGTTTCTACTCGTTACATAAGCAGTGGGTTTTTGGTTTTTTCAGCTACGATTTAAAAAACGAAATAGAAGACCTTCACTCTAATAATTCAGATCATTTAAATTTCCCAGATCTATATTTTTTTGTTCCGAAGTACCTCATAGCCTTCAGAAATGGGAAGGCCGAGGTTCTGATTGGCGCTGAATCAATTTTAGCTGAGATAGAATCCTTTCAGCATCAAACAGAAATCCAATCTAAGAATATAACGATAACACAACGCTTGTCGAAAAATCAGTATATTCAAAAAGTTGAAGCTTTAAGAGATCATATTATTCGTGGCGATATTTATGAAGTTAACTTCTGTCAGGAGTTTTTTGCTGAAAATATAAAAATAGATCCCGTTCAAACTTTCGAGGCGTTAAACCAGGTTTCTCCCACCCCATTTGCCGGTTATTTTAAAGTTCAGGATAAATATATTTTATCTGCTACGCCAGAACGTTTTTTATGCAAACGTGGATCGAAACTCACTTCACAACCTATAAAGGGCACTGCAAAACGAAGTTCTGATCTAGCAGAAGATGAAGCCATAAAGCTGCAACTCAGGAATGATATTAAAGAGCAGGCAGAAAATGTAATGATTGTTGATCTGGTACGCCACGACCTCACTAAATCGGCCGTTAAGGGTTCCGTTACCGTCGACGAGTTATTTGGCATCTACAGCTTCCCACAGGTCCATCAAATGATTTCTACCATTTGCTGTGAACTAAATCCATCGATTCACTTTATCGATGCCATTAAAAATGCATTTCCAATGGGCTCTATGACAGGTGCACCAAAGGTTAAAGCAATGAAATTAATTGAAGACTATGAAGTAACCAAAAGAGGTATTTATTCCGGTTCCTTTGGCTGCATCAGTCCAGATGGTAATTTCGATTTCAATGTGGTTATCAGGAGTATTTTGTACAATGCTGAATCTGGCTATTTATCCTTTCAGGTTGGAGGAGCCATTACCTACCAAAGCAATGCTGTTTCAGAATACGAAGAGTGTTTACTGAAGGCCAGTGCAATTTTGAAGGTACTGGGCAGTTAATTTGTTCAGTTGTTCTCATCTGTTCTTATATAATATGTCATTCTGAACGCAGTGAAGAATCTTTAACCCAAAATTTTCTAGTTTTAGCATCTCGCTAAGACTTACCAATATCTTAAACCTTAATTCAAATAAAAAGGCCTTAGCGCGACGCTAAGACCAAATAATGTTAGAAAGACCCTGAAATAAATTCAGGGTGACGAAAAGCAAAAAAGGTAGAAATTCTGCCTCATGCAAAACCTTGCATCTTAAACCTTAAACCCTAAACCTATTTCTTATAATACTGCTGTGCTTCAGGTAAATATTTTTGGATCTGTGCAATACGTGTAGCATCGCTTGGGTGGGTACTTAAAAACTCGGCTGGTTTTTGAGCACCTGCCGATGCCGCCGACATTCTATTCCAGAAAGCAGTGGCATTTTGTGGATTGTATCCGGCCATGGCCATAAAAATCAAGCCTAAACGATCGGCTTCTAATTCTTGATTACGGCTGAATTTTAACATCGCCACTGGTGTACCTACACCATAAAGCGTATTAAAAATAGATTGTGTTTTTGGGTTTTTAGATAATGCAACACCTGCTGCTGCACCAATACCCTGCGCAACCATTTCCTGCGACATCCGTTCTGCTGAGTGACCTGCAATAGCGTGGGCAATCTCGTGGCCCATTACGGTGGCTAAACCAGCATCATCTTGTGTTACAGGTAAAATGCCGGTATAAACTACAATCTTCCCTCCTGGCATACACCAGGCATTTTTTTCGTTATTCTGTACCACATTAACTTCCCACTGGTAATCTGCAATTAGGTTGCCATAATTATTGCTGTTCATATACGATTTTACAGCCGTAATTAATCTGCTACCAATGGTTTTGACCTTCAAAGCCTGCGCATTCGAGGCTGGTAAAACTGTATTTTTATTCTCCGTTAAAAAGGTGCTATAAGCCTGGAAAGCCATTGGCAAAACCTGGTCGTTACTCACTAAATCAAATCGACTACGGCCTGTTAAAGGAACGGTAGAACAGGAGTTAAATAATAATACTCCAGCAACGCTTGCTGTTAAAAATAACTTTTTCATAATGCGATTTTAAATGATTAGTAAATACTGATAGGCAAAACCGAAGATTAAACAGTAAGCCTATAAATAAGTTTTAATGAAATGTGTTTTGTTAATTAATTAGTTTTCTTCCTAAACAAATACACTTTAGATTCTTTGCCTTTCAGCAATCTTTCGAGGTTTTTTTGGTGCGTAACTAAGATTAAAATACAAACCACCATGCCATAAAGCACTTCCGATTTGATGGAAACCTGAAACAAAAACACCACACTGAGCGGAAAAGTAAATCCTGCACAAATGGAGCTTAATGAAACGTATTTAGTTAACAACAATACAACCACAAAAACCAGAACACAAAGCATAGATGCTTCGAAGTTAACTGCCAAAATCATTCCAAAAAGTGTAGCAACACCTTTTCCGCCTCTAAAACCTGCAAAAACAGGAAATAAATGCCCCATTACTGCGGTTACACCGAGTGCGAGTTGATAATTGACAAAAACAACTGAATTTTGTGGCCCGGTTACCGACATGCCGATTAAATAGGCCAGATTGGTTGCGGTATAACCTTTGGCAATATCGATGATCATTACTGCAATTCCAGCTTTTTTGCCCAATACCCTAAAAGTATTGGTTGCGCCAGCGTTGCCACTTCCATACTCCCTTACATCAACCCCATAAAAGGCCTGACCAAGCCATACAGCTGTTGGTATAGATCCAAAAAGATAGGCGATTAATAACGCGCTGAGAGAATAAACCGTAACCATAGCCTACAATGATACAAAAAATAAGCTTTTAATTTTATAGCAAATCACTTTAGTATGCTTTTAAACTCATATCCAGGCTTTTCACAGAGTGTGTAAGCGCGCCCATCGAAATAAAATCTACTCCGCAAGCAGCATATTCGGCAACATTCTCTTCAGTAATCCCTCCAGAAGCTTCTGTAATGAATTTACCGTCGATTAATTTAACCGCAGCCCTTAAGTTTTCGAAACTGAAATTATCAAGCATTATACGGTCTACGCCACCAATAGCCAAAACTTGAGATAACTCTTCTAGGTTCCGCACCTCGATTTCAATCTGAAGTGATTTATTTTGATCTATTAGATATTTTTTAGCGGCTGTAATGGCGTTTGAAATTCCTCCTGCATAATCTACATGATTATCTTTAATTAAGATCATATCATATAAACCAATGCGGTGATTTACACCTCCCCCGATCCTTACAGCCCATTTTTCTAAATAGCGAAGTCCTGGAGTGGTTTTACGGGTATCTAAAATTTTGGTCTTAGTTGTCTTTAATAAAGAAACAATCCGATGGGTTTTAGTAGCAATGCCACTCATGCGTTGCATACAGTTTAAAACCAAACGCTCCGCAATTAAAATAGCATGTGTACTTCCAGAAACCGTTAAGGCAATATCGCCTACTTTTACAGCTACACCATCCTGCAACAGTATATCAACTTTTAAAGTATCATCGACTTCCTTAAAAATCTCAAGAGCCAGTTCAATCCCAGCCAAAATACCATCTTCTTTGATAATCAGTTTTGCTTTTCCCTGCGTTCCGGGTGGAATTGTTGAAAGTGAAGTATGATCACCGTCACCAACATCTTCGGCAAGGGCATTTTTTATGAATTGATGTATAAGTTGAGTATCCAAAATGTAGATTTTATGCCGCAAAAATAAGAAATATTTGTTAGCAGACAATTTACTGAAGCGTTAAAGTGATTTGTTGACTTCAGAAGTTTCTAGCCTCCGCGGTTTACGAAGTTGGCACAGGCATAGCGGTAGCAAAACTTCGTAAGTCCTGCCTAGCCAATTAATCTTTTGCCGGTTCGATCCTTAATTCAGTAATCGAAAAGCTGGTATTGAATTTTTTCATGGTGATGGAAACTCTAAAGGTTTCTTTGGCGGTATTTAGAATAATTACACCAAAACGATAGTTTGGATTCGTATTAATTTTATGAAAAATACTTGTTTTTATCGGCGGATGTTTAACAAAAAAATCTCTTAAAATCTGTTCACCCTGTGCTTTAGAGTATACATCTTCTTCATCAACTATAATAAGTTCGATAGTTGAGGCGAAACTTTTAGCAATTTCTTTTGAGTTGCCAGCCTTAAAATACGAGGATAAATCATCAATAATATCTGCCTGAAGAGCTGCAGGATGGTATAATGATGACAAACTAATAATGAGTAAAAATAAGCTCCGGATCATTTCTGTATTTTATACAGAACCCTATAGCTAAAATTATGCCATTAGCGTATCAAAAAAAGGATTTCTTCATTTGTATAAGCATCAATAAAGTTATATTTGCCATATAAACAAAACACTAAAACATGTTATACATGAAAATGTTTTAATGTGGATCAATAAATTTTACAATAAAAATGGTAAACGATAAAAAACTCGCACTTATAATTCTAGATGGTTGGGGCTACGGAAAACAAGATAATTCTGATGCTGCTTATGCTGCCAACACTCCTTTTTTCGATTCGTTATTACAGAAATATCCAAATTCTAAGCTTGAAGCATCTGGCGAAGCAGTAGGTTTGCCTGCCGGACAGATGGGAAACTCTGAGGTTGGGCACATGAACTTAGGCGCAGGTCGGGTAGTTTACCAGGAACTTGGAAGAATCAACAAATCGATTACCGACAGAGAATTGCACAGCAATCCGGTTCTGGTAAGTGCATTCGATTATGCTAAGCAGAACAATAAAGCGGTTCACTTCATCGGCCTGGTTTCAAACGGTGGTGTGCATGCACATATCGAACACTTAAAAGCTTTATGTGATGCCGCAAATGAAGCAAACGTACCAAACACTTTTGTTCATGCTTTTTTAGATGGCCGCGATACTGATCCAAACTCTGGTTTAGGCTTTATTACTGACCTGGAAAACCATATCCAAAACACCAATGCTAAATTGGCTACTATGGTTGGCCGTTATTATGCAATGGACCGCGATAACCGTTGGGAGCGTGTTAAACAAGCTTACGATGTAATGGTAAACGGTATTGGCGAAAAAACCCAGGATGCTTTGGCCGCGATCAAAAGATCATACGCTGATGGCGTAACTGATGAGTTTTTAAAACCAATCGTATTAACACAGGATAATGATGCACCAGTTGCGACGATTCAAAATGATGATGTAGTAATCTGTTTTAATTTCCGTACCGATAGAGGTCGTGAAATCACTACCGCATTAACACAAAAAGATTTCCCAGAACAGCAGATGCACAAACTGTCGTTGTATTATGTTACCATGACTACCTACGATGAGAGTTTTGAAAAAGTAAATGTAATTTTCACCAAAGATGATTTAACTCAAACCATTGGTGAAGTTCTGGCCGAAAACAATAAGAATCAGATCCGCATTGCAGAAACTGAGAAATACCCACATGTAACCTTCTTCTTCTCGGGCGGAAGGGAAGCCGAATTTAAAAACGAAAAACGACTTTTAATTCCTTCACCTAAAGTAGCCACATACGATCTTCAGCCTGAAATGAGTGCCGCGGGGATTACGGAGGCCATTACCAAAGAAATGGAAACCGGGTGGGCTGATTTTATTTGCTTAAACTTTGCCAATCCGGATATGGTTGGCCACACAGGTGTTTTTGAAGCTGTGATAAAAGCGGTAGAAACTGCAGACAAATGTGCAGAAACTGTGGTAAGTAAAGGTTTGGAGCATGGCTACTCGTTTATTCTTTTGGCCGATCATGGAAACTCTGAATTTATGGTAAATGGAGATGGTTCTGCCAATACTGCGCACACCACCAACCTGGTTCCTTGTATTTTAATTGATAACGATTATAAAACCATTGCAGATGGCAAATTAGGCGACATTGCTCCTACTATTCTAAAAATATTAGGTGTGCCTATTCCAGCAGAAATGACAGGAAATGTGTTAGTATAATGATTAAAAAACTTCATATCCTTGTATTTGCTTTGGCATTGTTATCCTGCAATCAGCGAAAAGAAGCTGAAGCAAATACAGATTTATTATATTTTGATATAAAAGGGTATTTTGGAAAGGAAATTTCGCGCCTACAAAAACTGAATCCCATTGTGAATAAAACCGTTAGTATAAATGGGGGAGCTGAAAGCAAAACAGCTAAAATTGCCGACTGGGCAAAAGAATTAGCCATTTTCGTTAACGCCGACATTAATAAAACATCGTGGAAAGGAAGTTTTAAAACAAAAGAACAAGATGGAGTAGATATTTATACTTCCGATAATAAAAAAATCCCTATTAAGAAGGTTTCTGTAACCTGGAATGGTGAGAAAGCTGGCAAAATAGAGATCATTATCGATAATAAAAATATCCTATACCAATCTCAAGATACTTTAACCTATTGTCCGGATAGCCTTTACACAATCAAAAAACAACAAAAAATTAGATTGTTAAAGGAAAAAAAATATTCAGTTATTGGAAAGCTGAAATAAAAGAATGGGACTTGAAAATATTCAAGTCCCATTTTTCTTTAAAGGTTATATTTTTATTTTAGGCTTGCAATCTGCGCCTTATCGTAGGTTACCCAATCAATAATATCTTTTCTTAAGGGCTGCAAGGTTAATACTTTCTGAAAATCAGCGATAGAATTATTGAACAAAGCTACACAAGCCGCTTTTTCTTCTTTTTTCTTCGCTTTAAAAGATCTGAAAATTGCATAATCCTTATAAGCTAAGCCACGGTTCTGAAACATTTGGGCATCCTCATCACCATTAATTTCTATGGCTTTTGTAAAATCTTTGAGAGATGCCAAATAAAAGTTCTCGCGCATGGCATTTAACGATTCTTTAGGATCGTTAGCGATTTTTAACCTTGCTATTCCACGGTAGTAATATGCAGAAACTTCAGATGGTTTGATGGTTAATAAACGGCTGTAAGTTGCAATACACTTCTCATATTCGCGATTTTGGAAATAAGAATATCCAAGCATCTGAAGCACGTTTGCATTATCAGGAGTTTTAGTATCAGCTTTTTCTAATTGTATCGCGGCTGTTTTATAATCACCTTTCATCATCGCCTGCATGCTTCTTTCGTAATTGTTTTGTGCAAAACTACTAGTTGATGTAAAAATAATTAATCCTAAAATCGCCTTTTTAAAATAGTTCATGTATGAGTAATAAGTTTAACAAATCTAACGCCTAACCAAATTTATAGGAGAAATTTTTTGCAATATAATCCTATTCTGATAATTTAAAAGTTTTTAATTTTCTTTCATTCAAAACCAAATGCCCTAAACATTAGCTTAAACGCTAAAATATGCTTTATATGATATTGGCGAAAACATTTATATTAATCTGCCTTTTTAACATAAGATTAATATTATTTTCACTTTGGCACAAGAGTTGAATTTATTAACTTAATAACAAAATTAAACAAAGTGAATACGATTAAACTGCCAGTTTGTCGTTAGCGGAAAATGTGATAATGAGTAAACAAGATATATTTGATTTCCATACAGCAATGCCAATCATAAATGAGGATACCGAATTTTTTCCCTTAATGTCTCAGCAAGACGAAGAGGAAATGAATAATGAGGAAACGCCCGAAACATTGGCCATATTGCCTTTGCGAAACACAGTTTTATTTCCAGGAGTAGTTATTCCTATTACGGTTGGAAGAGATAAATCAATTAAGTTAATTAAGGAAGCTTACAAAGGAAATAAGATTATTGGGGTTGTTTCTCAAAAAGACGTTTCTATTGAAGACCCTACTTTTGAGCAACTTAACACGGTTGGTACGGTTGCAAACATCATTAAGTTGTTGCAGATGCCTGATGGAAATACTACCGTAATTATCCAGGGCAAACAACGTTTCAGCTTAATTGAAGAGGTGCAGAACGAACCTTACATTAAAGCAGTTGTTAAAAAATTCGAAGAACAAAAGCACAAAGCAGATAAAGAGTTTAAAACATTAATCGCTTCTATCCGCGAAATGTCTGCACAGATTATCCAGCTTTCACCGAATATTCCAAGTGAAGCCAGTATTGCGCTTAAAAACATCGAGAGCAATTCATTTTTGATCAATTTCATTTCATCAAATATGAATGCCGAAATGGCCGATAAGCAAAAAATCCTTGAAATGGATAAATTGCAGGAAAGAGCACAAAAGGTAATGGAGCTTTTAATGGTCGAATTGCAGATGCTGGAGCTGAGAAATCAGATCCAATCGAAAGTACGTACCGATTTAGACAAGCAACAACGTGATTATTTTTTAAATCAACAGCTAAAAACCATTCAGGAAGAGTTGGGAGGCAGCTCTGCCGATTTAGAATTCGACGCTTTACAAGAAAAAGCCAAGAAGAAAAAATGGGCAAAAGCAGTTGCCGAACATTTTGATAAAGAGCTAGATAAATTGGGTAGAATGAACCCTGCTGCACCGGATTACTCTGTTCAGTTAAATTATTTGGAACTTCTTTTAGATTTACCCTGGAGCGAGTTTACAAAAGATAATTTCGACCTAAAAAGAGCACAACGTATCTTAGATAAAGATCACTTTGGTTTAGAAAAAGTTAAGCAACGTATTATAGAATACTTAGCCGTTTTAAAATTAAAGCGTAATATGAAAGCGCCAATCTTATGTTTGGTTGGCCCTCCGGGAGTTGGTAAAACATCTTTGGGAAAATCTATTGCAAAAGCTTTAGGCCGTAAGTATGTGCGTATGGCTTTAGGCGGTATCCGCGACGAAGCAGAAATCCGTGGACACCGCAAAACTTACATAGGGGCAATGCCAGGTCGTATTATTTCATCTATTAAAAAAGCGGGGGCAGATAATCCTGTTTTTGTTTTGGATGAGATTGATAAAGTAGGAACCGACCACCGTGGCGACCCATCATCAGCTCTGCTTGAAGTATTAGACCCTGAACAAAACAGCGCCTTCTACGATCATTATGTAGAAATGGATTACGATTTGTCCAACATCCTGTTTATTGCAACAGCAAACTCTTTAAGTACCATTCAACCTGCGTTGTTAGATCGTATGGAGATTATTGAAGTAAACGGATATACGATTGAAGAGAAAATAGAAATCGCTAAAAAATACCTGTTGCCTAAACAGAAAGAAAACCATGGTTTACAAACCAAGGATATTAATTTAAAAACTCCCCTGATCGAAAAAGTGATTGAAGATTATACCAGAGAATCAGGCGTACGTGGTTTGGAGAAAAAAATAGGTTCTTTGGTACGTGGTGTGGCCACCAAAATTGCGATGGAAGAAACCTACGATTCAAATTTAAGCAATGATGATGTAGAGCGCATTTTAGGTGCCCCAATTTACGATAAAGACTTATACGAAGGCAATGAAGTGGCTGGAGTAGTAACAGGTTTAGCCTGGACAAGCGTAGGAGGTGATATTTTATTCATCGAATCGAGTTTAAGCCCAGGAAAAGGAAAATTAACCTTAACCGGTAACCTTGGTGATGTAATGAAAGAATCGGCGGTTATCGCGCTAGCGTATTTACGCGCCCACGCAGCCGAATTTGATATAGACTACAGTTTATTTGACAACTGGGATGTTCACGTTCACGTACCTGCAGGTGCTACACCAAAAGACGGTCCTTCGGCTGGGGTAACAATGCTTACTGCCCTAACGTCGGCATTTACACAACGTAAGGTAAAACAGCATTTAGCCATGACTGGAGAGATTACTTTACGTGGAAAAGTACTTCCGGTTGGTGGTATCAAAGAAAAGATCCTAGCTGCAAAAAGAGCAAACATTAAAGAAATTATCCTTTGCAAAAGCAACCGTAAGGATATTTTAGAAATTAAGGAAAGTTACATCAAGGATTTAAAATTCCATTATGTAACCGAAATGAGTGAAGTAATTGAATTGGCTTTAACCAAAAACAAGGTTAAAAAACCTTTGGATTTAAGTGTTAAAATTGCACCGATTGTAAACTAATTGCTAATTCTTTTGGATTAACAATCAAAAATCCAATTACAATAAATACTTTTATAGCCTAGGTAAATTGCCTGGGCTTTTTTATGAGATCATTTTTATTCACTATAGTTTTTTGTTTGGTTGTTTCAACCAGTTTCGCTCAATCTTTTAAAAACGAATTTGGTTTTAAAACCGAAAACGATGCTTATTTGGCTACTTTAAACGATCGATATTATACCAACGGATTATTTATCTATTTCCGCCGTGCCATTAATACAGAAAAGCTTTCAGATAAAATAGAGAAAAAAACCTACGAAATTTCTGCCGGTCAGAAAATGTATACGCCTTATTGGGGCCAGGTTCCTAACAAAGAAGATCAGGACAGGCCTTTTGCAGGTTATCTTTATGCAGGTGGAGCATATTCGGTTTTCTATAAAAATGAGAGCGTTTTAAAAACCAGTGTAGAATTGGGAACGGTTGGTCCTAACTCGCTTGCCCAAACAGCACAACGTTTCCTACATAAAACCGTAGGTTTTTATACCCCTGCAGGTTGGGATTACCAGATTAAAAATGAACTGGCCGTAAACCTTGCCGCAAATTATAGCAAGTTACTTTTTAGACCGGAAGATCCCATTGTGGAT
>Ga0307405_10000072_pt1 | contig 45695 bp, 67 predicted proteins | sample 322Cmetagenome_2_FD_203311 | JGI IMG/M metagenome (GOLD analysis project Ga0307405, IMG submission 203311) | Maize rhizosphere microbial communities from greenhouse at UC Davis, California, United States - 322HYB-C-1 | ecosystem: Host-associated > Plants > Roots > Rhizosphere > Soil | place...
CAGCGAAACCCTTTGTGGTAGGGCTCGCGAGGTTCGGGAGCGATAGTCTGCAGGCCAGGCTAAGAGCCAGCAGCATCCCAAACCGCGCGAGAGTCTATCAGCTTGCAAGCGCGAGCGTTATATCCGAGTCTTCAGTGCATATAACATTTCCAGCGCTTTTCGCGGCGTCAAGTCGTCCAGGTCAAGCTTTGCCAACTCATCCATCACCGGATGGGGCAGGCTGGCGAACATATCGCTTTGGTGCGGCGCAGCAGGTTTGCGGCTGGCCTTGGCAGGGCTAGCTACCACGGTTTCGTGGGGCAGGGCCGTGGTTTCCAGGCGGCTGAGGTGCTCGCGGGCTCGGGTGATCACGTCGTTCGGCACGCCGGCCAATTGCGCCACGGCCAGGCCGTAACTCTGGCTGGCCGGCCCTGGCAGCACGTGGTGCAGGAATACGATGCGCTCGTTGTGCTCGGTGGCATTCAGGTGCACGTTGGCCACCAGCGGCTCGCTTTCCGGCAGCACCGTCAGTTCGAAGTAGTGGGTGGCAAATAGCGTATAGGCACGCAGATGCGCCAACCGCTCGGCCGCCGCCCACGCCAGGGACAGGCCGTCAAACGTACTGGTGCCGCGACCCACTTCGTCCATCAGCACCAGGCTGCGCTCGGTGGCGTTGTGCAGGATATTGGCGGTCTCGCTCATTTCCACCATAAAGGTCGAACGGCCACCGGCCAGGTCATCGCTGGAGCCGATCCGGGTGAAGATACGATCCACCAGGGACAGCTCGCAACTGGCTGCCGGCACAAAACTGCCGATATGCGCCAGTAGTACGATCAACGCGGTTTGACGCATATAGGTGGATTTACCACCCATGTTCGGACCGGTGATCACCAACATGCGCGTATCGTCGTCCAGCGACAGGTCGTTGGCGACGAACGGCGTGGTCAGCACCTGTTCCACCACCGGGTGGCGCCCCTGCACGATGCGCATGCACGGCTCACTGACAAACCGCGGGCAGTTCAGGTCGAGATTCAGCGCCCGTTCGGCGAGGTTGCTCAGCACATCCAGCTCCGCCAGGGCGGCGGCGGTGTCCTGCAGCGGCGCCAACTGGCTGATCAAGTCTTCCAGCAACGCCTCGTAGAGCATCTTTTCCCGGGCCAGGGCACGGCTCTTGGCCGACAGCGCCTTGTCTTCAAACGCCTTCAGCTCCGGGGTGATAAAACGCTCGGCTCCCTTGAGTGTCTGGCGGCGTTGATAGTCGATGGGGGCCGACTCGGCCTGCTTGCTCGGCAACTCGATAAAGTAGCCGTGCACGCGGTTGTAGCCCACTTTCAGGTTGGCCAGGCCAGTGCGGGCTTTTTCGCGGGCTTCCAGGTCGATCAGGAACTGCCCGGCGTTTTCGCTCAGGGACTGCAGTTCGTCCAGTTCGCTGTCGTAGCCGGTCTTGAGTACGCCGCCGTCACGGATGATCGCCGGCGGGTTGTCGATAATGGCCTTTTCCAACAGCGCTGCCAGTTCCGGGTAGGTACCGGCCGTTACGGCGAGCTGTTGCAGGTGCGGCGTATCCAGTTCGGTCATTGCCACTTGCAGTTGCGGCAGGGCGCTGAGGGCATCGCGCAGACGCGCCAGGTCACGGGGCCGCGCATTGCGCAGGCCGATCCGCGCCAGGATGCGCTCGATGTCGCCGATTTCCTTCAGCTGCGGCTGCAGCTTTTCAAAGCGATAGCCGTCCAGCAGGCAGGTAATCGACGTCTGGCGCGCCTGGAGCACCGTCAAATCCCGCAACGGACGGTTCAACCAGCGGGTCAGCAGACGGCTGCCCATGGCGGTTTGGCAGCGGTCGACCACCGATTGCAGGGTGTTATCGCGCCCGCCGGACAGGTTGGTGTCCAGTTCCAGGTTGCGACGGCTCGCACCATCGAGCACCACGGTATCGTCCAGGCGCTCGTGGCGCAGGCTGCGCAAATGCGGCAGGGCGGTGCGTTGGGTTTCCTTGGCATAGCTGAGCAGGCAACCCGCAGCGCCGATGGCCAGGGTCAGGGTTTCGCAACCGAAGCCTTTAAGGTCCTGCACCGAGAACTGCTGGCATAGACTTTTCAGTGCCGAGTCACGCTCGAAATCCCACGGCGCGCGACGCTTGGTCCCACGGCGTTTTTCCGCAGGCAGATCCTTCGGCCAATCATCCGGGATCAACAACTCCACCGGGTTGATGCGCTCCAGTTCCGCCAGCAGGTTTTCCCAGCCCTTGATCTCCAGCACGCTGAAATTGCCGCTGGTGATATCCAGTACCGAAAGCCCGAACAAGCGCTCATCGCCCAGCACCGCGGCGATCAGGTTATCGCGACGCTCATCCAGCAGCGCCTCATCGCTCACCGTCCCCGGCGTAATAATGCGCACCACCTGGCGTTCCACCGGGCCCTTGCTGGTGGCCGGATCGCCGATCTGCTCGCAGATCACCACCGATTCGCCCAGCTTCACCAGCTTGACCAGGTAACCCTCCAGCGAGTGATAAGGGATCCCGCACATCGGAATCGACTGCCCCGCCGACTGCCCGCGCGCGGTCAAGGTGATGTCCAGCAACTTGGCGGCCTTCTTCGCGTCTTCATAGAAGATCTCGTAGAAGTCGCCCATGCGATAGAACATCAATTGATCAGGGTGCTGGTTTTTCAGGCGCCAGTACTGCTGCATCATCGGGGTGTGGCTGGAGAGGTCGGTCATACGGGGGGTTCAGCTCTGCCTGTCTATTTGACGATTCAAATTTGTCTAATACTACAGCAAAGACATCAGCATGCCTTGAGGCTGGGTGTGGTTGGATAAGTCGTATAATAGCATTTCGCCATTATTGGCATCTAATTTGCTTATGCAAATTGAGGCGTCAATTCAATGAACAGTTGAAAACACCCCTTGTCTGAATTCATGCAATTTGGCGAAATTGTGCTTTTCTCATTGAGGGCGCATTGCTAGTATCGCCGCCCACCACACACGTACGGATACGTTGGACGGAGACCAGACCCATGCAAGCAAACCGAATAGATTTTGAAGCGGGATTCGCCCTACTCAAGATCCCTTATAGCCAGAAGCCACAAGAGCGCACTTCGTCAGGAAGCGCGGATACTTTTAAGCGCGCCTCGGTTTTGACTGACTCCAATGTTTCTTACGCGGTGAACTCTTTCGAGACTAACGGCAAACGTTAATTTCGGTTGTAGCAATAAGCCCGGTTCTTTCCGGGCTTTTTTATGGATGAAGCTATGCCAAGTTGGAATGAAGTACTACAAGAGATCCTTGTTGAGCAAGTTCAGGGTGCTAAGGACGGAATTGATAAAGTTCGCCGAAAGTATATAGCTCAATTGCATAATCATACTGGGCGTAATGTGATTTGCTACTATTCCGGCTGGTTGCAAAAGCCTGGTTATAGTTTGTCCAGCGTTAATGATGACGACAAGAACGGCTTCATGAATGCAGTCTACCAAATGGACAGGACCAAGGGTCTCGATCTTGTTCTCCATACTCCTGGCGGTAACATCGCCGCGGCAGAGTCCATCGTTCACTATCTGCGTCAAATGTTTGGTACGGATATTCGAGCCATCGTACCTCAAATATCCATGTCGGCTGGAACTATGCTTGCCTGCGCTTGTAAAGAGCTGATCATGGGCAAGCAGTCCAATATTGGTCCTTTTGACCCGCAATTTGGCGGGATCCCCGCTTATGGGGTTCTCGAAGAATTTCAGAAGGCGGTCGAGAGCGTTAAGGCTGATCCTGGCTCTATTCCTATGTGGCAAGCGATTATCACCAAATATCATCCGACGTTTCTCGGAGAGTGTGAAAAGGCGATAGAACACGCAGGCGACATAGTTAACATGTGGCTTGTAACGGGAATGTTTAAGGATGATGCCGATGCTGTCGCGAAAGCCAGAACTATCGTTACAGCTTTGAACGATCATGCCGGAACCAAAACGCATGAGCGTCATCTTCATATGGAGGATGCAATTGGTTTTGGGCTTAAGGTCGTGCCCTTGGAAGACGATCAGGTGCTACAGGACCTGGTATTGACTGTGCACCATTCCTACATGCATACATTTGCGTCGTCCCACGCAGGAAAGATCATTGAAAATCATTTGGGTGCGGCGATAATTCAGTTCGCTTCTTGAGTCGCTTATTTTTCAGACAGTCTGTCTTGGACGGGCATTTTCGGTGGAAGGCCTACGTTGATTTTCCGCAGGCGCAGATATCGCTGCGTCATCTTGGCGTCAGTGTGGCCTCCCAGCTTTTGCGCATCGTTACCTTGGTCGTCGGTATCGGAAAGGGACTTGGCGCGCAGATCGTGAAGGCTCGCATCTTCGACGCCGGCCTTCCGGCAACTGATAGAGAAGGCGTCCTTGACCGAACTGTAGTGCACCGGTTTACCGCCGCGCGGTGAGCAGAACAACGTGAGCCCGCGGATCTTCCGTGGAAGCGACTTTGCCCGGGCCACCAGGTCTTCCAGGTCTGGCGTCATCTGCACCAGCAGCCTCGCGTTCGTCTTCTCCTGTTTGAAGGCGATGCCCTCGGGGCTGATGTCGGCCAACCGGATGGCCAGTACGTCACCGATGCGCTGGCCGGTCAGGTAGCACATCTCATAGATGACGCGCATGTTGTCGCTTGAGTTGGCGCAGATCGCCTGGAACTCTCCGTGGGTGATGTACCTGTCACGCTTGTGCTCCAAGTGCCGCCGTACGCCGATGCATGGATTCGAATCGACGATCTGCTGCTCTAGAGCGTAGGTAAATACCGCTCGCAGCACCGAGATCACCCGGTTAGACATGTTCGGTGTGTCCGCCATGTGCAGCTTTAGCGCAACGACGTGACGCTGCAGTACCTCGCGCGGTTCGAAGTCGGCGAAGTTTTCCTTCAGCCGCTCGCAGGCTGCCTCGTACTGCTTGAGGGTGTTTGGCTTCAGTGGGGGCTTTGTCCTGGTGCGCATGTGCTCGAGCGCATCATCGATCAGCTTCGGCATTCCGCCTTGATTGCCCTTGTCCAGCAGCTTGGCGTACTCCGCCAGCGATGCCTGAAAATCGGTGCCCAGGCGCTTCCACTTGCCCTTGCGGACCAGGTAGTAAGCGCCATGCTTCTGGTACATGCACGCCGGCAGGTGCCGGTCCTTCTTGCGCGGACGCATCGATCTTCACCTCAACCCAGCCGAAGCTCCGGCCCCTTCCTTGATTGAATACCACCCAGCCGCCCTATGACAACCTGGCGCAGCACCTTAGGGTGACCATCACCACCTACCGCGAACCCGTAGCGTTCGGCGGTCAGCCACTTTATCTGTGCCCCTGGCTTTTTATAGCCGGTCAGGTCGGCAACTTCCTCTGCTGTTAGAAACATACCTGCCTCTCTTCGTTTGTGGCATCGGTTCAATCAACGCTCGGACTGCGCTTGAAAGTGGTTAGCCAGCACCCGGCGCGCGTCGATTCCGCACGAGGCCGACATGGCGTAGATCTGGCCGAAAGTGGTTTCCCGGCGCTGCAGAGCGTTGAACAGCTCGATCAGGCGCTGGCCCTTGGTACCGTTGCGGCGGGTCATAGCTGTAACCTCTCTTCACCTGGTGCTGGGGTGGCGGGCAAGAGTGCGTTTTTCTGCACCGAACTGGCCGGAGAGGCCCGGTTTTCCTCGTGCGAGGGGCTGGCGGTCTGCTGGTGCTGGAACGAGTTATCCGGCAGGCAACTGATACCTGTGTTGTTAACGATCCAGCAGGTGACGCCGCGTACGCTGTCGTGCTGCACGTCGATTAGCTGCTCGCCGGCGGTGGCATGACCGGCGATCAAAAGCAGGACTACCGCTTGCAGCACTGCACGGTTCAACTGGCTTCGATTCATGGGCTTCACTTTCTCCAGGCCGAACGATTCCCGGCCGCGTTGTTGGCTTTCGCGAAAATCGGTTTGGGTTAAGCGATAAAGGTGCCTTGGAACTGGTCGCCTTCTTCTTGATGTTGCGGCTCGGGATTGGGAGCGATTACGCCGGTAACCTTGATCAAGCCAAGCGAGAACGCTTTCGCTACGAGAGCTGCGCGGCGAGTGACGCCAAGTTTCGTAGTTAGCGACAAAAGCCGTTTTTTGACGGTGTCCTCCGTAACACCAAGAGCACGCGCAGCTTCTTTACCGCTAGCACCGGCAGCAACCGCCAGCAGGCACTCCAGCTCACGCGGAGCTGCGCCGCGACCGAGAAAACCGGTTAGGCCGTGCGCTGTGATGGTGGTAGCTGCGTTCATGTTGGGGAACTCCATGCGGGTTGCGATGTAGAAAAGACTACCAATGGTATTTTTATATGTAAATACCTTTGGCAATATTATTTTCTCTTGGCGAAAAAAAGACCGCTCTGATGCGGTCTTCGTTTGTAAAGGTTCAGCCTACATCGCCGCCGCGCCAGATTACTTTTCCAATTATCGGCAGATCCGCTAGTGATGAGTCTGAGACAATTTCGTCCGGATGAAGGCTCTTATCGGAGTTATCGCTGCGTATTACCCAAGATCCAGCCAGCTGCTGGATCATTCGCTTGATGCTTATTCCGCCATCTCGACGTCGAAAGAGGTAAACCTGTTTGTCCCGTGGTTCCTTCTGATTTAAGTCGAATAGGACGACGTCTCGAGGGCATATGTAAGGCGACATAGCGTCGTCATCGGCATAGATTATGAATAGGCCGGAAACGCCGATATTCATTTGTCGAATCCACCCACGCCTGAAGACCAGCCCTTCCGTTAAGCCGACATGGTCGTCATTCAACCCTCTGACGTAGCGACTCTTCGCCTCAAATTGAGGAATAAGCACGTAATGCTCTATTGGCGGAGTCCCTAACAACCGTTCGCCGATCGCGTTACTCACTTGCATTGATCGGTGCAGAGCTTGACCTGCCTCGGAAATTCTCTCGATTTCGAGAGCCAGTCGAGTACTGAATTCTGAAACCGGGACACCCAAAATTTTCGCAAACGCGGCAGCTACGCTTGTGTTAAGCGGGTTTACGCCATTTAGGTAATGGCTTACAGAGCTTTGGTTCATGCACAGGGCATCCGCCAGTTTTTCCTGGGTGAGGCCTAGTTCACGCTTCTTTGCATTGAAAATTGCCTTGAGCTTCTGGCATTCCTCTTTGCGGTCTTCGGGCAGCGGTTTCTTGGTCATAGGTCTAATTTATTCCCTTTGGTATTATCTTGACAAATGCCAAAAGTATTTACTTTGAAAAATGCCATAGGTACTATCTCCAGAGAAAACCGACCGGAGAGACACCGTGATCAGCATCCAATTGAAAGATTTCGCCCGTGAACGAGGGCAGCCAGAAGCGGCGATGCTTCTCGGGGTAACGCAGGGTGCGCTGAGCAAGGCCATCCGCGTCGGTCGCAATATTTCAGTTTTCCCTAAACCGGATGGCTCCTTTTCAGCTGAAGAGGTTCGCCCTTTCCCATCCCGCACCGACTCACTCCGCCGATCAGAAGCATCGCCAACCTTGAACGAAACTGTACGCCCAAACCCGGCCAACCATCAGTCCACTGTTGGTGCTGTGAATCCATCCAGTACCCAGCAGGCCACCCAATGACTCTCGTATTGAGCGGCATTCCACTCGAAGAATTCATTGAGCGCAACGGCAGGAAGCAGGCGGCGAGAGAACTGGATTGCACCGGACCTGCTTTGTCGAAAGCAATCGCAGCAGGTAGGACCATTTTTGTGGCGCTGGCGGCAGATGGCTCGGCATCGGCAATAGAGGTCAGCAAGTTCCCAGGCCGGTAACGAGGTGTGTTCCTCGGATGCGCAGGTCTTGCCGCCCTTTGGCTAGATACCTGAAGTATTCTATGGCTACTGGATGTAACCCCAGTATAAGGACTCAAGAATGAAGCACGCAGACGCACCAGAGCAACAAACAACAGGACCGCCCTGATTAGTGCGCCTGCTTCGAATTCTGTTTTTGGCTTAGCCCAAAAAGCAGAAAACCCGCCTGGCAGCGGGTTCTCAATCGGCACTTGTTGACGCAAGCGCTTAGGTACTTCTTCGTCTAGAGGACGATTTCATGCAACCAAAAAATAGCAACAATCAGCCCGTAGCGCAAGAGGCGCTACTTACTGACGCCACTGCTTTTCATGAATTATCGCATGGTGAGTATGAGTCGTGTCTGCTCAAAGTCCGTCGCGGGATGCCGGCAACGGAGGCGCTCAACCTTTCCTCTATGTTGATGGGGTCGGCTCTGGAGATTATGACTCACCTTATCGACGACGGCATGACCACGAACCAGATCTACGGTGTGCGCTTCCTGATTGAAGCATCTGCGGCTCTGGTAGATGCCAGCGTTGCTCCTGTCGAGCATGGCAACCGCCAAGGCGGTGCTCAATGATCACCAAGGAGCAATTGCAAGCCGTAAGGCTCAAGCGCGTCGACTTCGGCGGCATCGATAACAACCTGTTCGAGGTCCATGCAGGCGGAGATATGGAGCAGACGCTCGGCTTTGCCTCGGACCTCAACCTCGCCCTAGCTTCCCTCTGTGATCGCCTGGACTTCAGCACCAACAACAACGGCGACCCTGCGACCTGCGCAGAGCTGCGGGCTTTGGCTCATATCTCGAATACTGCGAATGCACTCATTCAATCTGTTCGTTACGGCCTGCGCGACGACATTGCTGCGGGAGAGCAGGCATGAAAACCGATCTGCTAACGCTCGAGCATCCTTTCTGCATACGCGGAAATCTCGAAATCCTCAGCGCTTCCGGCGAAGTACCTATTCACGACTCGCTTGAGGCGGCTACCGAATACCTCGAAGCGGTAGTGCATGGGCTTCGTGACCTGATGTGCACGCCCGAGGTGTCGAACCTTGCCACCTTCACCTTCTTTGCTGCCGAGACAGCCCTGGCGCTGATTTATAGCGCTGCCGCTTCAGTAGATCCGTCGACCGGAGGTGCTGCATGACCAAGTCAATTACCAGTACCAACGATGTGACTGATCAAATTGCTGACGAGGCAATTGATCAGTTAGCTGCTGCAGTTGAAGTGATCATTCAACTCAAAGCTCTTTTTCGGGCGTGTCGCAGGGTGCCGGGGTTGGACTCAGATGCGGTCAGGCTGGCAGAGCTTGGCGAGTACGCGGCCATGGATCATGGGAATGGCTTTAACTGCGGCCGGGAAGCGCTGAGGGAGCGCCTCAATAATTGCGCGCCACAATTACAGGAATCCAAAAACGTGGCGCGGAACAGTGGGGGTGACCAATGACCATCGCCAAATTCCAGGGCGGCGATGCCGTCACCATGACCAGCACAGAAATCGCTGAGCTCACTGGCAAGCTGCACAAGAACGTGATCCGTGATGTTCGCGAAATGCTGGATGAGCTTGAAAAAGATGGCTCAGATCTGAGCCATGTCCGTGAAGATAAGGATGCGCGGGGGTACACCGAAAACTACCACCTCAACCGTGAGCTGACCGAAACACTGATAACCGGCTACAGCATCCCGCTGCGCCACAAAGTGATTCGTCGACTTCACGATCTGGAAGAACAGGCCGCGCGCCCAATGACCCAGGCCGAGATCACCGCCGCCAACGCGAACCACCTAGTGGCGGTCGAGCGTCAGCAACGGGAGCAGCAGGTGGCGCTGGAGCGGATTGAGCGCCGCGTCGAGGACTTGAGCCAGACAACTGTGTGGGACCACTGCCCGCAGAACTGCCAGTCGCTGACCCGCATCAAGGAAACGATGCTGGGTCGCCACGGGCTGTCCGGCGCCGTCGTCGACTACGTGCTGAAGGTGTGGCCAAGCCAGCCGAACCCCGCGGGCATGGTCCGCAATGGCCACGAGGAAGCGCTGGGCTCCCAGTACCTGGTCTGGTCCAAGAGCCACGTTACGGCCGCATTCCACCGGTTTGTTTCCGAATCCACGATGGTCACCGCCACCCAGGCGACCCACCCATATTTTGAGGGCCGGTTCCGCCTGGTCCAGAAGGCCCGGTCATGAAAAAAGTGTTGGATATTCCTCCGCAAGTTCTTCCCGTTGAATGCATAGACGAGGCTCTATTCGAAAAAAATAACGACGCCGCGCTGTTGTTGAAGTGCTTCGAAGTCGTCAAGGACACGCTGGACGTGATCGACGAGCCTGAATACTCCATCGAAAAGGAGGATGACACTCACATAGATCTGTATCGCGCCTATTACGCATTGAAGGTGCTTTTCAGGCGCAGGACTGGTCACGATGCCGCCCAGGTCGCAAAAGACCACTTCGACGCAATGAGCCGTCACCTGCTAGCTAGTGAGCCGCGCCCCGAAAACAAAATCCCCGTCGTTGTGTACCCGGCCGAGTGTCTTCCGGACGAAGCGTTCGACGGCCTAACCAATCAAGCGCTGGCTTGTGCGGCGTTCAACTACAGCGATCGTGTCCGGCGACTACTCAACGATCATTCTCCGACCGGGCTATCGCTCGACGAGGCTCGCACCTTCTCCATTGATTCCACCACCGCACTGCGCCTGTTGGTGTTGCGGCTATCTGGTGGCTCAGTCGAGGCCATGGGCGCCGGGATGAGCCGTAAGCCAGGGGAGACTCTGCAATGACCAAGCCTATCGAATTAACAGCGGGAATCCCCGTAATTAAACCTGCCACTGCTGAAGTGGTCGCCGGCCCCTGGCCGAACTATTCCAACTGCCGCCACCTGCCTGAGCGAGACCGTTGGGAGATCTATGGTCTCGCTAAGGCTGGTCGTATGGCCCTGGAGGATCGTGGTGTCGTCATGACCGAGAGCTATGACGACTTCATCCGCCGTGTTACGCGGGAGCTGAACATATGAGCGGGCCTGACATGCTGCGCAAGTTCCAAGGCGTCTGGATTCCTGCAGAGCTCTGGAAGGACAGGGCTCTATCGATCACAGAAAAGGTCATGCTGGTGGAAATCGGCAGTCTCGAGGACGACGAAAGGGGTTGCTATGCCAGCAACGCCAAGTTCGCCGAATTCTTTGACCTCTCGATCTCCAGGGTTTCCGAAATCATCAGCGGGCTTGCCGAAAAGCGTCTGGTATCGGTGGAGCAGATCCGCGACGGCGTGCGCGTCGTCGAGCGCCGGATTCGATTGATTCACCCCTTCGGAAAACCGAAGACCCCTTCGGAAAACGCTGAGAACCCCTTCGGAAAAGACGGTGAACCCCCTTCGGAAAACACGCAGGAGAGTAATACATTACTGAGCAATACAATGAGGGTAATCAAAACCCCTTCCGCTAACGCTCCAGCTAAAGGGAAAAGGACTGCTGGAAAACCTCGGGGCTCGAAGTTCGACCCACTGACCGCTAAGCCAGAGAACGTCTCAGACGATGCCTGGGTTGGATTCTGTGAAATGCGCAAATCAAAGCGCAAGGATCTAACTGAGCGCGCCTGCCAGTTGATCGCCAAAAAGCTTGCAGGGCACGCAGAGCCCGACGCTGTTCTGGATAACTCAACTACCAATTCGTGGACCGATATCTACCCGAGCTCGGTGCTACCAGGTGCTGGAGCCAAAAGCGGCAAGGTATCCCGCCACACCAACCTCGACCAGATCGACCACGAAGACGGCCTCGAGCTGCAGGCCGACGGCACCTATCGAATTGCGAGCGTGACCCCATGACGACAAAACCCAAGTACACCCTGGAGACCCGGGCAGGCGAATGCCCAGACCATGGCACTTTCCCAAACAACCTGGTGCAACAGTTCGGCGCCGACCCGGTTTGGTTCGGTTGCTCCCGTTGCCAGTTCGATGGCCGACATTCGCAAGACCTTGATCAGCGCTCGAAGGCGCTCGGGATCCACCGTGAAAGGCTGTTGAATGAGCGCCTGCTCGACGCCGGCATCCCTGATCGGTTCATGGGCTGCACGCTGGACAACTGGAGCGCAGAAGCGCCGGCGAAGGCTCAGGCCTTGGCGGCGTGCGGTGGTTTCGTCGAGGCCTTTGAAGAAAACTTCACCGTAGGCCGGTCCGCGATGCTGCTGGGCACGGTTGGCACGGGCAAGACGCACCTGGGCACAGCGATGCTGCAGGCTGTGATTCGTCAGCACGCGCTGGCTGGTCTTGTCGGGCTTTACGCTACCGCCGGCTCGATCATCCGCGACGTGAAGGCCACCTTCGGCAATCGAGGGCGCACCGAGGCGGATGTCTACGCCGACTTGATTCGCCCCGACCTGCTGGTCATCGATGAGGTTGGCGTTCAGCACGGAACCGACTTCGAGCGCCAGGTGTTGTTCGAGGTGATCAATGGCCGTTACGAAAAGATCAAGCCCACGATCGTAGTGAGCAACTTGGGCGTGACGGAGCTTCGCCAGTGCCTGGGGGATAGGGCTGTTGACCGCCTGCGCGACAAGAGCGGCATTGTGGTGGTGTTTCGTTGGGCATCTGCGCGAGGTGCCGCATGAGCCGCGAACTGTTCAGCATCGAAGCCGAGCACGGCATCTTGGGCGCGATCATGCTTAAACCGGATCTGTTCGACGAGGTCACCAGCAAGGTCAGCGTCTCCGATTTCCACGACTTGGAGAACGCCGCGCTCTATCAGGCAATCATTGACTGCCACGCCACCGGTGATCCGGTTGACCCGGTCACAGTTGGGCTTTCGCGTCCGACGTTGCCGAGCGGCGATAGCACCCTGGCGTTCGCGGTCGAGATCGCCAAGAACGTAACCAGCACCGCCAACTGGAAGACATACGCCAAGCATGTTCGAGAGCGGGCCATCTTGCGGCGAGTGGTCGAGGCTGGCGATGTGATTCGGGAGCAAGCCACCGAAGACCTGCCGTTGGCGGAGATCATCGCACTTGCCCAGCAGGCCACCGCCGACCTGCGTGATCTGGACGACGATGGCCAGCGGGATTACTACAGGGCCAGCGAGATCCTGCCTGGTGTGGTGGACACCATCGACTCGAAGTTCAACAAGACGATGCCAACCGGGCTTTCGACTGGGCTGAAGGATCTTGATGAGCTGGTGCGAGGGTTACGCCCTGGAAACATGATCGTTGTCGGCGGGCTGACCGGCTCAGGAAAGACCATTCTCGGTCTTCAAATCGCCCAGCACGTCACCTGCAAACTCGACGGCGTTGGTCTTGCTTTCTCCATGGAAATGACCAAGGAGGAACTGATCACGCGCGGCCTTGCATCGATCGGTAGCGTCAATCTGAGCAAGTTGGACAGTGGTGATCTTGAAGACCATGACTGGCCAAAGCTAACCAGCGCGGTAAGCGTTCTTAACGAAGCCAAGCTGTTCGTCAATGACCAAGCCGGCATGACGATGCCCCGCATCCGCTCAATCGCCCGGCAGTGCCAACGCAGGGAAGGGCTCAGCGTGCTGCTGGTCGATTACGTCCAACTGATCAGCGCGGATGGTGGCGCCAATCGTTCTATCGAGGTCGGCAAGATTTCCACAGCCCTAAAGAACCTGGCCAAGGAACTGAAGATCCCGGTAATCGTGCTGGCTCAGCTCAACCGCGGCTCAACCAACCGTCCGGACAAACGCCCACGCCCTAGCGACATCCGCGACTCCGGCCAGATTGAGCAAGACGCTGATGTGGTGATCCTGGTGCATCGCGACATGGAAAGCGAAGAGGGCCAGAACGGAGTAACCGAACTCATCGTCGGCAAGGTCAGGCACGCCAAGGTCGGTTCGTGCCTCGTCCAGCAGCAGGGTAAGTACGTCAGGTTTGTTGATTTCGGAGGTAAAGCACCAAGCACCGAAGAGGTTGAGATGGGGCGCGTATTGAAATTCACCGGCCGCGCAAAGGGGAGAAAAGATCATGAGTAACGTATCAGCGGCATTGCCGCGCAAAAGCATGAGCGACCTAGAGCGGCGCTTTCTGAAGATCGCCGGTGAGGAGCTGGCCAAGGTCAAAATCGGCGGGCCGAGTGCGCTGGCTTACTTGTTGGATATGGTCGCCAGCTGGCACGGCAGCCGCGCTCAGATCGGGTTCCATGACTTCGGGCAGCGCTGGTTGATCGAGGGAAATGCAAAGAACAAACCCGCCGACCGGTTGCTTCGCGACCTGTTTGGCCTGAGTGATCCAGATCCGAGGAAAGCCGCATGAAGAAGCGCACGTATGTCGACAAGCCCTTGGGTGACACGGAATACCTGCTGGAGCAATGGGGCTGGTGGCGGATGGATGGGATGGGCGTGCCTCGGTACGTGTCACCTCTCTATGCGCTGATCCGCGACAACAACGTCACCGAAGGCGGCATCAAGAATTACTGCGTCACGGATGACGTTGCCCTGGTCGTGGATCGGGCGGTGGCCAAGCTCGCCACACGAGATGCGCAGATGGGCAACTTCATATGGCTGTACTTCGGAGCGAAGTGGCCGGCACTTCGGATAGCTCGAGAAAACGACATGGGAGAAGCCAAGGCGCGAGAGTTGATCAAGGCCGGCGTGGCTTGGGTCGACTGCGCCATTGAGGTGTTTCGTGAGGCCGCGTAGAAATATCTTTCCACGCGGATAAACACCTGTTTTCATGGCACCGTGTTTAGCTTTTCAAGCGCGACACCGCATAGAAAAGCCCGGACTTACCACCCGGGCTTTTTATTACTTGGCTTTTAAGCTCCATTCTTTATCAAGCCAAGCATTCAGCTCATCTCGTTTATGTGGAGCCTTTCCCGGAACGCCCTCCAGCTTGTGGGCGACTTTGCTCCGGTTTTCATCAGTAAGTCCACACCCTCGGGTGCTCAGATACCGATCGATGAAGTACTCAACCTCCCAGGTCTCTGTCAAAGAGACGTAGATCCGGTCGATTTTTCCACGGTACTTTTTGTTGTCATCGCTTTTCCAAACCATGCGTATCACCAGATAAGTTAGATGGCGTATTGCCACGCTTGTTGATAGCACCAATTCAGGATTGGATCCATTCATCTAAGGTCATCTTGACCGACGCTGCATGGATTCCTGCAGCGCACTCTGAGCCTCGGCATTTGCCGGGGCTTTTTCATTTCGGGAGGCTGGCGCTCAGTGGTTGGCCCCATATTTGAAGCTGGACCAGCGCAAAGAGCTAAGCGTTGTCGCGACCTTTTCCGGATGGCTCGCCGGTTTTGCTAGGCCAATTGCGCGCATAGTCGATGATCAGGTAGTTCTCTCCGTCGAAAGATAAGCCCGGCGTGACCTCTGATATAGGTCGAAAGCCTTCCGGGGAAAACGTGCGGATTTCTTTGTCGCCATGCTCGGCTTTGCAAGCTTCAAGTACTTTTACTAGTTCACTGATTTTCATGATCTCTCCATAGATGGCAGTTTGATGCCTAAATCTATCATGGGGATTCTTTTCTGCGTGGAGCCATAGCCAGGGTTGGCCTTCGGGCGGCCTGGACACGGTATCGCCGGTAGTCACGCTAAACCAGATCACTTCGCCAAAAAGAGGACGTATGATGCTTGTTTTCAATGAGCGAAGGACTGTCAATATGTTGAAATACAGCGACCTAACCAAGCAATTCAACGAGTACAGCGAAGCAAAATCAAAATACTGGGATCGTTTGCAAAACGCTGCCTTCCAGCTTTTAAAAGATCTTGAGAATTCGCTTGAGCTTGCATCAGCGACTTGGATAGATCATGACGGAGCCATCAAGCGCTACGTCGATATTGGCTCTACCGAAAGCGGCGAGTTCAAGCGTGTTCACCCCATGACCTTTCAAGGCGACGACCTCCAGTACAGCTTTTCACTGAAGATCACGCTGGAAGAGGGCGCCAACGTCTTACCCAAGAGCTCATACATTCAGCACATTAGCTTGAAGGGTTCGGAATCTGGGATTGCTGTCACCCTCCAGGGTACAGATAGCGTCATCATGAGCGCCCCGAATGAAGCTTCTGACGGTCAGTTTGCAAGCGTCGTGGAGGCCATCAAGTTGAGGCTTATCGGCGCACTGACTGTTCGGGAATTTGCTTAGTGCAGATGAATGCGCAGGCTGATGCGCTAAGTCGGTAGTGGCGTCCCTCATACCCGTGCGGACACTGCTGGGCAGCGCGATGAGAGGTTGGGGTACTTGACCCAGCGAGCCAACCCATAAAGCCGGAGTTCAGCACCGGCCCTCTGCACCCATACCAAGCCTTGGCATTCGCCGGGGCTTTTTCGTTTTCGGCTCCACCACACCCATTGCTCCGAGCTGGGAGTGCTGCTGGAGCCGGATCTATTCACTCCCCGAAAGGGAGGAACCTGAGATGCCGAACATGCCAGACAAGCCAGACACCTGGGCATTGATGCTTGCGTGGCTGAGCCAGCATGCGCCGATCCTTTACCCGGCCGGGCTGTCCTTCGCCATGGCCGTGCTGCGCATCACCTACGGTGGTGGCTCGCGCCGCCAGATGCTGGTGGAGGGCGTGCTGTGTGGCGGCCTGACTCTAACCATCATCAGCGGCCTGGAGTTCTTCGGTCTGCCGCAGAGCATGGCTACGTTCGTGGGTGGATGGGTCGGCTTCCTGGGTGTGGAGAAGATCCGGTCAATTGCTGATCGGGTAACAGACTTCAAGCTGCCAACCAGGACGCCCTAACGATGGCTTGCAGTGGATGCGCCGCTCGCCGTGCAAGAGCAGTCAAGTGGCTGAGGATCGCAGCAGAGCGTGCAGGCTTCGTGCTGGCTGCACAATCTGCTCAATCACCCACCAACCAGCCCGCCAAGAGCGAGCCAGCCACCGAGTAAGTGATATGCCGGTCAGGCCACAGCGACACAAGCCTGTCTCCCCAGCCACACCCAAGCACACGACGCCCGAGCAACAGCGGGGCAGCAGCAACGAGCGCGGATACACCTATCGCTGGCAGCAGTCGAGCAAGGGATACCTGGCCAAGCATCCGCTGTGCGTCCACTGCGAGCAGCAGGACCGCGTGACGGTGGCCACCGACGTTGATCACATCGTCCCCCATCGCGGCGACATGGTTCTGTTCTGGGATCGAGCCAATTGGCAGGGCCTATGCCACCCCTGCCACTCAGCCAAGACAGCCAAGGAAGACGGCGGTTTCGGCAATGCCAGGCGTACCTGATGCGCTCTTCGTGGGGTCCAGCGGCCAGCCGTCGGAGGTCGCAAATGATACCGATTCCCGTTTAGATGCACCGAAATGGTGTGAATAGGATTTTTCAATGGGTGGGGGTGGGTCAATAGTCTGGGGCTTTTCGCTTCTAGACCGCGCCCGAGCCGTTTTTTCGCACCGTCAAAATTAGCTTTTCAAAATTGAAGGACCACAAATGACCCGAGGACGGAAGCCAACGGCCCCGCACCTCAAGGTTCTGGCCGGTACAACTCGCCCGGATCGCGAGGAAGCCGACGCCCCAGAATTCGATCTGGTCGCCGACTTTCCGGATCCGCCGCAGCACCTGAACGTCGACGGCTCAGAAATGTGGCGGTCACTTGGTCGCCAGCTTGTAAGCGCAAGGGTTCTGCAAGTCGTAGACCTATATTCGCTCGAGCAACTTTGCTTCGCCTGGCAGTGCTTCCGGAAAAAAGCCAAGGCCGACATGGAGTCAACCGCGGCGGAAACTACCGCGCTCAAAGCATTGTTTTCAGAGTTCGGCATGACTCCGGCCAGTCGCCGGAAGGTGTCCTCTGGTTCCGAAAAACCGAAGGGCAACGCATTCGCCGGAAACGGCCGCAAGCAGGGTGCAAAATAATCGAATGATCTGGCTGTCCAGTCTGGAGTGGGAATGCGTGATTTCGTCAAGATCGCGACCGACTACGCCAAGGCTGCGGTAGCTGACAAAAAAAGGAAGAAGCACGGACGCCTGATCCGAGAAGCATCAAAGCGATTTCTTGATGACCTGAAGCGGGCAAAAAAGAAGGACTGCCCGTTTCTCTTCGACCCATGGCACGCGAACGACCCCTGCGACTTCATCGAGAAGTTGCACCACGTCGAAGGCAAGTGGGAAAAGCCAACGATCGTCATGCACCCGTCGCACATCTTCTTTGTGGTGCAGCTGTTTGGGTTTCGAAAACGCGAGGCGGTATATACCGAGGGTTGGGGTGATGAGGGGATGTTCCATCCCCGTCGATTCACCTCGGCGCTCTTTGCCGTGGCCCGGAAGAATGCCAAGAGCACGTTGTCGTCGGCCATTCTTCTGTATTGCGAATGTTGCGAGCCGGAAGAGGGGGCACAGATTGTCAGCGCCGCCACAACCTTCGGCCAGGCCGCAATTATCTTCAACGCTGCAAAGCGCATGGTTGAAAAGAATGCCGATCTGCGCGAGTACTTCGGCCTGGAAGTCTGGGCCAAGTCCATAACGCGCGTGGAGACAGGGGCGAGTTTCAAGCCGATTCACGCCAAGGCCTCGACCCAGGACGGCCTCAACCCGTCGCATGTTGGTCTCGATGAGATCCACGCACACAAAACCGCCGACCTGTTGAACGTTTTGACGTCGGCGGCCGGCGCGCGCGGCAACCCGCTTTGGCTTTACACAACAACCGAGGGCTACACGAACCCTGGGCCCTGGGCTGAAATTCGGATGTTTGCCAAGAAGCTGCTTTCTGGCCTTTTTGGTCACACAGCCGATCACTTCCTGGTGGTGTTCTACGCCGTTGATGACGAAGACAAGTCGCTTGGCATAAAGGCTGACCAGGAGTTCGACGAGACCTGCTGGATCAAAGCCAACCCTTTGATGGATGTGAACCCGCACTTGATGGCGGCCATCCGCAAGGAGTCGGTAGAAGCCAAGCAAATGCCATCGAAAATGGCAGAGTTTCGAATTAAACGGCTGAACCGTCCGGCATCTACAGCCGACGGCTGGGTCGACCTCAACAAGTGGCAGCGCTGCGATGGAGAGGTCGATCTTGATTGGCTATCGGCGTACCCATGCTGGGGTGGACTCGACCTGGCATCGACCACCGACCTTACATCGTTCCGCCTGGTGTGGAATGTCGATGGCGTGCTCTACACGTACGGCTGGCGATGGGCCCCAGAGAGCGCGGTCGCGTTCCGCACCGAGCGGGGCACCGTTCCATACGCGTCCTGGGTGGAATCTGGCCTGCTTAAACAGACCGAGGGTGACGTTACGGACTACGCCGTGATCGAGGCCGACGTGAAAGAGGTTTGCGCGCGCTTCAATGTCCAGGCCATCGCCTACGACAAGTGGAACGCAAGCGACCTGGTTAACCGGCTGGTCGCGGCTGAGCTGCCAATGATCGAGTTCATCCAGGGGCCGAAGTCGTATCACCCGGCCATGCAGGCACTTGAGCGCGCTTACATCGCCGGAAACTTGGCCCACGGCGGGGACATGATCCTCAACTGGTGCGCTTCCAACCTGATCGCCAGGCGCGACGACAACATGAACATGGCGCCAGATAAGAAGCGCTCCGCCGACAAGATCGACGACCTCGCTGCGCTGTTGATGGCGATAGGGGTTTCAGGCGCCGATGCACAGAGCCAGGACCTGTCCGACTTTTTCTCAAACCCGATCATCATTGGATAAACGAACCATGGATAACGGCCTGATCCTTTTTTTAGTGGTCGCCATCGTCGCGCTTGGCCTGCTGGTAGCTGGAGTTTTCGTGCTCGCCGGTCTCGGATGGTCGCTTATCGCTGCTGGCTCTGGCTTCTTGGCGGCTGCTGGCTTCATCCGCAAGGGGCTGACTGGTGAATAAACCTATCAAATCAGTCCTGCGCCAGGCCCTATTCAAGTCTGCCGAGCCTGGATTCGTGAAGTCGTCACTCGCCGGCTGGGTTGGAAGGCGTATTGGCCTGGGCGATGCGTCATTCTGGAACGGTTACTACGGAACCGACTCTGCATCGGGCAAGACAGTAAGTCAGCAAACGGCGCTTCAGCTGTCCACAGTCTGGGCGTGCGTGCGCCTGATCGCTGAAACCTTGGCCACCCTGCCGATTGCGCTTTACGAGGACAAAGATGGCGTCCCGGTTGTAGCCTCATCGCACCCTGTGCACCGCGTAATCAGCATCCAGCCAAATGCCGATCAAACCCCCGTCGAGTTCTGGGAATGCGTGGTGGCCAGCCTGCTTTTGGCCGGAAACAGTTTTAACGAACCGCACCTGGTAGGCGGTGAGCTTTCATCCCTGGAGTTCCTGCTGCCTCAGGCGGTATCGCCGCCCAGAAGGACCAGTAATGGGGCTATCGAGTACAGATTCATCGATAGCGATGGCAAGTCTCATACCCTGCTCGATGAGCAGATGATGCATACCCGAGGGTTCGGCACCGACCCAATGAGCGGGCTCAGTCCGCTGGCAATGGGTCGTAACGTGTTCGGCGCCGCTATGGCTGCGGATGAGTCTGCCAGCAAGATGTTTGCGAACGGCATGAAGCTCGGCGGTGTCTTGTCCACTGACCAAATCCTGAAGCCAGAGCAGCGAAACGATATTCGTGAGGACATGGCCGCAAAATTTGCCGGCGCAGTCAACTCGGGCAAGACGATGGTGCTGGAAGCCGGCATGAAGTATCAGCAGGTGTCCATGACGCCCGAAGACGCCCAGATGCTGCAAACGCGGGCTTTCAACGTTGAGGAGATTTGCCGCTGGTTCCGCGTTCCGCCTTGGATGGTGGGGCACACCTCGAACAGCACCAGTTGGGGGACCGGGATGGAGCAGCAGATGCTCGGCTTCCTAAGTTTTACCCTGCTGCCATGGATGAAGCGGATAGAGCAAAGCATCAACAGGCGCCTTCTGCGGCCTGATGAGCGCCGCCGGTTCTACGCAAAGTTCAACCCGGAAGGCCTGCTTCGCGCAGACAGTGCGGCACGTGCTGCGTTCTACAGCTCCATGACGCAAAACGGCATCTACACCCGAGACGACTGCCGTATCAAGGAGAACCTTGCGCCTATGGGCGGTAACGCGGCGAAGCTCACCGTCCAATCAAACATGCTGCCAATCGACAAGCTCGGTGAGGGCGCTGGTGATGCCCAGCAAGCCCGCTCCGCACTGCTGGACTGGCTCAACGAAAAACCCAAGGGGAACCAGGAATGAAACGGAAAGACCAGTCCCTGGCGGTGAAGTACCGCTCTTTTGACTACGACGTAAAGGCTGTCAGCGATGACGGCCTTTTTTCTGGCTATGGATCGGTGTTTGGCGTCGTCGACAGCTACAACGAGGTGGTCGCCCCCGGCGCCTTTCTTGAGTCAATCGCGGATCTCAAGGCGAAAAGCCGGGCACTTCCGGTGCTCTGGCAGCACCGCACCGGCGAACCAATCGGCTCCTGGTCCATGGACACCTTGAAAGAGGATACCAAAGGCTTGTTCGGCGATGGCGAACTCTGGCTCGCCGATGCGCCATATGCCCGTATCGCCATGCGCGGCATGAAATCCAGATCCATTACAGGGCTTTCCATCGGCTACTACGTGCGGGAATCGACCTTCGACGAGAAGACCCGGATCCGCACGCTGACCAAGCTGGACCTGGTGGAAATTTCCATTGTGACTGTGCCAGCCAACGACGAGGCGCGCACTGACACCATCAAGTCGAAGCTGGCCCACGGCGGCCTGCCTTCACTTCCCGAATTTGAGCTGCTCCTGCGCGAGGCAGGCTTCTCGAAGACACAGTCCGCGGTGATTGCCAACCGCGGCCTGCAACACCTGCTCCGGAGCGAGTCCGTGGGCGACCTGGCTGAAGCTGAACTCGTCGAGGCGATCAAATCACGCCCGGCACTGACTCTCCCATCGTTTTGAGGATTCACCATGCATAACGCCATGAGCAACGAGGCTCGCGCCGAACACCGCCAGATTCACCGTAAAGAACACGCTGGCGATCAGGTCCAACTGAAAGCGGTCACTGACCTGCTGGACCAGCGCGACAAGGAAATCAAGGCTTTTGCCGAGAAGGCAAGCCAGGAAATCAAAGATCACGGCACTATCCTTGCTGACACCAAGACCGTCCTGGATGGTCTGGTCAAGGGCGGCCTGGGCTTGCAGGATCGCCTGCAGGATCTCGAGCAGAAGATGGCGCGCCGGTTCTCTGCCAATGACCCAACGGACGAAAAGTCCTTCGGTGAACAGTTGGCTGAGTCGGACGGCTTCCAGAACCTGGTTAAAAATGACCACGGCCGCGCGCGCCTTCGCCTGAAGGCAGTGACCAACATCACCAGTTCCACCTCCGGCACCGGCGGTGTGGGTGTCGGCATCCAACCAACGCGTGTGCCGGGCATCATTACCGACCCGGAGCGCCAGTTCACGATTCGTGACCTGATCATGCCAGGCCGAACCGGATCCAACGCGGTCGAGTTCGTCCAGGAGACCGGTTTCCAGAATATGGCCGCGCCGCAAGCTGGCGAGGGTGCTGCTAAGGCACAGTCTGATCTGTCCTTCGGCCTGGTCACCACCACCGTCAAGACGATCGCTCACTGGTTCCGTGCCTCCAAGCAGGTTCTGTCGGACATCCCGCTGTTGCAGAGCTACATCAACGGCCGCGCTATTTACGGCCTCAAGTACAAAGAAGAAGAGCAACTCATCGCCGGCGACGGAACCGGTCAGAACCTGCTGGGCCTGATTCCTCAGGCCACCGACTTCAACAACGCACTCCGCAAAGCAGGCGACACCAAGATCGACACGCTGCGCCGCGCCATCCTGCAGGTGCGCGTCGCTGAGTATCGCGCTTCGGCTATCGCGCTCAACCCTGTGGACTGGGCAGACATCGAACTGACCAAGGACAGCACCGGTTCGTACATCTGGGTCAACGTCCAGGAAGGCGGCGCTCAGCGCTTGTGGAAACTCCCGGTAGTCGATAGCAACGCGGTGCCTGAAGGTGAGTTCCTGGTTGGCGCGATGAACATCGCGGCTCAGGTATTCGACCGTGAAGACGCCGCTGTCGAGGTTTCCACCGAAGACGGCGATAACTTCCGCACCAACATGGTCACTATCCGTGCCGAGGAGCGTCTGGCGCTGGCTGTGTACCGCCCTGAGTCATTCGTACACGGCGAATTCGCAGCGCCATAAGGCCTGGACTCGCCGTCTCAAGGAGCGCGCCCGGGTAACCGGGCGTGTTTGCACATGCCAGATATCAAAGTCAAAACCCGCAAGAGCTTTCGCGGCCTCGAGGGTTACGTGAAGAAGAACACGACCATCGCAGTCGATGAGTTCCGCGCTCGAGAACTTTTGCGCGGCGGCCTGATCGAGGACTACGAAATGAAATCCGCCGAGAAGCCTGAAAACAAGCAGGCCCCAACCCATTTGAATAAAGCTGCGCCAAAACCCGCTGCCAAGAAAAAGGCCGACTGACCATGAGCGTGATCGACATCGAACTGGCCATGAGGCATCTGCTCGCAGAGCCTGAAGACCAGGTCCTGGTGCAGTCGCAGCTGGACGGCGCTGAAGAGGCTGCCCAGCAGTACCTGCAGCGTCGGTTCTTTGCCGATCAGGCCGCTGTTGATCTTGCCAAATCGACTGTCATCGCTCGAACCCAGGCGGCTCGCGCTGCTTATCGCGCGGCTCTGGTAGTGGCGGATCATCCGGATAATGCTGATGACCGTTGCCGGTTGCGCGAGAGGGCACGACAGACATTGTCTGACACCTTCGAAGCAATCGACATGGATGACTTTGGGATTGTAATCAATAAGGCGATCGAGGCCGCGTGCCTGCTCAAGTTGGGCCATCTGTTCGCCAACCGCGAGGAGGTGGTGGTTGGTAGTACTGCGGTGGAACTTCCCCTTGCGAGCAAATCGCTGCTGATGCCCTATCGCATCCGGATGGGTGTGTGATGCGGGCCGGTCGTTTGCGTCACCGCATAGAATTTCAGGAAAAGCGACTGGTTCAGAACCCTGAAAACGGTGAGATGGTTCCTACCTGGCAGCCCGTTCGCGAGAAGGTGCCAGCGGCTTATGAGCCGTTGAGTTCTAAGGACCTGTTTGCTGCGCAGGCTGCCCAGTCCCAGGCTACGGTCAGGTTTGTGATCCGGCATTGGTCTGGGTTGTTGCCGACTATGCGGATACTGCACCGCGGCAAGATCTATAGCATCGAGGGTGAGCCTCTGCCCGATCGCGTATCGTGCCTCGACTACCTGACTATCCTAGCTAAAACGGGGGTGAACGATGGCTGACTGGGTCTCCTACAACCTCACCGGTGCAGACGCGCTGTCAGCCAGGTTCAAGGGGCTGACCGAGGAGATGCGCCGCAAGGTGGTCACGCCGGCGTCCAAGGACGCAATGGACATCGTGCTGATCGACGCAAAGGATCGCGCATCGCGCATCGATGATCCGGAGACTGCCAACTTCATCCCGGCCAACCTGGCCATGGTGGAGCGCAAGGCGCTTGGGCAGGAGCTCGGCGCCGTGGTGATCTCGGTGGGCGTGAGGATGCGCAAGCGGGGCCAGAAGGGCGGCAACACGTTCTACTGGTGGTGGGTGGAGCTCGGGACCGAAAAGAACCGGGCAAAACCATTCCTGCGACCGGCATTGGCCAACAACCGCGAGCAACTGTTTCAGGAATTCCTCAGCTCGGCCAAGTATCAGCTGATCAAGCTGGGGGTGAACGAATGACCGCGCCAATTTTTCAGGTCTGCGCGGCAAGCTTGGCCGTCACGGCATTGCTCGGCACCGAACCCACGCGGCTCTATCCGCACGGTGAGGCACCGGAAGGAACCGTAAGGCCGTACGCGGTCTGGCAGGTCGTCAGCGGGTCGCCGATCAACTTCCTCAACTGCGTACCAAGCACGGATCGCTACGGCCTTCAGGTCGACGTATACGCAGAAACCGCATCCTCTGCGGAGGAAGTGGTAGTCGCGCTGCGCCGGGTTATTGCTCAGCACGCATACGTCACTGGCTTCGGTATCGACGACAAGGACAAGGACACCCACAGCTACCGCAAAGGTTTCGACGTTGCCTGGCTGGTGAGTTTGTAGCCGTAAACCAGAAAAGAACCACCCGCTTCGGCGGGTTTTTTATGCCCGCTCAAAAGTGATTTTCCAGGAAAATCGGGGAGTACAAATTGACCATTAAAACCCAAGGCACGGACCTCTATGCCATTGACCCGCTCACCAAAGCGCTCTTGGTGGTGGGGTGCTTCACCTCCCTGGACGGGATCGACACCAGCATCGCGCAGATCGAAACGACCTGCATGAACTCCAGCGCCCGGGAATACGAGGCCGGCCTCGCAGAGCCTGGTTCTGCGTCGTTCGGTCTGAACATCGACCCGCAAGAGCCCGCGCACGTCCGCCTGCACCAACTGAAAACCGCCGGTACCAAACTGCTTTGGGCGATTGGCTGGTCTGACGGCCGTATCGTGAACGCCCAGGGCGATCTGGAAGGTATTCCGCCGACCGTAACCCAGGAAGGTTCGCTCTCGGCCATCACGCTCACCAGCGGCGGTACCGGCTATACCTCGGCCCCGGCCGTTGCGTTGACGGGCGGCGGCGGTACCGGTGCGACGGCTGCAGCGATCGTCTCGGGCGGTTCGGTGACCGGCTTCACCATCACCAACGCTGGCTCTGGCTACACCTCTGCGCCTTCCATCGCATTCACCGGTGGTGGTGGCGGTACCGGCGCGGCAGCAACTGCTGTTGTTGGCTCTGAAGTCGATTTCGACCTCCCGAACACCCGCACCTGGATCACCTTCGAGGGCTACATGAACAGCTTCCCGTTCAGCTTCGCCCTGAATGACGTTGTGAAGTCCACCGTCGGAATCCAGGTCTCGGGTGATCCGGTATTCGTCCCTAAAGTTGTCGCGCCGTAAGGAATATCCATGGATCTCAGTATCAAAGCCCTGGCCGCCGCCGGCGCATTCGCTGGCACGGCAGTAAAAAAAGACATTACCTGGTTCTCCGGCGGAAAAACCCAGGCAGCCACCATCTACGTGCGCCAGGAGTCGTTCCTTGAACTTACCCAACGTTGGGACTCGAAGGAATCCAGTGGTGATGTTTTCGCTGAGCGCATTGCCAACAACATCCTCAAAAAAGACGGCTCGCCCGTGTTCACTGTTGCCGATGTTCTCGGCACCAATGACTCCGGCAACGGCCCTCTGTGCGCCCAGTTGACGCTGGCGCTGCTGGACGCGCTCAACGAGGCAAATGGTGTTGGTGCGGGGGGCGAACCAAAAAAATAGGGCCCGCCGATGAGTTCTGGCACGAGCTGGCACTCAACGGCATCGGCGGGCGAACCGTCGCCGAAGCGAAGGCCAGCCTCAGCTACCCCGAGGCGCTTTCGTGGATGGCTTATATCGAGCAAAACGGGACGCTGAACCTTGGCCTGAAGTTAGAGCGGGGTTTCGCCCTGCTCGCCACCATTTTGAACAACGTGCACGGCGGCAAGGCAGCATTCGACGATTTCCTGCCCGCACGCGGCGCAGTAGTTGAGGAAGCCGAGACATCCGCGCATGACCTGTTCAGGCTGCTGCAGTCGGTCAAGAGGTGATTTATGGCAGTTGATTCACTTGGCCAACTGACGGTCGACCTGGTGGCCAACACCGGCGGCTTTGAAAAGGGTATGGACCGCGCCGAGCGTAAGCTCAAGTCCACCACCAAGGAGGCCGCCTACCAGGCCAAGGAACTGGATAAGCTCGTTGGCCGCATTGATCCCGTTGTGGCGGCATACAGCCGCCTCGACAAGATGGAGGAGCAGCTCCAGGCCCACCGCAAGGCGGGGCGGCTGCCAACCGCCGAGTTCGACCTTTACAAGAAGAAGATCGACGAGCAGCGCGCGGCTATTGAGCAGACCGACAAGGTAATGCTCAAAAACGGCCAGACTACCAAGCAGTACGCCGCGAACCTGCGAGGTGTGCCTGCCCAGTTCACGGACATTGCGGTATCGCTCCAGGCTGGACAGAACCCCATGACGGTGTTCTTGCAGCAGGGCGGCCAACTTAAAGATATGTTCGGCGGCGTCGTTCCGGCGGCAAAGGCTCTGGGTGGCTACGTTCTTGGCCTGGTAAACCCATTCACCGTTGCTGCCGCTGCGGCCGCAGTGCTGGCCTTGGCGTACAAGCAAGGCAGTGACGAGGCCACCGCTTACAACACGTCCTTGGCGATGACCGGGAACACCGCGGGCACCACCTCAGGCCAGCTTTCGACACTGGCCCAGCAGATTTCCTTGTCTAACGGCACAGTCGGCAAGGCTTCGTCGGTTCTGGCGCAGCTGGCAGCCTCAACGCGTATTCCGGTGCAGGCCTTCGAAGGTATCGCTGCGTCTGCGATCAAATTTGAATCGGCTACGGGCCAGGCCGCGGAAGAAACGGTCAAGAATTTCGAGAAAATCGCGAAGAACCCAACTGCGGAAATTCTGAAGCTCAACGAGTCGATGAACTTCCTGACGGCTACGACCTACGAGCAGATCAAAGCGCTGCAGGAACAAGGTAAGACACAGGAGGCGGCAGCCCTTGCCAATGACACATACGAAAAGGGCCTCAACCGAACGTCCGATTCGATCAAAAAGAACCTTGGCACCCTAGAGTCAAGCTGGAACGCTGTCAAAAACGCCGCCAAAGGCGCATGGGACGCCGCGCTCAACATCGGTCGGGAGGACACGCTCGATCAGCAGATCGAGGCGCTGGACAAGCAGCTCGACGCCATCGCCAAGGCGCGGAATCTCAACAAGTCAGACGGTTTTGGGAATCTGACACCTGACGATAGTTTTCGCACCAATGCGTTAGAGGCCGAGAAAACCCAGAAACTTGTCCTCAAGGCGGAAGAGGAGCGGCGAGCCGCCAGCAAAGGATTTCAGCAGCAGCAGCAACAACAGGCTTTGGCCGACCAGTTGGCGGTGGACAAGCTTCGAAAAGAAACAGAGACCAATGCCGATAAGCGCGCGCGAGAAATTGGTGAATATCGCCTGCTCGTCGAGCGGCGCATCGTTCAAGCCCGCGCTTCCGGTAACAAGTCGCTGCTGATTTCTCCTGAGCAGCAGGCGAAAGACCTCGCCAATATCAACGACAAGTACAAAGACCCAAAGGCCGCCAAAACACCGCAATACCGCGAAGATGCGGGCATGAAGATGCTCGACTCGCTTCGTCAGCAAAACGCAGCCCTTCAGGTTCAGTCCAGTTCGATTGATGAGCAAACCGGGAAGTACGCCACGCTTGGGGCCCAGGCCCAGGAACTGGCTAAGTTTGAGCAGCAGATAGCGGACATCAAGTCCAAGGATATCCAGACAGCTGACCAAAAGTCGCTGCTCGCGAACGAGGCGCTGATCACCGCTCAACTCAAGCGCAACGTCGCGCTCGAGCAGGAGGTTGCTACACGCAAAAGGAGCTACGAGGAGGCACAGAAGCTTCAGGCCTTCGAGGAGAACCTGAGAAGCCAGTTGTCGAGCGCTCAGGTAGGTATCGACAACACGCTGGCTGGCGCCGGTATGGGGCAGCAGCAAAAGCAGCGTCTGCAGGAGCAACTGAGCATTCAACAGTCGTACCAGTCCCAACTGGATCGACTCGAGGCTCAACACAACAAGGGTGAGATCACGGACGATCTGTATGCGAAGGAAACAACCGCTCTGCGATCGGCGCTTGATCAGCGCATGGCGATGCAGACCAAGTATTACCAGGATCTGGATAAAGCCCAGGGTGATTGGACCTTGGGGGCTCAGTCGGCCTACCAGGACTATCTGGAGAGCGCGCGCAACGCGGCCGAGCAAAGCCACAACCTGTTCAGCAATGCGTTCAGTTCCATGGAGGATGCGATCGCGCAGTTCGCACTGACAGGGAAGCTTTCCTTCTCGGACCTGGCCAAATCGATTTTGGCTGATATGGCGAAAATCGCAGCCAGGCAGGCAGCGTCTTCGGCTCTTAGCGCCCTGTTTGGGGCGGCGAGTTCTGCCATTGGCGCTTATTTTGGCGGTGCTGGTGGGGCTACAGGTGCCGCAACTGCTGGTGGGGCCGCGCAAGGAGCTTCCACTTTCGGAAGCCAGTTTGATGCCAGCGCGGGCTCGGTGAAATGGCCGGCGTTCTCAGATGGAGGATGGACGGGGCCGGGAGGTAAGCACGAGCCGAAGGGGGTGGTGCACGGTGATGAATTCGTTCTCCGCAAGGAGGTGGTTCAACAGCCGGGCATGCGCGAATACCTGGAGCGGCTCAATAAGCGCGGCTACGCCGATGGCGGATATGTAGGTCTCGCTGGTGGCGCGTCTGCGGCCCCAGCATCCGGCGGGGCGGTATCCATTCAGCAAACGATCGTAGTTCAGGACACCGGCAGCGGATCGCCGGATGACGCCCAGGGACAGGCTGTAGCACAAGCCTATGCAAAGGCGGCAAAACAGGGAGCCCAAGAGCAGATCGCCCGAGATCTGAAGCCGGGCGGTCAAATTTGGGCGGCCATCAACGGTCGCTGATCAGGCCCCGCTTCGGCGGGGTCCTTTTTTTGCCGAGTGATGAAATATGGCCATTGAGGTTTTTACGTGGTGCCCGAAAGTCGAGCCGGTTGGCACGACAAGCTTTCGAAACAAGTCGGCAAAATTCGGGGATGGCTACGAGCAGCGGGCCAAGGACGGCATAAACAATCGCTCGGAGTCCTGGCCGTTAACGTTCGTTGGCGCCAGAGCAAAGATCATGCTTATAAAAGAATTTCTGGATGCCCGGGCCGGTGCCGATCCTTTCTACTGGACGCCACCCTTGGGAAACCAGGCGTTATTTCGCTGCGATAGCTACCAGGTATCCCCGCTTGGGGCTGAGATATTTTCACTGACGGCAACTTTCGAACAGGCATTCCACCCATGAGCATTGTTCCTCTCAACACTGGCTCGGCGCCGAACGACGGAACTGGACAGGATCTGCGTACAGGTGGCCAGGTCATCAACGCCAATTTCGCCGAACTCGACCAGCGTACCGCCGCGGCTCAATTGGCCGCCGATGGCGCGCAAGCTAAAGCGGATGCAGCTATCCCCGGCTCTCAGAAAGGCCAGCCAAACGGCGTAGCTGGCCTGGATGCAGGCGGTACAGTGCCTGCCAGTCAGTTGCCGAGCTACGTGGACGACGTGCTGGAGTTCGACAGCTTCGCCGCGCTCCCCGCGACAGGCGAGACCGGCAAGATCTACATCACCAAAGACACCAACAGCCAGTACCGCTGGAGCGGGACCCAGTACGTTCTGCTCACAGCTTCGCCCGGATCTACTGATGCGGTGCCGGAGGGTTCGGTCAATAAGTATTGGACCCTGGCGCGCACTCTCGGAAGCGTCCTGACTGGACTGGTTACCACGAACCCGGCAGTCATCAGCGCAACGGATACGATTCTGTCAGGAATGGGCAAGTTGCAGCGCCAAGTGTCTGACGCCGTTAGCGCCCTGGGCAACAAGGCTTCCAGTGGTGTCAACGGCGACATACTTCGGCTGACAGCTATTGATTCAACTGGCTATTTAGCGCTTGGTTCTGGCTTGCCTGTTGCCACCGGTGCCACATCTTTGGCAGCAGGTACAAAGGGACAGGTCCCCGCGCCTCCGCAACTCGGCAGCAATCCCAAATTTCTCGCGGATGATATGACTTTCAAGGAGGCTGCCGGAGGCGGTCTTGCGGTGGGCTCTCTCACCCAGTGGAAGTACTCGCGAGCAACCATTCCAGGCGGGCAACTTCCGTGTGACGGCCAGATCGTCACGAACGGGCGCACTCTGTATCCTGACCTATGGGCGTTAATCCAGCCGTTTTGCGTTACAGACGCCGTATGGCTTGCTGCTCCGTACACCAGTCGCGGGATGTTCTCGCTTGGTAACGGAACGACCGACTTCCGCATGCCGGACGACAACGCTAGACACCCGGACGGCAACACTATCTCAGCGATGGTGTTCCGTGGTGACGGCAAGAACTCGGCAGGAACACCGGGCCTGCACCAGGCTGACCAAGTCCAGGGAATGAAGCACAAAACCGCCATCGGTACAGGCGCTTCAGGTGGCAGTAACTACAATCCTATTTTTGGTGCAGATACAGCTACCCTTACAAACCTCGGCGCCCCCGGCTCTATCATGAACGGCCTGTACCCAATTTACACGGGCGGGGTTGTAACGGACGGATCCAACGGTGCGCCTAGGGTTGGTATTGAAACTAGGGCCGCAAGCACCACAGGGATTTGGTGCATTGTCGCTGCCAAAACAGCAGTAAACCCAGGAACTGTTGACGTAACTGTTTTATCTAATACCGTTAATCAACAAGGGGTTACTCTTGGGCAAAATGCTGCTGCAATTTCTGACCTTCAGTCTAAGCAAATTGTAACCAAAAAATGGACGAGTGCCGATCTTGCTTGGACAAACGGCGGAACTCTGAACCTTACGCATACGCTAGGGAGCCTCTGGTCATTTGCAGTTATCAAACTCAAATATAAACAGGCTATTAATGGAATGGCGGTCGGTGAGCTTTCGCAAGTTTCTTCAATCCTGACGACTGTATCTGGCACGGGTAACTTTGGGGCGGAAATAAGGAGGCCGACAACTACAACCGCAACTTTGCAAATTGCAAGTAATGGTATGTTTTCAGCCTCTGCATCGGGGGCAGCTAATACCGTAACACCCGCTCAGGTGGATATTGTTGTGGAGCTATACGCATGATTGAAGAAGCGGTTAAATTTATTGAGGATCTTCAAGGTTCTGAGCTTTTCCATTATGTAAACGCTGATGGTGTTTATCTTGGTGGATGGAACGGGCAGCCACCTGTGAACTCGGTAAAAGTTCCGCCTCCTGAGTGGGCGGATCAGGTTTGGAGCTTTGAGTCGTCGACTTGGTCTGAAAGCCCCTCCCAGCTCATCGCCACCGAGAACACCTGGCGGGAGGAGCAGATGCCCCTCGCTCAGCAGACGGTCACCGCTCTCACATACGGGGAGGAAGGTATTCACGGGACTGTCGCAGAATGGCAGAAATATTGGTTGGCTCTCCGCAAATGGACAGAAGCCAACCTCGACTTTCCCGATATCAACAAGCGTCCGATTGCGCCAAGTTGATCTGCTACTGAAAACCGATACCCGCCATGAGCGGGTTTTTTATTGCTCGAGGAAAAAGCATGCCGATTACGGCCGATATCCAGACCCTGGAGCCCGGCGCATGGGTCGAGCTATTTGAGCTCGATGCCACGTCGCTGGGTGCAGAGCTTTACCGGTTCCACGGATACCCGCAGGAATCTTCGATCTTCTGGCAGGGCCTGGAGTACTCGCCGTGGCCGATCAAGGCCGGTGGCTTCGAGATGACCGGGCAGGGCACGCAGCCCACCCCGACGCTCTCCGTGGGCAACGTCGGCGGATTTATCACAGCTCTGGTGCTGTACTTCGAGGATCTGGTGGGCGCGAAGCTGATTCGCCACCGGACCCTGGGTAAATACCTGGACGGGCAGCCCGAGGCAGATCCTGAGGAGGAGTTGCCGCCGGACATCTGGTACGTCGAGCGCAAGGCCTCGGAAGACAACGAGGTAGTGCAGTTCGAACTGGCTTCAGCCCTCGATTTCCAGGGCGTTCAACTTCCGCGTCGACAGATCGTGGCCAACGTCTGCTGGTGGCTTTCGTGCGGTGGGTACCGCGGGCCTTACTGCGGCTACAACGGTCCGCCGGTGGCAGATGAGAACGACATCATCGTTACCGACGCCGCCAAGGATAAGTGCGGCGGCCGGCTCACCAGCTGCAAGCTTCGCTTCGGCGCAAACAACCCGCTGCCGTACGGATCGTTCCCGGCCGCCGGCCTGATCAGGGCTTAACCCATGAACAAAGCAAGCAAGGCAGCAATCGAGACCCACGCGATCGCCGAGTACCCACGCGAGTGCTGCGGGCTGCTGGTGCGGGAGGGCCGCAAGGAGGTATACGTACCGTGCCGCAACACCGCCTCGACGCCCAGTGAGCATTTCCGCCTGGCGCCGGAGGACTACGCCGGCGCCGAGGACCGTGGCGCGATCCTGGCAGTGGTGCACAGCCACCCGGACTACCCAGCAGCACCCAGCGAAGCCGATCGAATCTCTTGCGAGGCATCAGGCCTGCCCTGGCACATTCTGGAAGTGCGAAAGGGAGACGACGACGTGGTGCGCGCCGGCGAGATGGTGAGTTTTGCGCCGGTCGGGTACGAGGCCCCGCTGATTGGCCGGGCTTTTGCCCACGGCGTCAGCGACTGCCTGAGCATCATCCTCGACTTCTACCGGCGCGAGATGGGTATTGAACTGGGCGACTTCGACCGCGAGGACGGCTGGTGGGACAAGGGCGGAAATCTGTACCTGGACAATCTGCCTGCCGCTGGCTTCGAGAAGGTCTCGACGCTGCAGCACGGCGACCTGGTGTTGATGCAGATCCGCTCACCGGTTCCCAACCACGCGGCGATCTACCTGGCCGACGGCGTGCTGAAGACTGAGCCGGAGCACTACCCTGCGCCGGGGTCTATCCTGCACCACCTGTACAACCGCGACAGCAAGCGCGACGTTTACGGCGGCTACTGGTCCGAGGTGACGGTAGGCTACTGGCGGCACCGGGACGCCAAGCCCTGATCAAAATGTTATCGTCTGGCCAAATCATATGGAGTTGACGATATGCGTATTTTTGTCGCGGCCCTTAGTTTGCTGATACTTGCAGGCTGTGTCGGTCCCAGCGATCTTGCCAAAAACAAGCCGTCGGTCACGGTAAGTACGAGTAAAAGCCCGAAGGCGTACGCTCTTTGCGTATTCCCGAAATGGCAGGCGGCCAGGACGGACTCATCGATGGTTGAGACAGAAACCGGTTATAGGCTGCTGGTGGCGAGCAACAACATGGCTGATGAGCTTCTCGAGATCAATAAGTCCTCCTCAGGAAGCAAAGTCGTTCTCTATCAGCGCATGCCGTGGTCCATGATGATGGGGCGCGAGGCTATCGAGTCATCGGTTAGATCGTGTCTTTGATTAAGCGAACCTAAAGCCGCCTTCGGGCGGTTTTTTTATTGCCCGGAGAAATAATGAGCAGTTCGATTTCAGAAGAAAAAATGCAAACCGTTCTTCTCTCAGGCTCTCTGGCACGCCTTTTTGGGCGCGAGCACCGCATGACTACAAGTGGTGGTTTCCGAGACGTGATGGGTTATTTCAAGCAGTTCCCTGGCTTCGAAAAGTTCATGATTGGAAGTGCTGAAAAAGGTCTGAGATTCGCCGTTTTCAACGGTCGAGAAAATATCGGAGAGGCGGAGATCAGCAAGCCGACGGGCCGCGATGTGATTCGAATCGTCCCGGTAATCGCCGGCTCCAAGCGTGCGGGTCTGCTTCAGACGGTTCTCGGCGCCGTACTTTTGGTTGCAAGTATCTGGTTTCCTGGTCTCGCACCATATGGATTCGCGCTGTTCGCCGGCGGCGCTCTTCAACTTTTGAGTCCGCAAGCCAAAGGCCTCGGCACTCAGGATAGTCCCAACAACAGACCAAGCTACAGCTTCAACGGCCCAGTCAATACCAGTGTCCAGGGCAACCCTGTGCCGCTGCTTTACGGCCGGATGATCGTCGGCAGCGCGGTGATCAGCGCCGGCATTTACTCCGAAGACCAGATGTAACCGCCCATTTACCACCAGGCCCGCCACCGAGCGGGCTTTTTTTCGCCCGAAGGAAAGCCATGACCAATCTAGCTATCGCCGGCAGCAAGGGCGGCGAGGATAAGCCGCGCCCATCCGTTGAAGCACCTGACAACCTGCAAAGCGTTGCATATGCGCGAATTCTCGACCTTGTGAGTGAGGGAGAGATTGTTGGCCTGGTGGATGGCATGCGGTCCGTATTCCTTGGCGAAACCCCGCTGGCCAATGCGGATGGTTCACTGAACTTCAGTGGAGTGACGCTTGATGTGCGGACGGGCAGCCAGGACCAGCTGCATATCCCAGGGTTCCCTGCGGTGGAAAGCGAGGTTGGCGTGGGCGTAGAGCTTCGTTACGACCAGCCATGGGTGAGGGCAGTTACCAACCTTCAGTTGTCCGCCGAGCGCGTCCGTATCTCTGTGCCTCGTCTCGCACAGACAAACACCTCGAACGGTGACACAAACGGCTACACCGTGAATTACCGGGTCGAACTATCCACCGATGGCGGCCCCTATGTGCCGATGGTCGTTTCGTCGTTCAGTGGCAAAACATCGACCAAGTACGAACGCTCACATCGCGTGGATCTTCCCCCCGCGAACAGTGGATGGCAGGTGCGCGTGGTGAGGACGACGCCAAACTCGACCAGTTCAGCAATCGCCGACACCACCACCATCGACGCAATTACCGAAGTAATCGACGCGAAGCTGCGCTATCCGGGCTCGGCGATGATTGGTGTTCAGTTCGACGCTTCGCAGTTCCAGTCGATCCCGACACGCTCGTTCGATTTGTATGGGCGGATTATCCGCGTGCCAAGCAATTACGACCCGGCGACCCGCATCTACTCCGGCGTATGGGACGGTAGCTTCAAAAGTGCCTGGACCGATAACCCTGCCTGGATCTTCTACGACCTACTACTGCACTTTCGATACGGGCTAGGCCACCTGCTGAGCGCTGGCCAGGTCGACAAGTGGGAGCTCTACCGGATCGGTCAGTACTGCGACCAGTTGGTGCCGGACGGCAAGGGCGGAACACACCCGCGCTTTACCTGCAATCTCTACTTGTCAGTGCGCGCCGATGCCTTGCGCGTGCTACAGGACCTTTCGACGACATTCCGCGGGATGGCTTACTGGGCTGCTGGTTCTGTTACAGCTGTGTGCGACATGCCAGAGGACCCGGTTTACACCTACTCAAATGCCAACGTTATTGATGGCAAGTTCGGTTACTTCGGCTCGTCGAAGAAGACGCGTTATACGGTCGCCCTGGTGAGCTGGAACGACCCGACAGACTTCTACCGCCAGAAGGTCGAGTATGTTGATGACCAGCCCGGGATCAGTCGCTACGGCATTCAGCAGACCGAAATTACGGCAACGGGCTGTACATCCCAGGCGCAGGCCCAGCGGATCGGTAAGTGGGCTCTGCTCACCAACCGCCTGGAGACGGAGAGCGTGGGGTTCTCGGTTGGCCTGGACGGCACCCTGGCGCGCCCAGGGCAGATTATCCGGATCGCAGACAACGACCGCGCAGGACGCCGCATTGGCGGGCGCCTGCGCTCGTCCACACTGGATACGCTCGTCCTCGATGCCGATGTGACTGCGTACCCCGGCGACACCATTACGCTGATCATGCCGAACGGCAAGGCCATCTCGCGGGCGGTCAAGTCCGTCGGCTACCCGCTGACTTGGGACAGTACTGGCATCACTTGGGACAACGGCAATATCACCATGGACACCACGGGCTTCCCGTCGGACGTGCAGCAGGTGGTCCTGGCCGAGCCCCTGACCGATCTTCCTCCCACGCATTCGATGTGGGCGATCGATTCGCCAACGCTGGCGGTTCAGCAGTTCCGAGTCATGTCGGTGACTGAGGACTTTTCCGATACCGAGATCAAATTCACGGTCAACGCGGTTCGCCACAACTCCAGCAAGTACAGCGCGATCGATAACGGAAGCCGCATCGAGCAGCCGCCAGTGACGGTGATTCCGCCCAGCGTCCAGCCTCCGCCCGACAACGTGACCGTCAGCAATGACCACTTCGTCGACCAGGGCACTGCGGTCAGTGTTATGACGATCACCTGGGAGAAGCCCGAGGCAGCGATCGCCTACGAGGTTTACTGGCGCAAGAACGATGGCGATTGGATATTTGCTGGCCGGACCGGTACCACGTCGATTGATGTGAGCGGAATCTACGCCGGGCGCTACGTGGCCAAGGTTCGGGCGATCAATTCGCTCGACATCGGATCCGTGTTTGCGACTTCGGCTGAGACCGTGCTGAACGGGAAGACCACACCGCCACCGACAGTATCCTCGTTCACGGCCCAATCGATCGTATTCGGCATCAAGCTGCAGTGGTCGATCCCTCAGGACCTGAGCACCGCTGACTTGCAGCGTACGGAGATCTGGTACAGCGGGACCTCGGATATTGCCACTGCGACCAAGTTTGGCGATTACGCAAACCCGCAGACGGATCTGACGATCATGGGCCTGGCCGCGGCCAAGAGGTTTTTCTTCTGGGCGCGCCTGGTGGATCGAATCGGCAACTTGGGCGCGTTCTACGGACCGGTTACCGGTCAATCGTCTTCGGATGCTGGCCCTATCCTGGACTATCTCAACGACCAAATCACTGAGACTCAGCTCAGCCAGCACCTGCTCGAGAAGGTCAATTCGGGAGGTGGTGCCCAGGTTGAAATTGAGGCCCTTAAATCCGAACTGGCGGCGATGTACAGCATCAAGACGCAGCTGACTGTGGACGGAAAACCCTATCTTGCCGGGATTGGAGTTGGCGTCGAAAACAACGAGGGGATTATCACCAGCCAAGTGCTGATCGCTGCAAGCCGGTTCGCGATCGTTGATCCAAACACCACAAACGTCTTTTACCCATTCGTGGTGCAGGACAACGCAGCCTACATCGATACAGCTTTTATTCGGGACGGCAGCATCACCATGCTGAAGATCGGACAGGCCTTGGAGTCCGACAACTACGTTTCCGGCGTTCAGGGATGGCGCCTGGACAAAGCCGGGAATCTCGAGTTTAACGGCCCAGCCCCGGGCGGCGGCCGCCTTACGATGACCAATCGGGCGATCAAGGTCTACGACGAGAACAATGTTAAGAGGGTCCAGCTTGGAGATCTGACCGCATGAGCTTTGGAATGAGAATCTGGGGGCCAACTGGCTTCCTTGAGTTGGATGAAACTTCATTTACTGTAAGGATTGTTTACAGCGCAGTTGTGCAAAAGGTGGCCGGCGAGAATAGGACTAGATGGATATCCATTCCTGGGATATCTCCCGCAACACATTCAGCTGTTTGCTTTCCTGTGGCTGCTTATGACACTAGCGCCCAGAACATTGCGTCAATTCAATACATACCTATAGTCGCCGAAGGGGGGCTGACGTTGTATTTTGGTCAGCCAGGAACGAGAGAAGGTGCGCCTCTAGGTATAGGGCCCCAGCGACTTATTGTCACGAGGTATCGTTGATGTCTTTCGGGCTGAGGTTTGTGAATAATAATGACGTTGTTACATTGGATTCTGAGTTTGCACGGCTTTTCGTCCTTCACAAGGGAACATGGACAAATAGCGGTGGCGGAGCAGGGGTCTCATTCCCTTCGGTGATAACATCAGCTGACCCACCCCTAGTATTTGTAAGGCCTAGCTCGTCTTGCACGATTTGCTTTTGCCTTATTAATGGCTCGCCTGGGGCTTGGACAGGCTTCTCTTTCAGGGGGATTTCGGGTCAGGTTTATTCTGGAACTTACTTCGCAGCAGCCTTTAAGGCCTCACCCGTTGGGACCTTTGGTTTAAGGCTGTGGGATGCGGCTTCCACTCTGTTGTTCGATAGTTCTAATCCATGCGCGCAGTTTACAAAAACTGTTACTTCATGGGCTTACTTAGGGGCTGAAAACACTGGGCAGGGAGTTCTTAGGCTTAGTTGGACGGCAAATACTCCTCTTGATACTGGTGAGTTTATGTTGATTAATAATATAGCAATGGATGTTGCGGGTAGTACGTCTCGCCAGGGAAATCAGTATGCAGTTTGGGATTACGGAAACAACCGACTGGTTATGCAGGTAATCGGTGTTGATATACAAACCACTTTATATACGCCCGTTGTTTGGGCCAAGCCAGTTTCCTAAAGCTTTTTAATCGATACATAGCCGCGATGGTCGGTTTTTTATTGTCTGGAGAAAGCTATGACAATCACAGAGCAGCAGTTGCTGCAGATCCTCCCGAACGCCGGCCGCCAAGCCGGCGTTTTTGTTCCTGCCCTGAACACGGCAATGAACCGTTACAGCATCGTTGGCACGCAGCGCGCCGCCGCGTTCATTGCCCAGGTCGGGCACGAGTCGGGCCAACTTCGCTACGTGCGCGAGATATGGGGCCCCACGGCGCAGCAGGCCGGCTACGAGGGTCGTGCCGACCTGGGCAACACCGTGCCGGGCGATGGCTCCAAGTACAGAGGACGGGGCCTTATTCAGATCACCGGACGGGCGAACTATGCCGCGTGCGGGGAAGCGCTGGGCGTAGACCTCATCAGCAACCCTGAACTGCTGGAGCAGCCGCAGTACGCCGCGATGTCGGCGGCCTGGTTCTGGTCGACCAAGGGCCTGAACACGCTTGCGGACCAGGGCGACTTCGTGAAGATCACCCGTCGCATCAATGGCGGACTCAACGGCCTTGAGGATCGCCTGCAGTTGTGGGAGCGCGCGAAGAAGGTGTTTGCATGACGCCGGTGCAGAAGCTGGCCGGGCTGGTGGTGTTAATCGTGGTGCTGATGGCCGGCGCCGCGGGCGTCACCTGGCAGGTTCAGGACTGGCGGATGGGCAAGAAGCTCGCTGAGCAGGCCGGCCTGTACAAGGATGACCTGGCCGCGATCTCCAATGCTGCCGCCAACCAGGTCCGCACCGAGCAGGACAAGCGCCTGGCAACCGAACAGGTCCTGGCCACCTCCGACCAACAACACACCAAGGAATTATCCGATGCCCAGCGCAACCAGGCTCGCCTGCGTGATCAGCTTGCTACTGCTGATGTCCGGCTGTCAGTCCTCCTCGAGGATACAGCCAGTGGCTGCAACGTGCCTGCCGGCGCCGGCGCCGTCGGCGTGGTTCATGCAGCCCGTCGAGCCCAACTTGACCCAGCGCATGCGCAACGAATTATCGCCATCACCGACGACGGGGATAACGCCGTGATCGCGCTGCGTGCTTGTCAGGCATATGTAAGGACTGTTGTCCCCGCTTCCGCTCCATCAGCAGTTGCTGGGTTTCCCTGAGCAGGTGGTCGCGCCGGCCTACACATCCGTCAACGGTAACGGGTTCAGCATCCATTTATCTATCTCTGATTGCCGCCAAGCAACTGAATTAGCGCCGATTCGGGTTTGTCTGGGGAAGGTTCCTTCTCTGATCCTTCGATAAACCGTGTTACGGCTCAAACCAATGATATGGAGCACCTCTTCGAGGCGCAGGAAACGATCGGCGCCAAATGCCGTAGCCATGTTTGATCCTTGCCGACGAAGATGGCGGCTTTTGGTAGTCGACGATGTTTATTTTTCCCGCGTCCGCTGACGGCGACCAAGCTTTTCCGAGGGCTTCCCAAGAATGTCCTCTACCAGCTTTTGAAATTCTTCTGAAGTTTTCGGTTTGCGGGTGAGATTGCCGATAGGGCGCGCTGATACTTCTATCTTTGGTCTTTTAGCTACGGAGTGCGTGGCGATGTACGCATCCGCCCATTGGTCGAGTTCGTTTCGATCAAAGCCGATGCCTCGCTGGCCTATCGGAAATTCACGCACATAGGGCCGAACGGTTTTGTTGAAGACGTCTCGGCACATTCCAAGATAGGCGGGTGCCTGAAAAGCCCTAATAAATCGCGGCTGAACAGGAGTCTTGCTCATTCGCTTGATATCCAAAGATGAGGCGCGACCTCGTCGATCTGCGCAGCGAGCGCCTTGTAGATTGCTTGGAAAGAGGTCGCGCCACTGTTAAATCCTAGCATCGCCCTGCTGGACGTTATGGCCAACTGATCAACGGCCGATACTTTTCAGTGTTGGGGGAACCTGCCGCTTCCTTCCAGGCCTTTTAGGCTTGGTCTGGATATTGCCATCCCGACAATCGACTAGAAACTGCATGACATCCGATCTAAGCCAGCAAATTCTATTTCCCATTTTGAAGCTTTTAGGTAGCCAGGCAGCCCCTGTCTGAAGTCCAGATCGGATTGAGGACTCACTTCGGCCAAGCATTTTTGCTATATCTGGTATGTAGACTATTTCGCATTGATCGATCATTCGGTCTCCTACCTTTTCTGCTTATTCGCGTTGCGCTTTGGCTGTACCAAATCCCGCTTCAACTGACGCTCTGCAGTGTAGGTGGCATCTGCCTCTTTCTGCCCATTCTTGCAGGCTTGTTCTCAACCCTGCCGTCCCTGTAGTCCGTCAAAAACTGCATTACGTCGGCCTTCAACCAGCAATGCCTGATTCCCATCTTGAAACCCTTGGGTAGCCACGTTACTCCTCGGCGTATTCCTTCTCTGACCGACGCTTCGGTTCTGCCGAGGATTCGCGCGAGATCAGCAACGTAAATTACTTCGGATTCCTCACCCATAACGTCCTCCGGGGTTTTTGCTACGCATTAGGCCTTTGCTTAAGTTTTGCGAGCCCCTGTTTGATATGTCCGGCGTTCTCGCCGATCGTCGCCAGGGCGCCACGTACATTCTCGCCGGCCTCGACGTAGCCCTGCCTCTCGACGAGCAAGGTCAGCTCCATAAGCGCAGCCTCTAGGGCCAGCTGGTTCTCGTAGATTCGTTCCAGAGTGTCCGGGAGGGAGTATTCAGGGGGTGGCATTGCTTGGTCTCCAGTTGAGGGAATGGAAAGCATAGCCGCGGGCAAAAAAATGGCCCGCTTATGTGCGGGCCTAAAGGGAATTCTTCAAAGGAGTAGGGTGACCTTACCCCCTGTTCTGTAAATGCCAGGTGAAAAGGATGTCGCAAAAGCAGAAAGCCCGCACGGGGCGGGCTTTCTATCACACTTGGGGCTCTGATCCCTCAGCACGGCCAGTTTGCAGTCGCCAGGATTGCCAGCTCAATGGTGGCACGACGAAGGGCAAAAACAAGAGGCCCGGCGGTGGGGTCATGTCCTTGACGCACGCTGGTACGCGCCTTTGGCCGAATTCGTCGTGTTGGACGCGCGCAATGAGATCAGTGTAGTACGGGGGAAAAGAGCGTCCTGGCAGCCTTGTCCAACTGTCTCTCGATCTCAATCAGCTCGGATCCTTTGATATCAATCGCGCTTTTGTAGGCGCACGCCATGAGCTGCAGCACCTCAAGGTCGGAAATCTTCGCAAGATCATCTTTAAGCTCGGGGCGCTGACTGAGCAGAAGCGCCCGAATCTCTTCTGCGGTTTTCGACTTCTCCATGGGCATTCCCTCCATAGCTCAGTTCGATTTTAGCGCATGGGAATGTGGAGTAATTGCCGCTGATCGCCACATTTGATGAAGGGACGTGTCTAGATACAAGAAGCCCGGCACTGGGCCGGGCTTCTTTGTGTAGCTCATTACGGTTTAATCTCCCGACGCATCAAACCAATAATCATCGAAAAAATCGAGACCATCGTCCACGTCCTCGCTGACCAAACCCTCGGACCTGGCTAGGTCTAGTACTCTCCAGAACTGTTCCTGATTGCAGGAAGGAATATCCGATCGCAAGAGGTTAAAGGCTAGGTAGCCTAGGCTTCTAGCAACCAAATTTTGATATTGAGTAAGTGACAGGCCGTTGTCAGACTTTTTGTGCAGGGTCTTAATCGATCGCTTGAGTTCGTCGATGAACTCATTGCGGCGGTTGGCTTCAAGCAGGGATGCGACGCTATTCATGCATAACTCCGAGGTTATTAGCTAGACGTCCGCAATCAAAGCATTCCAAGGGTTATGAGAGTCTGGGGTGGGGGCGGATGCGTGAGCTTTGCCATTGCGGACAGCAGGCTTTCCGGGAGCGCGCAGTGATCATATCCCACAACCATGAGGTGTGGAAAGGGCGGGATAAGAAGCCCGTCGAGCCCAACTTGACCCAGCGCATGCGCAACGAATTATCGCCATCACCGACGACGGGGAACGCCGTGATCGCGCTGCGGGCCTGCCAGGCTTACGTCAGGGCTGTGGCCCCCTGAGGACGGTAAGTTCCAGAAGAAGCCGCTGGTTTTCAACGCGAAGGTGTGAGTTCTGGCTGGCGATCATTTTGAGGCTCATGATCTCTTTGCTCTGCTCAGAGCTGTGCACGTTCGCAAGGCTGAGTTGTGAGGATGCGGACCTGAACTGTTCCTCAGCTGCGGCCTTCCCTGTGATCAATAGGTCGTTCATCTGAACGAGGCCGGTAACGTTTGCTCGCGCCTTGGCCAACTGCCGCTGCAGGTCGCTGATCTCGTCCTCGAGCAGGGCGCATTGATGCTTGTACATTTCTAGCGGCGTGCAGCAGCCCAGCCACTCGCAAGTGTCTTCGTCGATTTCCATGATGCTTGCTCGATACTGTATGTGCGTACAGTAATCGAGGTCGTGCGGATTGGGGAGTGGTGTTCGTCGTCAGGACGCCGGAGGGGGTCGGTTAGCAGGCTGGTTTGACTGTCAAATGCCCGAACATTGCTATGTAGTCATTTGGGCCATCAAGGTCGGAAGCATCAAAATCCCGCGACCAATGAGCAAGCCAATTTTCAAGGTCTTCAACGCTGTATTCGTGAGTTGCGACGCCAACCATAATGTCGACAAATTCGTCGCTAGGTGCGGTTAGCTCGTAACCATTCAGCAGGAGAAAAATGTACCCAGCTGCTGCCGCAGTTCGCTTATTGGCGTTTGCAAAGCAGTGGTTTTTGATGAGACTTTCCATAAGTACAGCAGCAAGACAAAACATATCGTTTGTCTGATTGTAGTACCTATGAGTCGCAGGCCTTGCCTGAGAGGAGTGAAGAAGTTCTTCACTGAGAACGCCCAACGGCTCCGCTGGGGTTTGCGCTAAAATTAGCCGTTTGTTGATCCATATGAGAGCGTCTGGAGTGAGATAGCGAATCCCCTCCAGATGCTCGCTTAGCGCAGACGGCTCCATTGTCGACACAAATTAGACCTTCGCGAGAGCCTCAAAAGCCTTTTCATAACGAAGGAATGCTGTGCAGAAGGCCTTTTCGATTTGAGCCTGGTATACGCCTTCAGCCGAACGTGGTTCCGCCACGCGCGATTTGTCGCGCTGCGGGATGTAGATGCGGTCGGTTTTTTTCAGTGCGTGTCCCACGGTTTTCTCCTCGTCCCGGCGGTGCCGGGGAATGCCATAACTGGTCTAGAAATGGTCTTCATGCGCCGTAAAACGTAATTTACGGTCCACTTAAAGTGGAGGGCGATTCTTCATATGTCAACGCATGAAGTCAATGAAAAATAACTATCGGGAAGCCCGTTCGTCATTTGTCTGCTCTCCACACAGAGTGTATCGGCCGAAATTTCGGTAACTGAATGCCCTGTTGAGACCATTCATGACATCTGACAGCAACCTTGCTAAACAGTTCGTAAAATTGACCTTGTGATCAGGAATCGACCGCTAGGAGCTGAAAATTCTGTCTAATACTACCTCTGCCTAATTCGGTTTCATTGGCCAAGACAGGAGTTATCTTGCATAAGAGTTTTAGACATCGATCTTCTGAAAGGCCCGAATAACGTGGCCTGCGCACTTCTCCAGCCCATACTGCTGCATCATCGGGGTGTGGGAGGACAGATCGGACGTGTTTTTACTCATTGGATAATAGGCAAATTCGTTGAAAGGAGTGGGGCAAAGGTGGGGCACTCGGCCCTGCTGATTTTGCAATGGCCGCAAGGTTAACACGCGAGGTCGGCCCTTCGCAGGTCGCAAACGGATAGGTAAAACGCAAAGTGGGATGGCGCATTTGTTTAAATGCGCAACGCTTCTGCAGGGACGTGTCGCTGTTGGCACGCAGCCGAAAATACCTCCCTCAGTACGATGAGGCGATCGCCTTGGCCAGTTGCATGTCGGACATAAGAGGCGAGGCGTAGGTCGAGCGATAGTACCGAGATGCCTGTTCGAACTCAGCACCGCGGATCTCGCCGTCCGAACCGATAAAGGCAAGGGCATCGGTTTTGGACGATGTGAAAAGCTTTGGCGCATCGGTCGTGAGAGCGCTGGCTCCCCCAATCAGGATGGTGGGCACGAACGTCGTGTACATCAGCGCTTTATCGAAAGGGTTGGCGTTTTCTGCGGCCACTGCTGGGGCGCCGATCAATACCATGACAGCGATTGCCAGAGTCTTCCATGAGTCCATTCTTCGAAGCTTCCATTTCTATAAGAGGGGGGCACGATAGCAGAGCTGGTCACTTTGCAGATATAAGGCGCCGTCGGCACTGGGGCGGGTTGCCATGCTTGACGGGGTGGTTTTTAACGCTGTGCTCTCGACTCATCAGTTCGCCCCATAGAAATGGTTCAGCACTATCAATTCAATCACCGCGACGAAACAGCACAGCACAATGAACCCGGGGCTGAAGACCCGCTTGCGATTAGAGCCCCCGCTGCCCAGCGAGCTTAAGTCTGCGCCGTCGGAAATCAACATTAGGAGCGCCAGCACGGCGTATATCCACGCCTTGCCCCAGAAGCTCTGATTTCTCCATTCGGTCATTCGTGGTCTTCCGCATACCGCTTTAAATTGAGGTGAATGGGTGTTGGCGGCAAGGTTAGCACGCAAGGTTGGGGGCTTCGCAGGTCATGAACGGATAGGTAGAACGTAAATAAAAGTGCGGGCGACCCTTTTTGTCCCTTAGCCCATCCTGATCAACGCTTCATTGCGTTGCACTGAGTGCGCAAATCGCTATTGCTGATGTTTTCGCAGCTGGAGCCACTTTGCTGGGCGTTGCAGTAGGCTCGTTGGTCAGAGTCGCTGATGCTGGTGCAACTTGCCGCAAAGGTGTACCCACTGAACATCAACAAAATGGCAAGCACGAGTTTCATTGTTTTCTTCCTTGGCTCGCCAGGAATAGCCTGGCGCTGTTTGAGCGCATCGCATCAAGTACCGCGGTGATCATGCCAAATTGACATTATTTTGCCCGGAAGTTCCGCTGATGTGCATGGAATATGCAAATTAGCATTTGCCAACCCCAAAAACTCCCGTCACTATCGCCGCTATGCAAAAACGCAACGTTTCTATCGTCTTAAGAGAACTGCTGGACCGCGACCGGATCTCCCCCACGGAGCTTCACCGGCGTACTGGCGTGCCTCAATCCACGTTGTCCCGGATTCTCAGCGGCAAGATCGTTGATCCGTCGGATAAACACATCTCGCGCATCGCCGAGTACTTCCGCGTCAGCACCGATCAACTGCGCGGGCGCGCGGCGGTGGGGGCTTTGCGCGATGACGGGCGCGACCCGATGCATTCGGAACTCAAGGATATAAGCCTGTGGGACGATGACACCCCCGTTAATGATGACGAGGT
>Ga0307405_10000075_pt1 | contig 43232 bp, 71 predicted proteins | sample 322Cmetagenome_2_FD_203311 | JGI IMG/M metagenome (GOLD analysis project Ga0307405, IMG submission 203311) | Maize rhizosphere microbial communities from greenhouse at UC Davis, California, United States - 322HYB-C-1 | ecosystem: Host-associated > Plants > Roots > Rhizosphere > Soil | place...
AGAAGCGGAACAAGATTCACGCCTAGTCGGGGCGTAGCGCAGTCCGGTAGCGCACTAGCATGGGGTGCTAGGGGTCGAGTGTTCGAATCACTCCGTCCCGACCATATTTTTCAATGACTTAGCCGCTTCCGAGCGGCTTTGTTGTTTCTGCCATAGTGACTTTCCGAGTGACCCTGGCATTTTCTTCACGCCTCCCGCCTTTTCAAAATCGTCAGCGCTGGTGCGCGCGAGTCGGTTGCTGATACCTTATTTGCCGCCGCAATGAGCTGATCCAACTCCGCTGCCGAGTAGTGGCTGGTGATGCTCCCGTTCTTGTGGCCGAGCAGCGCTTTGCGATCCTCCTCAGTCACGCCTGCCGCACGCAGCCTTCTCCCAAAGGTATGCTTCAAGTCGTGAATTCGGATTCTGGCAAAGCCGTCATGTGCCGGCCGCAAGAATTTCTCCTGCCACTTCTTCGCCGCTCGGATCCGCGCCTTCTTCCAGGCCGAGTCGTTCATACGGTGAACCGTCGTTTCGTTCCCATCACCATCTGGCTTGCCAAACGGGAAGACGTAGAGCGGATGCTTACCGCGCTGCTTCTCGATCACTGACTTGGCAACGTCATTCATCACGACCAGACGCTCGTCTCGGTTCTTCACGCCAGACCTGGCGCTCCTTCCCCCAAATCCCGCCGGTATCAGGAACACGCTCGTTCCCAGCTCAGGTACCGCAATCTCCCAATTCCACTGTAGCTTACAAACTTCCTGCTCCCGGCAACCCGTATTGACCTTGAACATAGCCATGGTCTGAAGATGCGCCGGGAGTTCGGCGAACAGGATCGACTGCTCTTCCCAGGAAAGCGGGTAGGGCTTTCGGCTGTTCGTCTTCTCGTCCAGCAGGGAAATCATCGGCACCACGTCCAGCAGCGGCCGTCGTTCCTCATCACGCCACTTTCGCGCGCAGAGGTTCAGCACGCGGATAACCCGCTGAAGCGCGATATTCACTGTCCGGTTGGTGACTGGCTTCCCTGCCGCTGGATTCAGCTTCGACTGGATGTAAGGCGCGAGGGCGTCGTCGTCGATGTGGGTCAGCGGCATATCGCCAATAAACGGGTCGAGCTGCTCCATATAAGTAGCCGAGATGTGGATGGAAGCCTGATCCTTCACTTCTAGCAGGAAGCGAGTCGCCGCCTCCCGCCACGTCCTGACCCGCCGGACGCCGTACACCTTCTGCTGGCGCAACTGCTCCAGCTTGTGAATCAGGTACTGCTCTGCTTCGGCGCGGTTACAAGTGCCAGTACTCTCTTGAATTCGTTCTCCTCTGTACTTTTTGTCGATCTTCCAGATGCCGTTCGGCATTTGCTGGAGGCCGGTGATTGCTTTTTGGGCCACGGCGTTGCTCCTTTCTTCTTGCCCTGGCGCTCGCTGCGAGGGCGATTGTTGTCCTGATTGGCGGCCTTTTCAATTGCCATCGACTCGATGTAGCGGTCGGCCCACTCATCAAGTTCGAGCCGGTCGAAGCCGACGCCCTGTTTCCCGATCGGGAATTCGCGCACGTAGGGTCGGACCGTTTTGTTGAATTCGTCCCGGCACATGCCGAGGTAGCCGTAAGCGTCCCCGGCGCGAATGAAGCGCGGGAGGATGGGCGCGACCTGTGCCGCGCTTCGATTTGCCATGGGTTATTGCTCCGCGCCGCGCTCGGCGGCTGACGTTTAATGAAGTGTCACGCTGTCCTGCCCCACAGCAATCTGGCGTGCCTGTTGTTCGGTGCGGAAGGACATGTGCTGCTTGATGCCGCCGCAGTCGGCGACCACCTACCACATGCCCGCAAAGCGGTGTGGGCCTTTGATGATCTTCGTGATGGTCACGGTGTGCTCCATGCCGCGCGTGGCGGCAGAAGGTGGTGAGGGGTTATGCGCTGGCCTTGGCCAGTACTGCGTCGGCCACCGCCATTGCGGCCTGGGCGTCTTCCACGTAGGCGGGATCGAACCCGCCGGCCAAGTGAATGGTTCCCTGGCAGGCGCGAAGGTTCTCGCGGGTGAGTTTCAGCGCGGCGACCAGCTCTTCATGCAGTCCGCGCTCCTCTCGGCCGATATCCCAGAAGCGCTGGCCCCAGTGCCAGGCCGGTGGCGGGTTGGAGTTTTGCGCGCCCGAGGCCAGGGCACCGACAACGCAGTCCAGCAGGTCACGCTTGTAGGCGTTGTCCCCGTCAATGCTCAGGCCCTGGCGGCGCAGCGCGTCGAGGGCGTTGTTGAGGTTTGCCTCGGGCGATGGCAGCACCAGGTCGAAATCGGCCTTGCCGGGGCGGCACACCACCAGGAACATTTGGCAGTCGAGCGGCAGGCGCTGGGCGATATCGGAGATTGCATCGATCGCCACATCACGCAGCAAGGATTTTTCATCAGACATAGGAGTTCCTCGCCCGCCGTTCACCGGCAGGCTGTATGTGGATTGGGGTTAGGAGGTGAGGCCGGTCAATGGATGCCAGAAAGCCTGGGCGCCGCACTTGCTGCACTTGAACGTGCGCATGTCGACGATCTGGCCGGCGACTTCGAACTGGTGCGTGCTTCGGGTCTCGATCGTGCAGTAGGTCGCGCCGAGCCACCGCCGGCGGAAGCGCCGGGCCTGGAGTTCAAGCCAGTTCATGGCCTGGGCCCCCGATATATCAGGTGGGCCATGTAGAGCAGGGGGAGGATCATGGCTGTGGCTCCTTCATCGCAGCCGCTGCAATCGATTCGATCTGATCGCAGTAGCCATAGATGTCTTGGACGTTGCTCTGCCTGTTCACGCAGTCACGGACGGTGGGGCGAATGTTGCCTTCGACCTGGGCGGTGATGGCCTGGAGGGCTTGGCGGAGCGCTTCGTTCTCGGCGATCAGGGCCAGGACGGCGGCAGGGTTGGCGGCAGCAATGAAATACTCATCGTCATGATGCAGGCCGTTGATATAACCGCTACGGTCTTCGCAGCGAAGCTCGCCATATTCGTACCATTCACCCAGCGCGGCCTCGGCCAGCCGCTTCAGTTCGGCGTGGTCGGTCATGGCGTCACCTCCAGCGGCATAAAGCTCAGATCAATGAAGCATTCGCCAAACTGGATTCCGATGGTCTGCACAAGTCGGCCGTGAGGCGCCTTGGTCAGATCTCCGATGCGGCGGATCCCGAAAGTGGATTCAATAGCGCTGATGACCAGTTCCGGAACTGACGCGCTGTCGGTCCATGGAACAGCAATCAGGTCCATATCGCGGGCCAGCGAGCCATGAACGGCCAACGCGTAACCGTTTGCACGGGCGATCTCCGCCAAGCCTGGATAGAGGCACATGTAGGTCGGCGCATTGTTGGCTTTTGGTTTCTTGCTCAGATCACTCATGGCATCACTCCGACCAGCAACTGAGTTCCTCGGCCATTTCCTCGGCCGGCTCGCCGATCTCGCTGAGACGGCCTTCGTACTCATAGTTGTCGTAGATGATTGCGCCGGTTTTCCAGCAGAACACCAGGTCCGTCGGCTTCCACCAACCCATGACGCTGCGCATGTACAGAGCGGCGCGGAGGATCCAGTACATTTTTTTCATGCGAGTTCGTCCTTGCCGCTATAGCGGCTGACTTTGAAGGGGGAGGGGTTACTGCCGGATTATTCGTCGTCGAGGCCTGGGTCAATTCCGTTGCGCTCGCACGCTTCCCGCAGCTGCTGCTCGTAGGGTTTTCCTTGCGCGGCCTGGTCAGCCCAATAGTTCTGCCCGGAACGATCATGATCGTCCAGATCAGGCATCACCACCGCTACCGGCGCGGGCTGCTCCAACCCAGCGGAGGCTTTTTCGCAAAGCTCCAGGACCCAGTCGATCCACTCCTTTCGCTGACGATACTGCGGCTCATCGTCGCCAATAACCTTGACCTTGTAAGCAGGGCTGCGGTTGATTGACCGTACGGCGCTGATCAAATCCTTCAACGAGGCGCCGAGCTCGTCGTTCCGCTGATCCGCTGCGTTCAGGCGCAGCTGCAGGGCTAGGTTCTCGGCTTTAATCCGGTCGAAGTCGCAAGCCAGTACGAACGCCCCGTCCAGCTTGGGCTGCATGTCGTAACCTAGTGACGTGTTTCTTGGCTCCCACCGCTTCACGCTTTCCATACACCCTCCTGGGGCTTAACGCTGAATTTGTAGGCGGCATAGGCAACTGCCGCGTTGAGGGCCAGCACAAAAACCAATAGCCAGACCATCACAACCTCCGGCTTTTGTAGGCTGAATGCATAAACAGGAAATTGCCTCGATCATCCTGGATGACCGTCCACTGCTCGCTGGTCAGGCGGGCCATGAGCTCGCTGAATCGGTATTGGCGGATCACGATGATTTACCTTGCCGGGGCATGCCCGGGCGGTGGAGTGGGGGAGAAGGTCAGCTATACGGGCTGGGCTCGATCTGCTTGATGATGCGCCGGCCGATCCAACGGACCACAGGAACCGCTTTGGAATTTCCGATGGCCTTGTAGCGCGGTCCGTCTGGGCACGCCTCGGCGGGCTTGCCGCGCCAGGGGATCAGCGTGTAGTCGTCGGGCATGCCTTGGAGGCGTTCGCATTCGACTGGCACCAGGCGCCTGACACTGCTCGACGAGACTAAAGCCTCGCTGCCACCCCCAGCATCACCGGAGCTTTGACGAAGGCACGGGAGGCCCGGGCCGTATTCGCTGATCCCGCGCAGGACCGACACGATCGGTTGACCTCGGCCTGTACCATCCTCGCTACCGTCGAAGCCCTCAGCTTTCAGCGTGTGGGTGATATCGCCGGTAATGCATACAGCCACCAGTAAGCCTGATTCGGCATCCTGATTGGTCGCACTGCCAGCGGCCTTGCCGTTCGCATTCAGTGTGCCCGCGATCAAGTGCCCGGCCGCCGCTTCATCCGCGCCAATTCGCCATCCGCCGCCAGGTGATGTGCCTGCGAGCGTCCCGACAGTTTCATGGGTCGACTGAACAAAGAACGTTTCGCTGTCCAGATCGTTGCGGCCCTCATGGTGGGTGAGGGTGCCGGCTTTCTCGATGGATCCTGACATGCGCCCGGCGCCGAAGGCAGGGATGCCGCCGAACATCGATACCGCTGGACCGAAGTCGCCTTCGCAGCTCGGACAGCCGTAGGCACCTAGGTGGTCGGGGAAGACGTACTCGCATCCTTCTCCGCACTGGAGCGCAGGGCCGAAAGGAGCTGTTCCGGTAACGTCCTTCCCCTGGCCTCGGCCCGGCGCAGTATCCCGGCGCAGGCCTTCTCGCTCAAAAAGTACCTCGGTGGGATCGAATCCGTCTCGAGCACTTGCGACAACGAACACACGGCGGCGTCGTTGGGCCAGTCCGAAATATTGGGCGTCCAGGACCCGCCACGCGATTGTTCTTTTGGGTCCATACACACAACCAGCGTTCGGCCATTTCTTCCCTGAAGGCTGCAGTTCGCAGTCTTCCCCAGCAAGCGCGCCAAGAAAGCATCCGAAGGCGTTGCCTTTGTCGCTGAGGACGCCGGGGACGTTCTCCCAGACGATGACGCTGGCGGGCTTTCGCTGGCCGGCGCGAACATAGTCAACTGCATCTGCAAGCTCCACGTATTTGATGGTGAGGGCGCCGCGGGGATCGGTGAGGCCTTCGCGCATCCCGGCCACGCTGAAGGCCTGGCATGGGGTGCCGCCAACCAGCACGTCGGGTGCCGGAATCTTGCCGGCCAGCACCAGGGCCCCGAGCTTCGTCATGTCGCCAAGGTTCGGCGTGTTGGGGTAGTGGTGGGCCAGGACTGCCGAAGGGAATGCCTCAATCTCGGCGAACCAGGCGGCCCGCATGCCGAGCGGCTTCCATGCAAGCGTCGCCGCCTCGATGCCCGAGCAGACCGAGCCGTAGGTAATTTCCATGCGGGATCCTCGCCGGTTGGCGTGATTCGAGTTTGTGGGCTATTGGTTGATGGCCCGGCATGAGGCCGGATCAAGGAGAGCGACATGTTTGTTCCGCTTGAAGGGCCGCAATACCCATCGAATGCCTTCCAGTTTCGTGATAGGCAGATTCGCTTCACCTATCGCATGAACGTGGCTACAGGCCGGGTTGGCGGAGTCGATATCGATGCGAAGCTTCAAGATGAAGAAGGAGAGGAGCGCTTATTTACCCTGCGAGGTGATTGGCCGAGCAGAGAAGAGGCTCTTGAGTCCGCCCAGGGCTGGACCGTCAAATACTTTGACCGGATTCAGGAATAAAAACCTCGTCGCCTGGGTCCTTGCGAATTTCCAGCAGGCTTTGATTGTGAAATTCGCGCGCCACGTTTTCGCTAATCACAATCCCGTGGCGCGGACTCAGTGCCTTTCGTGCGCCTTCTCGCCCAAGCGAGTGCACATACCGCAAGCAGGCCTCAATCACTGATGCCTGTTCGGTATCCTCGGTCCAGTCCATGAGCGTTTCCAAGGTCTGCCGAGTGCCGAGACGGCAGCGGTGCCGCAATTCCTTCTCGTCGAACTCGATCCGCTTTGCTGCTGCTTTGGCTGATCGTTCTGCCCCGGTCTTCGCCATGGCCTACTCCTTCGATTCCACTGGCCGGCAGTGCCAGCCATGTCTGTCGTTTGCGTTGTTGGGTGCGGAAACGTCTCACGCTGCTACCTTCACCTGGTGCCAGGCGCCGACGGCGTAGAACAGTTTCGCGGCCTGGGCCTCATCCATCGAAATCTCGTCTGGAATGGCGATCCAGCCCGAAGCCACCAGGTGGTTGGGGTTCGCGCTGTTGCGCAGTTCCAGGTAGTAATGCTCGATGGCGTCGGTCAGGCGCTCGACCTTGTACATGCCATCCGGCGAGATCTCCACCGACTTGATGTACTCGGCGCCGCGCTCGTCTCGACACATGGCGGCGATGTAGATCGTCCAGTGGTAGGAGAAGTCGAAGATGGCATTGGCGACCGCCAGGCTGCGGATCTGGCGGCAACTCTTCCAGTTCACCATGACCTGGCTGCCGTTGGGGTCGATGTTCACGACCGCGACGTGATTGGTGCGCAGCAGCGCCCGGCAACTACGTTCGGCCCGGGCAAAGCCGTTATTGGGTTTGCGTTTCGACTTCATAGCGAATCCGCCATCTTGCGTAGGGCGCGGCGCTCAGCCAGAGACAGAGGCCGTGGCTTGCGCTTGAGGACCGTTTCAGGGTCTATTTTGTTGGAGCGCTTGGCGGGTTCTGGATTGATCGGCGGGCTTTCAAGTTGCTCGATCTTTCCGTTAGCCGCCAGGAACTGGGCGATCCGCTCGGAAATGGAATCTGCCAGTGGCCGATGATGCTCGACCAGGCTGAGGTGGTTGCTGATCATGCTGCTTTGCTCCTCAGCTTCTGCTCGTAGTCGTCCACCAGCAGCTTGAACTGCCAGAGATCTTCTTCGAGCTTTTCGATGTAGTCGTCGTCGCGCTGGAACTCTTTCCACCAGAGCTGCCGGCCGACGATTTCCAGCGCGGGGCAGTACATGCCCACATGCCAGAACTTGCGGCCAGTGATCCACATACAGCCCTGGACCTGATCCATGATCCCGCTAGCGTCGTTGTCGATGTGAAAGGCGCGCAGCTTGTCCGGGGCCAGGAAGCACTTGTATTCGCTACCGCCCTCTTCGCCGATCAGACCGTCGGCACTGGCGCCGAACGCGCCGTCATCGGTGGTGACGAAACCGGCGCGCTGAACCATGAGGCCGGTTTGGATTTCATGCTCCATGCGGGCCATGGGCTCAAGTTCATGGCCGCGCTTCATCTGCCATGTCTCGAACCCGCCATCCAGCGGTTCGCCGCTGATGCGCTCGACGGCCAGGCCGAAGGCGTAATTCATCGCTGCCTCGGTTGGCTGCCCAACTGGCTGGCCCAGCAGCGCCAGGCGCACCGATTCAGCCTTGGGCGCGGCCTTGTACCCGGCCTCGGCCATTGCCTCCTTCTCGTTCATGCCAGCCTGTACAGCGGCGACGTACATCGCTTGCTTATCGTCCAGGCCGCCGACGCGGGATCGGGCCACCGTGAACATGCTGGCGGTGATGCAGCCGGCTCGGGCCCTGTGCCACTGCTCACTACCCTGTTCGCATTCGATGAGGTTCATGCTGCCTCTCCTGCGCTAGGTGCCGGAGATTCCAGCACAGCCTTTCTGGCATTTACTGCCGACTTGAACCGCTCATACCCGGCGACGTCCTTGGCCTCCTTGAAAGCGCTTACGCCTTCGGTCCATGTGGACTGGAGTGATGCCAGGTCCTTGCAGGCGGCAGCCTTCTCAATCCAGCGAAGGGTCACCTCTTCATCGCCATGCTGAACTGGCTTGATCTGGCTGAGGCCTTCGTCCGTCTCGGTGTTGAGATAGTGGATCGCTTTTTCCAGACGGTCGGTCTTCGGCCAGTACTTGTAGGCCTGCTTCACGCACGTCTTCTTGGTCATTTCGCCAGGATCGGTTACCCATGGGCAGACCTTCGAGTTGTCCTTGACGTAGGCCTTCCACGCCTCGGAGCGATCACGAATGGCGATGACCTCGTTCATGCTCATGGGGTGGGTGAGGTAATCCCCTTCGGCTGTTTTAACGACCACGTAGACGCCAACCACTGGGCCGCGATCCGTGGAGAACGGCTTGGTCTTGTGCGTCGGCGCCTGGTCAACGCCGTTCAGCTCGAAAACATCGTTCTCGTAGACCAGCTTCGCCTGGCCCCAGCGTACGGAGCCGGTAGCCATCGCCAGGTCCATCAATCCCATGTAGGAGATATCGAGACAGATCTTTCCTTTGCGAGGGACAAAGTAGGCCTGCTTCTTCGCCGGGTTCAGGCTTAGGCCTATGGAAGCGATGTTGGTTACCGCATCAATTACGGCCTGGCGGTTCTGCAAGGCCACCTTGAGCGTGTAGCTGTTGCCTTCCAGGATCTGGATGGCGAAGCTAGCCTCACGGTCGAAGTTCAGGCTCGGCTCGGCCTGGACGGCTAGGAAGGCGTCACGGCAGGCGTAGATGTCGCCCGTGACGAGCGCCAGATCATTGGACATGACTGTTCTCCGCGCCACCGGAGAGGGGCGCTGTGGAAGGTTTATTGAGTGATCAGGCCGCCGAGAGCGGGGCCGAGTAACACGATGGTGTAGAAGGTCAGGCCGACGGCTGCCGAGGTCCAGCGAATGGCTCGGCGCCGATACTGCTGACGGGCAGTCACCGCAGCACCTGGGACAGCTGAGGCGGCTGGCATACCCCGCGGCCCTCTTGCTGGGTCATGTGTTCGAGCATGATCAGGAGAACGGCGGTGCCGAGGATCCAGTACATGACTTTCATGGCGTCACCTTCACGGCATAAGCAACAGTCCACTCACCACACAGGCAGGCCCGGCCACTCCATGCATGCACGTTCGGGATGCCGGCGTCATGCGCCAGCGACAGGGCACCCAGCCACTTTTCGTGGGTGAAGGCCAGGATCATGCGGTCGGCGGGCAGCTCTTCGATTTGCTCGTCGATCAGCGATTTCACGATGGGCGTGGTCATGGCGAAACCCTCTTGAGGTAGTCGTTGCGCTCGCAGAACTTCAAGTCCAGCTTGTCGCGGTAGGCATTGGCTTCGTGGCGATTGATCAGGCCGACAAACTCGGCAAGCTCGATCATGCCCATAACGAAGGTGCGGTCTGGGATTGGCGTACAGGACCGGGCCATTTTTGCGATTTCCAGATCCAGGCGGGATGTTGCGAGTGGATTTTTCACAGTTCGTCGTCCTCTGCCTGGGCGATCAGAGCGTCATCGGCAAGGGGGCTGAGTAAGCGCCTGGCAATGACTCGCAGCCGTTCCTTAGGGTCCGGCACGGCCATCAGGTCAAACGCCCCGCCTCGAGCTACAGAGCTGCCCACGATAATGCCGATGATCATTTCGCCAATGGCGCTTGGGTTTCGGCAGGTGCTGCTAATCGCGAACTGCTCGACCTCTTCGGCGAATCGCTTGAAGGTTACGCCCTGTTGCGGATGGCCCTGGCGCTTGAACTTCACGTCACTGCAAAAATCAACGAGCTGCTCGACGCCGTTTTCAATCCACTCAGCCCGAGCAACCTCCCGAGGGCTCTCGCTCACCATCGGAGGCAACTGGCCGTCGTGCATGGCCTGACAAATCTTCAGTGCTGCGTTCATGGTTGCCTCCAGGGTGGCGGGTCAGTCGGTGGGCGGTGGGGGGAGTGGCTGCCAGTGAGTCGGTGGATTCTCATCAGTGAATCCGCCATCCCACGACATCCAGAATGGTTCGATTTCTTCGTACTCCGGACAGCGGCAGGCCCCACCACAGTCGCCAGCATCCCGGATCAGCTCGTCGCCAACCGTGTAATGCCCAAGGGTCACGCGAGGAGGCAACGGAACGCCGTCGAATGTCTGCCCGATGGACGCCAGAAGAATCTCTGTGCCATCCATGGGCGCCGTCACAATGTCCTTCCAATCGCTCATGGCGACCTCAAGTGTTTGGGGTTAGGCGGAACGGGCGGCGAGCATGTCGTCGGCCATGCGGAAAGCAACAACCGAAGTCCGTAGTCCGTCGTCGCCAGTGATGGGCCAGTTGTTAGCGATCATTGCCTGCATGGCCTTGGCCGCGAAGTAGTCACGCAGGCTCATGCCGGACAGATCACGCTTCGTTTCGGCGACTGTCCACGGCTGAAAAATCATGTGGTCGTAGTCCGCGACCGGGAAGGCAGGGCCTCCGTCTTCTCTGCTCATGACTCTCTCCATCTGGTTAATCCAACAAATTCCGGCTGCACACGATCCTTCCGCTGGTTGCCGTGGGGCGCGGTGTCATGTGCATGCGGGATTGGTCGGGGAAGTGAAAAGGCCCAACTGGACAGAAAGGCCTTTTCGAATGATGCAGCGTCAGCTTGAGTATTTTGATCGGGGCAGCGCGCGCCAGAACGAACGCTGACCCTCCGTACATCGCCAGCGCTCGTCGTGCGCGCGCAGTGGACCGGTTGGCAGGCCGTCATCAGGTGGCGGTTCTGGCCGCGCATGGCTGAGCGCTGCGCCGATCAGGAACAGTAGGAGCATGGTGATCTCCGGTTTGGGTTCGATGCAGGTGGCCGCGTAGCGGTATTGGTCGTCCGCATCGGTGAAGTGATTCGCGAGGAGCTACCTCTGGCATTGCCTGCGCCGCGTTCTGTACGGCGTTCTCAGTGGCTGGCCCCATTACGAGTGGAGTGCCTTGCTTTGCTGAATCACTTCCCGATGCGCTCTCATAGAGAGGATCGGGCAGTTAACGACAGGCTGTCGTGGCGCTGGTTGTTGGGTTATGCGGCAGATTCAAGCTCAGCAATCCTCGCTAGAAGCCTTGCGACTTCAGCTTCGAGCTTGGCAATGGTGGAATAAGCCATCTGTTCGCGCTGGGTGAGCTTTTGCATTTAGGTTCTCCTGTTCAATTGCGTGAATCCCAAAGCGCAGCCATCTGCTCATGGGTTGCCGCTGTAGGGCCTGTTGCTCCGCATGTGTCGCAGAGCAGAGATATAGGGGTGTGCGTGCCATCGTCAGCAACATGCGTTATCTGGCTGAGCTTCACGCCTCTACACCAAGGGCAGGGCGCTCTGCCGGTCAGACTGAACATCTGCATTTGCTGGGCGGCCTGCAGGGGTATCAACTCGCTCATTTACCCAGTCCTCCCAATCTTTCTTTTCTATCAGCAGGCCTTCGTATTCGTGACCGCCGCACACATGGCAGTAGATATGCTCAGCCCCGAAGGAAGATGTGTTGTTCCCGCCACACAGCTTGCAGCTCATGGCCGCTTTGCAAGCCAGCGCTGGGCACCGGCCTCAGTTTTGAAGTTCTTGCTCGCGCTGAACGTCATTGCGGTGAAGGTGCCGTCGGTTTCGCGGAACACACCGCGGCTGATCGTTTCGTTGTTGCCGAGGTTCAAGGCTTTCATGTCGCACACCTCTGTTCGGTTGATTTTCCGGATGACCCTGTCGCCAAGGTCATCGAGGAAATCTGTGGTGCCCAGGCCCGCTACTGGCGACGGCCTGGGTTTGTTGCGTCAGCGGTGTTGGCCAGTTACCCGCTGCTGATTGCAGGGCTGGCCGGTCGTCTTCGTGGTTTGGGCGTTGCGCTTCCTCCCCTCCGCCTCAATCAGCATCTATAGGCGTCGGATCAAAGGTCCTTACAACATGCACGCTGCAGCGCGTTGTGCCCGACTGAGTAGGGCAGGGTGCATGAGGTCCGGCGATCCCAGCCGAGGCTATCGGGATCGCTAATTCTTGAATTTGGTATTTCATCTCCACCACGCGCATCGCCCGATTCATATCTCTAATCTGCGTCACACATTTCGTGACTGGTGTTCTTCGCAGATCGGCTTGCGTGGTTTCGCGTACTCACATCTGGTGAGCACGGCCAGTTCCAGAGCTGGCATGGCATCGACTATTTGTTGCTCGCACTTACCGGATGAAACCCGGGGTAGTCGATGGCGAGGATCCTGAGCTGTTAAAGAGCGGTGGGGCTGTTGAGGCCCTGGCGAGTCGCTGTGGCGTCTCGATGGAGCAAATATGTACCAATGGTTCACATCGGTCAAGTACCAAAAGTACATATTTTTATCGAAGGCACAAAAAAGCCCACTCGGCGGCGGGAATACGGAGGTAAGATTTAGGAAAATGGAGGATGGACAATGTGGAAGAAGGTTGCAGCGGCTGCGCTTTCTGCGCATATCGCGCTATCAGCTACGGATTTGATGGCCGAGCAAATCAGCACTCAAATCACAGCTCGACAGGCCAGCGCTCAGGCAGAGGAGCTATGGCTCTCTGGATGCTCTGACTTCAAGAACGGGTTGAACGAGGGAGATTTTCCTAAGTGGCTCAGGCTGCAAGACAGAATCGAGTCATCGCCCATGGTAAAGCGCTCCGCCGTAGTCAGCCTGTACATGGATGGATGGAACACGGCACGCGGACAGAAGGGAGTAATCAACTGTGGAGAATTTGCCCCTCTGCGCGCAGGGGCCTACACATCGGGGATTGATATCAGGCAGGGAGCCTAAAGCATACCGCCGCGCCAAACTACGCGCCCGATAATACGGACCTCGTTTATTTCCCCGTCGCGCAGAGTCTCATCGCCGTATCGGGTTTTGTCCGGGTTGTCGCTGCGGATGATCCAGCCGCCAATGTCGGACTTCACCAGGCGTTTCACGATCGTTCCCTTAGTCACGCTCTGCATGGCGAATATCTGGCCGTCCTTCGGTTCGATCTTTGACTCGTCCACCAGCAACACGTCACCATCGTTGATGGTCGGGTCCATGCTGTGGCCGTTCGCATAGATGACGTCCAGGTGTCGCTGGTTCAGGTTGTTGGCTCGAAGCCAGGACGATTTGAACGCCATAACCCCGCGAATCTCAACGTGGGTGTTGTCCTCACCGCTACCGGTTGACCCTTGGGCAGTGAGCTGGAGAACTCCGGTATAGCTGGGATCGTTCTCGAGTTCGAACCCCCTCGGCGGAACTCGCTCGTCTAGGACGGGGAGGGTGACGGCCTCTCTCATGTCGCCGCGACCGTACTCAAGCCACTCAACACGAACGCCCAAGGCATTGGCAACGGCCAACATCTTTGCCCCGCCGGGCATCGACTCCCCGTTCATCCACTTGCTGGTGGCCTTTGGCGTGACGCCGGCCATTTTCGCCAGGCGAGCGCCTGCGCCCCATTCGGGGATCTCCTTTTCCGCCAAAGCCCTTTTCAGACGGCCGACGAAAGCTGCGCGCAAATCTTCTATTTGAACCATGGGTACATTTTCACATGCGCTTGCATGTACTTTCAGTTCCGACATAATATGTACCGTAAGTTCATATTCCACTCGGAGGCTCTATGCGGCCGCTCAAGAAATCAATCGACGACGCCGGCGGTGTTCCAGCGGTTGCCCTGGCCTGCGGAAAGACCCCACGCGCCATCTACAAGTGGCTCGTAGCGGACGCATTGCCGCGCACCGAGTACACCGGTGAAACCCAATACGCCCAAAAAATTGCCGAACTGGCCGCCTCCAATGGCAAGCCGTTCGAATCAGCCTGGCTGCTTGCCGAGGCGCACCCAAAGAAAAACGCCGCTTAACCACCTTGCATGCTCAAAGGAGCCAAAAACGATGCACTTCGACCCAAGCCACATGCACGACAAACCCACCAAGGTTCGCCTGGACGAGGTGGCCGACGATCTGCTGACCGCCATGGCCCGCTTCCAGCGCACGCAGAAAGCCGTTCTCGCCCGAGAAATCCTTGAGCGAGGCCTGAACCAGATGATGGAAGAGCTTAACGCGAAAACAGACGTGGCCTGAAGTTGCCGAGGAGGCCCTGTGCCTGAAAGAAAGCCGCTGGAAATCCAGCTCGACTGGCAGGGACTCGCTGATCTGGAGCTACTGGCCAGACGCAACGGGTTAACACCAGAAGAGATGGCCGCATCAATCATGAATCGGGCGCTTGATCGAATGACGCGCCCGCCAAAAAGCCGCAGCAACGTCGCTTCCATAGGGCGCAAGGGCTGATAAGTCCCCTAGGGACTATTGAGGATCTGCCAGTGAAACAACCAAGCAGTAAATCGGACGCACAAAAAAGCCACCGGGCAAGGGTGGCTTCTTGTGCAGCACTTAATACAACGTTCTGGAGCTGATTATGCACAGTTCAATCAATGCCGGCAATACCCCGGCCAATGTCGCGACACGATTCGCTGGATCTGAAAACGTGTCGCCAGTTTCCATGAGTAGTTTGGAGATTGCCGATCTAACCGGAAAGCAACACAAGGATGTCATTCGAGACATCCGCGTCATGGTTTCCGCGCTGAAAAAAGATGGCGCAGATCTGCGCCATGTCCATGAAGACAAGGATGCACGGGGGTACACCGCCGAGTTTCATCTGAACAAAGAACTCACCGAGACGCTGCTCACTGGATACAGCATTCCTTTGCGCCATCGCGTCATTTTGCGTCTGGCAGAGCTTGAGCACGCAGCATCGAAGCCGGCCTTCGACATCGCCAGCCTCAACGACCCAAAGGTTCTTCTGGCCCTGCTGACCGACAACGTCCGCAAGGTCGTATCCCTGGAGGCCGACAACACCGAGCTTTCCCACGAAAACCTGATGCTCGAGCAGAAGGTCGCTGCTGACGCGCCGAAGGCCGCTTTCTTCGATGCGGTGACCGTCACCCACGAAACCTACTCGGTGGCCGAGGCCGCCAAGCTGATCGGCACCGGCCAGAACCGCCTCATGGCATTCCTGCGCCAGCGTCGTTGGGTAACTCTCCGCAAGAACGAGCCAATGCAAGGCCCTATTGAGTCCGGCTACCTGACTGCGAAGCTCAGCACCTTCGAACATCCCGAGAACGGCAAGACGACCGTTTCCACGCCTCGCGTTACTGGAAAGGGCCTGACCAAGCTCCAGGCCCTTTGGGCGCGCCGTGATGCTGACTTGCTCGGGGGTGGTGCATGAGCAAGTCAACGATCAAGCCGACCGTCATTGACGACGCCTACATGGAACAGTTCACCAACGACCAACTGGCCTTCATGGCGTGGGACAAAAGCGATTTTGCCATGAGTGTGTATCTGGACTCCGAGGAATCCAAGTGCCCGGACTGCACAAGTGACGCTCGATTTGAGCTGATGACGGCGGTCCTGGCTTCCAAGGTGCTGATTCGCCGACTGACTGGCATCAACCCACAGTCGATCCGAGACATGGCCGTCAGCAAGCTCCTGAGCGGTGATTGCTTCCCGGAATGGGAGACATTGCAATGAGCATGGAACTGATGGTCAAGGCCATGAAGACTAGGGTTGGAAACCCGCTGCGTAAGTTGGTCCTGATCAAGCTGGCCGACAATGCGAACGACACTGGCGAATGCTGGCCGTCGTATCAGCATATTGCCGACCAATGCGAGATAGACCGTAGCACTGTTCGCAAACATATCAAGAACTTGGAAGAGCAGCGCCTGCTCAGGATTGAGAATCGCGACGGCCCAAAAGGCAACTCGTCGAATCTGTATTTTTTGACCCTTGGGGGTGTAGGCCCAGAAAGCACCCCTGTAGGCCCAGAAAGCACCCCTGTAGGCCCAAAAAGCACAGGTGTAGGCCCACAGCCTACAGGGGGTGTAGGCCCAGAAAGCACCAGAACCAGTCACTCTTTTGAACCAGTCATTGAACCAGTAGAGCGTGCGGTCGCTAAAGCTCCCGCCGCCACGAAAAAGAAGGCTCAAAAGTTCGACCCGCTGACCGCCAAGCCATCGAACGTTACTGAATCGGCCTGGGCCGACTGGTGCCAACATCGAAAGGAGATCCGAAAGGCTCTCACCGCCACCACCTGCGCCAAACAAGCCAAGACCCTGGCAGGCCACCACGACCCTGACGCCGTGATCAACCAGTCCATCAGCAATGGATGGACCGGCCTGTTCCCGGAAAAGGTTGTGGCTGGCGGTAATCGCCAATCAAGCGGTCCCGACTTCTACGACACGTCCTGGCGCTCTGAGACGGGTGATGATCTATGAAGCGAGCCAACCAGATGCTTGAGGGCGCCGCGCGCGCCCTGACCACCATGCAGCGCCTCCCTGAGGCAATCCAGCCTCTTGGAGTGGTTGACGATCAGACCGGCGCCATCGTCGAGAAGATTTTCCGCCAAATGCAGGCCATCTTCCCGGCCTGGAAACAGGCTTGGCCGGACGACAAGGCCCTGAAAGCAGCTCAGCGTAGTTGGACCAAGGGATTCATCGACGCCCGCATCAGCAACATCGAGCAGGTTCGGTACGGGATCGAGGAATGCCGCCGGAGCGGTTCACCATTCGCCCCAAGCATCGGCCAGTTCATTGGGTGGTGCACGCCAGGGCCTGAAGCGTTCGGCATGCCTGCGACCGCTGAGGCCTGGATGGAGGCGCTTATGGGCGTCTACAGCCACGACGCCGTGCGGATCGCCGCAAACGAAACGGGGATCTTCGACCTGCGCTGCGCCAAGCAGGAAGACAAAGGCCTCCGTGAGCGGTTCGACCGGAACTACGCGATCGTCATCCGTCGCGCCCAGGAAGGCCAGCCGCTGGACGGAAAGATCCTTACCGGGATCGGCCACGACAGCCAGAAGACGGCCTTCGAGCTTGCCAACGAGCTGGCCGACCAGCAGACCCAGGCGCGAATCCTCCAGCAAGGCATACCGGCCGACGGCAAGTCAGCCCGCGAGCTGCTGCTGGCAAAAATGAACATCAAGCGCGAGCCACTGATCGGCGCGGAGCATTCGTCATGAAACGAGCATCCCCAGTACAGCTACGCCAAGCCCTTGAGGTAGCCAACACCATGGTCAGGCACGGAATCCGTTTCGTGTGTATGCCGGTGGTGGATGAGGCTGATGGCGCCAACCTCGCCAGCCAAGCCACAGAGCGCCTGGAGCGCATGGCATTGATCGCAGAAGCGCAGGAGAGGCGGACATGAGCACAGCATTTTGGGTATTGCTCGCTTTGTTTGTCGGCTACTCCCTTGGCTGGGGAAACGCTCACTACTCCATCGCTACCGAATGCGACCGTCTCGGCTCATTTTTCGTTGGTAAGCGCGTATTCAAATGCACCGAGATTACCGAGGTGAAGAAATGACCGAATTTGTTGAGGTGAAGGCGCAAGACCTGTCAGGCCCGGCTCTGGATTGGGCTGTGGCTCAAGTGGAAGGCGTGAAAGTAACCGTCAACGGTGAGTTTTCGGAAAAAGTTTTCATCGGCAGCAAGAGCGGGCTGATCAAGGGCCTTTACAGGCCATCCACCGACTGGGTTTTGGGCGGACCACTGATCGATAAATTTGAAGTCGAAATTCTCCGAGCCGGCTCAGTAATTCATGCCAAGCGTTACGGCATGACGAATTCTGCTGGCGATGGAGAAACGGCCCTGATCGCAGCATGCCGCGCCATCGTCGCCTCATCTCTTGGCGACACTGTGAGCGTTCCGAAGGAGATTTTATGAGCCAGTACGACGAACTGAAGCGGCTGGCCGAGGCGGCTTTGAACGAGCTCACAGAGATAAACCAAGACTGGCCTACTGATGGCGATTATTTCGACTGTCAGTCTGGACCTGAGTTTGAATATCTGTGCGCGGCAAACCCCGTAGTGGTCATGACTTTGATCGCCGAGAACCAACAGTTGCGCACGGATCGTGACTATTGCAGGCGTGTCGCCGAGCACAACAAAGAGGTCGGTGAGCAGCTTCGCGCCGAAATCGCCGGCCTCAAAACCGGCTACCAAGCCTACGAGCAGGTGAATGCTGAGCTGAAGGCTGGTTACGAAATAGCGCGCATGCGCATCAAGGAGATGGACCTGCTATTCGGCCGCTACATCCTCGCCATGCGTTCTGCTCTCATCGAGGAAGAGCACGGCAAGGGCCCGGCCGCCGCAATGGAGTGGATCTACAACTCTCTGGCTGGCCCAGGTGAGCTGCCGCCAGAAGGGGAGACTGACAGCCAGGCCTACTTCGACCGCGAGATTGTCGCTGTGGATAACGGAATGCAGGAAGTAATGGCGTTCCACGAAGGCCGTCGCGCCGCCATGGGCAAAGGAGAGCAGTCATGAATATCCCGACCTTCAATCCAAGAGGCGTCCGCCCGTGGATGATCAAGTACCGCCTAGCGGCGCGGCTGTTCTGCCTGGCGATGCTGCCGATCGCGCCATTCGTCTATGCCGCCGCGATCCTGTGGCAAAACCGCAGCGACTTTTCCGAAATGAAATTGCTTGCCCAGGCGGCCTTTCTTCCTTGGAGGAAAAAGCCATGAGCAACGTCATCCACAAGCCGCGCCACTTCTGGTCCTCCGGTCCTTCACGCATTCGCGAGATATTCCGCCTGGCCTACCTGTTTGCCACCGAGCTCTCCGCAGCAGGCGCCGTCGAGATCATCGTCCGTCCGGTCAAGTCCCGCCGCACCCTGGAGCAGAACGCCAAGCTGTGGGCAATGCTGGGCGATATCTCCCGTCAAGTCGATTGGCCGGTCAATGGCGTGATGCAGAAGCTCGACAGCGAGGACTGGAAGGCCCTCATGACCGCAGCCGCCCGCCAGGAGATCCGCATGGCCCAGGGCATCAACGGCGGCGTGGTCATGCTGGGCGAGAGCACCAAGCGCATGACCGTGGCCGAGCTGGGCGACGTTATCGAATGCATGTACGCCTTCGGCGCCGACAAGGGTGTGGTCTGGAGCGAGCCGAAGGGGCAGATGCCAGAGCAATGGGAGGCGGCAGCATGAAGCGCACCCCACTACTGCGCAAGACCCCGATCAAGTCCGCCGGCCCACGCCGCAAGCGCTGCCCAGAATGCCGCGTGATGTACGCGCCAGCCCGAGAATCCCAAGCCGTGTGTGGGGAGATCGCCTGCGCCATCGCACACGCACAGTCGGAGAAGGGCCAAGAAACCGCCCGCAAGTCCTTGGCCCAGGTCGAGCGCCGGGAGATCAAGGTCCGCAAGGAGGCCCTGAAAAGTCGCGCCGACCACCTCAAGGATACAGAGAAGGCCGTGCGCGATTACCGCCGCACGTACGAGCTGAGCATTGGCAGCGGGTGCATCAGTTGTGGCTTGAGCCAGGAAGAAATCCGCGCGGCCCAGGGCTGGAAGGTCGGCGGTGCATTCGATGCCGGCCACTTCATGGGCAAGGGCGCCCGGCCAGAGTTAAGGCTGACCCCGTCCAACATATGGCTCCAATGCAAGGCCTGTAACTCGGGCTCCTACATGCACGCCAGGAAGGGATACACCGTGTCCCAGGGATTCCGAGCCGGACTCATTGCCCGGATCGGCCTGGAGGCGGTGGAAGCGCTCGAAGCCGACCATGAGCCGCGCAAGTACACCGTCGAAGAACTCAAGGCAATAACCGCCGAATACCGGGCCAAGACCCGCGAACTGAAGAGGGGCCACGCAGCATGAAAATCAACTCAGCGCGCCAGGCTTGGCATGACTGCAACTACAACCCGGCCCCGGGCCAGACCTCCGACGTCGTGCAGCTCGGTGTGGTGGTGCAGAACACGGAGCGCGGGCCAACGGCCAACCATGCCGTCCATGGCGCCCTGGCCGGTCACATCCAGTCGGCAATCGCCAGACTTCACCCGCAGATCCGCGTGTTCGGGGATTACATGTACGCCGCCGCCCAGTGCGACGACATCCGGGAAGCGGCGGAGGAGGTGGTGTTTCTGCTGGTGCAAAGCCGGTCGCCACGGATGACAGCCGCCAAGCGCGAAAAGCTCGAGTACGTGGTGAAGGGCGTGCTGCGCCGGTACCGCCATATGCACCAGGGCGGCCAGTCGGCCAACGAGGACCCGCTTGCCAACGCCGAGAAGTTCCGCGCCTGGATGTGGCAGGTTTACGAGGTGCGCCTGGAGTCATGCAACTGGGAGCGGGATTGGGGTGGTGTGCTGCAGTTGATCTTCGAGTGCTGCGAGGATCTGGACCGTCGAGCGCTGAGCCCGATAGCTGCGGTGATATACGAAATGCGCGAGGCCGCTTGAGGGCCTATTGCGTTCCCGTGCGGCTGGTGATACCGTAACGCCACTGTTAGAGTTTTGCCTTCGGCAACTTACTCAAATCCCTAAATAAACCCGGCCATTGCGCCGGGTTTTTGCGTTTTCGGCTCCACCACACCCATTGCCCCGAGCTGGGAGTGCTGCTGGAGCTGATTCAACTTCGCCGCTGCTCCCCAGCGTTTGGCCGATCACACCGGCCCTTTTATTCCGGTACCGCCCATGACTGAAGTCTCGCGCATTGCAGACAGCACGACATTCAAGGTCGTCGTTCCGATCCTGCAAACGATTCTGTCGGCCGGTGCCATTGGTGCGTTCGTCTACGTGGTCGGTTCGCTCGGATCACTCCAGATGCAGCTCGCCGCCTACCAGACCAACCAGGCCCTCATCGGGCAGAGGGTTGACTCGTTGGAGCGATCGAGGGAGTCGACGGACAAGTTGGTCGATTCCCTCCGCGTGAACACCCAGCGCCAGGAGTTCAAGATCGACCAGGTAGGGGAGAGCCTGAAGGCCCTCGTCCAAACAGGTAGACCCAAGTGAATCGCCTGCTGATCGTCCTCATTCTGCTCACGGGCTGTGTGCACAAGGAAGCGATCCAGGAGCCGCCTAAGGTTCAACGCATCACCGTACACCGATATGTCAGCGAACAATGCCAGCCAGGCCAAGAAGAGCGCCTACGCGAGGCCCTGAAAAGTGCCCGAGAGTGGAAGCGCTATGCCGAAAGCCTGGAAAAACTGCCAGCAGCGAAGACGACCCATGAAATTGATCCCTGAATGGCGGAAGGCCTGGCGCATGACGAGCGTGCAGTTGGCGATTGTCGGTGTGGTGCTCAATGCCGCCGCGACGGGATGGTCATCGTTCCAAGGGCATGTGGACCCCATGGTCTACGCCATCGTGAACATGGTGCTCGGCATCGCGGTTGCAGTGTCCCGGGTGGTCAAGCAGCCGAAGCTGGCCGACCAGCCTGAGCAGTCCGAGTAATGCGCGACACGTTTCGCGTATCAAAAAATTGTGTCGCGACATCAGCCGAGAAGACCACGATGGCCTATTACCCGAACGGCTCAACGCTTTACCTGGCCGAGCGCATCACTCGGTTATCTTCTCGAAAGGGTGAGTATGGCTATCGCCAATGGTTGCAGCTCGACGAGCGTAAGCGCCAGGCTCTGGTCGTGAAGGTGGATGGCAGGGTGATCAATTGCTGCATCTCTGTCGATGCGCGAGCCGGATGGGTCGACTTAGGCGCTCGCCGAAATGGTCAGTACATCGTCAACAAATTCAAGGATGCGGTGGTTATCCACCGACTATACGGTCGAGTCGAGATTACCTTCCGTTCTGCGGAGGTCGAATGTCCAACGTAACTCGCCTTCGCCACGCTCTCCCTATGAGCCAGGACATCAACAAGGCCCTAACCGATCTGGATAGCGCCATTGCCAAGGCGGTGGACGCTGCCCGGTCCGCCGGTCTACCCCAGGGCCTGATCGTCGCCGAGCTCCATGGGCACGCTCACGCACAGACCCACATCATGGTGAAGGTATGACCGCCAAGCTGATTGACTTCAAGCGTGAGGGATGGCGCGACGCCGCCAAGACTCTACGCAAGATCGCCGATGACCTTGACGCTGGCGTTCATCCGGAGTGCACCGTAGGCGCGCTGACCATCATTGGCCCGAAAGGCCAGGTGACTGTATTCGGGCTCGGGCCCAAGTGCGACGACCTGCAATGCCTTGGAGCAATGCGCCTGGGTGAGCAAAAGCTGATTGATGTGCTGCTCGACATCGAAGATTGAGGATTGCGCATGGACAGGCCGATGCCGCCCGAGTCACTGCTCGAACTGTCTGAGCTATCCGACTTCGGCATCCGCCTGACACCAGCACCCGAAGTGTGGGAGTGGCTCCAAACCGAGATCCTTTCCGACACCGGCAGCATTCACAACGAAGACCATGCCCATCTACTGGATGCAGACATCAGGGTGATGTGGGCGTCGTCGAGCTTCAACAAGCAGGGCCGCACAGTCCTGGGCCAGGCCGAGCAAGTGGCGTTCCGCGCTGGCGGCTGGCAGAAGGCGCGGATGGAGCAGCAGATGCGCGATTGGTTCGGCGACGTGCCGAGCTTCATCATCACCCTGGCTGCCGACTACTGCGCCCAGTGCAGCGACCTAGACTTCTGCGCGCTTCTGGAGCACGAGCTGTATCACCTGGCTCAAGCGACCGACAAGTACGGTCAACCAGCCTTCACCCAAGACGGCGCGCCGAAGATCAAGCTCCAAGGCCACGATGTGGAAGAGTTCGTCGGGGTGGTCCGCCGCTACGGTGCGAGCCCTGACGTTCAAGCGCTGGTGGATGCTGCAAACAAGCCCGCTGAGGTGGGGAAATTGAACATTGCGAGGGCCTGCGGAACCTGTCTGCTCAAGCTGGCCTGATTCTGGACAGGCTCTGGACGGATGAGAATCTATGGCAGCCCTTCAAAACGACGTGAAGGCCTTTATCGTTCAGGCCCTGGCGTGCTTCGACACGCCATCACAGGTTGTTGAGGCTGTCCAGAAAGAATATGGGGTGTCGGTTACCCGTCAGCAGGTTGAGACGCACGACCCTACGAAAACGTCGGGAAAGGGCCTGGCGAAGCGCTGGGTAACGTTGTTCGAAGATACCCGCAAGCGCTTTCGTGAGCAGACCGCCGAGATACCGATCGCCAACCGAGCCTACCGCCTGCGGGCCATGAATCGTTTCGTGGAAAAGGCCGAGACAATGAAGAACATTGGCTTGGCTATGCAGATTCTCGAACAGGCTGCCAAGGAGATGGGAGACGCTTTCGTCAATCGCCGTGTTGAGCCGGACAAATCGCTGGACGACGAGATCAAGCGCCTGAACATCCAGAAGCTACAGCGCGAACTGGAGGACCCGAATCAGGGCCTGCCCGAGCCCAAGCAAGTAATCATCGGGGTAGAAGATGCAAGCGACCCTGAAGCTGAATAGGCCGCAGTTCGAGTTCATCAGCCACCCCAAGAAGTTTTCAGCGTTCGTCGGCGGCTACCGTAGTGGCAAGACGTTTGTGGGCTGTGTGCGGCTCTGCATCAACGCGCTGGAGAACCCGGGGATCCCCCAGGGCTATTTCGCTCCGACCTACCCGCAGATCGCGGACATCTTCTACGACACCATGCCGGTAGTGGCCGAAGCCTTTGGCCTGTTCGCCGACATCGTGCCGAGCAAGAAGCGCGTGTACCTGCGTGACAACCGCGGCCGGTGCCTCTCGACGATTGTCTGCAAGAGCATGGAGCACCCGCACCGCATCGTCGGTTTCAACATCGCCCATGCCCTGGTCGATGAGATCGACTGCATGCCGATCAAGAAGGCCGACAGCGCCTGGAAGAAGATTATTGCGCGGATGTCCACGGTGTGGCCTGGCCGTGACATGAACACAATCGACGTCACCACAACGCCGGAGGGATTCAATTGGGTCTATCGCAAGTTCATCAAGGAGCTTGCTGCCAACCCGAGCCAGCGCCCGCTGTATGGCATCGTGCACGCTTCGACGCGGCAGAACGCCAAGAACCTGCCGAAGGACTACATCAAGTCGCTCAAGGAGTCGTATCCGGCCAACCTGGTGGACGCCTACATCGATGGCCTGTTCGTCAACCTGACGTCGGGCAGTGTCTATCCCAGCTTCTGCCGCAAGCAGAACCACACCGACGCCACAATTCGACCTGGCGAGCAGCTGCACATCGGCATGGACTTCAACATCAACCGGATGGCGGCAACGATCCACGTCATCCGCGACGGCCTACCTCTGCTGCTGGAGGAGGCCACGAGCCTGTTCGACACGCCGGCGATGATCGTCGAGCTGAAGCGGCGCTTCCCTGGGCATAGCGTCACGGTCTACCCGGATGCCAGTGGCAATAACCGAAAGAGCGTCAACGGGAGCGAGTCGGACCACAGCCTGCTCCGTGCCGCCGGCTTCATGGTCATGGTCAACCCGTCCAACCCCATGGTTCGGGACAGGGTGCTGGCCGTGAACGCGATGTTCCTCAACATCGATCAGAAGCGCCGCTACCTGGTGAACACCGACAACTGCCCGGTGACCACCCAGGTGCTGGAGCAACAGGCCTACGACGAAAAAGGCGAACCCAACAAGGACGGCACTGAAGACCCGGTCGACGCACTCGGCTACTTCATTGTCCAGCGCTTCCCGATTGCGGGCAGCTACACACTCGCGAACGTGAGCGAAAAATGAGCGCACTCACCTACCTGAAAGACAGCCTGCAGAACCTGGTCGCAGGACTGGGTACTGCGCGCGACAAGGCATCCCACTCGCACTATGTGCTACCGGAAATGGACGACCAGCAGTTGCTGAACGCCTTCCGTGGCTCCTGGACTGCGCAGAAGGGCGTGACCATCCCTGCGGTGGACGCCTGCCGTAACTGGCGCAACTGGCAGGCCGACAAGGCACAGATCGAACTGATCGAAGCCGAAGAGGATCGCCTGAACGTCAAGGGCAAGATTCTGGATGCCCTATTGAAAGCCCGCCTGTTCGGTGGTGCTGCGGTATTCATCGGCACCGGCGAGCGCGACACGGCATCCGAGCTGAACCCAGAGCGCGTAGGGAAGGGCGGAATCAAGTACCTCACCGTCATGACCCGCCGCCAACTTAGCGCGACCGAGATCGAGCAGGATCCGCAAAGCCCTCGATTCGGCAAGCCTAAGGCCTACCGTCTCCCTGGTAGCGAGGTCGAGATTCATCCATCCCGCCTGGTCATCTTCATTGGTGCGCAACATCCAGACCCTGAGCTTGCTGTGGGTTGCGGCTTCGGCTGGGGCGACTCGGTGCTGCTGGCTGCTATGCCGGCCGTGCGTCACTACGACGAGACGGTCGCCAACGTGGTGAGCCTGGTCTACGAGGCCAAGATCGACGTCATCAACATCCCCAACCTGATGTCGAGCATGCAGGACAAGAATTATGAGCGGCAGTTGCTGGAGCGTTTGCGCCTGGCTGCAACCGCGAAGGGCATCAACGGGACGCTGATCCTCGACGGGTTGGAGACGCACAGCTCGAAGTCCGCCAGCTTCAGCACGCTGCCCGAGGTGATTGCCAAGACCGAGCAGGGCGTGGCGGGTGCGTTCGATATCCCTGGCACGCGCATGTTCGGCCAGTCCTCCACGGGCCTTGGCGCCAACGGCGAGGAGAACACTCGCAACTACTACGACAACGTCGCCTCGCGCCAGAAGCTGGAGATCAAGCCGGCCATGAGCGTGCTGGACGAGTGCCTTATCCGTTCTGCCCTGGGCAGCCGGCCGAAGGAGATTCACTACGTCTGGGCGCCACTGTGGCAGGCCACGGCCAAAGAGCGGGCAGACATCGGCAAGACCACGGCGGAAACCATCAAGGCGCTGAAGGAATCAGGCCTGTTCCCCGAGGACGCCCTGTCCGCCTCCGCGGTGAACCTGCTGGTGGAGCTGAGCGTCATGCCGGGTCTGGAGGCCGCTATCGAGAAGTTCGGTAGCGAGCTGCCAGAGGATGAGGAGGGTGATGATCTGCCTGAGCCTGCTTCAGGCGCCCCATCACAGAAAAAGGTGGTTACTGACGCTTCCCCGCGAACGCTATATGTGTCCAGAAAGGTCACCAACGGCGCCGACATCATCGCCTGGGCCAAGGCGCAAGGATTTGAGTCGACACTGCCGGCGGAAGACCTGCACGTCACCATCGCCTACAGCCGGTCACCGGTTGACTGGATGAAGGTTGGCGAGTCGTGGTCGGGCGACGGCAATGGCCAGCTCAAGATCGCACCAGGTGGCGCAAGGCTGATCGACAAGTTCGGCGAAGGCGCTGTGGTGTTGCTGTTCAACAGCTCCGAGCTGTCGTGGCGGCACGTCTCCATCGTCGAGGCGGGCGCTTCATGGGACTGGCCTGACTACCAGCCTCACATCACTTTCACCTACGAGCCTGGCTCGGTCGACCTGAGTGCGGTACAGCCGTATCGCGGGAAGATTGAACTTGGCCCGGAGATCTTCGAGGAGCTCGCCCAATGATCTTCACCGACTCCGTGCCCATCACTGGCGTACGGCGCACCGAGGACGGCTATCTGGTGGCCGAGGCGCGAGTGGCGCGAACTGGCATTCAGGATTACCTCGGCACTGAGATTGACCCCGACAACGAGCACGGACTGCGCGACAAGCCAATCGTGCGTGTGTACCGGCCTGAAAGCGCCGTGTTCCACAAGGATGCGATGCACTCCTACGCATACCGGCCCATGACCAACGGCCACCCTGGCGGCGATGGCGTCACCTCCAAGAACTGGAAGGACGTCGCCATCGGGCAGACCGGCGGCGAAGTCGTGCGCGACGGTCAGTTCGTCAAGGTGCCCCTGGTGCTGATGGATGCCAAGGCCATCGAGGATTACGAGGCTGGGAAGCGTGAGCTGTCCATGGGCTACGGCGCCGAGGTCGTGTTCCAGGATGGCGTTTCCCCCGATGGCGAGCAGTACGACTGCTTCCTCGGCCCCATGAAAATGAATCACCTCAGCCTTGAGCATCGCGCTCGGGGTGGCGAGCAGCTTCGCATCGGTGACAACGAACCAAACACCCCCAAAGGAGGCCATGACATGGCTGACACACTGCGTACGGTCATCGTTGATGGCCTGTCCGTCCAGACGACCGACCAAGGCGCCCAGGCGATCGACAAGCTGACCAAGCAGCTGGCCGATGCCGGGGTAAACATCAAATCCCTGACTGACGCGCACACCGCCGCGCTGGCCCTGAAGGATGGCGAACTGGCGAAGAAAGACGCCGAGATCGACGGCCTAAAGGCCAAGCAGCTCAGCGATGCCGATATCGACAAGCGCGTCACTGCCCGCGCCGACCTGCTCACCAAGGCCAAGACCATCGCCGACGCCGACTACACCGGCAAGACTGATGCCGAGATCCGCAAGGCAGTGGTCACCGCCAAGCTTGGTGACGCAGCTGTGGCAGGCAAGGCTGATGCCTACATCGATGCGCGCTTCGAAATCCTTGTCGAGGACGCCGCGAAGGATCCGACCGCCGATCCATTCCGCAACCACATGATTCAGCAGGACGGTAAGACCGTCGGCGACGAATCGGAAAAAGCGCGTCTGCAGATGATTGCCGACATGCAAACCGCCCACCTGCCGAAGGCATAAGGAGCACAGCAATGGCTACTTACCAAACCACTTACACCAACGCCCCGGCCAAAGGCGTGCCAGGCCTGGTCGCCAACGAAGAGAAGTGCAACAAGATCAGCCGCACCGTCTCGAACGCTGAAGGAATCGTCTTCGGCGCGCCTGGCTTCCGTGTGGCTGGCGCTGGCAACGACCACAAGATCGCCGCCACGGGCACCCTGTTCCTGGGCTTGGCCGTGCTGAGCGCCGCTGTTCCACCGGTTGCTCCCGGGTCAACCCTCGTCGATGGCTACCCCCGGGACTTCACTGGCGCGTTCATGACCGACGGCCAGATGTACGTCACCGCCGGCGCCGCGGTAGTGCCTGGTGACGACGTGTACTACGTCGCCGCCACCAATCGTTATGTGACGACTGCCGCCGCCGGCGCCGTGCTGATTCCTGGCGCCTTCTTCGACACCACTGGTGCTGACGGCGACATCGTCGAAATCTCCCTCAAACATCGGAGCGCTTAACATGCCTCAAGCTTTCGAAGACGCGCAGTCGGCGTTCCCGTTTGTTCTGGCCCAGGGCCGGACCATCGAGACCCGCATTTACACGCGCCGTTATCCGGCGTTCAACTACTCGGCAAGCATCCCGGTTGTGACCGAGGGTGCTCCGTGGGCCATCGGTACAACCTTCTTCACCGTCGATACTGCTGGTGAGGCGAAGTTCCTGTCGGGCTCCGGCACCGACATGCCTTTCAACTCCGCGACCCACGATCAAGCCTCGCACGACTTCGCCATGATCGGCTCCGGCTGGGAGTGGAACCTGGAAGAAGTGAACCAGGCCCAGTTGTACGGCATCAACCTCAGCGGCACCAAGGCGGATTCCGCTGCCGACAAGGTGGAGCGCCTGTTGAATTCAATCGCTTTCGTCGGGAGCACCGAGAAGCGCTGGACTGGCCTCCTGAACGACGCCAACGTATCGCGCGTCGATGCGGCTGCCACTGGTACCGGTAGTTCGACCTACTGGTCGACCAAGACTGTTGACCAGATCATGGCCGACATCAACGGTGTGCTCGGTTCGATCCGGACCAATACCGGCGAAGTCGAATGGGCCGACACGCTGCGCCTGCCGCCCGATGCGTTCCGCTACATCGCCACCGCGCGCCTTGGTGCTGGTGACGGCATGATCACCGTGCTGGAGTACGTCCGGAAGAACAACATCTACACGGCTGAAACCGGTCTTCCTCTGGACATCGCGCCACTGCGTGAAGCCCGCAATGCTTCGTCCGATGGCGGTGGCCGACTTGTCGCGTACCGCAAGGACCCTGAGGTGGTTCGCTTCCACCTGCCGATGCCGCGCCGCGTCCTGGCCCCGCGCCAGAAGTCCATCATGGGCTTCGAAACGGGGATCATCGCTCGCACCGGCGGCACTGAAGTCCGTCTGCCGGGCGCCATGGCGTACCTCGACGAAATCACCCCACCAGCAGCCTGATAGGAGGTCGCCATGAAAGTGACCAACAACTCAAAGGCGCTGCAAGGCGTTCACACCGCCCAGGGCGTCGTGTTCATCCAGCCGGGTGAGACCAAGGACGTAGAACTCACTCCGGAAGGGCACAAAGGGGCTTCGCGCCTCTCCTTCCTGAGCGTGGAAGGCAAAGCGCCTGCTGGCGATGGCGACGAGCGCGCCGATCTGTTCGCCAAGCTGAAAGAGCTGGGCATTGATGCCGCCGGCAATAGCAAGACCGAAACCCTTCAGAAGAAACTGGACGAAGCGCTGGCAGCCAAAGAGCGCGACGACGTGACCAGCCAGCTGACCGCGAAGGGTGTTGAGTTCGGCGAGAAAGACAGCCTGGAAGACCTGAAAGCCAAGCTGGCCGCTGTTCAGTAATCCCCCGCAAAACCCGGAGCGCTGGTCGCTCCACCTATTCGAGATATCCCGATGCCTGACTTTTACGGAACCGTCGCAGCCGCCGACGCCTATCACGCTGCGCGCGCGAATACCGCCTGGGCTGGCGATGAAGTGGCGAAGCAGGCCGCGCTGATCAGGGCATCGGTATACATCGACGGCCGCTACCGGAAGCTCCTCGCTTCTGGTGTGTGGCAGTCATTGTTCCCCGGGGTGAAGACCGAGGGCAGAGGGCAAGCCAGGGAGTGGCCGCGCACAGGTGCGTACGACTACGAAGGCAATTCCATCCCGGCGGACCAGGTGCCCATCGAGATCGAGCAGGCCACCTATGAAGCCGCCCTGCGCGAATTGGTCGAGCCCGGAAGCCTGAGCCCTGATTACGTGGCGTCCTCGACGGTCAAGCGGCAAAAGGTTGGCCCGATTGAAGAAGAGTTCGCGGTTTCGGTTGGCGTAGATGGCGCCTCGGCTGTCCGCCCGGTGATCAGCATCATCGACGAGATGATCGCCCCTCTGCTGGCGGCCCGCTACACGTTGCCTGCGGTGTTCGTTGTATGACCCCGGCGCAGATCATCCAGGCCATAGAAGGAATGGAGCCTGCGATGCAGCAGGCTTACCTGGCTCAGGTAAAGCTGGTGGTTAGCGCAGCAACGGTTGCCGAAGTAGAACGCCTCATTGCGGAGGAAGACGAAAACGGACTGGCCGCGCTGCTCAGCATGGGCGCGATGGCTGCATTTCTGGAATTGATCCGCAGCGTCTACCTGACTGGGGCAAAGTTCGAAATCAAGGCCATCGCAATTCCCAAAGACCTGGGCCGGTTTGAGTTCGACGCCCGCAAGCCCGAGCTGGAGCAGTGGCTGGCAGCCAAGACCGAGGTGATTCGCCGGGACGCCGACCTGAATGTCCGCGAGGCGATACGTGCAGTGATGGGGTCGCGTCGGCAGGTGGTCGGCACTCCAGCGGTGCAGGTTGAGGTCGGAGCAACCCCACTTACCAGAAGTCCTCGGCAAGCCGCCCTGGATCTACTGGGTAGGGTCAGCGCGCAGACCGGCGCGCGATCTGGCGGGGTTGTCGGCTTGCCTGGCAACTACGCCCAATTCGTGATCAATGCTCGCGAGCAGCTGCTGGGCGGAAATCCCGACGAGATGCGTAAGTATCTCCAGCGCACTCGCCGCGATCGCCGATTCGACGGCATCGTGAATCGCGCTATCGCAGCCGGCAAGCCTGTCGCCCAGGCGGACGTGGATAAGATCGCCGGCAGGTATGCCGAGCGCTTGATGAAGACCTATGCCGAGATGCTTTCGAAGGCTGAAGCGCTTGAGGCATTCGGCGCCGGCCGCGATCAGGTTTACGAGCAGTTGATCGCGCAGGGCTTGGACCGCGACTGGGTCACCAAGACCTGGCGCGACCGTGGCGACAAGAAGGTGCGGCACACCCATTCCGTGATGGGCGGACAGGAAGTGCAGAAGGATCAGCCATTCCAGAGCCCGAACGGCGCTTTGTTGCGCCACCCGGGCGACTCAAGCCTGGGTGCGGGGTGGAGTGAGCGAGCCAATTGCCGGTGCTCGGCGATCTACAAGATAAGGCGGAAGTGATGCCAGACATTTATGACCGCGCCAAAGCGACAGCCACGCGCATGCTCGCGCCCCGCAGCAAGGGCGGGAAAGGGCTCGAACTGGTCCTGCGCCGCGAGATCGTCGGTGAATACGACCCAGACGCGCCGCCTGCCCCCAGCGAGCTGGTCGTGAACGGCTCCGGCTTTCGCGAGGAGTACGACAACCACTACATCGACGGAACGCTGATCGTGCGCGGCGACGTGAAGCTGCTGGTGTCGCCGGTTCAATTGACCGGCGAAGACATGCCAGCGCCGCAGAACAACGACAAAATCACATTTGATGGCACGGTCTACACGGTGATAGCCGTTGCTCCGTGGAACTTCGCCGGTCTGCCGGTTGGCTTTGAACTGCAGGTGCGCAAGTAATGGCGAATCACATGACCAGCCGCTACGGCGGCCAAGAGGGCAGCTTTGCGGAGAGCCTTGCGGCATTCGCTGAGCAAGCGAAGGAAGCGATCGACGACGTGTTCCGCGAGGTGGTGATCGAGATCGGCACCTCGGTCATCCGCCTGTCACCGGTGGACACTGGGCGCTTCAAGGGTAACTGGCAGTTCACCGTGGGCGCGCCGTCCAACCAGAGCATCGATACCTTCGACAAGGCCGGGCACGAGACCATTGCCGCCCTGGTGGCCGAGGTCAGCAGGCTTGAGGCTGGGCAGGTCGCCTACATTGTCAACAACCTGGTGTACGGCGTGCCGCTCGAATACGGACATTCCGACCAGGCGCCGGCCGGCATGGTGCAAATCACGCTCGCACGCTTCCAGCAGATCGTCGAAGAAGCCATCAGGAACAACCAGGTATGAAATACGAAGACGTGCCGGTTCGACCGGTCATGCGATACACGCTTTGCGAGTGCGGTGGACGACTGGTGCAGGTGGAAAACTCACCCGTGCTGCTCTCATTTCCCGCGCAATATCTTCATGAGTGCGCCTCCTGCCATCGATCCCAGAGCTTGCATGGAGTGTCGCCGGCGCTCGCCTATGAGGTGGATTGATGTCACACAACATCATCGCCGCGGCCTTCGAGTCGCGCCTGCTGGCCTGGGCAAAGGTCCGTACCAAGCCGCTAAAGGTGGTGGTGGAGAACGAGACCTACACACCCGGCGCTGCTGAGACGTACCTGCGAGCCTTCACGCTGCCCGCGACAACTGCAAGCAACACGCTGGGCGACGATCACCGGCTGTATGCCGGCGTGTTTCAGATCAACATCGTGGCACCCTCCGGCAAGTACCGGACCGAGGCGAGCAGCATCGTCGACGAGCTGGCCGCGCTGTTCACGCTGAATCTGCGCATCCCGCGCGGTGGCCTGATCGCCCTGGTAATGACTCCGGTTGCGCCAGGCCCAGGCATTACAGACGGCAACACCTTCACGGTGTCCGCCTCGTTCCAGTATCGAGCTGACACCAACTAATTCGCCCGTTGGGCAACCCCTGAACCCGCCATTGAGCGGGTTTTGTCATTTCTGCACAGAGGAAACACAACCATGGGCTTTCGACTCCCCAACGGCGCAACCCTTGAAATCGCTGCGGCTTATGGCACCGCCATCCCGGTGACGGCGCTGAGCAACGCAAACCCGGCCGTGGCGACTGCTGCTGCGCACGGCCTGGCCGACGGCGACATCCTCGCCGTGACCTCGGGCTGGACTCGCCTGAATGATCGCGCCGCCCGCGTCTCGGACAGCCTGAGTGGCACCTTCGCGCTGGAAAATATCAACACCACCAACCTGCAGCCATACCCGGCTGGCTCGGGCATCGGCTCGGTTCGTGAAGTGACCAGCTTTGTCGAGATCTCGCAAATCACGGACGTTACCACCAGCGGCGGCGACCAGCAGTTCCTGACCTTCGGCTTCCTGGCTGACGACGATGACCGCCAGATCCCGACCACCAAGAACCCGATCAGCATGTCCGTAACCGTGGCCGATGACCCGGCACTGGCGTACGTGGCCGTGGTTGAAGCTGCTGATGAAGACAAGTCCACGCGGGTGCTTCGCCTGAACCTGCCGAACGGCGACAGCATCCTCTACAACGCCTACGTGACCATTACGTCGACCCCGGCCCTGTCTCGCAACAACCTGATGACCCGCGTTATCAGTCTGTCGCTGGCCGGCCGCCCAACCCGTTACTCGGCGGTGGTGTAACCCATGGCGAAGATCAAGATTTCCCAGAACCCGACCTTCAAGACGAAGGTCGCTATCCCCCGTGTTGGCGGCAAGCCTGAAGAGGTGGAGTTCGAGTTCAAGTACCTGGACCGCCTGGCCCTCTCTGCACTCTTCGACAAATGGAGCAGCGCACGCGACGAGCATGCCAACAAGATCAAGGAGGATGGCTTGAGCTGGCAGGAGGCAACAGCGTCGGAGATCGGCATTCAAGTAGCCCAACTCCGGGATATCGTTGCGGGCTGGGCCTTTGACGAGAAGCTTTCGGATGAATCCCTGGCGGCGCTGGTCACTACTTGCATTGGCGCGCCTCAAGCCGTTCTGGATGCCTACCATAGCGCCTACAACCCGGCCCGCCTGGGAAACTGATAGCCGCCGCCCGCGTCATGTACGAGCCGGGGCCGTCCGAGGCGGACCTGGCGGCCTTCGGCATGACGCTAGCCGATATCCCGGATGAAGAGTACGAGGTCTGGCCGGACAACTGGCCAGCCTTCCGCCTCTTCGAAGCGATGTCGACGCAGTGGCGCACCGGTATGGGCGGGGCCTCTGGCCTGGATTACAACGCTCTCCCACCGGTCGCCAGCATGCTGGGCATCAAGCGGCGCGAACTCTCAGAAGCCTTTCAAGACATCCGTGTCATGGAAGCAGAAGCCATGCTCGTGATGAGCGAATCGAAATAACGGAGCCCGCATGACTTCTATTGCTGAACTCGGCATCAAGGTCGACTCGACCGATGCTGCGCAGGCGAGCTCTGACCTCGACAAGCTCACCGCGGCAGGTGGCCGTGCGGAGAAATCCGTCCGCTCTGTTGCCGCCGGAGCGGAAAAGCTAGAGGAATCGACAAAACGATCTTCCTCGAAGATCAAGGATCAAGCCAAGGACGTTGACGCCTCCGCCGAGGCGTTTCGCAAGCTTTATGGTGGAACCACCGCAGCCGCGGCGGGCATGTTCTCTTTAGAGAACTCGATCAAAAATGGATCCTTTGTTAAGTCGCTGTCGGCTACCAAGGAGGCCGAGAAGTGGCTGGCATCCCTGACCAGCACGACGAAAGATGCGAGCGCCGCCTTTCTCGACTCAGGCACCAAACTGACGTTCATGTCTTCGGGCATGAAAGGCTTGGGCGCATGGGCTGGTAACGGTACGCCGGTATTCGGCCAGATCGCAAAGCAGAGCGCTGATGCTGCAGCAGGGCTCGGCGTTTTCAGCAAGACCGCTGTGCAGTCTCAGATGTCTGCGAAGGAGTTGCAGAACGCCTTGCGCGGGGTGCCTGCGCAATTCACCGACATTGTCACATCCTTGCAAGGCGGGCAGGCGCCGCTAACAGTCTTCTTGCAGCAGGGTGGACAGCTCAAGGATATGTTCGGCGGTGCAGGCCCGGCTGCGAAAGCATTGGGCGGCTATGTCCTTGGCCTTGTTAACCCTTTCACGCTCGCTGCAGCCGCAGCTGCCGCTTTGGGCCTTGCCTACTACAAAGGCAGCCAGGAGGCAGACGAGTACAACAAGGCGATCATTTTCACCGGCAACGCGGCGGGCACCAGCGCAAACCAGTTGCGCACGATGGCTGACCAGGTATCGGCTACCGTTGGCACCACTGGTGCAGCGGCAGAGGTTCTGGCTAAGCTGGCCGGTAACGGAAGGATCGCGAGCAGCAGCTTCGAGGAAATCACTGAAGCAGCGCTGCTGATGAAAAAGGACGCTGGTCGCGCTATCGACGAGACCGTCGCCGAGTTCGCCAAGATCGCGAAAGACCCGGTGGCGGCGGCCAAGGAGCTGAACGATCAGTACAACTTCCTGACAGCCTCGGTGTACTCCCAGATCGTGGCCCTGAAGGAACAGGGCAACACCATTGGCGCAGCCAATCTACTGACCGACACCTATGCCGAGACGATTCGGTCCCGGACTGGCGAAGTCACTGCCAACCTCGGCTTGATTGAGGGGGCGTGGCGCAAGATCAAATCAGCCGCCTCCGAGGCGATTGACGCAACGCTGGATGTCGGTCGCACTCGGTCGATCGACAGCCAGATCGCCAATCTGGAAAAGATCGTCGCTGGACGCAAGGACGGGATCCTGGCGCAGCTGTTTCCCGACGATTTGGGCGCGGGCAGCCAGTCGACTAAGTTTATCGAAAGCCAGATCGCGGCACTTAAGCGCGAAAAGACGCAGATCGACGCTAACAGCAAGTCCCAGGGCGACCGGGCGAAGATTGATCGCGACGGCATCGACGCAAGCATCCGCCTGAAGTCCATAAGCGATTCCAACCTCACCAACGAGGAAAAACGCAACAAACTGATCAAGGAGTACAAGCGGGACGTCGAGGCGCTGCGCAAGGCCAATCCGAACGATCCGCTCGTCCAGGAAGCTGTCGTCACGAAGACGATCCAGAACATCCAGGACAAGAACAAGGACCCGAAGGCGGCGACAACTGCCGTCAACCTGACCGAGTTCAACGACTCGAAGAACCAGCTTTCGCTGATCCTCGGCGAGTATAAGAACGCCCAAAAGCAACTGGAGGCGGCGCAAAAGGCCGGCCTGGTCAGTCAGGAAGACTACCTGCTCAAGCGCCAGGCTTTGATCGGTAACGAGCGGGACGAGGTCACGGCGGCCTACCAGACAGAGATCGACGCCCTTGAAGCATCGAAGGGCAAGGCCAGCACTTCGGCCAACCAGCGCATCCAACTGGACCAGAAGATCGCCGACGCCCGGGCCAACATGGTCAAGGCGCAGAAGGAGGCCGATAGCGAACTCGAAGTCATCGCCACCAACGAACAGGGCAGGCTCGCCAAGCAGGCCCAGGCCATCAAGAGCTACACCGATGCTCTGGACCAGCAGAACGTCGCCCTGCGGCGCGCTGGCGGTCGTGCGGCTGATGGTGTTGGTCGGGGTGACCGGGAGAACGCCATCAATGGCGAACTCAACGGCATCGCCGACCGAGCCAACCAGCAGCGCCTGGATTTGGCCCGCGACAAGGCCGACGCATCGCGCAACATGAGCGCCGAGGAATATCAGGCCAAGCTGGACGCCATCAACAAAAGCGAGAAGGACCTGAGCGAAACCGTGCTCAGCAACTACGAGCAGATGTCGGAGGCGCAAAGAGACTGGCGCAAAGGTGCGACCTCGGCATTCAGCAACTACCTGGAAAGCGCGCGCAACGTCGCCGGGCAGACGCGGGACCTGTTCACCAACGCCTTCAGCTCCATGGAAGATTCGGTCGTCAACTTCGCCATGACCGGGAAGTTTTCGTTTGCGGACTTCACCAAGTCGATTCTGGCGGACATGGCGCGGATCGCGACCAGGCAGGCAGCCTCAGGAATCTTGTCCAGCATCGCCGGCAGCGCTCTCGGCGCATGGCTTGGCGGTGGCGGCGCTTCATCTGCTGGCTCAACCCAGGCCGGGTACTCCGGCGACCTATCAGGCTTCACCCCGGGCAGCATTCAGGCCAAGGGTGGCGCCTGGTCGGGCGGCGTGCAGATGTTTGCCAACGGCGCAGCCTTCGCCAACTCGATCGTCAGCAAGCCGACAGCGTTCGGCATGGCTGGCGGTGGGATTGGCGTAATGGGCGAGGCGGGGGAGGAGGCGATCATGCCGCTGACCCGTACCGCCGGCGGCCAACTTGGCGTCCGAGCCATCAGCAGCGGAGGGAGTGGCGGCGGCAACGTCTACAACTTCCCGGTCGCGGTTTCTGTCCAGACTACGGGTGACGGCGGCGTCACGACCACGGAAGACACAACGCAGCTGGGCAAAGGCATTCAGCAAGCGGCCAAGACTGAAGCCGAAACAGCAATCGCCCGAGGCTTGCAACCAGGCGGCGCCATCTGGCGCGTTATCAACGGGAGGGGCTGATGGCTATCGAAACGTTCACATGGCCTACCCAGCACGGAGACGCGCCCGAGATTACCTATCGGGTGCGCACCGCGCAGTTCGGCAATGGCTATAAGCAGATCGCCGGCGATGGGCCGAACAACAAGGAAGACTCCTATCCGATCACCTACACCGGGTCCAAGGCCAGGGTGCAAGAGATCATGGACTTTCTCGACCGCCACGCCGGCGTCAAGGCTTTCCTCTGGACCACGCCGATGGGGCAGCTTGGCCTATTTTCCTGCGTGAACCCTACTCCAACCCCCGTTGGGGGCGGAGTCTTCAAGCTCACGGCCACATTCACCCGGGCCTTCCAACCATAAGGGGCAAACATGCCGCTGATCAGTGACATCCAGGCTCTCGAGCCTGGCAGCGAAGTGCTGCTCTTTGAACTGGACGGGTCGGACTACGGTGCGGACATCCTGCGCTTCCACGGGCACGCGATTCCGCACACGCCCGCTGAGTTGATCGCCGCCGGTGCCGCGGCCGATGAGCTGCCGGCCAAGCCGATCTATTGGCAGGGCAACGAGTACGGCGCCTGGCCGATGCAGATCGACGGCATCGAATCCAATGGCGACGGAACGGCGGTTCGCCCCACGCTGTCGGTGGGTAACGTCAATGGCCGGATCACGGCCCTGTGCCTGGCCTTCGACGACCTGCTCGAGTTCAAGTTGACCATGCGGCACACGCTCGGCACGTACCTCGACTCGGAGAACTTCCCCGGCGGCAACCCAACGGCAGACCCAACCCAGGAGACGATCGAGGTCTGGTACATCGACCAGAAGACGAACGAGGACGGGGAGACGGTCACATGGGAGCTCGCCAGCCCAGGCGACGTGGGCGGCGAGTCCATTGGGCGCCAGGCCACGACTCTGTGCCATTGGTGCCTCACTGGCGGGTATCGGGGGCCGAACTGCGGATACACCGGCCCCTACGTGACAAAGGACGGGGTCGTGACGGACAACCCGGAACTGGACGAGTGTGACGCCACACTGGGCCGGGGATGCATCCCGCGCTTCGGCGAGGGCAACGCCCTGCCATTCGGCGGTTTCCCCGCCGTTTCCCTGATCGCCCGGAGCTGACCATGCGCAAACACATCTTGAGCGCGATCCAGGCGCACGCAGCGGCCGAGTACCCGAAAGAGTGCTGCGGGCTGCTGCTGGCTCTGGGCAGGAAGCAGAAGTACTTCCCATGCACGAACACCGCGACCGATCCGAGCGAGGAGTTCCGCATAGATCCTGAGGATTACGCCGCCGCTGAAGACCTGGGCGAAGTGATCGGCATCGTTCACTCCCACCCGGACGCCACCAGCCGCCCGTCGCCGCGTGACTTGGCGATGTGCGAGGCGACCGGCTTGCCCTGGCACATCTTGAGCTGGCCTGAGGGCGACCTGCGGACAGTGGTGCCCACCGGCGAGACGCCGCTGCTCAAGCGCCCATTCGTCCATGGTGCCTGGGACTGCTGGCAAGTCTGCGCCGACTGGTACAAGCGCGAGTGGGGGCTTGAGTTCGAAGCCTTCAAGCGCGCCGACGGCTGGTGGGAAAGCAAGGATAACGCCAGCCTGTACGAGGCGAACTACGAGGCCGCCGGATTCTACCGAGTCGACCAGCCACAGCGCGGCGACATGATCGTGATGGAGGTGGGCCGGACGGTTTATCCAAACCATGCTGGGATTTTCCTTGGTGCCGATCCCGCGCTGCCCGGTGAGGACGCCGCAACCTTCGGCCCCGGGCCTTTCCTGCTGCACCACCTTTACGGCCGCCCGAGCGAAATCATCATTTATGGTGGTCCGTGGGCTGCGCGCGCCAGGCTTGTGCTGCGCCACAAGGACGCCAAGTGATATCTTGGCGCCATCTTCCACAGGAGTGACCCCATGAGATTGTTCGTAGGCGCGGTAGCTGTTGCTTTGCTGGCGGGGTGTGTTTCCCCGGGCGACCTAGAGTCAAAGGATCCAAGCATTTCAGCCAGCACAGCGAAGGACCCGAAGCGTTACGCGCTTTGCGTCCTCCCGAGGTGGCAGGACGCGCGCAGCGACGTGACCATGTCCGAGACGGAGTATGGCTATCGGCTCATCGCGGCGACCAACAACATGACAGACGAATTGCTGAGCATCCGCAAGACGTCCAAAGGCAGTGCTGTGAAGCTGTACCAGCGCATGGCCTGGGCCCCGGGATATGGGCGGGGCGATATGGAGCAGGCAGTGAGAGGCTGTCTGTAAACGAATGAAGTACACCAAGCCGCCTCCGGGCGGCTTTTTCATGCCCGGAGAAAACCGTGTCAGCGATTAATTGCAGCAATCAAATGACCACCATCCTGCTGTCGGGGCCGCTCATCAAGTTGTTTGGCCGCGTCCATCGTCGCGAGCTTGGAAGCAAGTCGGTAGGCGAGGCATTCAAAGCACTGAAATGCACGCTTGATGGCTTCGACGTTGCTATCAAGGATCTTGAGCGCCGGGGCATGAGGTTCGCAATCTTTCGGAACCGGAGGAATGTCGCGGAAAAAGAGTTCGCGCTGGGTGGCGCCGAGGAAATTCGGATTGTTCCGGTGATTTCGGGTAGTAAGCGCGCCGGGCTGCTTCAGACAATTGTCGGGGCAGTGCTCATAGCCGCCTCGTTCATCCCGGGATTTCAGGCCCTGGCTCCGGTGGGCATTGCCCTCGTCGCCGGCGGCGTCATCCAAATGCTCAGCCCCCAGGCCTCTGGCCTCAAGACCAGCTCCTCCCCCGAGAACGCGCCGTCCTACGCCTTCGGCAGCGCCAAGAACACCACGGCCAGCGGCAACCCAGTCCCGATCTGCATCGGCGAACGCCGGTGGGGCGGGATGATCATCTCCGCATCGATCTACGCCGAAGACAAAGCGTAACCACACAGCAGCAAGCAGGCCGCCCATGAGGCGGTTTTTTTTCGCCTGGAGGAAAGCATGGGCGCAGCACGCAAGATCGATATCCACGGCGAGAAGGGCGGCAGCAGCAAGCCGAAAGCGCCGAAGGAAGCCAGCGACAGCCTGCGCTCGACGAACCTGGCGAAGATCCTCATCGCTGTGGGCGAGGGCGAATTCGAAGGCGTGCCGACGGCGGCCGACATCTACCTGGACAACACGCCGATCAACGACGCCAGCGGCAACGTCAACTTCCCGAACGTGAAGTGGGACTGGCGCTCGGGCTCGGTTGATCAGACCTACATCCCAGGGATCCCGTCGGTTGAAAACGAAAGCTCGCTGAATGTTGAGCTACGCAGCGATGCGCCGTGGGTCCGGTCGGTCACGAACATCCAATTGTCCGCCGTGCGCCTGCGTTTCGCCTGGCCCGCGCTCCAGCGCCAGGATGATCAAGGCAATATCGGCGGCTACCGGATCGAGTATGCCATCGACGTATCTACCGACGGCGGGCCTTATCAGCAGGTGCTGGCCGATGCCGTTGATGGCAAGACCACCACCCGTTACGAGCGCTCGAACCGTGTTGACCTGCCCGAGGCCACCACCGGCTGGCAAATCCGAGTCCGCCGCCTGACGATCAACCAGAACAGCAACAAGATTGCCGACACGATGCTGATCGCCGGCTTCACCGAGGTGATCGACGCGAAGCTGCGCTACCCGAACACCGCGCTGCTGTACATCGAGTTCGACGCCGAGCAGTTCACCAACATCCCTGCCGTCACCGTGAAGTGCAAGGCCCGCAAATGGCAGGTGCCGAGCAACTACGACCCAATCGCCCGCACCTACACCGGCACTTGGGACGGCACCATGAAGCAGGCCTGGACCAATAACCCGGCCTGGATCACGTACGGTATTTGCACTGAGGACCGCTTCGGCCTGGGCAAGCGCATCAAGACGTTCATGGTCGACAAGTGGGAGCTATACCGGATCGCCCAGTATTGCGACCAGCTTGTTCCTGATGGCCTGGGTGGGACCGAGCCGCGCTTCCTCTGTGACATGAACCTGCAAGGCAAGGCCGACGCCTGGACGTTGCTGCGGGATATCTCAGGCATTTACCGAGGGATGACCTACTGGGCCCAGGGCCAGCTGATCATGCAGGCCGACATGCCGCGTGCCCAGGACTACGACTACGTCTTCACCAGGGCGAACGTCATCGACGGGAAATTCTCCTACGGCAGCGCCTCGGCGAAGACCCGGTACACCCGTGCCCTTGTGAGTTATGACAACCCGGCCAACAACTACGACACTGACGTCATTCCGTTTTCGGACCTGGATCTTCAGCGCCGTTACGGCGACCGTCCAACCGAGCTGAGCGCCATTGGCTGCACCCGTGCATCCGAGGCCCAGCGCCGGGGCAAGTGGGCGATCCTGAGCAACAACCTGGACCGCACCGTCACCTTCAAGACCGGCATGGAGGGCGTAATCCCGCTCCCGGGCCACATCATCCCAGTGGCGGACTCGCTGCTGGCCGGCCGTGAGATTGGCGGGCGAATCTCTGCCGCCGCTGGTCGCGTCATTACCCTGGATCGCGACACACTGGCGAAGCCGGGCGACCGGCTGATCATCAACCTGCCTGATGGACGGGCCGAAGGGCGCACCGTTGAAAGTGTGGCTGGCCGTGCAGTTACTGTGACAGTCGCCTACAGCGAAGCCCCTCGGGCTCAGCTTCAGTGGGCCCTGGATGCCGACGATCTGGCGATACCGCTGTATCGAGTCCTGCGTACCAGGCGCACCACCGAGGGCGACTTCGAAATCAGCGCTTTGCAGTACGAGCCGAGCAAGTTCGCATTCATCGACACAGGTGCGCGCCTGGAAGACCGGCCGATCAGCGTTATCCCGATCACCGTCGTTCCGGCGCCGGCGAGCGTCACCCTGACGTCGAACTCTGTCGTGTCCCAAGGACTGGCCGTCGCTACCATGACCATCAATTGGCCCGCTGTTGAAGGGGCCGTCGGTTATGACGTGGAATGGCGCAAGGACAGCGGGAACTGGATCAAGCTCCAGCGCACCGGATCAACCGGCGTGGACGTTGTGGGAATATACGCCGGCGCCTACGTGGCCAGGGTCCGAGCGGTGAGCGCCTTTGACATCTCGTCGATCTGGCGCAACTCGATACTGACCAACCTTTCGGGCAAGGAGGGCTTGCCGCCGGCGGTTTCGTTCCTGACGGCAAGTCCGTTGCTGTTCGGCATCTACCTGAAGTGGGGCTTCCCCGCTGGCGCCGAAGACACCCAGCGAACCGAAATCTGGTACGGCCCAACCACCGACCAGGAGGCATCGACCAAGCTCACCGACCTGGCTTACCCTCAAAGTGACTTCTCCCTACTTGGCTTGGCCGCTGGGGTGACCTTCTACTTCTGGGCGCGCCTGGTGGATCGGATCGGCAACATCGGTCCATGGTATCCGGTAGGGATCGGCGTACAGGGGCAGTCCAGTGCTGACGCATCGCCAGTGCTTCAGCTAATTGCGGGGCAGGTGGGCCGTACTGAGCTGGGCCAGGACATTATCGACGAAATCGACAAGATTCCAGGGCTTCAGGATCAGATCGATTCCCTCGATGGCCTGTCCGCTTATAAACCGGCCGAGGTGTATCAGCCAGGACAGATGGTGGTCGAGGACGGGCGCATTTATCAGGCTACCGAAGAAGTTCCGATCAACACGCCGCCGCCCAATACGGATTTCTGGCTGGATGTCGGCCAGTCGATCGAGACGGCCAATGGACTGGCGCAGCAGGTCACAATTAACACCGCCGATATCACGGAAATCGACGGAGTTGTCACCGCCCAGGCCACCGCCTTCCAGGCACTTCGAGCTGCTTATCGCGAAGATGACGGGGAGGGTGACCTTGCCGACGCCCTAAAGGGCTGGGGAAGCACAGCCGCAATTGCAAACGAGGAGAAAGTCAGGGCATCGGAGAATCTGGCGACCGCTCAGAAGATATCCACGCTCACGGTTGCGGTTGGCGAGAACGAGGCCTCCGTGACGGATCTGCGGCAAACCGTTGCAACCGACAAGGAAGCCACTGCCACAGCGATCACCCAAGTCAACGTAAAGGTTGGAGAAAACACCGCAGCGATACAGGAGACCTCAACCGCTTACGCGGATACCAGCGGAAAGCTCTCGACTATGTGGTCGGTAAAGATGCAGCTCACCGCCGACGGCAAGTACGTTGCGGCTGGTATCGGGCTTGGCATCGAGAACACCGCAGCGGGCCTGCAAAGCCAGTTCCTGGTCAGTGCCGACCGGTTCGCCATCGTCAACACCATTGCCGGCGGCGCTATCTCGGTTCCGT
>Ga0307405_10000076_pt1 | contig 43197 bp, 59 predicted proteins | sample 322Cmetagenome_2_FD_203311 | JGI IMG/M metagenome (GOLD analysis project Ga0307405, IMG submission 203311) | Maize rhizosphere microbial communities from greenhouse at UC Davis, California, United States - 322HYB-C-1 | ecosystem: Host-associated > Plants > Roots > Rhizosphere > Soil | place...
CTGGAGGACGCCAAGGCGGCCCTGGAACAGAGCGGGGTTTCGATCCCGCCCGGGGCGTGGGGGCACTAATGGCTGACTACGGCGCCCCGCAGTACCCGATCATCCACGTCCTGTGTGACGTGAACCCGAGTGAGCCCGGCATCGCCGCCGTGCACGACCAGGCCACCGGGGAGACGCACTACGCGGACCAGGAGATGTACATGATCTCCACCCAGCCCAAGCCCCAGAAGTAACGCAGAACGGCCCTGCCTCAGTGAGTGGGGCAGGGCCGTTCCCGACCAGGATAGAGGAAAGATCGTATGAAGGAACAGTGTCCCCAGTGCGACGGGATGTTCGCCGGGCTGAAGAACGGCGGCCTGCGCGCGCATGGGCCGGTAGGCGCCCGGTGCCAGCAGGACCCGGCGCTGCGCGGTGAAGCCCGGGAGTGCGGCGGGTGCGGGAAGGTCTTCCGACTGCTGACGTCGGAGCCCATTCCGCCGCACGGGCCGACTCTGGGCGTGACGTGCCCCCAGGTGTCGGACGAGGCGTCGGCCCCCGACTGGCAGGCGCTCGCCTCCGACGCGGCCAAGAGGCACCAGGCCCATGAGGTGGGCGTGATCAAGGCGACCGAGGAGCGCGTTCAAGCGGCCATGGACCGGCTGGAGGCCGCTGACCCCGGCCCGGGGCGCGTCCCGCCCGTCATCTGGGCCGCCTTCGACGGAACCTGCTCCGCCTGTGGAGCCGACATTCTGGCAGGAGACTGCATCCGGGCGTCGGTGGCCGAGCCCGGGACGTGGGAGTGCGAGGAACACAACGACCCGTGGAAGGAGGATGAGGTGGCTGGCCCCGTCACCGACTACACCATCACGTCCCGGGTGGTGGACGTGATGGCCAACGCCCACGGCTCGATGGGCGGGGCGGACCTTCCCGACCAGTTCGCGGACCCCACGCCCCCGCAGCGGAAGCTGAACGTGTCCGGCCAGCCCGACGCCGACCGCGACCATCTCGGCCGGTACCTCGTCCAGGACCCGGCCACGGGTGACTACCGCCGGGCGAAGAACGGCAACCCCCAGGGCGTCACGCGCGTCACGACGTTCGTGAAGGCCGCCCAGGACACGACGTCCCTGAACAAGTGGGGCAAGCGCAACGTCCTAATCGGAGCCTCCCGGCGGCCGGACCTGGTGGCCAAGGCGCACGGCATGACGCACGAGGAGTCCCGGGACGCCCTGGACCGTCTCGTGGGCGAGCTGGATACGGCGGCCGGCGGCAAGGTGGCGGCGGACATCGGCACGCAGCTCCACGAGTTCACCGAGCGCATGGACGCCGGGCTGGCGGTCCCGGAGGACGCCCCGGAGATGTTCCAGGACAGCCTGCGCCTGTACCGGGACCGACTCGCGGCGGCCGGCTTCGAAGCGGTCCCGGGGCTGATCGAACGCACGACGATGATCAGCGAGTGGGGCGGTGTCTGCGGGACCCTGGACAGGATCATGTACCACCGCCTCTCGGGGACCTACGTGGTCGTGGACCTCAAGACCGGCAAGGGGCTCCAGGACTACGGCCTGGACGAGACGTACGCCCAGGAGTGGATGTACGCCCACGGGGTGAACCAGCACGGCATCTACGACTGGAACACCAAGACGTGGGCCCCGATGGCTTTCGACTCGCAAAATATCCAGCCCGTGCGCGTCCGGGAGGACGTCGGTCTGATCGTCCACATGCCCGTCCAGGGTGACCAGGCCGGCCAGCTGTTCCTGCTCCGGGCGGACCTCGCGCGCGGCCGGGAGTACGCGGAGCTGTGCGCCAGCAACCGGGGCTGGAAGAAGTCCAAGGCCGTGGAGTGGGCATGGGAGCCTGACCGCCCGACCGAGCCCGTCTCCTGGGGCGCCCGCTTCGCCGCCGTCACCAGTGCGGAGGAGGCGCGTCAGCTGTGGGACGAGGCGGACGCGTCGGGCGTGTCCGACGCGGACCTCGCCAGCCTCGTGGCCATCGCGCGGACCGCCCTCGCTGACAAGGGTTGACATCGGTTCGGTCCCCGGTAGAGTTCTTCTCACCGGGGACCGAGACTCCGGGACTGGGGCAGGACGCCGGCGGGCGGTAAACGTGGCGGGTGTGATCCGTAGTGGACCTGCTACCGAGCAGGAGCGAGGTGCAACTCCTCGGCACCCACAGGAGTCAAACGATGAATCGCTACCAGCGGATCGAAGGATCCGGATGCGGCGGTACTAGAGACTCCTGGCGGCGGCCGGTAAACGTGGCGGGTGCCTTGGCAGGCGGCAGACGTGCCGGAGGGGTTCGATCCCCCTTCACCCACAGATCTACGCACCGCCCGGAGTTCCCGTCACCTACCTGGGGGCACCGGGACGAGAGATCTGGTCAAGCTTCGCCCCAACTGTGCGGAAGGGGCGGTAGGGGAAGCCCATCCCAACCTAAGCGAACGGGTACCCCGCACCGCCCGACTTCTACCCGGGCGGTGCGGGATCCACAACCGAACGAGAGACAGGACGCAGGACATGACTGACCCGTTTGCCGACCCGACCCCTCGCGTGAGCGAGTTCGCCTCCGCCGACTCCTTCCGGGGCCGCCTCATCCTGGTGGAGCCCACCAAGGTCGAGCGCAACATCCCGAAGCAGGCCAACCAGCCCAACGGACCGACCGGTGACCGCGTCACGGCCAACGTCACCGTGGTGGACGGCCAGGGACCGGTGCAGGTCTTCAGCAACCGCGTCCCCACCGGCAAGTTCCTGGACGGCCCCACGCACCGGGGGGTCTGGTTCAACCAGGACCAGCTCTCGGCCGGGCTCCAGGACATCAAGGGCAACCTGCTCGGGATGGTCCTGTGCCGGATCGACACCCTCAAGCCCGGCAATCCGGCCGGTCAGGGCAACCCCTGGGTCATGAACGCCGCGTCCGACGAGGACAAGCAGGTCGCGCGCGCGTTCCTCGCGAACCAGATGGTGGGCGGCGCCTCGGCCCCGACCGCAGCGGCCGCCCCGGCGCCCAAGGCCAACCCCTGGGCGTAGCAGACTCCCCCGGCGGGCATGGCCCCCCGTGCCGCCGGGGTTGAGATGAGAAACCCCCTCCCCGTGGTGGCCCCCGGGAGGGGGTTTCTTGCTGTGCGCCTACCGCAGCACGCCGGGCTGCTCGGGGTCGCCCGTGAAGCGCCCGGCCAGCCCCTCCAGGAGCGCGAGGACCGCGGCGGACCCGCTCACGGTCAGGGCTACGCCCCAGTCGAACGTGAGGACGTTGAAGGGCTGGGCGGCCAGGGCCAGGGCGGTCAGCGCCCCGAGGAACACCCCGAGCACCTTGAACGCCAGTCTGCGTACGAACTGCATGGCTCCTCCTAGGACTGCGTCATCTTCAGGATGGTGATGGTCCGCTCCCCGATCGTGTACGCGGCCACGTCGGGATTGGTATCGGCCCGGAACTCGACCGAGAACGCGTCCGTAGTGCCGTTCATGAACGCGCCGACCCCGAGCGACAGGACCCGGACGTTGCGGTCGTTCGCGTCCACGGGGACGTTGTGGCTGGAGCCCCCGAGGCGGGTCGCGGGGAGCAGCGAGGTGGGGTTGGTCGCGTCGCCCCGGCGCAGCTGGAGCCCCATGTAGGTGACGGTGGCGCCGGCCACGGTCAGGACCGGCACGTAGACCGTGGCGAGGGCGAAGTAGAACCCGGGGTCCTCGGGGAAGATGAGGCGCTGGCCCACGGCGGAGGACATCATGGTGACGTTGGCCGTGTTGAAGTCCACTGTGTCGAAGGGGACGCGGTCCGTGTAGGGCGTGGGCGGGCTGTTGACGGGGTGCGTGGGCGAGGGGGAGTCGTAGGTGCCGGTTCCCCGGAAGCGGGCCACGGGGCGCCCGCTCAGGCCGTCCTGGAGGGCGCACACGTCCGCGTCGATGGCCTCGGCCAGCGCCTGGAGGGCGGCGGGCACGTCGGCGGGGTCCCCCGGCAAGCTGTAGGGATAGAAGCGGTTGGGGGTCAGGGCGGGCATTAGTCGGCCACCTTCGTCGCGGAGAAGGAGCGGGCGCTGATGTTCAGCGCCGCGCCCGACTCCTGGAGCACCTGGAACCGCATGAAGTCACCCACTGTGACCACCTGGTAGAGCGTGGTGAGGGACATCTCGGTGTCCATCGACTGGGCGCCGCGCCGGGTGTCGAAGGACTGGGTAGGCGACAGGTTCGGGATCAGGAACCCGGACCGCCCGTTGACCGTGGCGTTGCCGTTGGAGGCGAAATTCACCTCCGCGTGCACCAGGTAGATGCCCGTCTCGGTGAAGGTCAAGCGGTCGTTGTTGACGCCCAGGTTGGCCATGGCCGCGTTGTCGTACTCCTCCACGGCCCACGTGACGTAGGTGGCCACGCCCACCGGGATGGACTGGTTGGCCGTGGCGCTCACGCGCGCGCTGGCCCGGTTCAGCCCGCCGGTGGTCTGGTTCACCAGGGCCTGGACGTCGGTGTCCACGTCCTGGGCGAAGTCCTGGATCTGACTGGGGGAGTCGGCCGGGTCGGTGTACAGCGGGTAGGTGTAGCCCCGGGGGGTGTTGGCGGGCATCTCAGACCCTCCTCGCGATGACTTGGTCCCACACCAGGGCCTGGCCGGCCGCGAGCGTGGAGCGCAGGGCCACGCGCATGTAGAACGTGGCGGCCGGAACGGTGACGCTCTGGTACAGGGAGCGGAAGGGGGGGTACTGCGGGATGTCCAGGTCGACGGTGGCCACAGTGTCCGCCGCCGACGTGGTCGGGTAGAGGTTGGTCGAGTTCGCGAACCACAGCGCGACGATCGCCGCGTCGGCCGTCTCGGGGCCGCCGGCGTAGTCCCCGCCCGCGAAGGCGCTGAGGGACCACACCTCCCCGGCGTTGACGGGGATGGGGGCCGAGTAGAGGTAGTGCACCGAGCTCTGGCCGGAGAAGACCCGCACCGCGAGGTCTCCCTCGGGGGCGTCCGCGATGTCCACCACGGTGGCGACCGAGGCGCCGGAGACGTCGTAAGACACCCACCCCGCGGGCTGGCCGCCCGCGGGGGAGGCTTCGAAGGAGGGGTTCACCACGGCGTTGGACCCGGCGCCCACGAGGCGGCCGATGGCCACCCATGAGGCGTCCTGGCGTACCAGCTGGACGATGGTCCCGCGCGCGGGCGGCAGGACGGCCGCGTTGGTGAAGGGCACGATGAAGGCCACTTCGATCACCGTCCCGCCGACGTCCACGAACATCGAGTTCGGGGTGGCGGCGGTGACGGTGCCGATGCGGGACTCCGTGTACGACCCGCTCGGCATGAGGCCCCTGTACGGGCCGATGGAGGTCATCTCAGACATTGGCCAGCACCAGCAGGGCCCACAGGCGGGTGGTGTAGGTGATCACGGTCGCGCTGCTCCCTGTGTGGTGGGTCATCACGTTCAGCAGGTCGCCTTCCCGCATGAACAGCACGTCGGTCCAGGTGACGTCCTCGGAGGAGACGTTATGGAACCCCGGGCCCTGGCGGGAGGAGACGGTGTCCCCGTTCACCAACGGCTCCACGCGCATGTTCACCACAGTGGGCGGGGAAATGGAGGCGCGCACGTACCCGCCGACCATGTACCACCCGTCCTTCGGGATCCGGATGCCGCCCGCGAGGGTGTCGGCCATCCCCGGGGTGTTCTCGAACTGGAGGACGGTGATGGCGTGGATGACGTCCTGGCCGGCCGTGTTGGACCCGCCCGTCATGGCCGCCGCGTCCGGGCTGAGGAGCGTGTCGTCCAGGTCGTCGGCGTAGGCCTGCACGGCCGCGTCGGTGGCCTCGGCCAGGGCCCGGAACTGGGCGATATCCGAGGCGTCCTCGGTCAGGGGCGGGTCGCACTCGGGGTAGGGGAGTGCGAGGCAGTCAGTGGTGTCCATGTCGTCCCTTTCTCACGCGAGCGTCGCCTGAGCGCGTACGTACGCGCGTGAGCGCAGGTTCATCGTCGCAGGCGCGAGCGGGTAGGTGATGCCGTCCAGGAGCTGGATCTCCGAGACGTGGCGCGAGGTGAAGCGCACGGTGTCGCCGGGCTCCAGGGTGTAGTCGGGAACGGACTGCACGGTCCACTGCGAGGACAGGGCGGTGGCGGCATTCAGCTGCGCGCGCGCGTACTGCGTGGCCTCGCCCACGGTCATCGGGGTCTGGACCTTGATCGGAAGGGAGACCTTCCCGAACGGCCCGTCGAACCGCGTGGGGGAGGTGGGGCTGTTGTCCCTCGCGGTGACCTGGAACGGGGCGCCCCCGTCGAAGCGCTCCACGGTCACGGTGACGCTGTTGGCCGCCCCATCGCGGGTGAGGGTGGGGACGCCCGAGACGAGCAGGCCCGTCTCGCCGTCTTCGATCGTCTGCACCACGGTGCCGACGTCGTACTGGTAGCGGCGCACGACAAAGTCCCCGTTCCCCAGGGCGTACCAGCGCCCGCCGAGGGTCTCGGCCAGATCGTCCAGCGCCTTGCCGCGGTCCTCGTCCCACGTGAGCTTCGGGGTGGGGGCGTCGGTGACGTCGTGCGCGCCGAACGTGGCGGAGGGTACCGCCTCGCGGATCAGGCGTTCGATCTGCGTGAGGACCGAGACGTTCTCCGAGTTGCGGGGCTGTTCGAAGCCCCACGCCACCACGTCGGCCGCGAGGTCGTCGATGCGCGCCGTCACGTCCCCCGAGGCGCTGCGGGAGATGTCCCCCACACGGCCCCGGATGATGTCGAACATCTCCCGGGAGCCGTCGCCGTACCGGATGCCCGCCCGGATCTGCGCCACCGTCTGGTAGGGCGTCAGCGGGTCGGTGGGGGACGTGGGCCAGAACTCGGGCCCGAGGCTGAAGGTGCCTGTACGGGTCACGCGGCGCGTGAGAAGGGCGCTCACGGAACCGCCGAAGACCGGGACGTCGTTCTCCAGGAGAGGGCCGTCCACGCCGGCGTAGAGGTCCACCTCAAAGGCCACCTTGTGGGGGGCGTGGATTGCCCTCTTGTAGAGGGCCGTGGAGGGGAGCATTAGGACACTGCCGTCCAGAGCGCGTTGCCGGTCAGGGTCCGGCTACCCAGGGCCACCGCAGGGGGCATGCTCGTCTGGGCCGCCGGGCCGGTGGCGAACCGGGCCGTGGTGGCCGTGAGGTTGGCGTTCACGATGGAGGAGGTCAGCGCGCTCCCGCGCGCGAACGCGGGCGTAGTGCCGGCGTTGGAGAGGATGGCGACGTAGTAGTACCCGGCCGTGACCGGCACCGGCGCCGTGAGCGCCATCTCCTTGTACCCCACCGTCCCCCAGTTGGCGGTCTGGTCGGCCGTGACGCCCAGCCGGATCCCGGCGGAGTCGTAGAGCGCGCCGAAGTTCTGGCCGGCCACCAGAGCGGCGCCCACGGTGCCGATGTGGACGCTCACGCTGGTGATCGTGGCGGGTTGGCGGAGGTAGAGCTTCGACCACTGGATCGTCCCGGAGGTCACCGCCGTGGCCACCATGTTGGTGGCGTGGTCGAACTGCCAGGCGATCATCCCCTGGTCCTGTGCGCGGGCGCCGTTGTTGGCCGCGTCCAGGTTCTGGATCGCGGTGTTGAGCGGAACGCCCCAGTTCAGTGAGCCGACCACGATGGGGGTGTAGGGGGTGTAGGTCATGATCTATCCTCCGTCGCCGTACGGGCCGTCTCCGAAGGCCCCTTCACCGAATCCGTCGGTGGGCGGTGCAGTCGCCTCGCCGGAGGCGACCTGTCCCCACGTGAAGCCCGAGGCGGTCAGGTCCGCGAACGTGGCGAACGTCTCGGCCACGGTGCACCAGTTGGCCAGGGCGGTGCCCTGCGCCGGGCCCACGGGCCGGTCCACGATCGTGAACGGCGCGCTCCACAGGCGGTAGGGCAGGCGCTGGTCACGCGCTCCCGAGAGGTAGGAGCGCGTGAGGTCGCCGGGCTGAATGAAGGCGTCCGCCCAGCCGTAGACCGGGGGCAGCTGGAGCTGGAGCGGGCCCCCGGCGGTGAAGAGGGCATGCACCGCGTCCGAGGCGGCCAGGGTCTTGGTCAGGATGGTGAGACTGCCGTCCAGACGCTTGCGCCGGCCGTAGATGTCCGCCGGCACCTCCGCGTCGTAGACGTCGAAGAGGTTGGCGTCGGCCCGGCGCACCTCGTCCCCGAACCCGGCCCACACGAGGTCGGGCCCCTGCGGATCGCAGGCGGCGGCCAGGGCCGCCTGGGGGCTGGCGCAGAAGCTGAGGGAGATGTTCGCCCAGGGGCGCAGGGGATCCTTGAGGAGGACCGACCCGTCTCCGAGCTCGATGAAGGGGCCCTGCACGATCTGGACCGCGCCGGGGCCGCCGGTCCAGCGGTACCAGACCACCTTGTCGAGTGGGGCCGACGTGTCGTAGTACACCCCCACTTCCCCGAGGAGCGTGACGGTGTCCAGCAGGGTCCACGGCCCCGTGGCGGAGGTGCTCCGCTCCACGGTGGCCGTGGTCTGGGTGCCGGGCGCCGCTGTGAAGTCGGCGCTCAAGTACACGATGCCGTCCACTACCGGCGCACCCCCTGTATCGCGATCCGTTCCCGGGCCTGGGCGGCCTGGGCAATGCGTGCGTCGAAGTGCCCGTCCAGCCGTTCGTTGCCCAGGTAGACCTGGACCACCGGGGCGCTCTGCTGGAACTGCGGGAGCTGGATGGAGCGGCCGTCCGGCAGGGCGAACTGGGGCACGAGGGAGGCTACGCCCTGGAGCTCCTTGCGCAGGTCCGGGAGGCGGTCCCCGATGCCCTGAATGAAGCCGTCCATCGTGTCGTTGCCGACCTCGCTCATCACCCGGGACGGGGAGTTGATGTCCAGGAGACCGGTCACCGTGTTCTTCACGGTGGAGGCGATCTGCGAGGCCGCGTCCTTCAGGCGCCCGAGCTGGGACTTCAGGCCGTTGATGAGGCCGGCCACGATGTCAGATCCGGCCGACGTGAGGAGGTTCCCCAGGTCGCCCAGGGCGTCCCGGATGCGGCCGGGCAGCTCCCGCACCACCGCGACGGAACGGGAGACGAAGTCCGCGAACCGGGTGAGCGCGCCGCCCGTCATCTCATTGATCTTGGCGACGGCCTGACGCCCCAGGTCCGCCAGGATCTCCACGGCGCGGTCCCGGAGGCTGGCCAGAACCTCACCGATTTTGTTCGCCACGTTCTGGACCAGGGTCTGCGTGCCGGACCAGGCGGCGGAGAAGTCGCCCCGGAGCAGGTCCACGAGGATCTTGATGGCGGGGACGACCAGCCCGGTCAACTGGGCGGTGAAGACCTTCAGGCCGAGCTCCACCAGGTTGATGATCAAATCCAGGAGCGGCTTGAGGATGGGGGCGAGCTCGTCCACCAGCTGGATCGTGAGGTTCGCCAGCTCGACCAGGAGCGGGGTCACGGCGACCAGGACTTGGCCGAGGGCTTCGCCCAGTTTGGCCAGACTTGGCGCGAGTTCGACCAGAATTTCCGTCAGCACGGGGAAGATCTTGGTGGCCAGCTCCACGAACGGCGGCAGGAGCTGCGGCAGAACCTCAGTGGCCAGGGCGGTCAGGACGGGCAGCAGCTGCGAACTGACGTTCGCCACCAGCTGCTCCACGAACGGGATCATGGCGTTGAAGGCCTGGCCGAGTGCATCGAACAGGGGTGTCAAAGCGGGCAGAATGGCCGAAATGAGGGTGGCTGCCAGCTTGATGAAGGGTGTCACGAGGAGGACGAGCTGGCCGAAGGCGTTCGCCAGTGAGACCAGGACGGGGCCCAGGGCTTCGAACACCTGACCGAGCCCCTCCCCGAGCGCGCGCACGAGGATCTGGACGGGGGCGGCCAGGGCCTGGAAGACCGGACCCAGCTGCTCCAGGGCCGTCCCGATCAGCGGCAGGACGGTATCGATCAGGACGCCGGCGGTCTGGATCAGGGCGGTCAGCGCGTCCTGGAACCCCTTCGACGCGGTGACGTCTTCGAACGCCTGCGTCACCTTCTCCAGGGTGGAGAAGAGCCCCTCGCCCTCGCTGGAGACCGTGGACAGGATGTTGCCGATCCCGCCGAAGACGTTGCCCGCGATGCGCCCCAGCTGAGCGATGGCGTCCACGGCCCCGTCTATGGCGTCCTCTAGAGCGCCCGACTCGAACGCCTTCCCCAGACGTTCGGAGATGCTCGATGCAGACGCCGCCGCGGCGGCGGTGATCCGCTCGAAGGAGGGTCCTGCGGCGGCGCCCAACTGCCCCAGGGCCGTGACCACCTGCCCCGGGGTCTTGGCCAGATTCAACAGCGCGACGTTGGACGACGACAACGCGCGCCCCAACGTCCCGTCCTGGCCGAGTTGAGAAGCGGCGGCGGCGGCGCTCAGCGCCATCTGGTTGAGCGTCTGGGACGTCACCCGCAGGGCGTTGCCCACGACCGGCAGGACGGTGCGCCCCAAGTCCTCCAGCGCATCGTCGAACCCGGCGAAGAAGTTGTCCTGAACGGTCTGCTGGAGCTCCTTGAACTCGCCGCCCATGGACCGCAGCTCGGTCACGAACGCGCGCGCGTTCGGGGCCAGCTTCTCCATCGCCTTGGCCAGATCCTCGGGCTTCACCTCCGGATCGAAGGCGGATTTCACCGCCTCCCCCACGCCCCGGAAGGCCAGCGCCGTGGTCCCGCCGACCAGCGCCAGGGTCAGGAGCCCCGAGACGGCGACGGCCGACGCTGGCGCGATGGACTCCACCGCGGTGGCGATGCCGGCCATGAGCGGCACGGTGGATGCTGCGGCCAGCCCCACGCCCAGGATTCCGCCACTCACGCGCGTGAGACTGGGCAGGACGGAGCTCAATGCGCGCGCGAACCGCAGTGCGCCGCGCTCTCCGGAACGGTCCTCGTCTATCTGGACGTCGATCTCGATGGGAGGGGTGATGGCCTCGGCCTCGGCCACCAGCGTCCGCAGCTGGTTGGAGACCCCGACCAGGGACCCCACCTGGTCCAGCTCGGCCTGGAGCTCGATGTCCTCGCCGCGGGAGGCCCGGTCCACGAGGGATTCGATCTGCCCCTGGATGTGGGCCAGACTGCGCTGGGCGTCGAGCGCCGCTTCCAGCTCCACGTCCGAGGCGCCGCTCTCGGCCGCCGTGACAACGTTGTCGAGCTCGCCCGCGATGTTGGCCAGGGACGCGCCCACCGCGAGAGCAGCTTCGACGTCCAGCTGTGGGGCGCCGTCCTCCGCCGTGTTGATGATCCGCTGGAGATCCCGCTCCAGTTCGGGAAGCGTGTCAGCTGTGGAGATGATCAGGTCTACTTCAGCCTGTGACGCCATATCGCCTCCTTACCGCCCGCGCTTCATCGCCGCCACAGCCTCAGCCGCGGCAACGGGGTCCAGCCCATCATCCCACTCGTCCTCTTCCCCTGGTGGGGGCACCGACAGGAAGAAATCGAACCGGAGGCGGTACTTCTCGTCCGCCCCCTTGAGGCGGAGCGCGTAGGTGGCGGCGCACCACTCCCCGATCGAACGCGTCCACGGGTCTACCCCGGCCAGGACGAGGCGCCCCAGGGTCTCTGGGTCCACGGAGGTGGACACGAGGCGGCCCGCCTCCCACCAGGTGCGCCCGGTGGCCTCCGCGAGGATCCGCAGGGACTCACGGCGGAGGTCTTCCACCGCCCACGTGCCCGGGGCCGCCACCAGGTCCGCCATGCGGTTGCGGTCCTCCGCCTCGGCCAGCAGGGCGGCCAAGACCGAGGGGCGCTCCAGGGCGGAGACCCACTCGGCCGCCGGGCGGTACGGGAGGTGGAAGATCTCCCCGGCCACGCGCACGCGCGAGGGGGACCGGGCAAGGAGGTTAGACACTCTCCGAGGAGAGGTCCGAGGGCACCAGGGTGGCGGAGGCGACGTCCAGGCCCTTGCTCCCGGGAGTCCGCTTCTCCTGCTTGCCCTGGCGGTCCGCGACGCGCTTCATGGCGCCCACGATGTCCTCCAGGACCAGTTCCCCGGCGCTCACGCGGCCGACCAGGGCATCCCACTGAGCGGGCCCGACCGAGGCCGACACCATGTCCATGGCGGCCTTGATCATCTGAGCGTGAGCGCCCATGAGGGAGAGGGTCTGGATCTTGGTCAGTTCGGCGGTCTCGAAGGGGCGGAACCGGTAGGCCGTCCCCTTCACCTGCACAGTGAAGTACGTCTCGTCGTCCATGAGACGAGTCTACGCACGGTGCCGGAAGCTGTACCCCCGGGCGGCGGCCACCTCTTGCAGGGCCCGGTCCAGGAACGGGCGGGCCCGCGTGCCCGGGTGGTGGACCAGGCGCGCGAAGACGGTCCGGCCGCCGACCTTGAACCGCAGGGCCTTGGCCGTGACGGGCTTGATCACGTGCGGGCGCGTGCCGTCGTTGACCATGGCCGCGTACTCCACGTTGGACCCCACCTTCACGCTCCCCCGTAGGGAGAAGATCCGAGGCGGGTCAGCCTTGATCGACGCTCTCAGACGCCCCGTATCCACCGGTGCCAAAACCTTCGCCCGATTCACCACCTGCCGGGACGCTTCGCGCAGCTCGCTTCGGCTTGCGTCGGTGAGCGTCCGGTTCAGCGTCGCCCGGTCCAGCCGTACTCTCGCCACTGTCCACCACCTTGACCAGGCCCAACGAGATCCACGCCTGTACGCGGGCGTCGCGCTCCACCACAGCTTCGTCCCCGGCGCGCATTCCGTTGAAGGAGACGAGGACGCGTACACGGGCGTTCGGTTCATTCATGATCACTCCTAGCAGCAGGCCGACATGCGGATGCGAACCTGCATCGTGCCACCGATGCAGTTCCCGTCCACCCCGAACGGGGCGTACTCCCCCACGGAGACCTCCTCGGCCGCCGACCCTTCGATGTCCCCGAAGGCACAGCAGATCGCCGCCTCCATGGCGCCGTGGTCCGCGTCCAGCTGGAGCGCCACGGCCGTCCACTGGTCCTCGGTGGGCACGGTGGCGATGGGCGCCTGCGGAGCACAGCGCGCCACGCCCAGCTCCAGCAGCAGCGTGCGCTCCTGAGAGAAGCACGAGACGTTCTCCCGGTCCCCGAGCTCGCGCACCCCCGAGACTCCGGCGATGCGCACCCACCCGAGGCCCGAGCAGCACTCGTCCTCGGTGGTGCCCAGGAGCGGGGTCACCTCCGCGCCGGCGCGCAGCATGATCCGACTGGTCGGGGGCGGGTTCGGCCCGGCGGCCAGCGCCGTCTCCAGGCACACCAGGAGTTCCTGTGCCAGCACCATCGCGTTCGTCACGTCACGTACCTCGCTCCCGCGGCGTCGGTGGAGTAGACGCGCGAGCGCTGCGCCTTGCGCGCCGGGTTCACGGCCCGGATCCACAAGTCCACGTTGGCGATGCCCGTGAGCCCGTTCTCCAGGAGCTGGCCGGGGTCCACGACCTGGACCTCCACGCCGTTGCGGGACAGGGAGGCCAGCTGCTGGGGCAGCATGCAGTCCCCGCCGGTGCAGGCCTTGGCGAACTCCCCGGCGAGCTCCCCGGCAGCGATCTCCCCGGCCACGGGCACGGCCGTGCCCCGCTGGTAGGTGATCGTGAAGGTGTCGGGTTCGGTGTCCGCCGCGTCCATGTCCTGGCACTGGGGCCAGCAGTCGCCGTCCGTGCGGACCAGGATCGGGATGCCTCGGTACCCGTCCACGCGGTAGGCGGAGGGGTCCAGGACCAGCCCGCCCACCTTCACCTCGTCCACGGCCGCCACCGGGCCGGGCAGGGCCACCTCGCAGGTGGCCGAGCATGTGCAGCCCCCGGTGCAGCCGCAGTTGCGCCAGATGCCGTTGTCTATCCACGGGATCATCCAGGGCATCCCCGCGCCGGAACTGCCACCGGGGCCGACAGGGTATGTCAGGTAACCGGCCGGACCACCGCACCGGGGGCCGCAGGGCCTCACGGTAACCGAGCAGGGGCCGAACTGGCGACCCGTGAGCGCCCACAGGATGTACGTGGCCCACGAGGTGGCGGCCGACTGGACGGCCGGGTCGAGCTCGTCCCAGCCCGGCACGCAGGCGGTGTTGACGCTCCAGTTGCACGGGCCGCCGCCGGGGGTGGCGGGGACGGGCGCGAGGGGCGTCGGGTTCACAACGGGCATGGCACCTCCTAGGTGAGCTGGACCACGCAGCACGGGCCCTGATCGGTGCCCGCCGGCGTCCCGAACGTGCCGGGCAGTGCGCCGCTGACACCGTCGATGAAGTAGGCGTTCGTGTTGGAAGCGATCGTAGGCGAGGTGTCGGAGACGATCGGCTCCCACGTGGAGCGGGAGGAGAGGCCGAGCGTGCCGGCCGCTCCCTGCCGCCCCAAGGCGAGGAAGTACAGGACGGGCCGGACCGCCGAGCTCAGGCCCGTGAGGGTGCGCAGGCCCGTGGTCGCGGTGGTGACCGTGCCGTAGTCGGCCACGAGCGTGGTGGGCAGCACGCCGTCCGACTCGTACAGGCCCATGCGCACCGAGGACGCGGCCAGCAGCGTGGTCACGTTGATGGACACCCCGGTGAGGGTGGCGGAGCGCCCGGTCCACAGCGGGATGGCGTACAGGCGGTCCAAGGGGAAGTTCACGCCGGCCGCGTTGCCGTACCCGGGCAGGTTGTGCCAGCCCGTGGAGCGCACCACCGGGATGTTGCCGGTGGGGCCGATGGTGAGCGGCTGTCCTGCTCCGCCGTCCGACGCCCGGACCTGGTCCAGATCGGAGCGATACCACATGTCCCCTTTGGCCGAGACGGCGGGGCGGGCAGTGAGGTTCAGTAGCCGGAGGAGGGACGCGGCCCGGGCGGCGGTCACGGGACGGGCACCACGAGGACGCGGTGGGACGCGGAGGCGATGACCGTTCCGAACGTCACCACGACCGCGTTGGCCGAGGAGCGCTGCACGTCCACCAGAACGCTGTGACCTGTGGCTTTCTCGAACACCTCCACCATGACGTCCAGGGTGTTGAACCCGTGGGTCACGGTGAAGGCGCTCGTCACTCCGTCGCCCACGTCCTGGGCGAACCCCTGGGGGGCGGCGGCGGCCAGCTGGCTGACGGTGGCCGCGTCCGTCCCGGCCACGCCCGGGGCCAGCTCGGTGATGGGCAGGCCGTTCATGTCAATCTGGTTGCCGAACTGCACGCCGGCCATGGCTGATCCCCTATCGCTGGAGGTACGCCGTACCGGCGACCGGCGAGGCGAAGGTGACGGTGACGGTGTCCGCGTCCGGGTAGTCGATCTGACCGGTGAGCGAGGCCCCGGCGCCGTTCACCACGAGGACGGAGGGGCGGGTGTCCAAGCCGTGCGGGATCGTCCACACGGCCGCCGGGACGGTCTGGGTCCACTGGAACGCGGCAGGCCAGACGTGGGGCGTGATCCCGTCCAGCTCTACGATCGCCTCGTAGGCCTGCCCGTTGACGTAGATCAGGTAGTCGCCGTTCTCCACCCAGAAGGTGAGGAACCCCGTGCCGTCCGTGGCCAGGGGGTTCGTGAGCGGCGTGGTCCCGGCCTGGTCGGCGTAGAGCGCCGCGTGCGAGGTGGAGAGGCGGGGGAAGACGTGCGCCAGCACGCCGGCGGCCAGGGACTCGTCCGGGTACCAGTACTGCTCGCGGTACTGGGCAAGAGGCATGGGGAGCTCCCGTGCCCCGGGCGCGCACCCTCGTACGCGCCCGGGAGTCCGTTACGGCGTGAGGTCCAGCGCCACGGCGCCACAGGCGGGCGTCGGGAGCGGGGCGGAGGTGACCTCAAAGTGGACGATGTCCCCGTCCCCGATGGGCGTGAGGAGGGGCTCCAGCGTCGCCGGGATCGTTGCGTCACGGCGGACGTCGTACGGGCCGACGCCCCAGCCTCCGCCATCCACGGCGCGCGCCGTGAAGGTGAGGGTGAGGGCGCCGTTCTGGTGCACCCACTCGCCCCACTGGGCATCCTTCACCCACGGGTAGAGCCAGTAGCCGTACTGCGGGAACCCGTCCGCGTCGCAGGCCTGGCCGGTGACGCCGGACCACACCTCCAGGGCGAAGTCGGCCGACCCGGAGAGATCGTTGTTGATGCGGAAACCGACCGTGTTGGGGGTGGCCGCGTCGTCCAGGACGAGCGGGTCCCCGGTGATCAGGTTGACCATGGACGGGTCCACCACGCAGAGCAGGATCGACAGGTCGATCCAGCGCAGCGAGACGTCCGACTGGTCGTCGATACAGGCGTCACCGTTGGCGTCGGCCTGAGAGATCTCCTCGGCCTCACGGTAGTTCGGCGTGGACGTGACCGACACGAACGCCTTGGCCACCAGCGTGGACGTGGCCCCCTCCACGGGCGCCCCGCACTCGTCCAGACGCGTAATGCGGATCATCTTGCCGCGTGCCTGGTTGGAACACACAACCGCCATTAGTCTTCACCCTCTTCCTTCTTACGGCGCCGTGGACGCGGCGGATTGGTGTAGCGCTCGGCCAGATAGGGAGGCACCCGGAACTCGTTGCCGGTGCCCTGCGTACGGACGTCGGCCGGGGAGTCGGCCAGCGCGAGGAGCGCCCGGGCGACCTCCTTGACGTCGCCCGGGGCGGGCACGATGGTGACCCAGCTGTCCAGGATCATCACGGCACCGCCGGGGCGGTCGTGGTGGCCGGGGCGGCGATGGGCACCTGTACAGCCATGACCTGGGGGCAGTCCCACGCGTGCGCGAAGACCTCCTCGGCCACGACGTCCCACTGGTTCAGCTCCCGGTCCAGGGTCTGACGCGGGTCGGGCTGGGCCAGGACGCCGGAGCGCCACACGGTCACCGGGGCGGTCATGAACGCCCACACGAATCCGGCGGCCGGAGCGCCGTCGGCCGGGCCCGTGATGCCGTACCCGGATCCGATGGACCACACGGACCCGATGGGCGTGCGCAGTGCTCCGGCGCCGCCCGCACCCTCAATGAGCCCCGCGTAGGCCACGGCCGCGTATGCCCGGGTGTTCATGTGGATGGTGCCGACGTACCCGGAGACGTCATAGAACGCCTCTTCCAGGGCCGCGATGGCCGCCCCGGCCCCGGGGGCCGAGGGGGTCACGATCGTGGCGCCGGCGCCCGTGAGGGTGGGCGTGGCGGTGGTGAGCGCGCCACCGTCCCACATGACCGCTTCGACGCGCTGCTGGGCGCCGGTGAGCAGAACCTGCCGGACGGCCGCCTGCATCTCCTCGCCGGAGCGCCCCACGGTCCCGCAGCGCTTGCGCGCGACGAGCCAGTAGGGGTCCGACTCGATCAGCTCGGAGCCCTCGGTGAAGTCCTTCTCGGGGGACAGCTCGCAGGTCTGGTCGTACTCGAAGGGCATGTCGCAGTGGTCGGTCAGGTACTGGATACCTGCGCCGATCATGCGCGTGTCCATGTCGAGCACGGTGGCGGCCCGGAACACGCCGTAGCGCAGCTGGCCCGCCCGGGGTGTGGCGATCAGCTGCCTGTTGGTGATGATCTTTCCCATAGTCCCTCCTTCCTGTCTGGGGGCCCCCGCCCGCTACAGGGACGACGAACGGGCGGGGGCTGTTCAGGGGGTGGGACTTACGGGGTGTCGTCGGCGCAGTTGATCTGAGCGGCGCCGGTGATACCGCCGATGCAGCCGGCCACCGTGTACAGGCGCTGGCCCGGGCACGGGAAGAGCGGCGCGTAGCCCTCCTCGGTGAAGAGGGCGGTGAACTGGTTGACCGAGAGGCTGGCCGCGTCGTAGACGTTGTTCAGGGTCACGACGTCCTGACGGGCCAGGACCACCGAGCCCGCCGGCCACGCCAGGAAGTTCACCGAGGACGGCAGGGCCGTCATGAACGGGGTCGCCGCGTCGCCGCCGGGGAAGGTGGCGGACAGGGCGCCGCCGGTGATCAGGCCGTCCTGCCAACCCCGCACGAACTGGACGCGGGCGCCTCGGATGGTGAAGCCCGAGGAGATCTCGGCGTCCGAGACGGAGAGCAGGTTGACGCCGTTGCGGCGCGAGAGGTCGGCGCGCATCTGGGCGAGGACCCAGTGAGGGAAGACGACTTCGATCGTGGCGGTGCGGGGGAGCATGAAGCGGTACATCAGGTCTTCGCGCGCGAGCTCCACGGCCGCGTACACGGCGGACGTGAAGGAGTCGCCGTCCGGGTCGGGGGAGGCGAAGACCGTGGCCGCACCGGCGCGCGTGAGGATCTGCGCGATGATGTTGCGGTTGATCTCCTGCTCGTGTGCGGCCAGTAGACCGTCCGTCCAGGCGTTGACGACCTCCGGGTATCCGGCGGCCTGGAGGAAGCTCACGCGGATACACATGGCGGCCACGTCCAGGCGCCGGTCTTCGAAGGTGGGGCAGGTGATCACCGAGCACGTCTTGACGGTGTCCGCGATCACCTCCGCCTCGGTGAGCAGGTTGGACCCGCCGCCCGCCGCGATGGCGTTGGCGTAGATGGTCGGGAAGTCGGGCTCGTCGGTGTAGTTGATGCCGCCCCGGGTGGCCGTGACGGTCGGGAGGTCCAGGATGCCGACGCCCGCCGACCAGTTCACGCACAGGTCGTAGTCATTCATGGACGGCGCGCACCAGCCGGCGGCGGCGGTGAGCGAGGCGCCCTTGTCCAGCGCGCGCTGCACGGTGTCGCGCAGGGTGCCGCCGGAGAGGGAGAACTCGTTGCGCGCCTGGCGGATCTTGCGCATCGTCTCGTTGCCGCTGTCGCGGGGGTCGATGACGAGTTCGGCGTCACGGGTGCGGCGGAACTGGGCGATGCCGTAGGTCCCCTGGGTGCGGCCACCGAGCGCGCTGTGGGAGCGCAGCAGCGCCTGAGAGATCTCGTTGAGCCCGGAGAACTCGGTGCCGACGTCGCGCTGGAGGATCCCGGCGGTGTGCGGCATGACGTGGGCGCTGACGCCGGTACGCGGCGCCCGGTCGGCCGGCGGGGTCACGGGCGGCTGTGCGGCCATCTGGGACACCGAGGGGACCTGGGGGACCGGAACGGGCTCGGAGGGCGTCACGGGGGCGCTGGGGGCCGCTGCGGGGGTCACGGTGGCCAGGGGCTCGACCGTGGCGGAGGAGAACGCGTCCCGGCGGGTCTGCTCGGCCGCCGCGGCGGCGTTGCGGGAGGCGACCTCGCTCTGGAGGGCGGGGAGCTGCTCGGCCAGGGTGGAGAACTCGGTCGCCTCCTCGGCCGTGTGCTCGGCCTGTGCGGCCAGGGCCTGGCCTCGCTCCACGACGCGGGCGAACTCGGCCTGGAGTTCCTCGTTGGAGAACGCGGCCGGGTTGTAGGCCTCGGGGGTCTGCGGGTTGGTCTCTTCGGGCATCGCTGCTGCCTCCTCGGCGCAGGGGACGGATAGGGCACGTCGCCTGCGGTTCGGCTCACAGCTCAGCAACCACGGCTGCTCACAGGGTACCCCTCCGCCGCTCGCTACGCAGAGTGAGTGACGGAGGGGTTACGTTCTGTGCCTAGACGGGTTAGACAGGTACTCCGGTTAACGGCCTATACGTGAGAGAGATATCCTGGTTAACCGGAGTACCTGTCTAACCCGTCTAGACCGTTGTATTACAAGGTCTTTGAAGCTTTGTTCACAGCCTTGTACGACTGTGACCGGCCCACCGTGGTGTCCCGGGCGAGCTCAATTCTCACTTCCTGTAGCGACGACACCCGCTTCTTGGACCCGTCACGAAACGTGACCTCGTACTCCGTCTCCGGCCGCTTGCCGCCACACGCACCACACGCCATGTCACACCGTCCCTGTCGCCTGCGCCCACGCCCATCGCGCGCGCGCATCCTTGATCACTTCATTGACGCCCATAGAGTGATCACCGCTCACCGGCACGATTCCCGAGCTGGCGATCAGGGTGCGCTGCACCCCGTCCGGCGCTCCTGCCTGCGAACTGAAGGCCACACGCGCCCTCGGCACAGGAAACCCAGGTGCGTTCACGGAACAGACTGCGATCAGCTCCAGCGATCCTCCGATTCGCCTCCAGTCACCCGAGACGGGCGAGGAGCGGAAGATATCCACAGCCTGTGGATAAGCCCCGGGGAGTAGCCAGCCCGCCACCCAGATGCCGTACTCGTCCTCCCCCGCCATCACCCGTGCCACGGCCGCCGCCGGGTCGTCGTAGTGCTGTGAGGCGGCCTGGAAGGCCAGCTGCGCGTCCGCGTGCCGGGGCCCGGCCACCAGCGTCCCCACGGGGAGCACAGCGCCTTCCTGCGTGCGCTGCTCGGCCGTGTGGAAGTAGCTGTAGCCGCTCGGGGAGCTCGGGGGCGTCACGCACCCCGGGAGCCCCACGTGGCACGTGTCCCACCCGGCGATGTGGCCGAACACCCGCCCCGAGTCCGAGACCGTCAGCGGGGTCAGCCGGTCCAGGTCCGGCCGGCGGAACCAGTCCGTGGGCGGCAGGGGCGCTTCGGGGCCCGCCGAAGCGAAGAGCGAATCCCAGATCATCCCGCCCTCTTCGGCCGTCATCGGCCGCCCCTCCACCTCCGGCATCGGCTCGACAGGCTCGGGGTCCAGGGTCAGCGACACGTCCGCGAACGCGGGGATGGCCACCAGCGTGGCCCCCGCGATCCGCCACCGCGTGATGACGATGCGCTCCTGGTCGTCCACCGTGTATTCGATGTCGTCCAGGTCCACGCTGGGGCCGATCACGCCGGCCTCCAGCTGCTCGATGACGCCCAGGGAGTAGTCGGCCGACTCCAGGATCGATCCCGTCGCCGTCACCATCCCGTCACCGATGCGCACCGACTCGATGCGCCCGACGACCTCCGCGCCGCCGTGGCCGTCGTCGGTGACCCGCTGCCACAGCAGGGGCAGGGGCAGCTCCCGGGAGGATCCCCCGGCCGGGGCGATGATCCGCCCGTCCCCGGTGGGCACGCCCAGGCGTGCCAGCACCGCGCTCCACGTCCTGGTCACGCCCCCGCCTCCGACCGCGCCCACAGGTACAGCAGGAGATCCTGGTCCAGGACCAGTTCCCCCTGCGTGGTCATCGCCAGAACCTCGTCCGGGTCCGTGGGGATCTCGGGCCAGCCGTGGATCATGTGGTACGTCGCCAAGTCCATTACTTCGCTGCCTTTCGTCGGGCGCGCACGCCGCGTTGGTACTCACGCTGGTAGTCGCGGTAGCAGGCTCGGCACGAACGGAACGTCCGCCCGTCGCCCCGCTTGCTCTCCATGTCATACGGCGTGCCGTGGGTCGGGCACGATTCCTTGGCCGTGTGCTGGTTGGCGCCCCTGCCCACGTCCCACTTCCGCTGGTTGTTCTGGGACTTGGTCACGGCCTTGAGGTGGTCGGGGTTGCAGCACAGCGTGTTGTTGCAGAGGTGATCGATTTCGTGACCCTCGGGGATCTCCCCTACGAGTTCACGATAGGCCAGGCGATGCGCGCCGATAGGCCTGTTGGTGCGAGGGTCCCGACAGTGCCCGTACGCCCCTCCCCTGCCGTGCCCTGGCTTGGCGGAGAAGAGCTGCCACTCCCAGCACCCCGCCTCCGTCACCTTGGTCCGTTCCTGGAAGTACTTCAGGTCTCTCGGGATGGTTCGCGTCACGGTCTGCCCCTGTCTGTCCAGTCGATCTCTTCACCGAGTACGACAGGAATAATACTACAGCGGCAGTTGATCACTTCGTTCGCCGGGCCCCGGGGGTCACCCGGGAACATCAGCTGCGCCGACCCGACCCGGAACGGCTCTGACATCAGTGTGCGCTGCTTGTCCGCCGCCCGGTGCGTGGGGCGCGTACGCGCGTCCTCGGTGGCGATCCACTGCTTGAACGGCGCCACGTCGCCCCGCGCCTCGGCCTCCAGCTCGGCCGCCCGGAACACGCCGGCGTTGACCGCGCCGATTGTCTCGGTGCGCGCCACCGTCCGGGCCCGGCCCCGCCAGTACTCGCTGTTGGTGGTGTCCAGGATCTCCTGCACCGCCTCGGTGACCCGGTCCAGGGAGCGCCCCTCCGAGATGCCCCGCTCCACCTCGGCCACGATCAGGCCGTAGACCTCGTCCGGCGTGCGCACGAGGCGGTTCCCGGCCGCGTTCAGGTAGTCGCGCACCCACGAGTCCGAGGGCGGGTCGCCCCGCTCGGTGACGCGGTGCCAGGCCTCCGAGAGGATCCCGCCCACCTCGGGGAGGATCTCGACGTTGACCTGGTCGCTCCAGAACTGGGCGTGGTCGCTGACCCGGCCCGGGTCCACGCCCCCGCCCCGCGTCACGGCGGGGCGCACGCGGTCCAGGAAGCGGGTCAGGGACCGGAACCAGGTCCGGGCCACGCGCTCCTCCCCCTCCCGGATGAAGGCCTGTGCGCGCAGACGCTGCGGCAGGCCCGGGTCCTCCAGGTCAGCCACGGGGCAGCATCCTCAGTGCCTGGTACAGCTTCACCTTGGCGTGGGGCTCGGCACGGCGCAGCAAGCTGCGGGTGTACTCGTAGCAAGCCTGGTGGAAGTAGTCGGCCTGCAACCCGAACGCTTGCGCTACCCGGTCTGTGAACTGGAACGATCCCTCAAGCAGCTCAGAGGCGTCGCCATGCCCGACAATGCAGGTGTGGAGCTCGTGGCGGGGCGTGGACTTGAACTGGCCCCGGTTCTGGTTGGTGAGCAGGCGCCCGCCGGCGCGCGAGAGGGCGTCGTAGACGATGAGCTCGGCCGCTGCCACCAGCCCCTCGGGCACCGCCTCGGGCTCGGGCTCCTCGCCCTGCGTACCGGGCAGCGCCCGCACGTTGTCCGGGACGGGCTCAGGTTCTGGGGTCTCCAGCTCGCCACCGGGGCCCACCTCCGCGTCCACGCCGGCCGCGACGGGGGAGATCTCGATGTCCAGGCCCATGGCCGCGGCGACGTTCGGGTCGGCCAGCAGCGTGGGAGCGCCCATGACGATCTTCTCCAGGACGCGCCGGGTGCGCTCCTCGTCATCGGGCATCGCGTCGGTAGAGATGCCGTTCTCCAGGACCATGTACTCGTCCGAGATCAGGATGCGGTCGTGGAGGTCGCGCAGCGTCTCGGAGGCGTCCGGCCGGGCGACGATGGACGTGGTGTCCCAGCCGATCTCGAACTGCTCGGCGCGCTCGGGGGTCATCCCCATGGCGATGAGGGCCGGGCGGTACCAGTGCTCGGTGACCACGTCCCCGATAGCCTTGAGCAGGGGCTCAATGAAGATCTTGTAGGTGTCCTCCTCCACCTTCCACGAGGACCAGTGGTTCGCCTCGCCCTGCGTGCCCTCCGCCACGTCCGAGGGCATGTCGAGCGTCTTGGCCAGGCGCCGCAGCGCGTCCTGGCGCAGCTCGACCACCGAGGCGTCGAACTGGGTCGCGAAGTCCTGGAAGACCGCGTTACCGATCTGCTCGCCCGGCAGGGTCAGGATGACCGGCACCTGGGCGGCCGCCTGGCCGGGGGTCTTGATGCCCGTCTCCGCGATGGACAGGAAGAGGTCCATGAGGGCGGCGCCGGTCGTCTCGTGGTCGCCCATGGGAAAGTCCACCTCCTCCGGCACCAGCCACACGCCGTTGCCGGCTAGGCGGGAGTCCAGACGCGAGGCGATGTTCTGAGAGGACTTCTCGATCTCCCGGCAGATGGGCAACGCTGCGCGTACGGCGGAGTCGGCCTTGGCCTGGTCGGAGGGGTGCGGCGACCACATGCGGATCAGGCGGTCCTGCGGTCCGAGGGTGACGGGTATGCCGGTGAAGGGGTCGGTGTACTGCCACGTGCCCCCCTTGGAGATGACCTTGTTGCCCGAGAGGACCAGCCACGTGTCCGGCTTGCCCCGGGGCCCGGGGCGCACGATCACCCAGCCCTCGCCCACGACCTGCCAGCACAAGGCGGCCAGCCGAAGGAGCCCGGGGCGCTGCGCCGGACCGCCCAGCACCTGCGCCGCCGCGGCCGAGGCCACCGCGTCCTCGGACGGCCCCGTGGGCTTGCCGGTGTCGGGGTCCAGCTCGGTGGCGTGAGCCTCGGCCTGGCCCACCGCGTTGGCGATCCAGATGAGCGGGCCCCGCAGCTCTCCGATGGCGTCGTAGAAGTACCAGGCCTCGTTCTGCCACTCCTCGTTGTGCGACTTCTGCCGCAGCAGGCTGACCGCCTGCACCCCGGGCCCGCTCATGGGCATGGCGGCCGCGAGGACGGTCTTGGCCGGACGCTTCTCCTCCGGGGGCGTGCCCCGCAGCTTGTTGAGGAGTCCCATTACTCCATCCCTTCCCGTGCGGCCAGCCACCCGGCCACGTAGCTGAACGCGAGTGCCGCGGGAGCGGCCCAGGTCCACGGCCACGCGCCGCCCACCGCTCCCGCCGCCGCCACCGCTGCGCCGACGTACACCGACACGCACCAGTCGCACACGACCAGGTAGGCCAGCAGACTGCCCTCGGGCAGCTTGCGCACCACCCAGCGCCGGGGCGCCTGGGTGAGGCGGTCGGAGGTGACGAGGCGGGTGAGGCGGGCGGTGGCCAGAGCGGCCAGGACGAGCGTGATCGCAGTCATGATTCCCCCTAGGATGCCGCACGCTGCTGCGCACGGCGCCGTGCGGCCACGAGCGGGTGCTCATGGCCGGCGCTGCCCGCCCGGCGCGCGCCGTACGGACTCGTGGCGATGGCCTCGGCCCGGTCTTTGCGCGCGAGGTGCGCGACGCCGTGGACCATGGCGTCCACCCGGTCCGGGCTGTCCGGGTCCTCCTCGGGGATCCAGGTCGTCAGCTGGTCCTCCAGCTCGGGCAGGGATCCGACGTGGTGGACGCGCCCCTGCTCGTAGCGCATGGCCACTGGCTGGGCGCGCAGCTTCTTGCCCTTGGAGGCGTTGACGCGCCGGATGGGCGGGGCGCCTTCCTGGCGCCGGTCCTTCCAGCCCCGGCGCAGAACCTCTTCCAGCCAATCCTTGGGCCCGTTGTCCTCCACGACGATGCGGGAGGCCCCGGAGGTCTCCAGGAGCGTGTACGCCTTGTCCACGGCCTTGGCCGGCGTCAGCTTCTCCGAGACGTCGCTCATGACGTAGAAGTGCCCGCCCTCGGCCCGGCCCACCACGACCAGGCCCGTCTCGTCTCCCGTGCCGGTGCCGGCGGGGTCCATGCCGATGACGATGTCTACCAGCTCGGGGACCTGGTCGGGACTCACGCGCGCCGCGTCGATGTGGCGGCGCGCGACCAGGGCGCCGGGGAGATCCTCCAGCACCTCCGCGTCCAGCTCCTGGCGCCCCAGCGTGGTGCCCTCGTACTTGGCCACCACGGCCCGCCGGAAGGTGGGGGCGAGGTTCTGGAGGTTGTCGTAGGTCGAGCCCCGGGTGACAGCGGTCTGCTCGTCCTTCAGCAGTTGCTTGATCAGGGGCAGCGGCCGGGGCGTGGTCGTGACGCAGATCTGCGGGTGCTCGCCCAGACGCATGCCGAGCTGCGCCATGTCCCAGGACTTCTGGAGGTAGCGCCAGGCGGCCAGCTCGTCGAACCAGCCGTAGTGATGCTGGGGGCCGCGCAGACGGTCCGGTTCGTCGGCCGAGTAGCACATCTGGATGGAGCCGTTGGGGTAGACCAGGCGCCTCTTGGAGGGCTGGTACTCCGGCCGGAAGGTGGCTGGCGCGCACGCGAGGATCCCCGACTCACCCTCTACGAGGATGTCCCGGGTGTCGGCCGCGGTCGGCCCGATCAGCGCGCCGCGGTCCTGGGTACGCGCCTTCTCAATGGCCCACTCGGACCCGGTGCGGGTCTTGCCGAAGCCTCGGCCGGCCAGCAGGAGCCAGATGTCCCATTGCCACCCGGGGGGCCGCTGCGAGGCGCGCGCGTGGCGGCCCTGGCGCCCCTCGTGCGGCATGCCGTCGCATCCGGGGACGTCGCAGAGCCACGGGACCTTTCCCGCCTCGCGGTCCTGGACCACCTGCTCCAAGACCGCTTCCAGCCGGACCAGCTCAGCCGGGCTCAGTTTCTTGAGTTCGGCCCGGCTGATCCTCACTCGTGATCGGCCTTGATAGCGCGCTCGACCAGCTCTTCGATGCGGCCAATCCGCGCGTCGGTCTTCGAGTCATCCTTCAGCATGATCCAGTTGGCTTCGACCTTGGCCATCGCGGTCAAGGCCTGCGTCCACCGGATGGTGGGGTCCTCCTTGCGCTGGATGAAGGTGTCCAGCCGGTCGGAGAGGTGACTGCGCAGCTTGTCCATGAGCGCGAGGTTCTTGTCCCGGCTGGCCGCGAGGTCGTTGATCATCCCGTCCGTCCGGGCCTCCACGACGTGGACGTCGTAGGCCCGGCACCGCTCCACCCAGTTCCATTTAGCGGACCAGTGGGAGATCAGCTGGCGGGACTTGCCCAACTCGTTCTCGACCTTGGGCAGCGTGCGACTGCCCCCGAGGAGCAGGTACACGCGGAACGCCTCGTACGCCTGAGTGGTCTCGCCCTCTTGCCGCACCCACGGGTGCTGTTCAGCCATCGTTCTTCTCCTTCCGGCACAGGAAGTAGTCGTTCTCCTCAATCATCACGATCGCCCCGGTGTAGCCGGCCGGACAAGCCTCGGCCGCAGGACCCGTATCGCCCTGGGGACCGGCAGGACCCTGCGGACCCGGCGGCCCGCTCGGACCGACAGGGCCCGCCTCACCCTGCGGACCCGCACTCCCCTGGGGTCCCACGGGGCCGACCGGGCCGGGACTGCCTGCGGGACCCGCAGGACCCAGCTCACCGGCCGGACCGACAGGCCCGGGTGATCCGTTCGATCCGTTGACGCCATCGCGTCCGTCCTTCCCGTCCCGGCCGTTCGCGCCGGAGTCGCCCTTGGGGCCGGCCACAGGTACACCGCCGAGCGAGCGCACCTGCTGCGCCAGGGCGGTGCGGTCGCGCTCGGCCCGGTCCAGCCGTTCCGCCAGCTCCTGGCCGTAGGCGATGGCGTAAGCCGCGGCCACGGACACCACGGCTACCAGGATCCACCAGCGCACGGCCTTCACGGCTTGCCTCCCACCAGGAAGTACAGAACTACTCCCACGATGACAGGTGCGACCACGGCCGACCAGAACCAGCGGGTGACGCTGGCCACCCGCAGCTTGATCTCGGCCTGCTCCTTCTCCAGGGCCTTCACCTGGAGGTCGTACACCTTGGCGTCGGCGTTGCGCTGCTCCTGGGTCACGTAGTGCGCCTCCCGGTCAAGGAGGCGCCGTACGTCGGACTGGAGCGCGCGCAGCATCTCGGCCAGCGTCGGCTCATCCACAGATCAGCCGTTGGGCCAGGACTGCATCTTGAGCGAGGCCTGCGTGAGGGTCGCCGGGGCCTCGGCGCGGTTGACGATTTGGAACGCGAGACGCTCGTAGACCTTGCCCATCACGGGGATGGACTTGCGGATCTCGAAGGCGCCGTCACGGCCGATGATCTGATCGACGTCCTCGGCCGCGCCGGTCTGGACGCCCGAGGCGTTCTCCTCAATGGCGTAGACCTCCACGTGTTCGTTGGACTCCAGGCCCAGGATCGTGAGGTTGAGAACGCCGCTGTACTGGACGGCCGTGGCCACGGTCTTGCCGCCGTCGCCGTGCTGGCTGCCGGAGTCGTCGTGTTCGGAGGTCCAGTACAGGGTGTGCGGGACGTCCTTCAGCAGCGTGACGTCCTGCGGGCGGGTGAGGAAGGTACGGAGGGGAGCGGTCATGGTGGGTCCCTGTCGGTTGGGGTTCCAGGACGCAGAGTGCGCCAGGCGTTCCTTGATCCTCGCACGGAGGTTCGGCATGGCCACCACGCCGTCCGGACCACGCGGGTCCGTCTTCCAGTCCGACCACTCGCTGTGACCGATCGTGGACTTCTCGGTCCACCGGTGGAACCGGCAGTGGGCCGCCGAGACGCGGACGATCGCCTCCACCTGGACGTCCGGCCAGGGGTCCTCGCCGTCGCCCTCGTTCTCGCACTCGTACCCGTAGAAGTGGGCGTTTCCGTCCACGGCGCCCGCGGACCCGTCGTGCATGCGGGGGACCGGCGGCCGGGTGGTGTACCGCTCGTCGATGACGGCCTGGAGCACGTTCGGGTCACCGCCGCCGGCGTGGTTGGCCCGGCCGATCGAGACGACGTGGACCACGCCGTCTTTGGTGATCACGCCGTGACACAGCGGGCCCGGGAGGGTGCTGTACCCGGTCCGGCAGAGCTCGACCGTGTAGGCGGCGCCCTTGGTGACCGTGTGGTGGATCATCACGCCGTTGACCGGGCCCCACGGGCCCTTATGGTTCCGGTTGTGGGTCCGCCAGGACCCCACCTCCACCACTGTGAGCCCCTCGGCTCTGAGAGCGGCGATGTACTGGTCGGCGGTCATGGGAATGGCCATGTGTCGTCCCTTCGTCGTCCCCCTCAGCATAGGCCGAGGCCCCACCCTCCGTAACGGAAGGTGGGGCCTCGGTTGAATCTTCTACGACGCGCTCAGCACCGACAGACGGGCGCTGTTGGCCGCCGGAGCGATGGTGAAGTGGAGCGCGAGGCGGTTCGGGTCGGTCGCCTCGGCCGTCACGTCGTACTCGTTGAGCTCACCGTTGGTGAGGTTGCGGAGCGAGTGGAGGACGTCCAGCGAGTTGAGGTTGTGCATCACCACGAAGTCGGTGGTGGTGCCGTCCCCCAGGGTGGTCGTGTAGGCACGGACCGGGGACGGAGTGCCCCCGTCGCCGCCTTCGAACTCCACGCAGACCTTGGCCATGATGTTCTCTCCTTCAGGGTGGTCGCCCCTGCCCGCCCAAGGTACCCGGTCGGCGTGATCGGTAACCGATCAGTGCCCGCACCCCTTGGTCCACCAGCCGCATTTCCCGCAGTACACGTGTCCCTCGCTGGCACTCACAGCAGACTCCACAGATTCCAGGTGATGACGAATACGGCGACGAACGCCCCGAGGAGGATCCCGGCGAACAGCGTCCGCTCCCGGCCTTCCTCCACCTGCACGGCCGCGTACGACGCCGCGGCCGTGCTCGCGAACATGCAGGCGATCCAGAAGATGATCACGTTCTGGGCTCCTTCCAGACGACGATGTGGCGGCCCGGCTGCTCCGGGTCCTCCAGGACGGTGAACTGGGCGTCCTCCTCCGAACCCCTCTCGGAGTGCGGTGGGGGAGCGGGGTCCCGTGTACGGCGCATCCACTTGGGCCGGTACCCGGTGGCCCAGATGACCGCCGTCCAGCCGGCGCCCATCACCCCCATGACGAGGAGGTCGGGGGACAGGGCGTACAGGGCGGCCAGGGAACCGCCCACGGGCAGGGAGAGGACCGCGAACGCGGCCACCGCCCCGCCCGTGGGCTCTGCGGATTCTTCACTCACTGAAGAATCCAAAGGCGGGGTCCCAGTGCTTCCCCACGTGCCCTTCCGGGAGGTCGCAGTCCAATTCGGGCTGGCCGCTTTCCGGGGACGGAACGGAATGGCGGTGGCACGTGCAGTCGTGCAGGCACTCTTGCTCGGTCATGCTCATGCGAATGCTCCGTAGACGGTTTCTCCGAGTGAATTCACTGCGGTCGCCAGCGGGACGGCCGCGACGCCTGCCACCCCGGAAGAGGTTCCGAGGCAAAGGCCGGACCAGGTACCGCGTTTCACGGCGGTACCAGCGGGGGTGTGCTTGATCAGTGCGAACGTCCCCACCGTGAGGAGGAAGACGACGCAGTTCCCGAAGACCGTGAGCGGCTGTGTAGCGCCGTGGGAGACCTGTCCGGCCTCCACGCCCACCCCCAGCCACAGGAGCGCGTCTCCGAGCCAGTTGGTGGCCCACAGGGCAGTGTCGAAGCTCCACCCGATGAGCCCGATGGCGGTCAGGGTGCCTAACGCCCCGTAGCACCAGCCGTACACGAACGGGAGGAGGGCCGCGAGGTACGGCACCGGCTTTTTCTTCAGCCGGGCCAGCCCCGGGTACCACTCGATCATGTGCTGGATCAGGATGGCGAGGCCGATCGTGACCCCGCCCAGGGTCGCCCAGATCACGGCTGGGGCCTCCGCATCACGCGGTGGGCCGCCTCGTAGATGCCGTGCGCGTCCAGGCGGTTCTGCCAGCCCTCCAGGAAGAGCACGGGGGCGTCCCGCAGGCCCCTGAGCTGGTCCACACCCGAGACGTAGCGCAGGATGGAGGAGGGGTAACCCCGCTCGCGCTGCCAAAGCCGGAAGTGCTGGAAGTTGATGGCCACCACGTACGTGATCTCGGCCGGGTCCGGGACGAACCTGATGACGGGTTCGGTCATGAGCTCTTCTCCTTGGTCAGGTGGGCCAGGAGACGTTCCGCACGGTCCTGGCCCACGCCGGCGTACTTCTTCAGGCCCCGGACGGACGCCTTGAGGTCCGCTACGGCGCACTCCTGGAGGTAGGTCTCGGCCTTGTCCAGGAACGGCCGGTCCGCGTCCCGCAGAGCGTTCCAGTCGTCCTCGCTCAGCCGGTCGTACCCGTTGGGCGAGTGCGCCGGGAGCGGGGGGAGTGCAGGTGCACCCGGGGCCGGGCTCGGGTGCACCTGCTCGACCAGGAAGTCGGGCAGCCAGTCCGCATCCGTCTGGGGTGCGTTCTCCTCGGGGTGCACCTGCACCTCCTCTTCCTCGGGGACCGCCGGGGCGGGTGCACTCACTGCACCCGCCTCCAGCCCCCACAGCAGTTCCTGCCGGGTGCGGGTGTACCTGAGCGAGTGCACCCGCCACAGGATCAGGGGTGCGAGTGCACCCACCGCACTCCGCAGGTACGGGGTCACCTCCAGGTCACCCGAGTGCACCAGGTACGAGGCCACGTTCGCCGCCACCATCACCAGTACAGCCAGGAACACGTCCCGCCGCATCTGGAGTGCACGGATCACGTAGAGGTCGAGTGCACCCGGCACCGCACCCGCAACCAGCCACTGCGCACCCGCCGCGGTGGCCAGGGTGTACTCGGCGTGGGCGGTGGAGACGAGTGCGCACCCGAGTGCACCCCACAGGATCCAGTCGCCCCGGGTAGGTGCGCTCACGACGTCTCCGGCCACGTGGAGTGCGGGCAGTCATCAAAATGACCCGAGGCCGGGATCTCACAGGTGCACTCGGGTGCGGGTGCACTCTCCTGAGCGGGTGCGAACGCGAGGCAGGTGCACCAGGCCTGACCGCCCATGCGGGTGCACCCGAATTCGCCGTGCACCTCCTTCCGGTGCCCGCAGCAGTTGCACTTCAGCGTCGGGGGCTCGGTCGCACCCGGGGTGCGCACCGGAAGCGGGGGCTTGAGCTCGACGCCCTGGGTCGGCCGGCCGCACGCTGTCCCGTACGCCCGGTGCACTCCGAGGGAGGTGCACCCGTGGCCGCCGACACAGATCTCCGCGTCCACCTCCAGGGGCTGCACCTCGGCCGCCTCGTACCGGACGCACCGGCAGAAGACCCAGGGGTTCTCGGGGTCCGTCAGCAGGCAGCCCACGGCCGGAGTGTGCTTGTCTCCGGCGTGGCCGCAGACACAGTTGTCCGTCTCCGGGGGCGTCGGGTGTCCGACGTCCTGCGGATCCGGGTCCTCGCCCATGTACGGCCCCAGCGCGTCCACCAGACCCCGCATGCTGGCCGTAGCCGCCTGGACCTGCTCGGCCCGGAGCTTCACGATGGTCCGGCTGTACTCGCTGAACGCCTTGGTGAACTCGCCCAGGGCCTCGCTCAGGTGCAGGACGGCTGTGGGCTGGGGCGCCTTGTCCGGGCCGCTGAGAGGCTCCTGGGTCCGCTCCAGCCACTTCCCGAGGCGGTACCGCAGGGCGACGACCTCGCTCCGGGGGACGTAGGCGGTGTTCCACCCCTGAAGGTCTTTCCGCCACACCGCGACGGTGAGTCGGTCCGGGTCCTCAACCTCCTCCACCTCCACGTAGTCGCCGTCCCGGTCCGGGGACGACTCGAAGATCACGCTCATGCGCTGTCCTTTCCGGGCGCCCACGGCGCCCATTCCTTGGGCCCGGGCCCGGTGAGGACCCGGTAGTGCACGGTGCGACCGCCCCGGGGGCCGTCAGGTACCCCGTAGGCGACTAGGGGCACCGCCCCGGCCCGGAGCGCGAGGCTCTGGATGCCGAGGCGCTCGGCCGGGCTGATCAGGGGGTTGCTCAGCTTCACCTGGATGAAGAGGAGGTGAGCCCATTCGCTCCACCCCCGATTTCCAATGACCCCTACCACATCGACCTTGCCCCGGGACCCGGAGGAGCGCAGGCACTCGTACCCGTGCTCCTCCAGGTCGTGCATCACCTTGAGCTCGAAGTTCGCGCCCTGGCGGTTGGTGTTACGCGCCACTGTCCCGGCGCCTTCCCCGCCACAGCCGCAGCAGCGCCCGCCCGCCCTCGTACCCGAGGATGATGGCCGCCACGTGCAGGACGTCAGCCACGCGACTCACGCTCGATGCGCTCCTGCTGGAGCTTGGCCCACTCGACGATGTCGGCGGGAGCGGCGTTCAGCTCGTCCAGGTGCTGGCGCTCGCGCCGGGCCTTCATGCGGTCCAGCAGGGCGTCGAGAGCGATCTCGATGCCCGTCCAGACGATGCTGAAGACGACGGCGGCCAGGATGAAGAGGCCGAGCGCCTCGTACCAGGTGAATCCGTACACAAAGATCACTGCTCCTTCCGGGCCTTCATCGCCTTGACGACGGACCCGAGGATCGCGAGGGCGAAGAGGAGGCAGAAGCCGAGGAAGGCTCCGGCCACCACTCCCACCCAGAATTCCGATACGTACACGTCTGTCCCTTCTAGAGGTGGTTCTGAGTACCCCGGGTGAGCTATGACGCTCGTACGGCTCAACCGTCCCGGGGCGGGTGATGCAGGTCAGACCGGCATCGGCATGTCGTCGTTCGGGCCCTGGACCAGACGGCTCAGCTCGCGACCCTCACGCAGGGCGTTCCAGGCCCGGATGAAGAGCGCCACCCGGACGTGGAACGGGTTGTTCTTCCGGGCGGCGGAATCCGTCATCAGGCGGTTCCGCAGGGTCAGGATCGGGTGATCCTTCGGGAGGTCGGCCCCCACGGCGAACCGGGCGAAGAACTCGGCCGCGTCAGACTCCGACACCATGTTCAGGATGTGGTGAGCGGTGCCCGTGGAGGCGGCCGAGGACGGCCGGAAGGAGACGAAAGTGCGGGTGGCCACCTCAGCAGAGCGGCGCAGGCTGGGGAACTTCTCCAGGGTGGCCTGGAGCTCCTGAGCGGTGGGGGTCTCCTTGGTGGTGAAGCGGTAGTTACCGGCGTCCCACATCCAGGCGCGCCGCGTGATGGCGGCCAGCTGGTTGTAGTTGTTCTCGCCGTGGATGGCGAAGACGTCCCCGAGACTGCGCTTGCGGCCCATGTCCATGGTGTCCTGAGCCTGCCGCGGCAGGCCGCTCACGACCACCATCGGGATGGTGGTACCGGCCAGGACGACGGCGGCCAGACGCTGCTGTCCGTCCAGGAGCTGTCCAGTCTCGCTGACCTTCACCGCCTCGCCGTTCAGGACCCAGTTCCCCTCCGACATGTCCCGGGCGTAGGCCTTGATCAGCTTTTCCGAGACGGTGCGGTTGCGGGGGTTGTTCTTCAGCCACGCCTCGGCCATGGCCGGGGTGACGGCCAGGATTTCGACCTTCATGTTGATTCCTTTGACTGGGGTTTGTGGGGCTTACGGGGGGCCGACCCTCTCACTTGGCCGGCCCCCGCTTGCCTTGATGACTTAAGTAAACACCCCCTGAAAGAGGGTGTCAACCCTTGCTAAACGAACGGGTCGAAGAGCTGCCCGGCGATCACGGTGTCGATCGCCTCGGACAGCTGCCCCCGCGTCATGACGTCGGCGTTCGCGATGCCGAGGCGGTCCGCGTAGGCCACCTGGGCGTCCGAGGCCTTCTCCCGGCGCCAACGGGCCGACTTGGCCACGGAGAACGCCTGGAAGTCCTCGGACACCGCCTCGCCCCACGCCATGGCCTCTCCGATGGACAGGCCCGTGTACTGGGTCCGCTCCCACTTCTGGCCTCGCGGTGCCGTGCACACGTCCCACAGCCCGGGCTGGTCCGCCGACGCCCACAGGAAGACGTAGGTGTCCCCGCAGTTGACGAACATGACCCCGGCCGGCGTACGGTGCCACGCCACGTGAGACCCGGCGAAGCTGTCCACCTCGCGCGCCTTCAGCTGGAAGGCGAGGGAACCCGCCGGTACGACCCGGTTGGCCTCCTCCTCTTCCCGGACCGCCGCCTCCGCCAGAGTCTCGCCCTCGCGCACCTCCTTGACAGTCCCGGGCTCCAGGTCGATCAGCGTCCGCAGCTTGTGGGAGGACGCTCCGACCAGGTCCAGAACCAGGGCCTCGGTCTTGCCGGGGTACGGCCGCAGGACGCGCCCCACCATCTGTGTGTAGAGCGGGGCGGACTGCGTCGGCCGCGCGATGACGGCCACCTCCGCCCAGGGCGCGTCGAAGCCCTCCGTGAGCACCATGCAGTTGGCCAGGGCCTGCACGCGGCCGGTGCGGAAATCCTCGTAGATGCCCCGGCGATCGTACGGGTGAGTCTCCCCGCTGATAACGGACGTCTTCACGCCAGCGGTATTCAGGGCCGAAGCGGCCGCAATGGCCGTCTCCACGGTCGGGGTGAACACGATCCCCTGGCGCTGGCCGGCGTACTCCTTGTACGCCCTGGCGATGGCGGAGTCGGCCTGCGCGTCCATCATGGCCCGGCCAAGGTCCCCCGCCTGCCAGTCGCCCCGGGAGGCCTTCACGGCGCCCAGGTCCAGCGCCGAGAGGTCCACGCGCTGCGTACGGACGTCCACGAGGTGGCCCTTGGCGATCAGGTTCAGGACCGAGCGCCGGTAGACCACGTCCTCCCACACGCTCCCGAGCCCGACCCCGTCGCCCCGGGCCATCGTGGCTGTCACGCCCAGATGGACAGCGTCCGGGAAAGAGGCGTAGACCGTTCGGTAAGACGCTGCGGCGGCGTGGTGGCACTCGTCCGTGATAATCAGGCCGACGCGGCCGTAGTAGGCCTCGTGGGCCATAGACACGACGTCCCGCATGCAGCCGGCCCGGCTGAGGGTCTGAACCGAGCAGACCATGACGTCAGCCGTGATCTCCCGCGCCTCGGCCTTGACCTTGCCCACGCTCACACCGGCCGGGAGCATGGCCCGCAGCTTGGCGATGGCCTGGTCCACCAGCTCATCCCGGTGGGCGAGGACGATGACCCGTTTGCCGTGGAGGTCCCCCGCACCGGGCTCGGACCGCCACTCCTCCACCAGCTTGGAGAACACCACGGTCTTCCCGGCCCCGGTGGGGAGCACGATGGCGGGACGCCTCGTGCCCTCGGACCAGGCCTTGAACACCGCGTCGATGGCCTCGCACTGGTAGTCGCGCAGCTTGATCTCAGTCACGGGCGCACCTCCCACGGCTCTCCATCGAACGTGGGCTCGGCCAGGAAGGTGGAGCCCACCTCCACACCCCAGGAGCTCTGGTACCCGTGAGGGCGCTCCGCCACCTGCACGGCGTGCCCGGCGGCCTCAAGCTCGACGATCAGCGAGAGCAGCTTCTGGGCCGCCTCCAGCTCGGTCATCACCGCACCGTCCATTCCGTGCCGGGGCCGCTCGGGGCCCACAGCTCCTCGTCCCCCACGGAAACGATCACGCTTCCGTCGCTGAGGCTGAACGGGATGACCCACGTACCCGCCGCCTGAAGCCGGTTGAACAGTTCGCAGACCTGCTCGGCCGCTTCCTGGTCGCTCACAGCTCCCCGCCCCACTGCGTGAACAGCGCCACGATGTGGGCCCTGTTGCGCGCCTTCATCTTGCGGATGATCAGGGTCACGTGCGTCTTCACGGTGGCCTCCTCCAGGCCGAGCGTGAGGGCGATCTCGCGGTTGGTCTGGCCCTTGCCGACCAGGCGGATCACCTGGACCTGCCGGGGCGTGAGCTCGTAGATACGGTCGTTCATGAATTACTTCACCTTCCTTGGGGCGCCCTTCTTGGGCTGCCGGGGCTTCAGGGGCGGGCGGGGCTCGGCCCGGTCGATCTCCAGTTCCACACCGGCGGGCTGGCCGTCCGCAGGCGGTTCATTCACCGCGTACAGGACCGCCAGCGCCACCGTGCCCAGGAGCAGGAGAACCAGGGCCGGTATCAGGTACTTCATCATCGTCTCCGTAGTCGTAGCGGCCCTTGCAGTTCACGCAGACGCCGTTGACCCGCACATGGGCCGCGTAGGTGATGGCGTGCAGGCCGACGCAGACGTACTCCCGCCCGACGTCGTCGATCCGCGGGGCGGGCTTGCCCGCGCGCCGGGCGCGGTACCGCCGGTCGTAGTCCCGCCTCCACTCAAGGCAGTCCTCGCACCGGCACCGGTAGGGGGGCTGGTGGGCCGTCGCCGTCCCGTGCAGCACCTTTTCAGGGAGCTTCACAGGCGGTTGGGGGTCCATCGGCAGTCCCGGCCTGGTCACTTGGGCAGGAGCGCCTGAGCCTGCGCCCGAAAGTCCTTAGCCAGCTCCCCGAGCACCGCGTTCACGTGCTCCTCCTCGGGCCCGTCCGGGGACGGGAGCAGGCAGGTGGAGAGCGTGGAGCGCGCGTCCCGGAGGGTCTGGTAACGACTCCAGAGCGCTACCGCCTGCCATGACGTCTTGACGCCCATCTTGTGGACCGCCCGGATGACGTCGTTGCCTACGCAGGGCCGACTGACGCCCCACTCGGCCGCGATCTCGGACTGGCGCTGACCGTGGGCCAGGCGGGTCAGAATGTCCATCTGGCGGGGCGTGAGCGCCCCAGTGTCGTAGTTCATGGGTCTTCCTCTCGTAGATGACTTAAGTAAACAGACGAGTGTGTCCAGTGTCAACCCTTGCCACCGGCCGTACCCTGGGACCCATGAGCACACAGAACGCGCGCGTGACGCGCATGGAGGCGGCCGAGCTGGCCGGCGTGGACCCCCGGACCATCAACCGGTGGAGCGCCGCCGGGCTCCTGACCGTGGTGCGGGACCCGGGCTTCCGGCGGCCGGCGACCTACGATCGCGAGGAGGTTCTGAGGGTGGCCGCCGGGATGCGGAGCAGAAGCCCGGAACCGGACAGTTCGGACTAGAGCTTCCTACGAAAGACAGATAGCTAGACGGGTTAGACAGCTACTCCGGTTAACCGGGATATAGAGTTCTCACACGAGGGATGATCCGAACTACCTGTCTAACCCGTCTAGGACGCGGTTACGTGCAGGTCAGGGCCCCTCACAAGCAGACTGCCCCCGAACCTCAGAGAGGCACCGGGGGCAGCTCGCGCACCGTCAGCACGCCCCAGAAGGGTACCGAATGGACCTCTCCACCGCTCTGTCCGCAGAACACCACCACGAACTCCAGTGGGACTCCTGCATCACCCCGTCGATCATGTCCGAGCGGGGCTACCGCACCCTCACGGGCACGGCCGAGGACCGGGATCTCCTGGAGTCCCTCGGCTTCCGCCCGTACGTCTGGAACCGGGAGGACGCCTACCCGGGACTCCTGATTCCGATGTACGGCATGACCGGCGAGGTCCGGGGCCACCAGTTCAAGCCCGCCACGCCCCGCATGCGCGCCCGCATCAAGTCGGACGGGGTGCAGGTCGTCACCCCCGTGAAGTACGAGACTCCGGCCAAGGAGCCCCTCGTGGTGGACGTGCCCGCCTTCACGCGCGAGAAGCTGCGTGAGGACCCCGGGGCGCCGCTGTGGATCACCGAGGGCATCAAGAAGACCGACGCCCTGGTCTCCCGCTCCCTGGCCGCCGTGGGGATCACGGGCGTCTTCAACTGGCGCAACTCGATGGGGACCCTGGGCGACTGGGAAGAAATCCCGATCAAGGGGCGCCCCGCCGTCATCTGCTTCGACTCCGACGCGGCCAGCAACCGCAACGTGCAGCTCGCCATGAGCCGTCTCGGGGCCTGGCTCCGCTCGCGCGGCGCCTCGGCCGTCCACTACGTCGTGGTGCCCGCCCAGGTGGGCGAGACGGCCGTGAAGGGCGTGGACGACTACTTCGCCGCGGGCGGGGACGTGGAGGGGCTCCACGGGGCCGCCACGCAGACCGCTCCCGGCGCCGGGGAGAAGGACGCGGCGTTCACCGACGCCTTCCTCGTGGAGGAGCTGGCGGAGGCCCTTGAGGGCCGCTTCTGCTGGGCGTCGGGCCTCGGCTGGCTCCAGTGGAACGGGCGGGTCTGGTCGGAAGTGTCGGACGTGCCGCCGCTGGAAGCGGTCCGGGTGTGGGCGGCCGAGCAGTTCGACAAGGTGCTGACGCAGCAGCGCCAGGAGCCCGCCCGCAACCTCCAGGGGCAGATCGCCGGGTGGCGGGCCATCCTCGGGAAGTCGCGCCTCACCGCGCTTCGAGACCTCGCCCGGGGACTCCTCCAGCGCGACGCGGCCGAGTTCGACGGGGACCCCGACCTGCTGACCTGCACCAACGGCACCGTGCACCTGCCCACCGGGCGCCTGCTGCCCTTCGACCCCGAGCACTACATCACCAAGTCGGCCGACGCCGAATACCGGCCGGGCTACCGTCACCCGCAGTGGGAGGCGGCCCTGACGGCCGTCTCCGCCGACATGCACGACTGGTACCGGGACCGGATCGGCCAGGGCCTGACCGGCTACCCCGTCCCGGACCACACCATGGTCATCGCGCACGGGTCCGGGTCCAACGGGAAGTCGGTCCTCGTCTCGGTCATCCGGCGCACGCTGGGGGACTACGGCGTGCTCATCTCGGACCGCGTCCTCATGGCCTCGCCGGACGCCCACCCCACCGAGCTCATGGACCTGCGGGGGGCCCGGTACGCGGTGATGGAGGAGACCCCCGAGGCCCGGCACCTGAACGTGCAGCGCATGAAGACGATCCTGGGCAGCGAGACCATCAAGGCGCGCCGGATCCGCCAGGACCCGGTCGAGTTCCTGGCCTCACACAGCCTCTTCATCAACACCAACTACCGGCCCGTGGTGACCGAGACGGACTGGGGTACGTGGCGCCGGCTGGCGCTCATGCCGTTCCCCTTCACCTTCCGCAAGCCCGGCGTGCCCCTGGACACCCCCTGGGACCGCACGGGAGACCCGAAGCTGGCCTACGCGGCCAACGACGCCGACGTGCGCGCCGCGGCCCTCGTGTGGGCCGTCCAGGGCGCTCGGGAGTGGTACGCCCGGGGGCGCATGATGCTGGAGACCCCGGCCCAGGTGGAGCAGGCCACGCGGGAGTGGCGGGCCGAGACGGACCTGATCCTGGGGTTCGCGGACGACTGCCTGAAGTTCACCCCCGACGCCTTCACGCAGACCCGCGAGATGCTGGCCGCCTTCAACGAGTGGGCGGGCGACCGGGGCCACCGTCCCTGGAACGACCGCACGTTCGCGACGCGGTTCGGGGACCACGAGACGATCCGGGGGGCCAAGGTGAGGCAGGGGCGGTTCAGCGTGGGCGGCAAGCAGCAACGCGGGTGGAGCGGCGTGGAGGTCAACAAGGAGGGGCTGAACCCGTGGACCGGCGAGCGGGAGGACCCGCCGGCGCCCCTGCCGCATAAGGTTCAGGGAACGGATCCGATCGCGGCCCGGTTCCTGGAGCGGGAGGAGCCCCTGACCCAGCCGTGTGGCGACGTCCCCGGGGAGGGACCGGCGTGCGACTGGGACCCCCAGTGCCGGGACCACTTCCCTCAAGCCCCCGTCGCCATCGGCTTTGACCTGGAGACCGCCGACGCGGACAAGCTGTTCACCGGCGGCCACGAGGGGCCGTTCGTGCGGCTGGCGGGGATGGTGAACGAATCCGGCGACGTGGCCAAGCTGGCCACGGGACCGGACGTGGACTCGTTCGTAAAGGGTCTCAACCGGGCCGACGTGGTCTACGGCCACAACGTCCTCGGCTTCGACCTGCTGGCCCTGGCGTACCACCACGGGGCCGATTACGACGCCTTGGCCGCCAAGGCCGTGGACACGCTCGCCCTGGCCCGGCTGATCGACCCGCCCCTGTCCAAGGGCATGCCGAACGGGTACTACGGCCTGGACGCGGTGGCGCAGCGCCTCGGGCACGAGGGCAAGACCGACGACCTGAAGGCCTTGGCCAAGCGCTACGGGGGGTTCGACCGGATCCCGCTCGACTCCCGGGAGTACCAGGACTACCTGCGTGGGGACCTGGCCGCGACGAAGCACACTCGGGAAGCGCTGGTAGCCAAGGTCGGGGAGCAGTCCGAGGAGCAACAGCTGTACGCATGCCGGGAGATGGAGATCGTTGCGCTCCAGAACCGCATGACGCTGAACGGCTGGGCGGTAGACACCGAGCTCTTGGCCGAGCGGGTCGCGCACGAGGATGCGCAGCGCGCGGAGGCGGTACGGGTCCTGTCCGAGGAGTACGGGATGCCGCTGGCGAAGCCCGACCGGATCAGGATGAAGGCCAAGAGGGAGTGGCCGGCCGACTACCGCACCGTGGCCCGACCCCGCTTCTCCTGGACGTATCCCAAGTGCGCTCCGTGTTCCCAGCTGACGGCGCTCGGCCAGGAACCCCTGGGGCCCTGCGAGGACTGCGGGGAGCGGACTTGGGAGGTCAATCCCTCCATGGGGTACGCGGTGGCGGTGCTGCGCCGCTACGCCAGCCTCTTCCCCCACGCTGCGGCGGCCCGGGGCTTCTGCGACGTGATCCCCGGCGAGGTGTACGCCTCCCCGTGGGCCACGGACGGTGGCCGGGAGGCCATCATCGCCGCGTTCGCCGCGGCGGGCGCCCCCGCCTACCCGGTCACCAAGACGGGCGCGCTCGCCCTCTCCAGCGACGCGCTCGGGGAGAAGCCCTGGTACGACGCCGCGGCGGGCAAGTCCCGGCCGGGAATGCTCCAGGAGTACGGCCACCTACCGGAGGTGCGCCGGATCGTGGAGGCGATCAACCAGGCCACCGGCGCCCGGGCCAAGTACGCGGAGATCGCCAAGTACGTGACCGACCGGGGCCGGGTGCACGCCTGGATCGGGGACGCCCAGGGCTCGGGCCGGTGGGCGATGACCAAGCCGTCCATCACCAACATCGGCATCCGGGGCGCCGCCAAGGAGGAGCGCGCGGTCCTGGTGGCCGATCCGGGTCACATGCTCATCGCGGTGGACGCCTCGCAGGTGGACATGCGTGCGATGGCGGGTCTGTCCCAGGACCCGGCGTACATGGCGCTCTTCGAGCCCGGCCGCGACGCCCACTCGGAGATGGCGGTCGTGTACTTCGGCCAGCTGACACCCCGGACCCGCCAGCAGACCAAGGCCATCAACCACAAGCTCAACTACGGCGGGGCGGCCAAGTCCACGGCCGAGATGAACGGCATCCCGCTGGAGGTCGTGGAGCAGGCCATCCGGGCCCGGGAGGAGAACTACCCCCGGCTGGTGGAGTACATCAACGAGGTGCGCCAGGAAGCGGCGGCCGGCCGCCTGCTCGACAACGGGTTCGGGCGCAAGCTGCGGCCCAACCCCGAGCGCGCGTGGACGCAGGGCCCGGCCCTGGTGGGCCAGGGGGCGGCCCGGGACATCGTGTGCCAGTCGCTGCTGCGGTTCCTGGCCATGGCGGACGAGGCTGGCCACAACGCGCGCCCGTACCTGCGGGGCGTGGTCCACGACGAGTTGGTGCTGTCGGTCCCCGCTGACCAGGTCACCATGTGGGCCGAGCTCCTGGAGCGGGCATTCACCTGGAAGTGGAAGAACGTCCCGATCCTGTGCGAGGTCTCGAAGCCCGCGTTCCGCTGGTCGGAGTGCAAGTGACTGCCAAGGGTTGACAACGTCACCGGTCCGTTGTTTACTTAAGTCATCGGGCCGGGGAGCGGCCCGATGACAAAGGAGAAGACGATGAGCTGGAACACCACGCAGACCGGGTACCTCTTCCACAACTTCGAGAACGGCCAGGCCACCTGCAACCGCCGGATCAAGGGGACCGGGGTTGGGACGTCCTTCGAGACGCTGGAAGCGACTCAGGAGCACGCCAAGGCGTGGCGCGTCGGCTCCCTCCGCAACAACATCACGGTCTGCGAGAAGTGCGAGGCCAAGGAACTGGCGTTCCGGGAGCGGGCCGAGGCCTCCATGGCCCCGAGCACGGGTGAGGGCGACCACCTTCCTCCGGCCCGCACGGGTATCTCCGAGCTCACCCCGAAGATGGTGGAGGAGATGGAGTACGCCGTAGAGCGGGGCGGGGCGACCGGGTTCCTGGTCTACTGCCCCAAGTCCACCCTGAACGCCCTGGTCAGCCGCGGCTTGGTCACCTTGGAACCCCGGCTGTCGGCCGTGGGCGAGGCCAACCGGGAGCGGTGGGGCTACACCCACCCCGCCCTCACGGTGGCCGGGTGGCAGACCATCACGGGCGGCGTCCGCCCGGCCGACCAGGAGCGCATGACGCTGGAGGAGGCCCTGGCGGAGGCGTACACGGAGAAGATCATCGTTCCGGCCGTACCCACCCGGGCACAGATGGCCCAGGTCCCCTCGCCCCGCATGATCGGTGCGGAGTCGGCCCGTCTCCTGCGGGGCAAGGGGTTCGCCCTGCGGGCGTCGGCCGTGCACCAGGGCGGCACGCAGGTCAGCTTCATGGCCACCGACGCGGAATTCGCCCAGCTGGTGCGGGTCCTGCGCACCGCGGCCATGGAGGGCCCCCGGACCAAGGCCGACCAGGAGAAGGCCGCCGCCGCTCAGGAGCGGTACGAGGCCCTGGCCGCCAAGATGCGGGCCCGGAAGGCGAACCGGTGAAGGTACTGGACCTGTACTGCGGCGTCGGCGGGGCCTCGCGTGGCTACGCCGACGCCGGGTTCGAAGTAGTCGGGGTGGACGTCAACCCCCAGCCCGACTACCCCTACGAGTTCATCCACGTCAGCGCTTTGCTGACCGGGCCCCTCCTCGGTCAGTTCGACCTGATCCATGCGTCACCCCCGTGCCAGCGGGACGCGGCGATCACCAAGGGGACCAACGCCCGACTGCGGGAGACGTACCCGGACCTGTACGGCCCCACCAGGGAGCTCCTGGAGCGCTCCGGAGTGCCGTACGTCATCGAGAACCCCGCCGCTCGACCCGACGTGGTTCTGTGCGGGGAGACGTTCGGCCTCGGGGTGATCCGCCACCGGCGCTTCGAGTTGGGGGGCTGGAAGGTCGAACAGCCCGAGCACCAGCCCCACCGGGGGCGGGTCGCCGGGATGCGTCACGGAGTGTGGTACACCGGCCCCTACTTCGCGGTCTACGGCAACGGTGGCGGTAAGGGCACGGTCCCCCAGTGGCAAGAGGCCATGGACATCCACTGGACCGCCAACCGCAAGTCGATCGCGGAGGCCATTCCCCCCGCCTACACCCGGTGGGTGGGGGAGCAGTTCAAGGCATGGAAGGAGAACCAGAAGTGAGCGACGACCTGGAAGCGCAGATGGCCGCCGAGGCGGCCCGGGCGACGGCCGAGCGGCTGGCCCGGGAGGCGGCGGCGGCCAAGGCCCTGGAGGACGCCAAGGCGGCCCTGGAACAGAGCGGGGTTTCGATCCCGCCCAGGGCGTGGGGGCACTAATGGCTGACTACGGCGCCCCGCAGTACCCGATCATCCACGTCCTGTGTGACGTGAACCCGAGTGAGCCCGGCATCGCCGCCGTGCACGACCAGGCCACCGGGGAGACGCAC
>Ga0307405_10000078_pt1 | contig 42186 bp, 51 predicted proteins | sample 322Cmetagenome_2_FD_203311 | JGI IMG/M metagenome (GOLD analysis project Ga0307405, IMG submission 203311) | Maize rhizosphere microbial communities from greenhouse at UC Davis, California, United States - 322HYB-C-1 | ecosystem: Host-associated > Plants > Roots > Rhizosphere > Soil | place...
CTGGCGTCAGTACCTGTCGGGCTTCGATCTGGCCGAAATGTTCGAGGGCAGCGGCGACGAGCGCGCGATGGTCGGCGTGCTGAAAAAGATCAAGTGGCCGGACAAGGTGAAGAACCTCGAGCTGCTGGGCCGCCACTTCAGCATCTTCAACGACAAGCTCGAACTGAGCCGGCCCAAGGTCCGCGTCAAGGACATGACTGGCCGCAAACCCAAGGATTGATCACCAGCGGCTGCCAGCCGCGCAACCAGGAGTAAGACCATGAACGACAACGATATCGAACGCGAGATCATCGAGAAGGGCAAGACGGCGCCGCGCGTGACGCCGGCGGCCGTCGAGGCGGCGATCACTGGCGAATACTACTTCTCGGGGATGGACGGAGCGGTCCGCTCATTCGAGGCCAGCGATAGCCCATCTCCGTACCAACATGCCGTCGAGCTTAGCCTGCTGACCTTCTGCGTGCTGGTGCTGCGCAATGGCTTCACGGTGACCGGTGAGTCGGCGTGCGCGAGCCCCGAGAACTTCGACGCCGAGATCGGCCGCAAGATCGCGCGACAGAATGCCGTCGCGAAAATCTGGCCGCTCGAAGGCTACCTGCTCAAGCAACGCCTGCACGACGCGGCGTAACGCAACCCGGCCGCGGTGCTGACGCGCTGCGGCCGACCGACACGAGGTGATGGACATGTTCGAGAGTGATGACTGGGCCGATAACTGGGGCTATGACCTGCGCACACCGTGGTCCCTCGGGACCGGTCACGGCTCCGTCGAGCAACAGCGCGACGTGATCGACGAGCCGCACGCCGTGGTCGAGGAAGTCACGGGCAAACCCGTGGTGAAGCCGCCGGCGCGGCGCATCGGCTTTTACTGAGGCAACCAGCAATGAGCGAAATCGAATTCCAGTACGCGCCGCAGGGCGCGAAGCTCGAGGAATACATCCTGTCCCGCGACCCGCGAACCATCATCCGAGGGCCGCTCGGCAGCGGCAAGACGAACGCCAGTTGCTGGAAGGGCTTCCGCGCCATGTGCGAGCAGGAGCCGGACGCCCACGGCGTGCGCCGCTCGCGCGGTATCGCGGTGCGCAACACCTACCCGGACCTGCTGTCCACGACCGTGAAGGACTGGCTGGACATGTTCGATGACCTCGGGCGTTACGTGGGCGGCGGGATGGAGCCGCCGACCCACTACCTTGAATTCGAGCTGGAAGACGGCACGACGGTCGAGGCCGAGGTGCTGTTCATCGCGTTCGACAGGCCCGAGCACGTGAAGAAGGCGCGCGGCCTGCAGGCGACCTGGGTGTGGCTGAACGAGGTGAAGGAGCTGGCCAAGCCCGTGGTTGACATGCTCGACCTGCGTGTCGGCCGCTACCCCAAGGACGTGCCGCCGACCTGGTACGGCATGTTCGGCGACACCAACTCGCCAGATTCCGACCACTGGCTCTACGAGCTGGCCGAGGAACAGAAGCCCGAGGGCTGGGTATTCATCACGCAGCCGGGCGGCGTCATCCGCGACGGCGATCGGTGGGTCGTCAACCCGCGCGCCGAGAACTTGCACAACCTGCCGCCTGGCTACTACGAGCGCGGGCTGCAGGGCAAGAAATACGACTGGATCAAGGTCAATCTGGCGAACGAATACGGGTTCGTGGTCGACGGCAAGCCGGTGCATCCGGACTACGCCGACTCGTTCCACTGCAAGCCGTTCGAACTGATCCGCGGTGCGCCGATCGGCATCGGCATGGACTTCGGCTTGACGCCGGCCGCCGTGTTCGCGCAGCGCAAGCCGATGGGCGGCTGGCGGATCCGCAGCGAATTGGTGGCCACCAGCATGGGCGCGAAGAAGTTCGCCGAGGAAATCAAGCGCCACGTGGCGACGCTCTACCCGGGCTTCGAGCTGCAGGCGATCAGCGGCGATCCGGCGGGCGACCAGCGCTCGCAGGCCGACGACGAGGACACGCCCTTCAAGATCCTGCGCGCCGCCGGCCTGGACGCGAAGCCCGCGCCGACGAACGACACGGCGCTGCGCTACGGTGCGGTCGATGAGGCGCTCACCCGCATGATCGACGGCGAGCCCGGCCTGCTGATCCATCCGGATTGTCGCCAGTTGCGCAAGGCGCTGTCCGGCGGCTACTGCTTCCGGCGCATGGCCGTGACCGCCGAGCGCTACGCCGACAAGGCCGAGAAGAACATGTACTCGCACGTGGCCGAGGCGCTGCAATACCTGATGGTTGGCGCCGGCGAGCACAAGCACCTGGTGCGCGTGAAGCGCCCCGCCGGCAAGCGCCCGACCCGAGCCGTCACCGACTGAAAGACGGCCAATCTGCCGTCCACCCCCGCCTAGCCTCTCCGGAAACTCCCCGGAAAGGCTAGGGCCTCTCCATGACACGCCGGAGAGGCAAACATGCGATTCTTTGGGCTCAGCCCCGACATCCCGTCGCCGACGATCACCACGGCCGACACCACGCAGCCGACGACCGACACGACCGCCGCGACGGATGACGCGGCCGCGCGCCTGCGCAAGCGCCGGGGCACCGCCGCCACGATCCTGGCCGGCGACTCGGCGACCGTCGATTCCTCGTCCGTGAGTGCGCCGGCGGCCAGCGGCTCGGCGGCGAAGGCAGTGCTCGGGACATGACGAACGACGACGCCAAGCTGCTGCAGGCGATCCACGCCGACCACTCGCAGCTCAAGGAGAACCGCCAGTCCTACGAGGCGGTCTGGAACGATGTCATCGACTACCTGATGCCGCGCCTGGACAAGTTCGGCCAGCAGCCGCGCACGTCGAATGACCGCGGCCGGGAGCGCTCGCAGAAGATTTTCGACTCCACCGCGCCGCTGGCGCTGCGCAACTTCGTGGCTGCGATGGACTCGATGATCACGCCGGCCACGCAGTTTTGGCACCGACTCTCCACCGGCAACGAGGCGCTGAATCAGGCCACGAACGTGAAGGCGTATCTGCAGCAGGTGGTGCAGACCCTGTTCTCGAACCGCTACCGCTGGCAAGGCGGCTTCGTCACGCAGATCGGCGCGACCTACCAGTCGATCGGGCTGTTCGGCCCGGGCGCGCTGATGAGCGAGCACGACGTCGGGCGCGGCATCGTCTACCGCAACCTGCCGATGAATCAAGTCTGGTTCGCCGAGAACAACGCCGGCCTGATCGACAAGACACACGTGGTCTGGCGCCTCACGCTGCGCCAGGCCGCCGAGCGCTTCGGACGCGAAAACCTGTCGCCGTCCATGCAGTCGATGCTCGAGCAGAACCCCGAGAAGCAATCGGATTTCCTGCACGTCGTGCAGCCGCGCGCCGAGCGCGATGTGCGCAAGCTCGACGGCCGCAACATGAAGTTCGCGAGCTACTGGCTCGACGAGTCGCGCGAGCGCATCGTGCAGAACAGCGGCTTTCGCACGTTCCCGATCGCGATCGGGCGCTTCTACGTCGGCACTGGCGACGTCTACGGGGGCAGCCCCGCCTACGACGCGATCCCCGACATCCGGATGGCGAACGAGCAGAACAAGACGAACATCCGCGGCGCGCAGAAGATGGTCGACCCGGCGCTGCTGCTCACCGACGACGGCGCGCTCGAAGGCTTCGACCTGCGCTCGGGCTCGCTCAATTGGGGTGGCCTGGACGACAAGGGCAACGAGCTGGTGAAGCCCCTGAACCTGGGCAAGCAGGCCCAGATCGGCATGGACTTCGCGAACCAGACCCGCGAGACGATCAACCAGTGGTTCTACGTGACGCTGTTCCAGATCCTGGTCGACAGCGGCGACATGACCGCCACCGAGGTGCTGCAGCGCGCGCAGGAAAAGGGCGTGCTGCTCGCGCCGACCCTCGGCCGCACGCAATCGGAGTTGCTCGGCCCGATGATCGAGCGCGAGATCGACATCCTGGCCGAGGCCGGCCAGTTCCCGCCCATGCCGCCCGAGCTGCGCGACGCTGGCGAGGACGTCGATATTGAGTACGACAGCCCGCTCAACAAGGCGATGCGTGCCGGCGAGGGCGCCGCGATCCTGCAGTGGCTGCAGCAGCTTGGCGTCGTCGCGCAGTTCGACCCGCGCGCCGCGAAGGTGGTGAACGGCGAACGCAGCGCGCGCCTGCTGGCCGACTACGGCGGTGTCCCCATCGAGGCGATGAACACCGAGGAAGAAATGCAGGCGTCCGACGAGGCGGAAGCGCAGGCCCAGCAGCTCACGAATGTGCTGAACGCGGCGCCCGCCGCCGCCGGCGCGATCAAGGATCTGACCGACGCGTCGGTATCCGCGCAGACGGCGAGGGTGTGATGCTCAGCCGCTTCCTGCGCTTCTGGAACCGCCGCGAGTATTACCGGCGCTGCTTCTTCGACGCCTCGGGGCGCTTGACGCCGGCCGGCGACGCCGTACTCGCCGACCTGGCCGTCTTCTGCCGCGCCGATCGATCAACCGTCATCACGTCGCCCGTGCAGCGCACGGTCGATCCGCTCGCCACGTGCGTGGCCGAGGGCCGGCGCGAGGTCTACGTGCGGATCCTGCAGATCCTGTCGATGACCGATGCGCAGCTCAATTCCCTGAAACGTGACTCCGACGAGGCACCCGAATGATCTCCATGAAGCTGACGCCCGCCGAGGCGAAGCAGGAAGCCGGCATCGCGCCGGCCGATACCGACCAGCCCGCATATCCCTACGGGCTTTCGATCTGCCTCGATGACGAGGCGCTGGCGAAGCTCGGCATCGCATCGCTGCCGGACGTGGGCACGCCGTTCACGCTGACCGCGCGCGTCGAGGTGTGCAGCACCAGCCAGTACCAGAACCAGGACGGCGCCGATCGCAACCTGTCACTGCAGATCACCGACATGGAGCTTGGGCCGCCGCCTTCCACTCAGACGCCCGAAGAGCGTGCCGCGAAGTTCTACGGCGCGGCCGGCGGGCAGACCACCTAACCGAGGTTCCCCATGTTCATCCGAAATCTTCTGCGCCGCCACCGCCTGCTCGAAGGCGAAACCACTGTCGAATCCGGCGCTCCCGCCGGCGGTGGCCAGTCTGCCGCACCTGCTGGCGACGGACAGGCCGCCGGCGCTGCGCCTGCTGCGGGCGCAGATACGGCCAATGTGCCGCCCGACTGGCTGCAAGGTATCGACGACGCTGAACTGCGCACGTTCGTGGAAGGCAAGGGCTTCAAGTCGGCAGGCGAGGCGCTCGCCGCGCTGCGCGAGGTGGAAGGCAAGTACGCCGCGCCCGACAAGCCCGAAGGCTACGAGCTCGGCGACGGCGACTTCGCGAAGACGGCCGCGACATGGTTCCACGAGAACGGCGTGCCGGCTGCCACCGCGAAGGCGCTGGCGGGCAAGTGGAACACCTACGTGCAGGACCAGACCGCAGCGGCCGAAGCCGCGCGAGTCGCGGCCGGCGAGCAGCAGATCACGGCGCTGCGCACCGAATGGGGCGACAGCTACGACAAGAACGTCGAGCTCGGCCGCCAGGCGATGCGCAAGTTCGGTGTGTCGGGCGAGGTGATCGACAAGCTGGCCGGTGCCTCGGGCGACGCGGCGGTGATCAAGACGTTCTCGCAGATCGGAGCAGCGATCAGCGAGGGCACGTTGAATCCGGGTGGTGCTGGCGGAAGCAGCGGCGCAGCCCCCACCAATGAAGATGCGCGCGCTGCGAAGCTTTTCGATAAATCGTAAGGAGCCGTTATGGCAACTCTGAGCGTGAATAACCCGACCCTGGCCGACGTCGCGAAGCGTCTCGACCCGGACGGCAAGATCGACACCATCGTCGAAATCCTCAACCAGACCAACCCGATCTTGCAGGACATGACGGCGATCGAGGGCAATCTGCCGACGGGTCACCGTACCTCGATCCGCACCGGCTTGCCGGCACCGACGTGGCGCAAGCTGTACGGCGGTGTGCAGCCGAACAAGAGCACGACCGCGCAAGTCACCGACAACTGCGGCATGCTCGAAGCCTACGCTGAAGTCGACAAGGCGCTGGCCGACCTGAACGGCAACACGGCCGCGTTCCGGTTGTCGGAGGACCGTGCGCAGATCGAAGGCATGAACCAGGAAGTCGCGCAGACGATTTTCTACGGCAACGAAGGCAGCGCCCCTGCCGAGTTCACCGGCCTGTCGCCGCGCTACAACTCGCTGTCGGCCGAGAACAAGGACAACGTGATCAGCGCGGGCGGTGCCGGATCGGACAACACCTCGGCGTGGCTCGTCGTGTGGGGCCCGAATACCTGCCACTCGATCTACCCGAAGGGCTCGAAAGCTGGCCTGAACATGGAAGACAAGGGCCAGGTGACCATCGAGAACGCCGACGGCAACGGTGGCCGGATGGAAGGCTACCGCTCGCACTACCGCTGGGACATCGGCCTGACCGTGCGCGACTGGCGCTACGTGGCGCGCGTCTGCAACATCGACGTGTCGGACCTGGCCACCTCGGCGAACGCCCAGGCGCTGATCAAGTACATGATCATGGCCGGCGAGCGCATTCCGCAACTCGGCATGGGCCGTGCCGTCTGGTACGTGAACCGCAACCTGCGCGAGAAGCTGCGCCTCGGGATCCTCGACAAGATCGCGAACAACCTGACCTGGGAAACGGTCTCGGGCCAGCGCGTGATGATGTTCGACGGCATCCCGGTGCAGCGCACCGACGCGCTGCTGAACACCGAGGGGCTGGTCAGCTAACGACGTGCGGCGCGCCGTTTGCGCGCTGCTGAACACCGAGGGGCTGGTCAGCTAACGACGTGCGGCGCGCCGTTTGCGCGCTGCGCTGTCACTGTCCCGAACACCGAAAGGAAACCGCCATGATTATCGATTCCCTCCTGGAATTCTCGCGCTCGCAGGCGCTCACCGCGACCGCCGCGTCGACGAACGTGATCGACCTGGGCAGCGACCGCGACATCGGCCCCGGCCGCCCGCTCTGGGTCGTCGTCTGTGTCGGCGTGGCCGCTGATGCCACGACCGGCGACGAGACCTACTCGATCGCGCTGCAGACCGACGACAATTCGGCCTTCAGCTCGCCGACGACCATCGCATCGGTGGCGCCGGCCGCCGCGGCACTCGGTGCCGGTCAGCGTGTCGTGATCGGCATGCCGTTCGCGAACGAGCGCTACCTGCGCCTGAACTACACCCTCGGCGGCACCACGCCGAGCGTGACGCTCAGCGCGTTCCTCACGGACCAGGATCCGGCCAGCTGGCAGGCGTATCCCGACGGCGTGCCGTCGTAAGCCGGCGGGTCGAACCGTTCAACTCCTAGGGGAACAACATGCGGGTGAAAGCAACCAAGCCGGGCTTCTTCGGTGGCGGCCGGAAGTATGTCGGCGACGTCTTCGACATGCCCGGCACCAGCGCCAAGAAAGGCGAGGTGATCGGCAAGGACGGCAAGCCGATCAGCTGGGTCGTGCCGGCCGACGGCGAGGCGGCCACGGGCCCAAAAGCGCGTGGCGGGAACGGAAACACGTCGAGTTCGGATCCGACGAATGGTTCCGACTCGTCCGGCGCGCCGGACGGCGGCGATCTGCAATAACGGACTGATTGCCCATGGCATCGCAGGTAGGCATCGCGAATCGCGCGCTGACCAAGCTTGGCTCGGCGCGCATTACGCAGCTCGACGAAGACTCGAAGGCGGCGGCCACGATCGCCTCGATGTATGACGACGTGCTCGATGCCTGCCTGTCCGAGCATATCTGGGCGTTCGCGAAGGCGCGCGCGCAGCTCGCCGCGCTCGCTGACGCGCCGCTGTTCGGCTTCGAATTCCAGTACCGCCTACCCGCCGACTACCTGCGCATGCTGCAGGTCGGTCAGTTCCTGATCTACCCGAAGATGGACACGCGCGGCCTCTATAGCATCGAGGGTGGCAACCTCCTGACCGACCTGTCGGCGCCGCTGTTCCTTCGCTACACGAAGCGCGTCACCGACCCGAACGCCATGCACCCGCTGTTTCGCGAGGTATTCGCGTGCCGGCTGGCCGCCGAGGGGTGCGAGGCCATCACGCAAAGCTCCACGAAGAAACAGGCCGCCTGGGCCGAGCATGACCGCGCCATCGCGCAAGCGGTGCGCGTCAATGCCGCTGAGCGCCCGTCGCAGCCGATCGGCGACGATACCTGGCTCGAATCGCGCACCGGCACGCGCGAGTGGGGCGCTGCGCGCATCATCCGATCCTAGGAGCCGTTATGCCCAAGGCTTCGCCCCAGCAAGTCTCGTTCGATGCGGGTGAGCTCTCCCCGCTGCTCGGCGCGCGCGTCGATCTCGCCAAGTACGCGAACGGCTGCCTGACGCTCGAGAACATGATCGCCGCCGTGCAAGGCCCGGCCATCCGCCGCGGCGGCACGCGCTACGTGGCGGCGTCCAAGGATTCCACCAAGGCGGCGTGGCTGACGCCGTTCATCGTCTCCGATTCGATCGCCTACATGCTCGAATTCGGCGACCACTACATCCGCTTCTACGCGAACCGTGGGCAGTTGATCAGCGGCGGCTCGCCGGTGGAGATCGCAACGCCCTACGCGCTGGCGGACCTCACTACCGAAGACGGCACGTTCGCGATCCGCACCACGCAGAGCGCGGACACGATGTACCTGTTCCATGGCAGCTACCCCACCCAGAAGCTGCTGCGCACGTCCGCCACCTCGTTTGTTCTGCAGGCCGCGACCTTCGTTTCTGGGCCGTTTGCGAGCGTGAATTCGGACCAGAATTTCAGCATCCAGGCGTCCGGGCAGTCTGGTTCCGTGAACCTGACGGCCACGAATGCCGTGTTCCGTGCATCGGACGTCGGCACGCTGTTCTATCTGGAGCAGTACGACAATTCGTTTCACGTGCCTTGGGCGGTCCACCAGCGCATTCTCGTCGGGGACGTGCGCCGCGTCGATTCGCGGGCCTACCTGTGCACGGCGATCGGCGGGGATGTCTCGGGCGAGTTCCAGGTGACGGGCACCGAGACGCCGACGCACACGCAGGGCGAGCGCGCCGACGGCGACTTCCAGGATCTGCCAGGCGACGGCTACGGCGCGATCGGGGCGATGTGGCGCTACCAGCATTCGGGCTATGCCACGGTGCTGATCACCGGCGTCACGGACGCCCAGCATGCCACCGGCACGGTGACCACGAACGACTCGTCGGATCAGACCGTGATCCCGGCACAGATCGTTTCGACGGGCACCTACAAGTGGGCCCGCGCACTGTTCAATGCGACGGACGGCTACCCCCAGATGGGCACGTTCTGGCGCAATCGGCTCTGGATGATGCGCGACCGGTGGCTCGTCGGCAGCGTCTCGGCCGACTTCGAGAACTTCGCCTCGAAGGACGGCGACCAGCAGACCGACGACTCGTCGATCGTCGAGCAACTGAACGCGCGCCAACTGAACAAGCTGGCGTGGATGGTCGAATCGGACAGCCTGCTGGTGGGCATGACGGGCGACGAATGGGTGATCGGACCGTCCAATGCCTCGGCGGCCGTGAGCGCCACAAACCTGAACGCGGCGCGGCGCACCTCTTACGGATCGAAGCGCCTGCAGCCCGTGCAGGTCGGCGGCACGCTGCTGTTCGTCCAAAAGAGCGGCCGCAAGCTGCGCGACTTCAAGTATGACTTTTCGTCAGACAACTACGCGTCCACGGACGTGACGAAGATCGCCGACCGGATCACGCGCGGCTCGAGCGGCTCGACGAACGGCATCATGTCGATGTGCTTCCAGCAGGAGCCGCACTCGATCATCTGGTGCTCGCGCGCCGACGGCCAGTTGATCGCGATCACCTACGACGAGGAAGCCGGTCGCAGCGACGTGTTCGGCTGGCATCGCCATCCGATGGAGAACGCTTTCGTCGAGTGCGTGGCGTCCATGCCGGCGCCGGATGGCGATTCCGACGACCTCTGGCTGTTCGTGCGGCGCACGATCAACGGGCAAACGGTCCGCTATGTCGAATATCTGAACCCGGCGCTGCAGGACGATGAGGCCCAGGCCGAGGCGTTCTACGTCGATGCCGGGATCACGTATCGCGGCGCGCCGGCGTCGCACATCGCTGGCTTGGGGCACCTCGAAGGGCAAACCGTTGCGGTCCTCGCTGACGGCGCCGTGCACCCCGCGCGCACGGTGGCCGGCGGCGCGATCGATCTGGAGAACAACGCCTCGATCGTCCACGTCGGGATCGCGACGCGGTGTCGGCTGCAGACGATGCAGCTGAATGCCGGCGCGGCCGACGGCACGGCGCAGGGGAAAACCAAACGGGTAGCGAACGTCGTCACGCGGCTGGAGCGCAGCCTGGGGGGCGCCGTCGGTCCGTCGTTCGACGACAAGGATCTGGAGCCGCTCAATTTCCGCAAGCCGTCGAACGCGATGGATCAGGCAGTGCCGTTGTTCACCGGCGACATGGAAGCCAACTGGCGCGGCGGCTACGAGGGCCAGTCGTGGATCTGCTACCAGAACGACCAGCCGTTGCCGGTGACGCTGCTCGGCTTCTTCCCAAGCGTGACGACCCAAGATGATCGCTGAGCGCCTACGCCCCGACCACATCCTTGGCGTCGACCTGCAGCCGGCGCAGGCCGGCATTGCTGGCGTGCTGACGCTGGCCTACGCCGAGCATCTTTGCACGCTGCCAGGTGTGGGCTGGGCGCTGGTCGACGACGACGGCGAGACGCTCGGCTGCGGCGGCATCGTGGAGGTATGGGAAAACCGCGCGCAGGCGTGGACCCTGATCTCGCCCGCACTGCTGCGCCGGTTCCGGCCCGCGCACCGCATGGTGCGAGACATCCTGAACGACGCGCCCTGGCGACGCATCGAAATGGACGTTGACGCCGAGCACGTGGCCGGCGTGGCCTGGGCCGAACGCCTGGGCTTCGTGCTGGAAGGCGTGCGCCGCAAATACACCGCCGATGGGCGGGACGTGATGCTTTACGCGAGGGTGAAATAATGGCGGCTCTACCTTTTATCGCCGCCGGTGTGGCGGCAGCTGGCGCGTTGATGTCGGGCATCAACCAGTCGAAGCAGTATGGCCAACAGGCTGATGCGCTTGACCGCAATGCGGCATTGTCCGACCAGCAGGCGCAGCAGGTGTTCGCGCAGGGCGTGCAGCGCGAGGAAACGCAGCGTGCTCAGGCCGGACAGCAGCTTGGCGCGCAGCGTGCGGCCGTAGCTGAATCCGGCTTCAACCCGAATACCGGCTCGGCGCTTGACGTGCAGGTGCAGAGCGCGCGGAACGCCGAGCTAGATGCGCTCCAGACGCGCTACCAAGGGATCTTGCAGGGTACCTCGCTTGAGGACCAAGCCACCCAGCAACGCTACCAAGCCAGCGTTACGCGCGCGAGTTCGCGCTCGTCACTACTGACCGGCGGGATTTCGGCCGCAGCGAGCGCGCTGGGCGGCCTGACCTCCTACGCGAAGCTGGGCGGTGGGATCACCGGGGCGCTCGGGGGTGGTGGATCAGTTTCATCTCTGGGTGGTCTTTCGTCGTTCGGTAGCATCAGCACCATTCCGGGCGTGAAACGCTACGGATTTAGCGGAGCTTGACCATGCCGGGGATCCGCATTCCGACCTACGAGCAGCAGGTTCAAACCCCGCTGCAGGCATCCGGCGCGCAGACGCCGCTCACGTCCGTGCAGGACAACACCGGCGCGGCCGTCCAGCAGCTCGGGCAGGCTGCCACGCAGTTGGGTGGTGTGCTCGAGTTCCAGAAGCAGCAGGACGAGCAGGCCAACGTCGCGCGCCAGGTGGGCAACGATCGCGTGACCTGGCTGCAGAACCTGCAGCAGATGAAGGACGCGGCCGCGCCCGGCGCGCCGGATTTCACGCCGACCGTCCTGAAGGGCTTCGACGACTACGCGCAGCAGCAGCTCAGCACGATGCCGGACGGCAAGCCGCGCCGATTCTATGAGCTGCAGCTCAACGAGCTGCGCAACTCGCTCGCCACCAGCGCGATCAGTTGGCAAGCGCAGCAGCACCGCGCCTACAACGTCGACCAGTATTCGCAGGGCAACGACGCCGCGGCGCGCGCGATCGCGATGGATCCGAGCCAGTACGGCTCGCTGCGCGCGTCGAATCTCGCGCTGATCAGCGCATCGTCGCTCGATGCCGAGACGAAAACGAAGCTGGGCGAGCAGTTCAAGGACGTGGCCGCAACTGCCGCAGGCACGCGGATGGTGAGCGATGACCCGGCCGGCGCGCTCGCCGCGATGATGCAGAAGCCGGACCAGCCGCTGCCGGCCGGCTACGAATGGGTCGGCGACCTGCCGCCGGCAAAGATGCTGGTGTTGCAGGGCCACGCCCGCACGTTGCTCGCTCAGCAGCAGAACGCGGATGCCTCGGCCGCGCTGCAGCGGGAAAACGCTGCGGCGGACCTGCACAACAAGGCGCTCGACCTGGTGAACCAGGGGCAGCAGCTCAGCCCCGATTTCCAGAACCAGCTCCTGCAGGCCACGGCCGGCACGGCGGTGGCCGACCAGACCCGGAAGCTGATCGGCGTCGCGAGCCAGAGCGCGGGTTTCGCGAGTGCGCCGCTTGCTCAGCAGGCCGCGACGCTCCAGAAGTACCACACGGAAATGGTGGCGAACGGCACGGATCCGGATACGGCCGCCGCCGTGAAGCAGCTCGACCAGATCCATACGGCCAGCGTCGAGGCGTACAAAACCGACCCGTGGAACGCGGCGCTCGACCGCGGCGCGATCAAGGCCGTGCCGCCGGTCGATACCTCGTCGCTGCCGGCGATCGTGCAGTCGCTCGCGGGGCGCGCTCAGGCAGTCGGTGCGGTGGAGAATGCCGCGGGCCGGCGCGTGTCGCTGCTCACGCCCGCCGAGGCGCAGGCCACGTTGCAGGCCGTCGACACGTTGCCGAACGACCAGAAGGCGGTCGCGCTCGGCGAGATCGGCGCCGCCATGGGTAACGCTCAGCGCATCGGCGACCTGGCCGAGCAGTGGAAGGACAAGAACCCTGCGGCGGCGCTCGCCATGAAGGCCGGCGCGGCTGGCCCGACGGGCGGCCCGCTGATGATGCAGAGCGGTTTGTCGGTCGGGCAGTACATCCTCGACGGCAAGTCGGCGCAGGACAACAAGCTGGTGAAGACCGACGCCGCAGCCGCCACCGGCCTGCAGGCGCAGATCAGCAAGCAACTCGACGGCGTGCTGCCGCCACAGCAGCTCGGCGACGCGCGCGACACGGCTTGGTATGCGACGCTCGCCGCCGCGCGCGCTGCGGGGCATGACGTGCCCACCAGCTCCGACGTGACCACCGGCATCAACGCGGCCACCGGCGGCCTGGTGAAGACCGGCGGCAACGATCCACGCGGCAACAGCTTCATGGCGGCCAAGCCGTGGGGCTGGTCGGATGACGAGTATTCGGCCGGCGTGAAAGCCGCGGGCCTGGGCAACATCGAGAACCAGCCCGGCGGACAGCCCGTCGATGTCGTGGTCGCGAATGGCCAGCGCATCCCGGTCGACCAGTTCATGAAGCAGTTCGCCAGCTATCGCCTGCAACGGGTCGGGATCGGCGGCACCTACACGGTGCTGACCGGCGCGCGGCCGGTGACCGACACCACCGGCGCACCGCTGCTGATCCACCTCTCGCGCCCGCGGGGCAATTGACATGCCGATCGATCCGCTTTACGAAGACAGCACGAACGCCTATCTCGCCGGCCTCGGTGGTGTGGCGCTGCCGGCCGCGCCCGCGCCAAGCCCGTCCACTGGCTTCGGCTCGGTGGCGCGCGCCGTCGGTCGCGGGCTCGGGCAGGGCGGCGCGGCGCTGGCCGGCGCGGCAGCCGACACCGGCGCAGCCGTGGGCACGCTGACGACCGCGCCGGACTCCCTGACGTTCGACCCCTTGGCGCTGGCCGCATCGGACCAACAGGAGAACGCCGCGCGCGCCAAGGCCGGTCGGCTGTTCGAATCGCCGACAGGCACGGCGGCCTATTCGTTCTCGGACTCCCTGAAGCCCGACCCGACCAACACCACGCGAATCGACCAGATCGTGCAAGGGGCCGTCTCGGGGCTCACGCAGATCGTCCCCGCTGCGGTGCTTGGCGGCCCGCTCGCTGGTGCTGTGATCGGCGGCGCATCGATGGGCCTGAGCCGCGCCGAAGACCTGAAGCGCGAAGGCGTCGACGTCGGCACCCGGGCGGCCGTGGGCGGGGTCGAGGGCGCGCTGGGTGGGGCCGGCGCGGTGCTGCCAGCCGGCGGTTCGACCCTTGCGCGCACGCTGGGGCTCGTCGCGGTGGGCGGCCCCGGCATGGCGATCGGGCAGGGAGCCGCCGAGCGCGCCATCCTGCGCAATGCGGGCTACGACCACCTGGCCGACCAGATCGACCCCCTGGACCCCACCAACCTGGCGGCGTCGACGCTGATGGCTGGCGTCTTCGGCGGTGTTCATGCGGTCGGTGTGGCGCGCGCAGGCCGTGCAGCCAACACGCCGGTGGATCCGGCCACGCCGCTGCCGTCGCTGGACGTGGCCGCGCGCAAGGCGCTCCCGTACAACTCGCCGGTGCTGGACGCCTACGCCACGCAGGTGGCCCAGCAGAACGGCGTGCCGCCGGCGTTGCTCCTGTTCATCAAGAACCGTGGCGAGATGTCGAACAGCGAACAGGTTTCATCGGCCGGGGCCAAGGGCGTGATGCAGTTCACCATGGACACCTGGGCGGCATACGGGCGCGGCGATCCGCAGGATCCGGTCAACTCAATCGACGCTGCAGGACGCTACGCGAAAGACCTGATGCAGCGCTACGACGGCAACATGCGCGCGGCGGTGACCGAATACAACGGCGGCGTCGAGCAGGCGCGCGCGGTGGCCGCTGGCGGAAAGCCGACGTCGAAGGAGACGATCGGTTACCTGGGCCGGTTCGACGACTACGTGGCGAATCATGCAGCGGATGATTTTCGTTTCAACCCGACGCCTGATCAGGTGGATGCCGCGCTCACGGCGCGCGGGCAGCGCATCGTGGACGACGCCTACGTGTTCGGCACGCCCGACGACGTGAACGGCATGGCGCTGCACCAGGACGCGTTCGAAGCCGCGGCCCGCCAGATGGACGAAGCCGGCTTCCCGGACATGACGCGCTTCTACACGCCGGACGATGCGACGCGCGCGGCAACGCTCGACGGCCTGATCGCGGATGCCGAAGCCCAGCACGCCGATCTCAGCACCGCAGCGGCGAACCTGGCCGACCCGGGTTCGATCGCGGCGGCACGCGGCGAGCTCGACACGTTGAATGCAGGCGCGCCGGACACCTCGCCGGCGGCCGTGAAGGAACTGACGCGGCAGATCCAAGGGCAGGGCGTGAAGTTCAAGGCCGCGCAGCGCCAGGCCCAGCAGCAGATCGACGCGCTGCAGGCCGACTACGAGGCGCGTGTCACCCGGCTGCAGGGCGTTGTTCGCCAGAACGCCGAGGCGCAGCGGGCTACCCAGCAGCTCGGCACGCTCGACAGCCAGCTCGCAGCGTTGCGCGAGCAGCGCGCGGCGATCGACGTGCCGGCCACGCGCCGCACGCAACTGGCCGACTTCGTGTCACGGATCGCGCGCGCGCAGCGCGAAACCCCGGACGTGCCGGCCGCGCCGCGCGACGATGCGATCGCTGCTGCCGCGCGCGAGACGCCGCCGAGCGCGCCCGAAGCAGGCAGCGCGCCGACGAGCGCAACCTCGGCGGCCGGCTACGAATCGTCGATCGATGCCGGCCTGCGCGATGCAGCGGCAATCAACCCCGATCTCGAAGTCACGATCGATACGCGCACGGGCGAGCAAACCGGGCGCCTCGCCGACATCGTGCAGCAGATCGACGACGACCACGCCTTGAACCTGCAGGACGCCCAGTTGCTGAATGTCGCGGCGAACTGCTTCATCACCACGCTGGGGTAACCATGCACGCGAAATGCGCAGCGGCTGTCGAACAGGCGGCCGGCCGGAAGCTGACCAAGGCCGAACTTGACGGCATCGAGAACCGCGTGCGTGCGGGCATGCGGTCCGTCTCGCGGCAGGATCCCGCCGCGTGGAGCACCCTGAGCGAGGCCGAGCGCGTCCAGGCCGGCGCCGATTGGGCACGGCAGCAGCTCGAGCACGAGGCCAATCTCGACGCCGCGCGCAAGCGCCTGCAAGTCGCGAAGCAGATCGAGACGACCGACCGCATCCAGGAAGCATTGTTCGCTGATCCGGATCGTGCCCACACAAAGCACGCCCGCGAGAAGGTGGTGAAGGCGGACATCGAGCGCACCTACGAGCTGGCCGGCGGGATCAAGGCCGACTACATGCGCAACACGATGGACGCGATCGATGCAATGAAAGAAGGGCAGAACTTTCTCGCGCGCGCGTTCGACGTCGATAATCCCGCGATGGAGCGCGACATCATCCGCGAAATCTACCGGCGCGCCGATGGCTCGACCGGCAACGATGTGGCGAAGGCGGCGGCCGAGCAGATCGGCAACACGTCGAACGCGATGCGCGAACGCTTCAACCGCGCCGGCGGCAATGTGGGTCAGCTCGACTACGGCTACGTTCCGATCCGCCATTCGCAGGTGAAGGTGCTCGGGAATGGCTCGGATGCGGCGCGGCGAGCGTGGGCCGACTTCGTTTTCCCGCGCCTGGACCGTTCGCAATACCTCGACGACGCCGGTAACCCACTGAGCGACAACGATCTGCAGCGCGTGTTGACAGGCGACTTGCGTGAGCCGTGGGAGCGCGCCAACGCGGCCTCGCGCGGCCAGAACATGAAGCCGCGCAAGCAAGGCGTCTGGGACACGATCGCCTATGGCGGCGTGAACAAGATCACCCCAGGCGAAACGACTGGCGCCGCCGCGCGCGCGAACGCTGGCTCGCAGCACCGCGTGCTGCACTTCCGCGACGCCGATGCGCATATCGAGTACAACCGCGCCTACGGCGAGGGTTCGCTGCTGAACGCGCTGATCGATCATGTCGGTGGCATGGCGAAGAACATCGCACTCGTCGAGCGTTACGGCCCGAACCCGACGCGCAATATGCGGACGCAGATGCAGCTCACCGCCACGCACGACAAGACGGAACTGCGCACGCTCGAAGGCGGCTTCACGTCGATCGGTGCCTATTGGAACTACGTCAACGGCACGACGAACACGCCGGTCAATCCGGCGCTGGCCCGGCGCATGGAGACGCTGCGCACAACGGTCAGTGCGATCAAGCTGCAGGGAACGTTCCTGGCGGCGCTGGGCGACGTAGGCACGACGTTCGTGACGGCCGGCTACAACAAGGTGCCGTTTTTCCGCACGCTCGCGACGGCCGCCCGCCTGGCTGCGCCCGGCTCGAAGGATTACCGCGACTGGCTGTCGAGCCAGGGACTGATTGCCGAGACGCTCGAACATGGCTTGAATCGCTGGGGCACCGACAACCTGGCAACCAATTGGGCCCGGAACCTGTCGGCCGCGACGATGAAATTCGGCGGTGTCACCGGCTGGACGGACGCGCTGCGCACCGCCTTCCAGGCCAACATGATGCGCGGGCTCGCCGAGATCGGGCGCAAACCGTGGGCAGACCTGACCGAATGGGATCGGCGCTCGCTGTCGCGCTCGGGCTTCACCGAGGACGATTGGAACCTGGTCAACCAGGCCGCGCCGAGCAGCTACAACGGTGCGTCTTACCTGACGCCGGATGCGCTCTACGCGACCGGCGATGCACGGGCGCAGGCCATCGTGCCCAAGCTGCTCGGCATGATCCGGGACGAGGGCGAGTTCGCGGTGCTCAATCCTGATCTGCGCACCAAGGTGATCGCCGCCGCGACGCCGGGCACGGCCGTGGGGGAGCTGCAGAAGACGTTCCTGCAGTTCAAGTCGTTCCCGATCGCGATGATCTCGCGGCATTGGGGGCGGCTCGGCGAAATGCGCCGCTCCGGCGATTACCGCACCGACGGCGCGCCGCTACTGGCGAGTCCGCTGGCCTACGGCGCGGCCCTGGTGGTGAGCACCACGTTGATCGGCGCTATCACGCAGCAGATCAAAAACCTGCTCGCCGGCAAGGATCCCGAGCCGATGGCCGACGACCTGAAACACGGCGCCGGCTTCTGGCTGCGGGCGTTCTCGACCGGCGGCGGCGCGGGCTTCGCGGGTGACCTGCTCAATTCGACCTTGACCAGCACCCAGGCGAACGACGTGATCGCCAGCTTCTTCGGCGGCCCGCTCGTCTCGACCGTGCTGCAGCCGCTGCTCGCGCTGAAGCGCAACCTCGACGATGCAGCCCAGGGGAACGACACGCACGTCGCGGCCGACCTTGCCAAGGTGGTGCAGTCGAACACGCCGCTGATCAACCTCTGGTATTGGAAAACGGTGTGGAACCGGCTGCTCTGGGACAACATCGCCGAGAACCTGTCGCCGGGGGTGACGTCGCGCAACATGCAGAAGTCGCGCACGCAGTATCACAACGACTATTACTGGCCGCCGGGCGCGAACGCGCCGGAGCGCGCGCCGAACCTGGCTACGGCGGTCAGCGGTAATTAACGGCCAATCTGCCGCCGCACCACCGCCACCATGGCGCAGTCTATGAAAGGGCTGCGCCATGACTGTTGCCTCGGACGTACAGGACGTCACCTACGCTACCGACGGCTCGACCGTCGGTTTCCCGATCCCGTTCTATTTTCTCGTCAACAGCCATATTGCGGCCGAGCTGGTCGCGGCCGACGATTCGATCACGCCGCTTGTGTACGGGTCGGACTTCACGCTCTCCGGCGCCGGCGATCCCGATGGTGGTGAATTCACCGCGCTGACCCCTTTCGCTTCGGGCTACGACCTGCACATCTACCGCGACGTGCCGGTCACGCAAGAAACGCAGTACCAGCAGAACGACGCATTCCCCGCGAAGACAACCGAGAAGGCGCTCGACAAGCTGACGATGATCGCTCAGCAGCACGGCGTGCGCTTGTCTCGAGCGTTGATGTTTCCGCGCGGCGAGAGTTTGTCGGGCCTGCAGCCGTATCTCCCGCCGCGCGCCCAGCGCGCGAACAACGCCCTCGGCTTCAACGCCCAGGGCAACCCGATCGCCCTGCAGCTCCTTGTCGCCACGGCTCTCTTTCCGTCGGTCCCGAACCTCGTCCTCGCGCGCGCAATCAGCAACCCGCTGACCACTACCGTGGTGGTGGGTGGCCACGACTCCCAGGGCGACGGCGGGGGTGGCGTCTACACCAAGAAACAAGACGTGGCACCGCCGGATTGGGACAATGACGGAACGCGGTTCACGTCGATCCTCGGCACGGCGTTCGAACTGCTGCCGATGGGCCCGGTGTCTGTGAAAGTGTTCGGGGCACGCGGCGATGGCGTGGCCGACGACACGGCCGCGTTGCAGCGCGCATTCGCTGCTTGCGAGCGGCTGTACGTGCCGGCGGGCATCTACCTGCACTCCGACGAATTGAAGCCGCCCACCGGCCGGCTCACCTACATCGAGGGTGACGGCGTGGGCCTGTCGGTGTTCGAACTGACCGATCTCACCAAGAACGGGATCACGTTCGACCTGAATTACGTGCAGGGCGGTGGCATCGAGAAGCTGACGATCCGCTGCCGCACGGTCAACCCGACCGACGCCGGCTCGACCGGGATTGGCCTGAGCATCCTGAACGCGAACGACAATTTCGTCGTCGATCGTGTCGACATCGCGAACTACGACTACTCGTTCCGTAACGTAGGCAGTTTCCAGGCCACGGTCACGAATTTCCGATTCATCTACTTCCGCAAAGCCGGCTTGTGGTTGCCGCCGTCCGACGGCACGCCCGCGGCCGAAGGCGCCGGTAACCGATACGCCCTCGGCAAGATCAGCAATTTCGGCTTCACCGGCGATAACTCCGAATCGATCGGGGCGCTGGTGCAGTGGGCCTCGGGCGAATTCCTCGCCGAGATCGACATCACGGCCTGCAACGAGAACTTCGTGGCGCGGCCGACCGTAACGTCGACCGTTCGCTACCTGATCGGCCTGCAAGTACTCGGCGATACCGGGCAGTCGGTGAACTGGCTGTTCGATGCATCGCTGGGCGGGACGATCATTTCGTGCCAGTTCTTCGAATCGTGGTCCGGAAACAGCCAGGGCACCGGGATCAAGTTCCAGGGCGTCAACATGGACGCCATCGACTGGTACGGCGGCTGGGTGCGAGACAGCCGCCACGATGGTGTCGATCTCGCCGGCGGCTCGAATGTCCATTTCCACGGCGCCCAGATCACGCGCAACGGCGCCGCCGCGGCGAACTCCTACGACGGCGTGATCGTTCGCGCGAACGTCAACTCGTGGGCCTTCCTCGGCTGCCGAATCGGCAACATCGCGACAACGACGGCCACCGGCGTGCAGCGCTACGCGATCAACATCGAGGCCGGATCGAGCCAGGGCTTCCGGATCCTCAACAACGACCTGAACGACAACGGCGCGCCGCAGCCGATCGCGAACGGGTCCTCGTCGCTCAATTTCAAAATCTCCGGCAACCTGCCCGGCGCCGTGTTTGGCGCAAACACGTCGGAGCGCATCGCCTACAGCGGTGCGTCGGGTAACGCCGTGCCGGCCGGCACGACCGGTTACCTCGGCCCGAACGGGTTCCAGGGCGGATTCAACGACAGCGTGTACGTGCTGACCAAGCCGCAGGTCGTATGTGAGTTCTATGCCGGCTGCGCCGAGGCGCCGGGAGACGGTCAGTCGTTCATCTACACGGTCATGCTGAATGGCGTGGCCACTGTCATGACCGGGCAGATTACCGGCGCCGGTTCCTTCTCGGTGTTCGTGACCGGCGGCGCGCGCTTCCAGGGCAACCCGCAGGATCGCATCACGTTGCGGGTGGTGAGCTCGTCTGGCGCGACCGTGACGAAGCACTGGTTTTACATCGTGGGGGAGCCATGAGCATGCAAGTCAACTGGTCAGCCCTCAGCGTGGTGCTTGCCGCCGCGATCTCGGCAGGCGGCACGGCCTGGGCCGTGAACCGCTCCTACTTCGATCTGGTCGGCGATGTCCGCTCCATCAAGGAGAAGAACGCCGCGCAGGACGATCGGATGAATCGGATCGAGCACGATCAGACCGACCAGCGCGCCAGTACCGACGAGAAACTGCGAGATATCAGCAGCGACTTGAAGGAGGTGCGCAATTACCTATTGAACAACGCCGCCGGCTCGCGGCCGGACACGCGGAGGTGGTCGCGATGAAGTGGCGAATCGGATTGGCTGACGGCTGGCGCGGCTTGCACAAGCGCGGAACCGTCATCGTGAGCGGCAGCTTCGCGATCGTGACGGCATGCGGGCCGGCGATCGTCGATGCGTGGAACTCCATGCCGCCGGATTTGAAAGCGCTGCTGCCGCAGGGCATCCAGCGTTGGGCCGCGCTAGTGGCCTTCGCCTTGATCCTGGTGGTCCGATACACGGCGGTGCGTCGGCGCGATGAGCCGCCGGCCAGCAACGAGGTGAAGCAATGACGCTCGACGACATCAACGAAGGCCCGATCTCGTCGGCCCTCGCCATCCTGCCGAGCGCGATGGACACGCCGGCCGCGCGTGTGATGCTGCTGTCGATCGGCCAGCAGGAATCGGGTTTCGTCGCGCGCGTGCAGATGGGCGGTGGTCCAGCCCGAGGCTTCTGGCAGTGCGAGCCCGGCACGCAAGCATCGCGCGGCGGGGTCTGGGGTGTCTATCTCCACCCAGCCAGCCGGTATTGGCTGAGCGTGCTCTGCGGCGTGCGCGGTGTGCCGTTCACGCCTGGCGCGATTTACGGCTCGCTCACGACCGACGACGTGCTGGCGGCTGGCGTGGCGCGGCTGCTGCTCTTCACCGATCCCAAGGTGCTGCCGGCGGTGACCGATACGGCCGGCGCATGGACGCTGTATCAGCGCGTCTGGCGGCCGGGCAAGCCGCGGCCGGAAACGTGGCCGCGATACCACCAGAACGCGCAGGAGACTATCCGACCATGACGCTCATCGCTGCATTCATCGCCGCCCACCTCGGCGGTATTCTCGCGCTGCTGGGCGGCGTGGCGGCTGCCGCGGGCACCTGGTTCCACGGCAAGTCGACGGGTGCGAAGCAGGCGACGCAGGCCGCCGCCGGCCAGATCGCTGAGGCCCATGCAGCGACACAGGCGGCGCAGAGCCAGGCGGCTGACGCTCAGGCCGCCGCAACGGCTGCGCAGGCCGGCACGGACGCCAGCGCCGCGCGCGCCGCGATCGACAACGATGTCGCGGGCATGCCCGCGCAGGAGGTGAGGGATGCGCTTGACCCTTGGACTCGCCGTTAGTGCGCTTGCGCTGGCCGGCTGCCCGGCGCCGGTTCAGCAGCCCGTGCAGGTGGAAACGCGCACGAAGGTGATCGACACCGGGTGCGGCTGGACGCGGCCGATCTACCTCGACAAGACCGACGTGCTGTCGGACGCCACGGCGCGCGCCATCCTCGAGCACAACCAGACCGGCGCGAAGAATTGCGGCTGGAAACCACTCGCGCCGGCGAAGTAGCTTAGGCTGCGCGGCGCACGACAACGCCAATCGACGTCGTGACGTAGCCCGCGAGCTTGAGCCGCAGGTGCAGATCCTGGCTGTACGGCGGGATGTCGACGTGGAAGTCAAGCGCCGTGGCCGCCGGGCCCACCACGATCGGGTCGGCTTGATGCCCGCGCCGGCGCATTTCCTCGATGAAGTTCACCAGGTCACCGCGGCGATAGAGTACCGTCGCCTGGCTTTCTTCGACCGTGTGGACATCCGACGACAGATTCAGCTCGGTGGTGTGGACCGCGATACCGCCCGGGCGCAGGCATTTTTCCACGCTGTTCGCGATGAAGTCGAGCCCCTTCTGCAGGGTGCCGAGGTGCTCGAGGCAGCACGACGACCAGGTGAAATCGTAGCCGCCGAACGCCGGGTCGATGTTGTTCATGTCGCACTCGGCGTAGCGCACCTGCTTGTAAAACAGGTCGTCCGGGATCCAGGGGAATTTCATCTGGTCGAGCGACGCGCTGTGCTCTTTGCTGTTGGCCCAGCCGCCGGCGTCCTTGATATCGGACGGCGCGTCCGTGCCGAGCACCGCGGCGCCGAGCATGGCGAACGCCGAGGGTAGCGGCTCCTGGCCAACGCCGAAACCGATCCCCTTCATGCCGGGACGCAGCACGTTCGCCTCGATCAGGTGGTGCAGGATGAAAATGTACTCCCACTGCTTGCGGTGCCAGCGCGGCCGATCGTTGATCAGCTTGCAGAGCTGCGCGTAGCGCGGGTGCTTGAAGTCCTCGGTATTGCAGTTCGAGAACGTCATGAACGGCGCGTCAGCCGGAAGGGCGGGGAAATCCAGCGACGGCGACCAGGTGCTGTCCTTGATCATGTCTTTGACGTCCGACCGCGTGACGAAGCTGCGGCAGAGGTTTTCGAGTTCGGCTACCCTCTGTTGCAGCGCGGCTGCGACTTCCCCTTCGTGAACTGCGTTCATCGTTATCCCCTCGGTTTTGTACGACAAATCGGTAAGCCGGCTAGATTACAACAGAAATATTACGCGATCACGGAAAGCGGGCCGCCAGAAAAATATTTTACTACGCATTTATTACGCATAACCGGGCGACGCGCCCTTGCAATGTGCCGGTTCGAGTCCGGCCTCACGCACCATAGCGCCCTTCCGAAGGGCGCCGAAAATCACCGAAAGTCACATCAAATCAATCGCTTGGCGTTCATATTGGCCCTAGCCGCGCACCGCAATTTCCCGCAGTAAACCGCGCTACACTACGCACCTCTACGCAGATTCTACGCAAGGGGTTACGCACATGGCATCGTTCCGCAAGATGGCCGCCGGCACGTGGCGCGCCGAGGTGTTCGTGAAGGGTATCCGCGATTCAGCGGTTCGGGACACGAAAGCCGAGGCGCAGGCGTGGGCGCTCAAGCGCGAAACCGAGCTGCGCGCACTGGCCGAAGGCCGCGGCAGCCAAACGCACACGGTTGGCGACATGCTAACCGAGTACGGCGAGAAGGTGAGCGCCGGCAAGCGCGGCGCGCGGTGGGAGCTGCTCCGGCTCAAGCTGATCGGCGCGAAACGGATAGAAGGGCGACTGTTCAAGGAGGTGCGCCTGGCGGACCTGAAGCCGGCCCATATCGCGGCGTGGCGCGATGCCCGGCTCAAGGAGGTAACGCCGGCCAGCGTGGCGCGCGAAATGAACCTGCTATCCCACGCGCTCGAGGTCGCTCGTCGGGAGTGGGGGTGGCTTGCTGGCGAGCCAATGAAAGATGTGTCGCGCCCCGGCCGGGGGCCGGCCCGCGAGCGGCTGATCTCGCAGCCGGAGATCGATGCGCTGCTGGTCGCGCTCGGCTACTACGAAGGCGAGCCGGTGTGCGGATCCTCGCAGCGGGTGGCCGTGGTGTTCCTGTTCGCGATCGAAACCGCGATGCGCTCGGCCGAGATTCTGGGCCTCACGTCGGATACCGTCGATCTGGAGCGCCGAGTAGCGCGGCTGCCGATGACGAAAAACGGCACGGCCCGCAGCGTTGCGCTGTCGAACCGTGCCGTCGAGCTCCTGAAGATGCTGCCGCCCGTCGAGAAAGGCCGGTCGTTGTTCGCGCTGTCCGACAAGTCGCGCGACACGCTGTTCCGTAAGGCGCGTGACAAGGCATTCGGGGCGCAGCCGGCGAAAGCCCGTTTTACCTTCCACGATACCCGGCACGAGGCGATCACGCGCTTGGCGAAGAAGCTGCCCCCGCTGGATCTCGCGCGGCTGACGGGGCATACGAACCTCAGCGAGCTGCTGACCTACTACAACGAGTCAGCGGCGGACATCGCCCAGCGCATCGGCTAGTCCTCTTTCCGTGGCCGACCGCCGCGCGCCCCGCGGCCGTTCTGGTGCGACTCCACCCAGGCGATCACTTCCGTGGCCTTCCATCGCGGGAACGATCGCCCGTGCTCGCCGCTCGGCAGCCGGATCGGCGCCGGGAACCCGGGCAGCACCACAATGCGCTCGCGCACCGACTGCGCCGGCCGTTGCAGGTACTCGCCGATTTCCTTCGTCGACCACAGCGCGATGTCCAACGGCACCGGTGCCTTGACCCGGCGGTCCAGCTCGGAGACGATGCGCTCGACCAGATCGGGAGCGATGGTTTGCGTGTCGTTCATGATTGTATTTCCTCCCCGGGGTCACCGGATGCCTTTCCGTTTCATGGAGTCGAGCAGGATGTCCTGCACGGCGCGTTTGGTTTCGCGGCGCTCGAGCACGTCCTCGTCGATCGTGTCTCGCGCGACGATCTGGTAGATGAAGACCGGGCGCTTGTGGCCGGCCTGCAGTTGGCGCACCGGGCCGATGCGCTCGACGATCTGCTGGTATTCTTCGAGGTTCCACCAGTGGCCGAAGACGGCCAGGATGTTGCCGCCGTCCTGCAGGTTCAGGCCGTGGCCGGCGCTGGCCGGGTGGGCGAACAGCACCGGGATCTTGCCGGCGTTCCAGTCGCGGATCGTCTGCGGATCCTTGTCCAGTTGTCGGCCGCGGGGGAATGCGCGCTGCAGCCGGGCCAGGTCTGACTTGAAGTGGTAGGCGACCAGCACCGGCATGCCGGCCGCTTCCTCGACAATCTCGTCGAGCGCCTGCAGCTTCTGGTCGTGCACCTCGTGCCACGGCGCCGTGTCGCTGCCGTCGTCTTCCTGCTTGTAGACGGCGCCGTTCGCGAGCTGCAGGCACTTCATCGTCTTCGACGCGGCGTTCATGGCCTCGATCGGGCTGCCGTCGATCTCCATGAACAGTTGGCGCTCCATGTCGCGGTACAGGCGCCGGGCTTTCTCCGGCATGTCAACGTAGACGGTGCGCACGATCGGCGCTTGCAGGTCGAACCAGTCGCTCGGGTCGAGCGAGATCGTGCAGTCGGCGAGCGCCTGCTGGATCTGCTGCTGAGCATGCACGAGCGGGCGCGTCTGGTGGTAACCGGCCTGCCCCTTGATCGACTGGAACCAGCGGTCCTCGAACGCCGAGTAGCTGCGGCCGAGCCGCTGGCCGCCGTCGACAAACCACTGTTGGCCCCAGAGATCCTGCAAGCCGTTCGGGCTCGGCGTGCCGGTGAGGTTCACCCAGCGGTGGACCTTCGTGTGCGCGATCTCGGCGAGCGCGCGGCCGCGCACGCTGCCGCCGGACTTCTTGATGAACTCCGTTCCCTTCTTGCTGCGCTGGTTCGACACGCGTGTCGATTTCAGCTTCGTCGACTCGTCCGCCACGATCGTGCCGAACGGCCACGGCCGAGGGTTGTGCTTGAACCAGCCGATCAGCCAGGGCAGATTCTCGTAGTTGATCGAGAACACGGGCGCGTCCTGGCGCAACTGCATCGCGCGCCGGCTCGCGTCACCGATGATCGGTACCACTTCCATGCCGGACAGGTGCTCCCACTTCGCGCACTCGTCCGGCCAGGTCGACTGCGCGACGCGCAGCGGGGCGATCACGAGCGTGGGCTGCGTCTCGATCCCGAAGTGGTAGAGCGTCTCCAGGGCCGACAGCGTGCTCACGGTCTTGCCCAGGCCCATGCCGGCCCAGACGTTGCTGCGCGCGATATGCAGTTCGTGCTCGATGATCAGGCGCTGGTACTCCCACGGGGCGAAGACACGACGCTGGATCATGGCCGGCGTTCCGTCATCACGTGCAGCACGCAGCGGTAGTAGCTCGCGAGCGCCGCGTCGAGCGTCCAGTTCATCGCGACGCCGTGTGGGCCGTAGACCGTCCAGTAACCGTGTGCGTAGCAGCGGGCGCGAGGCTTGGTGGTCTGGATCATGTGCTCACGCCCCGCACGCAATGCGGCTCGTCCGCGCCGTAGTAGAGCCGGAAGTGGCCGATGTCGAGCGCGCCGGCGAGGCTCAGCGCCATCACCGCCGCACCGACGCAAGCCGCGAGGTAGATCAGGGGCTTCACGATTTCTCTCCCTTGCGTGCGGCGTCGATAGCGGCATCGATGCGCTCGTTGGTGCGGTTGATCGGCATGTCGGCGATTTCATGCCAGACATGTGCGCGCTGCCGTTGAAGCCACCGATACCGCGCAGCATCCTGCGCATCGTCGCTTTTCGAGATAGCCGGCGCAGCCTTGAACGCTTCGCGCACGAGCGCGATGCAACTGGCCGGTGATTCACGGAAAGCCGGCGTCACGCGCTTTGCGATGTCGAGGATCTGCTGATCCGACATCGTCTCGGCAGGGATAGCCGGCGCAGGCGGGGCGCGGCGGTTCCATGCGGCAGTGGATTTCACCGAACCGAAGTCAACCTCGCCTTCCCGAAGATGCGCATCGGGTCCCAAGGCGCCGCAGCCTCGGCACATCGACTGCGTGGATGCGCCGCCATCCGGGTTGTCCGTCAGGACTTCGCCTTCGCTGATATCCGTGCAGCCGCAAAACGGGCACGGCAGCAGTTCGCTCAGCTTGTCATCCATCATTCACCTCCTGCCGGATAGATCATCTTCGGATCAGTCGAAAACAACGGGTTTTGAGCCTTCGCGTCTCCGCGGTCGATCTGGGCTTTCAGGCGTTCAGCCCAGTCGCAGATGCGGTTGTATGCTTCGACAGTGCCCATCTGCGTTTCCATGTCTTTGACAGCGCCCCACAGCCCGTATTCGCACGGGCGCATGATCCGCTTCGGTGCCGCGCGGCTGGTCGCAGTGGCGCTCGGGAATGCCCGAACGTCGCTCAGCTTGTCGCTCATCGGGTGTCTCCCTCGATAGTGTTCAGCGCAGGCCAAGCACCCCAGCCCCACGCCTGCTTGTCTTCGGTCGGATGCTTGTCGGTTCTCGGGCGGCTCGGGCAATCCCATGAGCGACCGCGGACGTTCCACAAAAACGTCCAGCCAGATGCGCGCAGGCTGCCGCCATCTTCGGATGCGAGGATGTAGGTGAGGCCGCGCCGAAAGCCCTTGTCGAGCGCCACGCGCCGAGCGGCTGCGTAGAGCATCGAGCAGGCATTCGGCGTGCCGTCCGTACAGAGTCGCGTCACTTCGGCGGTTAGCCCGTCATCGAGCGCGCGAGCGACAGGGCGCCCAGTGATCGCCACGCCGACCAGGCGCCCGCCATCATCATGGACGGCCTGCCACCAGAGGCCGCCTACCGGCACGTCGTGATGCCGATGCTCGGCTCGGATGAAGTCGAACGCCTCTTTCTGTGCGATGGGTCGAAGTTCAATCACGCTTCGCCTCCCTTCCCACCCTGAGCGCCCTGAGCTACCGCCTCTCCCGCATCAGCAGCACCGCCGATGGGTGCGCCGTGGTGGTGGAGCATCATGCAGAAGTTCGCCACGTCGCGAGGATCGCCCTTCTCGACGTGCTCGCGCAGCATGCGGGAAAGTTCGGCCGGTGCGCACGTTTCCCATCCGCTGCGGCCCTTGGCGCGCGCGGACGCCATCTTCGCTTTCATCGCGATCGCGAATTCATCGACCGCCACGTCATCGACATGCTCGCGCGCCTCGGCCGGTGCGGCGGCCTGTTCGTCTTCGACGATCTTCAACGCTTCGAGCACGTCGAGGAAGAAAACCAGAGGGCCTGCCTCGCTTTCTTTGCCATCCCAGTTGTAGCGCTTGAATGGCGGCACCAACGCCGGTGCGGCGGCCTGCTGCATGACACCTGCAATTTCGTCCTGCATGCAGCTCAGGGTCTTCGAGGCCGGTGCGGCGGCCTGCGATGCGCGGGCGGCTTGCCAGATGAACCACGCGTCTTTGGTACTGCAATGGCCGTACTCGCCAGCTATCGATTTATCGGGGTGGTTGTCGTCGTAGCGCTGCAAATCCTTGATGATGTGCTTAGGCTGCTTACGAGCCCATGCCTCGAACGCCGCGCGCTCGTCGGCCGTGGCCGGCGATACTGCTGCGCGCTTGAGGAAGCGGTCGAGGCGAAGCTTGATCACGCCTGCCATTTGTTTCCAATCCAGGCGCGTTCTCTCGCAGTCGGCGTACCAGTCCACGATCATCCGCTCCAGCGATTCGGCGATGGCTTTCGTGTCGATGGCCGCCCCATCAGCGGCGACAGCCTGAGCGTGGTCCGCGAACCACCCTCGGATGTTGTCGCACACGAGCTGCGGATCTACGATGTCGCCACCCGGCACGCAGTCTCGGAGCATCTGCTCGATGTCGATCGACGGGCTGGCTACCGGGGCGGCGGGAGCGGCGTCGACCTTGGCAAGACACGCGCGGATTTCCTTCGCAGCGGCCAGCGGATCGCAGCCACCCTCCAGCCAGCGCGCAGTCGATTCCATTGAAAAGCGGACATGGCCCGGCACTGCTGGGGCCGTCTCGACCTCATTCAAGAACGCATTGATCGCGCCGATGCTGTCGAGCACGCGCACGTCGGCGCCGAGCCGGCGCAGGCGTTCGTGCTCGCGTTCCTGACCGCGCGTGAGCTTGCCGCCGGGGCGCTTCACCTCGATGAGGTAGATCCGGCCGCGGGCGAAAGTGTCGGCAATGAAAGCCCGGCCGGACGGCAGGATGACGATGCGGTCCGGCACGCTGGCGCGCGCCGGGCTGGTGAACTTGTAGGCGATGCCGCCAAGCGCGCGCACGCGCTCGACGAGGTAAGCCTCGACGGTCTTTTCGAGCATGGGGATTCTCCGGATGTGCGCCGGCGCGGCCCGAGTGCAGGGCCGTCCGACAGGAAAGCGGGTAGGGGAAACTAGGCGGGGAGGTTAGGCGCGCGAAGGTTTCGGGCGGCCAGCGCACAGGCGGCGTGTTGGACTCTCCAGCCACCTTGGTGGCGCTCGAAGTGTCCTGCGCCTGGGGCGACGTGCTTACCGCAGCGGTAGCAAACTCCGGCAAATCGATTTCGCATGATCAGTCCTTTTTGTACCTCAGTGCGGTGAAGCCGGCGGCCGCCAGCGGCATGCCCTCGGCCCAGGCGGGCGCCGTGGCAATCAGACTGGACAGGTGCTCGTCGTTGAACTCGGGCTTGTCCGGCGCCTCGGTCACGGCCTCGTCGTGCACCTTCAGCACCGGGTCGTAGCCGGCGGCTTCCACGGCCGGCATGTTGTAGAACAGCACGTCGCGCGCGACGGCCTGGCAGAGGTTTTCGAAAATCTTCCCGCCGTAGGTCTTCGTGCGCTGCCATTTCCGGGTGTACTGGTTCACGCCCATGTAGGTGATCTGGCCGTCATCGTCGACGCGCGGCGCGAGGTAGCAAAGCTGGCGTTTGCTGGGCAGTTGGATCCGTAGCCATTCCGCGTCGCGCCGCATGATGACGCGCCGCGCGCGGAACGACTTGCCCGGCTGGCAGATCGCCTGCGTGGCCGTGTCCTTCAGCTCTTTCCAATACGACTCGGTACGCGGGTGCGCGCGGCGCCAAGCGCGTTTCAGAATCTCGCAGGCGATGAACACGTCCTGCGGCAGCCCGAGCGTGCGCCGCTTCTTCACGGCCCAATCCCACATCTTCCGGGACTCGTAGACCACCTCGGGATCGACCAGATCCAGGGCGCCGAACACAGCGTTGCGGATGTCGTCGAGGTCCATCTTGTAGGTCATGGTGAAAGTGACGAAGGCGCCGACACCGCCTTCGAAGCCGAGCGCGAGTTCCTGCACCTTGCCAAGCTGGCGGCGGTCCTTGGTCACGTCGTCGATCGGCACGGCGAACGAGCGGGAGTAGGCCAGCTTGTATAGGTCCGGGCCGGTGCCGGCATCGAACTCGCGGAACGCCTGTAGCTTCCAGTCCTCGCCGGACAGCCAGGCCGCGTCGCGACCCTCGATGTTCGAGAGGTCGGCCACCACGATCTTTTTCCCGGGGGGCGCCACGATCGTGCCGCGCACCACGTTGGCGGTGAGCCCGATCACGTTGCTGAACACCAGGTCGGCGCAGCCCGCTTTCAGCGCGGCGATGCCCATTTCCGTGTAGCGGTCGGCGCCATCGTCGCCAAGCTTCGCGACGCCCAGCTCACGCGCCATGAGGCCGACATCCGGGCGCGGCATGTTGCCGGGCTGGTAGAGCCGGTGCGCGTCGCGCCCGGTGCGCGCGGCGCCGCAGAACTGCGTGAGCCCGCGCAGCCGGCCGTCGCTGGACACGCCGCGCAGCAGCGTCGAGTATTTCGACGAGCTGGTCATCGTGGCCTCGAGGCGGATGGCCAGCAGCTCGCGCAGCGGATCCGGCAGATCGGGGTCGGCGATCCGGCGCTCGAGCGTCGACTTCTTCATGTCGGGCAGGTCAACGCCGTACTCGGCGAGCAGGTGGGCGAGCAGCTTGTCGCGCTGGGTAGCCTTCGCGACTTCGCCGTCGGTCAGCTCGACGGTGCGCGCGGCGAGTTCCTTCTGCGTCTTCGCGATGGCGGTCACCGCCGCATGCGCCAGCTCGACATCCATCTGGATGCCGCGCATGTTGATGCGTTGGTCCTGGTGCCAGAGCGCCAGCTCAGTCGCGTTGTTCGGGTAGTTCCACTTCGGCATGGCCTTGTGGACCGCCCGCATCGCGGTGATGTCGCGCCCGGCGTATTCGAGGAACCGGGCCCACTCGGCGGGGTGCGTCTCGCGCGTGGCGCGCCGCAGCTCGCTGTAGGCCGGCCGTGGCTTGCAGAACAATTGGATCAGCGTCTTGCCGTCCTTGTCCTTCGCCTCATCCGTCGGCACGTTGAAGATGTCGCAGAGCAGGGCGAGCGAGCCGGGCAGCCCGTGCGCATACGCCTGGACCATCGTGTCGCGCCACTTGTGCTCGGGCATGCGGGCGGCGATCTCCGGCGCAGCGTGGTGAAAGACGACACGATCGAATTGACCGCCGTTCTGCCACCAGAATTCATCCGCTACGTCGAGGGCGTCGTCGAGCTCGTCGGGCATCGCCGAGTCGGCGGTACGATCCCACGTACCGACCGGGCCGTCGTCCACCGCCCACGTGATGACCATGATCTCGGCGGATTCGGCGTAGATATGGGTACCGTGCTTCAAAGGCACAGGCGAAAACGTCTCGCTATCCATCCACAGTTTCACACGTGCCCCCACTGAATGCGCCGCGCGATGTGGCTGATTTGCACCTGGCTAACGCCGTAGTCAGCCGCGATCACGCGCTGGAATTCGCCGGCGGCAAGCCGCGCGCGTATGGCGGGGATGTCGGTCTCCTTGAGCTTCGACGTCCCTACGCCAGAGCCGCGCATTACCGGCGGTTTCTTCGCACGGCCGCGCTCGATCGCATCGTGGATGTTCTGTCGCTGGCTACCCGGCTCAAGGTGTTCGGGGTTGACGCACAGCGGCGTGTCGCAGCGGTGACGGATGACAAGGCCACGGAGCGCCGACAGCTCGATTCCATGCGCCTCGGCAAACGCCACTCGATGAGCGAGATGGGTTCTCCCCTCGCGCCGCACCTGGCCGTAGCCTCGATTGTTCTGAGCACCGGCGAACAGCTTGCAAGGTGTATCCATCACAGCAGCTCCAGTTGTTCGAACGGCATGCCCGGCCACGTGTGCCAGCCCTTCCGGGCCGCATGGTGGCCGCCGGCCAGGTCAAGCGGCATCTGCCGTGTCGGGCTCATAGTTCGGATCCTCGAAATCAGGGTCGCCGGGCATGCGCAGCGTGCCGTCGGCGCGGTAGTAGAAGAAGCGCGAGCCGCGACGATGCGGCGGTCGACTGGCGGTGAAGTCGTCACCCCACAGGTAGCCCATGCAGGTGCAGAGCTCGTGCCGGCCGCGCTCGCGCGCCATGTTCTTGATCACGCGGAAACGAGTGCCGCCGCAGCCCTCGCACTTGCGTGGCCGCTGGTACTCGTCCGGGTGCTTCGCGAACACGGCGCGCCGTTTGCATGCCTCGCGGCTGCATCGGACGTTCCAGCGTGCCACATCAATCTCCTTAGGATTACTGAGTGCCGGCGTCCCTACCTTTCCGCCTTCAATTTCAGCGCTCGCGGTTTGCGCATGCCGGCGCCGTGTCCGCCCACGGGCAGCACCGGTTAGCGAGGAAGGGTTTGCCGCCGCGCCGGCGGCGGTTGGAGACGAGCGCCCCGTTATGCGAGATCGTCTTCGGCTTCGACGGGTGCGGCGGCCTCGAAGTCGTCTTCGTTGCCGCGGCTCGCGCCCGAGAAGCTGTCGCCGGCCGCGTGGAACTGGACGCCCTGCAGGCCGCAGCGGATGCCGGGATCGCCCTTCGTCTGCGCGTAGATATCGATCGTGGCGTTGACGTAGCAGCCGGCGTAGATGCGGCCCTCCTTGCCGGGCAGCCAGTCGCCGTTCGCGTCGACCAGGCGCGCGATCTTCTCCGTCTCGGGATCGATCACGTTGTCGAGCAGCAGCGGGCGGCCGTCGTCGCGCTTGCGGTGCGCGGCGATGAACATATGGCCCTCGAACCCGTCGTAATCCTTCAGGTCGCCGTTCTGGTAGCAGAACGCGTTCTTCTGGGGGCGCAGGCTTTCGAGCTGGACGTCGGCCTTCTTACCCCAGCCTTCGGCCGCCACTTCCTTGATGGCGGCTTCGATCGCCTTGTCGTTCGCGCTGCCTTTCTCGATCAGGAACGTCGCGCTGTAACGGAACTTGCCGTCGCCGGCCTTGAACTCGGCGGCGGTGCGCAGGTTGTCGATGAACGCGATACGCACGTTCGTGAGCTTGATTTTTGCCATGGTGGTGTTGCTCCTTCGGGTGGAGAGTGGTGCGGGGTTAGGCGAGATCCGAGCCGTCGTCCGGCGGGACGCCGGCGACTTCGAAGTCGTCTTCGGGTGGGGTAATGACGAGCGCCGGGCGGCTGTCGGTGTCGGGTGCCACGGACGGCTTACCGTCGCGCTGCGTGATCAGCGCCTCGACCTTCTTCCAGCGGCGCGGCGAATCCTGGCGCAGCAGCTTGTCGGCCTGGGTCGGGCTGATCAGCTTGAAGTTGTACATCTGGTCCTGCTTCAATCGCATCGACTTCAGCAGCGCCTCGGCGGCTTCGGGATCGTTCCAGGCCCGCGCGCCGCGCCGGCCGGCGACGAGCTTCACGCCGGGCACCGGGTGCGCCTGCAGCAGCTCGTGCTCGATCCGGCCGCGCACCGCCTTCATCCAAGAATCGATCAGGTCGAGCGAGCCGTGGATCAGGCCGAGGCGTTCGTTCGTGAGCAGCCGGACGTTTGCCTCGACGTACTCGTTCGGCACGCCATACGCGTCTGCCGCTTCGAGCACTTCAAAATCAGCGTCGATCGTCTGCTCGACGTGCGCCGCGAGCGTGGGGCACACGGCCTTGGCCTTGCAGAACTTGCACTGCTTCTCGCCGGGGTTGAAGTCGCTCAGCACCAGCGGCGATTCGGAGCCGACGTAGAGCATGGCGCGCTGCGCGGCGGGACGCGCCGTCTCGTCGACCCAGGCATCGAGTTCGGCTGGCGTCGTCGCCCACTCGCTCGGGGTGTCCTTGATGCGCGGCTGGTGGATGACGATGTTCACGCGCTGGAAGTCGGCGAACTCGCCGTGCTCGTAGAGCGCCGCGTGCGCGTAGACCATCGCCTGGTAGTTCCGCTCGGCCGACACCTCGACGCCGCGCCCATACTTCAGATCGCGGACTTCGAGCTCGGCGCGGCCGTCGGGCCAGATCGCGATGATCACGCAGTCGCTGGTGCCGCGCGCGTCGGCCTCGCTGGTGATGTGCTCGATAGACAAACGCTGCTCGACCAGCAACTGCACCTGCGCGCCGGACAGCTCCAGCGCTTTGACGCGCTCGCGTACCGAATCGACGTAGAGCTGCACGTAGCCGGCCATGTCCTCGTCGACTTCGAACGTGCGGCGGGGCTCGGTGATCGGCTCGCCGGTCTGCTCGTCGCGGGCGATCACCACCGTACCGACGGGGATGATTTTGCCGATATAGAAAGCCGCGAGGCGGTCGAGGGTGAGGCACCACTTCGCAAGTTCGTGCGCGGCGGTGCCCTCGTCGGCATACTCGCTCGACTCGTCGGGCTGACCGATCTGCGCGGCGGTCGAGGCCGCGCACTCGATCCAGGTGTAGGCGGACGACGGAGACAGGAGCGCGTGCGCCTGGTCCTCGACGACCGCCGCGATAGCAGTCTGGTTCATTCCGGTACCTCGGCCGTTTCGGTCGGGCGCACGGTGGCGAGTAACGCCAGCAACTGCGGCCAGAAGCGCAGCGCGTCCTTGCCGTCCATCGCCACGATTTCGTCTTTCGTGAACGCCGGCCACTTCTCGATCAGGTGGCATTGGCAGCCGGCCCGGAGGTGGTCATCGGTGATGGTGATCGTGTAGCGCAGACCCGAAATCAGGACCGGAGTGCGGCTGCATTTTTCGGAGACCCGCGCGTCGCCGTAGACCAGCGCGTCGCCGTAGACCTGCGCGTCGCCGGAGACCTGCGCGTTGCCGTAGACCCGCGCGTTGCCGTAGACCCGCGCGTCGCCGTAGACCTGCGCGTTGCCGGAGACCTGCGCGTTGCCGTAGACCCGCGCGTCGCCGTAGACCAGCGCGTCGCCGTAGACCTGCGCGTCGCCGGAGACCTGCGCGTTGCCGTAGACCCGCGCGTCGCCGTAGACCAGCGCGTCGCCGTAGACCAGCGCGTCGCCGTAGACCCACGCGTCGCCGGAGACCTGCGCGAGGTTTTTATCCTGGACGATGTAGCCGCCCAATTCACCCGGCAACACGGCCGGCGCCCAGAGAAGGGCCGGGATCGCGACCAGTGCGCGGATCCGCTTCGCGACGATGCCAGGCGCGACGATGCGCTCGTCACCCTCGACGAACTCGTATTTGCGTTTGGTCATCGCCGCTTACTCCTTGAACTCGGCTTCGGTCGCGACTGCCGTGCCGGCCAGGATCGCGACAGCCAGGTCCATGAACTGGCCGAACATCGCCTCGTCCAGATGCTTCTTGCCCGGCTTCGGGGAGACGACGTTCGCGCCGAAGCGCGCGAGCAGCGCCTCGGCCTGGTCGCGGCCGACGTTGGTGCTGATCCCGACGATCGCTTTCTTGCAGCTTTCGAGCGACGGCGGCACGTCCTTCAGCTCAGCGTAGAGCGCCGCCGTTTTCTCGTGCCAGGGCTTCAGATTGCCGTCGGCGGTCTGCGGCTCGTCGTTCGAGTTCGTCGGGGTCGACGCTGACGCCGGCCCAGGCTTCGAGGATTCGGGCGTCGTCGGCTCGCCGGCCTGAGCAGCGGCGGCAGTCGCATCCGCTGCCGTGCCCGACGTCTGCTTTTTTCCGGCTTCCTCCTTCGCTTCGAGCGCGGCGCGCGCCTCGGCCAGCTTCTGGACGCCGGGCGCCGGCTCGCCGCCGGTGAGCGCCTGGTCGAGTTCGCGCAGGCCCTTGATCGCCTCGGTGACCGCTTCGTCGATCGAGGCGCAGCCGGTGGTGATGCGCGGCACGGTCAACTGCATCACCAAATTGATCGCCAATTCGTTGCCGATCGCTTGCAGGCGGCCGGGGTTTTCTTTGGTTGCCATGAGGACTCCTGAGTAGTTGTGCGGCTTTGCGCGCCGCGGCGCGTGGTCGTGAAAGAGCGTCACGTGCTGGTCAGCACCAGCAGATATCGCTATAGAAAATGGTGTCGAACGATTCGTGGATCAGGTGGCCGTCCGCGCAGCGGTAATCCACGCTGTGCAACACACCGTATCGCAGGTCGACGTAGGAGTGCGTGCGCATCTCAGGCTCCTGCCTTCGCGAGCGCGGCGCGGGCCTTTTCAAATGCCGGCGCGTGGTGGCGTCCGCTCATCTTCAGGCCGTACTCCAGCAATTCCGACAGCGCCGTGACCAGTTCCGGCGCGGCTGCAATCAGCTTGGCGTTTCCCTTGCACCATTCCATGTCCTCGCGTCGTTCCGCACCAAGAAGCATGTGATGGGGCTCGGAAACGAGCGCCACGACCATCCCGCGATGATCCTCGACAGTGAGGTGGCGGCGTTTCCACGGCCCCGGTGTCCACTGCTGCTTGATCTTGTTCACGTCATTCCCCTCATTGAGTAGCCCGCATCGTCCAGGCCGACAGCGCGATGGGCGCGACGATCAGCAGCAGGATGGATGCGAGCGTGGTTAGGGCTTCTTGCACGAGATTGCGTGCGCCCGGTCGTTGGCCGTGGCCGCGATAAAAAGCGCCTGCCATTCCTCGAGCTGGTGCTGCTCCGCGTAGGCTTTCAGGCGCGCATTGGCTTCGGGCTTGTTGCCGGCGACCAGCAACGTGGTGAGCTCCTGAACGAGCTTTTCATCTTCGCGCATGTCAGTAACCGAGCCAGTCGCGGGCGGCCTTGCGCGTGGCCGGGATCGTTTCGCGCTCGACCGTCACGTCATCGTCGCGGCCGACCATCACGCAGGCGACGGTCAGCGTGCCGTCGCAGTTGTCGCGCGTCGGTTCGGGCAGGTGGTGGCTGTCGATCCAGCGGATCAGTTCAGCGGTTCCCATGGTCAATCTCCGTAGGACTACGAAATGGTTTGAGCAGGTTTCAGAGGACTGGAACGTGCCGATCCGCTGAAAGCTGCTTTGTGAGGCGTGGGCGCTACCCCTATCTCGTGTGCCGCCGCGCACATACGCCCGGTTGCTCCACGGTGTTGGCCGCGGTCCCGGGTCAAAAACTTCGCTTGTTAAGGAGCAGTCCGCTTGGGGCGGTGCAATGTCTGGCATTGCCTGACATGAATCCTAGGCGTGGTTCCGAGCGGTGTCAAGCGGTTCTGTACGTGTCAGGCGAAAAAATACCCGCACGCGGCGGGCAGGGCTTCAGGAGCGGCAAAGGGTCAGATTAACGAGCGCCATTGCCCGGTCACGACACCGATGATTTCGGTCTGGCCATCGACCGGGATGTAGCGATTCGGCCACTCCGGATTCAGCGCGAAGAGCAGGGCGCTCCCGTCGGCCTCGAGCAGGAGCTGCTTGAAGGTGGCCTTGCCGTCGCGGCGCGCGATCACCAGGCTGCGATGCAGCGGGCTGCGGTCAGGGTTCACGCTGATGAAGTCGCCTTCCCGGAACGACGGGCCGCCAGTGGGATCGGCCATGCTATCGCCGACGACGCGCAGGACGAAACCACGTTCGCCGCTAGGGAAGGGGCAGGCGATCCAGTCTTCTGCATCGCCAGGTTGGAAGTTATCCACGATCTCGCTCCATGCGCCCGCTTGCACCCAGGAAATTAGGGGCAGCTTGCCGGACGGCCATTTTGCGACATTGCTTTCAGCTTCGTCAACTTGCGCGGCCGCGCTGTCAGGCGGTGCGAAGCGAAGCACGCGGCCGCGACCTTCTGGCTTGAACAGCGGCGCGGGGGCGCCATCCAGGAGATAGGGCACCGTGGTGTCGAACATGTCGGCGAGCTTCGTCAGCTTCGCGGTGTCCGGCTTCGAGCGGCCGTGTTCCCATTCGCTCACCGAGGCGCGCGTGATGCCGAACACGTTGGCGACGTCCTGAAGCGTCAGGCCGCGGGCCTCGCGCAGTTGCCGGATCCGGGTGCCGATGTGACCGCGTTCGCTTTCCATTGCCTTTCTCCTGTTGACTGTACAGCGTCGCCCTACTACCATGTACAGCACTGCCATACATTGACGGGGAGAACCGTGCCATTCGTTAAAGACCTTGTTGCCGCCGCGGGTGGCCCGACCGCTGTTGCGCGTGCGCTGGGCATCACGCGGGCCTCGGTCTACGAGTGGATCGAGGCCGACCGTGTTCCGGATCCGCGCGTGCTGCAGTTGGCCGAGCTCACGGACTGGTCGTTCACCCCGCACAAGATTGCGCCGGCGCTGTACCCGAACGCTACGGACGGGCTCCCGCAGAAGTGTCAGGTATGACCTGACGCGGCCCGAACATTAACCGATAAATCAGGGACATACGGGAATACCCGTATTTCCTGTGTGGGTATTCGTCCATGAAAAACGCGCCTGACACACGAAGCACGGCCGCCATTCTGACGGGTGCCGTTTCTCTTTTGCGCCGCCCGGCGCGCTGACCTTCCATGCCCAATATCACCCTGGCCGCCGCGCTCGAGCCGATCGTTTCGCGCGTCGTGACTTCGCATTGCTGGATCAAGCGCGACGGGCCGCCCTCGCACGTTAAGCGCCCGTTGACCGCCGAGCGGCTCGCGCATCACGTGAATGGCGGCCCGGCCTACGGTGTCGCACAGATCGAGCCGGGCGCCACCACCACGCGCGTGGCCTGCCTCGACCTGGACTCGCACAAGGGCGAGACGCCCTGGCACGATATGCAGGACGTGGCGCTTGGCGTCATGGCGGCGCTTGAGCGCGCCGGCCTGCGCCCGATCCCGTTCCGCTCGTCGGGCGGATCCGGCATGCACCTCTATCTGCTATGGGACGCCCCGCAGGACGCCTACAGCGTTCGGTGCGCGCTGCGCGCGGCGCTGGCCACGTGCGCGCTGGCCGACGGTACGCGCGGCGTGGCCGCGGGGCAGGTCGAGGTGTTCCCCAAGCAGAACAGCGTGCCATCCGACGGCTGCGGCAACATGTTCGTGCTGCCGCTCGCCGGCAAGTCGGTCCCGCTCGACGCGTTCGAGCTGGACGACATGCCGAAGGAGTACGCCCTGACGATGGACTGGCCGATCAGCGCGGCCGTGCCGCTGGTTGAGCGTGAGCAGATCGTGGTGCCGACCGCCGTCGACACGCCCGTCGAGCTGTCCGTGCTGAAGTCGGCGCTCGACATGATCCCGAACACCGGCGCTGACGAGCTGGATTACGAGGCGTGGCGCGACGTCATCTTCGGCATTCACCACGCCGCGCGCGGCAGCGACGCCGGCCTCGCGCTCGCGCATGCTTTCTCGGCGCGATCGAGCAAGTACGAACCACGGTTCCTGGAAGAGCGCGTCTGGGCCCACGTCGGCAAGACAGGCACCGACGAGCGCGCGCCGATCACCGGTCGCACGATCCTGCACCTGGCCCGCCAGCACGGCTGGATCGAACCGATCGAAGATGATTTCGAAGTCGCGGCGCGCGCCGAGGCGGTGGCCGTGGGCTCGCCGCCCGCCACCCCTAAACCCTTGTCGGTCAAGGGGCCGGTGGATTCCAGCGCTGGCGATCCCGCCACGGGCGACACCGCCAAGCCGCCGCGCGCGGCGAAGAAGGAACGCCGCGACGAGACGCCGAAGGCATACCGCGCGCGCACCGAGTTCGGCAACGCCGAGCGCATGCTCGATCGGTTCGGTGACGGCCTGATGTACGTGCCCGAGATCGAGAAGTGGTACGCATGGACCGGCGTCTACTGGCGCGTGGCCGCCGACGTCGAGCTGGCGCACCTGGCGAAGGAGACGATCCGCGCGCTGCCCGACGAGATCGAGGGGCTGCAGAGCGATGAGGAACGCATCGAGTTCTTCAAGTTCTGCGCCGCCTGCCAGAAGGCCGCGATGGTGTCGAACATGATCAAGCTGGCCTCGTCCGATCCGCGCGTCGTCGTGCCCGTGGCCGAGCTCGACAAGCACCGCCACCTGTTTGGCGTGGCCAACGGCGCCATCGACCTGCGCACCGGCGCGCTGCTCGCCCCCGAAAAAGCTCACCGCATCACGATCGTGTCGCCCGTCGAGTACGACCCGGGCGCGGCCGCGCCGTGGTTCGAGCGCACCGTGGCCGACGTCTTCTTCGGCGAGGCCGAGCAGATTGAGTTCTTCCAGCGCCTGGTCGGCTACGCGCTGCTCGGCGACCCGCGCGAGGACGTGCTGGCGATCCCCTTCGGCGGCGGCTCGAATGGCAAGTCGACCGTGCTGGGCGCCGTGCGCGCGGCGTTCGGTGGCTACGCCAAGGCGGCCAGCGCCGAGACGTTCCTGTCCGGTGGCGGCCCTGGCGGCAACGCGGGCGGCCCGCGCGAGGATCTGCTGCGCCTGCGCGGCGCGCGCTTCGTCTACGTGAGCGAGCCGGACGAGGGCAGCGAGCTGCGCGAGGGGTTCGTGAAGGGCATCACCGGCGGGGATCCGATGCCCGCGCGCGGCATCCACGCCAAGGCCACGGTCGAGGTGCTGCCGACCTGGGTGACGTTCATGCCGACCAACCATCGGCCGATCGTGAAGGGCGACGACTATGCGATCTGGCGGCGCCTGATGCTGGTGCCCTTCACCCGGAATTTCGACACCGACCCGGACCTCAAGAAGGATCCGCAGCGCGCCGAGCGCATCGGCGACGAGCTGGCCGGCGTGCTGGCCTGGTGCGTGCGCGGGGCGCTCACCTACCAGCAGCACGGCCTGCGGCCCACGGCCAGCATCGCTGCGGCGCGCGACAGCTACCGCGCCGACATGGACCTGCTCGGCGATTGGCTGGCCGAGTGCTGCGAGACAGGGCCTGCGCACACCGCGACGAGCGAGGAATTGTGGTCCTCGTGGAAGCATTTCGCGGAGCGTCGCGGGGAACTGCGATTTATTTCGAATTCACGCACGCTGGGGCGTCGCTTGGCTGCGCGTGGTTTTTTGCAAGTTAAGAACCTCGGGGCGCAGCGGGCGCAGCGCGGATTTGCAGGAATTCGCGCCGCTGTCGAGCGAGAGTTCGAAGGCAGCGACCTGGCGTGAGCGAAGCTGCAATTTTTTGCACGTAGTTTAGGACTGCGATCCAGTTTGAGGCGTTTGAGGCGTTAGAAGTGCGGTTTTACCCAAACTTTTTTTCTTATATAGGCGAAAAAAGTTTAGGGAAAACGAGGTTTCTAACGCCTCAAACGCCTCAAAGTTAGAACTGCAAATTTTTACACGTTTAAGGGGTAGGCGATGACACAAGACACCTACGATTGGCGCGAGATCCTGTTCGACCTGCGCCGGCTCGGCTTGATGCCGAGTGCCATCGAGCGGGAATTGGGCGGGGCGATCAGCGAGAAGGCGCTCAGGCACTACGCCGAGGAATCGCGCGAGCCGTCGCACGCCCGTGGCGAGCTGATTCTCGATCTCTGGGAAGGCCGAACCGGTAAGACGCGGGCTGATGCACCACGCCGGCCGGTGATGCTGCGCAGTCTGCCGAGCGCTCGGGTGGTGCGGGCATGAAGACGCAAAAACTTACGCCCAAGCAGCAGGCTTTCGTCGACGAGTATCTGATCGACCTTTGCGCGGCAGCAGCTGCCCGTCGGGCCGGGTATAGCGTGAAGACGGCGGATCGGATTGGCGAGCGCCTGTTGAGGAAAATTGAGGTTCAGACCTCGATTGCCGCCGCGATGTCAAAGCGTGCCGAGCGCGTGCAGGTCGACGCCGCCTACGTCGTGCAGCGCTTGGTCGAGATCGACAAGATGGACGTGATCGACATCCTGAACGACGACATGTCGCTCAAGCCGGTCAGCGGGTGGCCGCGCGTCTGGCGTCAGTACCTGTCGGGCTTCGATCTGGCCGAAATGTTCGAGGGCAGCGGCGACGAGCGCGCGATGGTCGGCGTGCTGAAAAAGATCAAGTGGCCGGACAAGGTGAAGAACCTCGAGCTGCTGCGCCGCCACTTCAGCATCTTCAACGACAAGCTCGAACTGAGCCGGCCCAAGGTCCGCGTCAAGGACATGACTGGCCGCAAACCCAAGGATTGATCACCAGCGGCTGCC
>Ga0307405_10000079_pt1 | contig 41620 bp, 32 predicted proteins | sample 322Cmetagenome_2_FD_203311 | JGI IMG/M metagenome (GOLD analysis project Ga0307405, IMG submission 203311) | Maize rhizosphere microbial communities from greenhouse at UC Davis, California, United States - 322HYB-C-1 | ecosystem: Host-associated > Plants > Roots > Rhizosphere > Soil | place...
TGAGGGCCATCGCGACATCATCCGGCGGTTCGGCCGCTTCCCGCACCGCAATCCCATGCTGGGCCGCACCACGACGCCGCAGGAAGCCGATTTCCTCAAAGGAGGCGGCTTCGGAGGATGAGGCGCCAGACAATGACATCAAGGAGAACGCGTTTATGCCCGCATCGGATCTGACAGTAGAAACCCGCGTCGGTGTGCATCGCAAGCCGCGCCGCATCCTGTCCATCGTTTCCAATACAACCGAGCTGAAGGGCTTCCCGGTCGGCTTTTTCGCCGAGGAGATGACGCGGGCCTTCCTGATGTTCGTCGAAGCCGGCCATCGTGTGGATATCGCTTCGCCAAAGGGGGGCGAGGTGATGTTCGACACCCATAGCGATCCCCGCACGCCGGGCGGCGCCTATGCCGACGATCTCATCAGCCTCGGCTTCGTCCACCATGCGAAATTTGGCGCGCTCCTGAAGGACACGCTGCCGATCAGCGCTGTCAGCGTCGATGACTATGACGCGGTCTGGGTCGCCGGCGGCGGCGGTCCGCTCCTGACGTTCAAGGACGATACCGCGCTGCACGCCCTGATCGCGTCCTTCTACGAGAAGGGCAAGATCGTCACGCTGATCTGCCACGGATCGTCTCTGCTGCTCTGGACCCGTCTCTCCAATGGCAAGCTGCTGGCCGAGGGCAAGAAATGGACGGGCTTCACCGACGAAGAGGAAGAAGAGGTCAATACCGCCTTCGGCATGACGCTGAACGACTACACCATCCAGAGCGAGGCGGCCCGAATGGAGGGCACCAGCTTCCTGTGCCGCGGTGCGAACGAACCTTTCGCCATTCGCGACGGCCGCCTCATCACCGGCCAGCAGCAATATAGCAGCGGGTTGACCGCCGAACTCGTGTTGGACGCTCTCGACGAATATTGACGCTCGCAGGTATCGACCGCGATACCTGCCGAAAGGAAGAAATCGCGACGGAACCCGGTTCCGTGCCGCCAAGGCAGAAGGCCCCGGCCTTTTCGGGCCGGAGCCTTGCGCGGGGCTCAGTCGCCGCGCCGACCGTTCGGGCGGGACCAGATCAGCGAGAAGGTGTCTTCCTCGTCGTCGAAGAGGTTGGCGTAGATCGGGGCGTTGAAGCTCGGATCGTCGAGCTTGAGGCCCAGATAGTCGCGGCCCTCGTTGGAGCGCTTGGACCAGGCGGCGCCGATCTCGGCGCGGCCAACCAGGACCCGGTGGCTGGGGGCATTCTCGCCAGTGGCGCGCTGGTCGGGGACGATGCGCACGCCCTTGGCCTGGACGCTGAGGGTGACGATGTCGCCGGTGAACTCGTTCGAGCCGGTCTTCTTGAAGGTGCCGATGGTCGCCATTATAAGTCTCCGTTTTCCGTTCCCGAGCCGCACCATGCGGCCTCGATGGCGATCTGCGGGCCGGAGGCGATCGACGGCGCACCCCGTAGGGGCCTGACAGCATAGGAGGGCTTTCTTGCTTCGCGAGGAATGACGGCGCAGCCGGCAGGGGAAGAAAGTTTGACGCCGCTGTTGCGTCATAGGCGATCGAGGCGCAGCCGGCCTTCGGCCAGATCAGGCCATTGAAGAGGCCGTTTGGGGCGCTCGAGACACGGTCAGGTAACGGAGAGCATGGCGGCCTTCCCGCATCGGCAAACCGGCGTGACGGCAAGGCTCACCGGCTTCGTCTCCTCCCGGCAGGTCGATACAGCAGCATCCTGACCTTCCTACGCCGCCACGGAGATCGCTGCAGCGGACGTCCGTTCGGCAGCCGAGACACAGATCCGCCCATGCAGCGCTACCGAGACGGCTGCTTCTCCCGGCCGAGCGTCGATCCGCGCCGAACGCACCCGTTACAACAGCATGAGGCGACGGGGAGCTACCACGCCACTGCTGCACTGGTCCTCCTGACGGTGATGACGAGGATCAGGCCCGCGCAAGGCCCGGCCCGGAGGGGCCGGATGCCGCCGCCATTCCCGCGACTCGCACGAAGGCGGTGATGCCGACCGCGACCGCGCCGATGACGGAGAAGGCGATCTGCCAACCGTCGGATGGCATGAGGTGCTTCACGATGCCATGGGTCGCATGGTAGCCGGCGAGCGCCGCCGGTGCGACGAAGACGAGCGCGATCGCGATCCGCATCCAGAGCGGACGAATGACGGCGAGCAGGAACTGGCCGAGGCCGAGCGTCAGCGCGGCGGCGGCGAGGCCGACGAGGATCGCGCCGAACCAGCCGGCGCCGGTCCCGTAAGCCCATGTGCCGGCGCTGACGCCCGCGAAAAACGGCAGAGCGAAGATGGCCAGCGTAAATAGAATCCAGCACAGGCCGCCGATCGCGGCGATGCTGGCAAGGATGCCGAGGAAGATCATGGTGGTGGCCTCCGTGAGATAAAAGGTCTGACGGTCGCGCCTCCACCGCCACCACGGCGCATCGTCAGTATAGCCGAAGAGACGGCGCGACGGGAGCGGAAATCCCGCAGGATTCCCGCTGGCGATCGCGACGCCTTGCCCGCGATCAGCGGGCGAAGGGATCGACCTCGTGAACGATGGCGGCGAAATCGCCGTCATATTCGCCGGCGGGCATGACGCCCATGGTGCCGTCGCCGGCCTGGAAGATGACGATCGAGACCATGAGGGTGGTGGCGAGGCTGAAGGCGAAGGCGTGGGCTTGATTGAGGGACATCTGACCGGCTCCTGTCTTGGAGGCGGGAGACCATCTCCCGCGCGACAGGCGCCCGATGTGTCCGGCCGATGGCCGCAATCACCGCATAGGCGAAGCCGGAGCGGCGGCATGCTCGCATAGCCGACCCTTGATGGGTTGATGGCGTCAGGCCAGCGGCTGGACCAAGGATCAGCGCATTGGAAGCGGGAGATGGTTTCCGGCGTCAGGAGTCGTTCGGACTTCCTTTCGATCTACGCGCTCATCCAAGACTTCCTGCAAATCGCTCAGCCAACCGGTCTCGTTTGAAAGCCTCGGCGACCAGATCGACGAAGGCCCGCGTCTTCGCAGGCAGAAGCATGCGTGAGGCGTAGTAGAGCGAAATCGCTCCGGCGTCGGAATACCAGTGCGGGAGGAGGCGAACGAGGCTGCCGTTCTCAAGCTCTGGCAACACGTCGGGCACGGCGAGCATCGCCACGCCGAGGCCGAGCCTTGCTGCCTCGCGCATCGCGGCCGGGTCGTTGACGACGATTGTTTCGGCCAACGTCGCCATCATCTCGGCGCCCGCTGCATCCCGCATCGTCCAGTGACGGATGCGGCCGGTCCTGAGCGAGCGCATGACGACTCCGTCAAAGTGCGATAGCCCGGCCGGATCGGTCGGCGGCGTGCGTTCAGCCATGTAGGCGGGCGATGCCACGGCGACGATGTGGGCGGGTGCCAGCGTCCGGGCGACAATGCCCGGAGCAAGATCGAAGCCCCCGCCGATCGCCACATCATAGCCCTCGGCGACAAGATCGACCGGGCGGTTCTCGAAATGCCATTCCGGCCGGATGAGCGGGTATCGGCGCAAGAGTTCCGGGAGCAGCGGCAGGATGTGGGTGACGCCGAAGGTGGGGCTGAGGCTGACCTTCAGCACGCCCGCCGGCTCGGATGCACCGGATGAGGCATCGGCGATAGCCGCTTGCAGGGCGTCGAGATTGCCGCCGATCGACTGGAGAAAGCGTTCGCCCGCCTCGGTCAGCACGAGTTTGCGTGTGGAGCGCTGGAACAGCCGCACGCCAAGGTTCCGCTCCAGCATCGCCACGTTGCGGCTGACGGCGGCCGGGGTGAGCGCCATGCGCCGCGCCGCCTCGGAGAAGCTGGAGGTTTCCGCGCTTTTGACGAAGCTTTCGAGGTTGGCCAGCGTCTCCATGCTTCTTTCAATGATCGCTTGAAATCAGATCAAGAGATTACCGACTAATTGAAAGGAAATAAATGGGCCATCTTCGCTCCATCGAAACGCAAATGGAGTGAAGACAATGACCAACACCACCCATCCCCTGACCGGCAAGGTCGCTCTCGTCACCGGCGGCTCGCGCTCGATCGGCGCGGCCATCGCCTGGAAGCTCGCCGCTGATGGTGCGGCAGTTGCCATCACCTACAGCGCCTCGCCTGACAGGGCCGCCCAGGTCGTCGCCGACATCGAGGCGGCGGGCGGCAAGGCCGTCGCTATCGCGGCTGACGCCGGCAGCCCCGAAGCCGTTCGCGCCGCCGTGGCTCAGACCGTCTCGACGTTCGGCGGCATCGACATCCTCGTCAACAATGCCGGTGTGGCGGTGAACGCCCCCATCGAGGACTTCAAGTTCGAAGACTATGAGCGGATGATCGCCGTCAACGTCACCGGCGTGTTCGTCGCCACCCAGGAGGCGGTTCGGCACATGACGCCGGGCGGTCGCATCATCCATATCGGCTCGTCCATGACGCGCTATGCGGCGTTCCCGACCGCCTCGGTCTACACGCTGACCAAGGGCGCGATCACCGGCTTCAACCGCAGTCTCGTGCGCGACCTCGGTCCTAAGGGCATCACCGTCAACACGGTCCATCCCGGCCCGACCGATACCGACATGAACCCGGCAGACGGCCCGGTTGCGGCCATCGTCGGCCCCGGCATGGCGATCGGCCGCTACGGCCAGCCCGCCGAGATCGCCAGCGTCGTCGCCTTCCTCGCCAGCGCGGATGCGGCCTTCGTCACCGGCGCAGACATCGTCGCTGACGGCGGACTGACCGCCTGATCCTCCTGATACTTCAACCCCGAAAGGACTCTGTCATGAACAGCATCGGCATCATCGGCGCTGGCAATATAGGCCGCGCCTTCGCTACGGCTCTCGCCAACAACAATATCCGCGCCACGCTTTCCAACAGCCGTGGGCCAGACAGCCTGAAGGATGTGGTCGCGGACATCGGTCCGACAATCGAGGCCGGCACCCGCGAGGAGGCGGCGTCGAAGGACATCGTTCTCGTTGCGGTCAACTGGTCGAAGCTTCCTGTGGCGCTCGCCGGCTTGCCGGATTTCGACGGCCGCATCGTCATCGACGCCAACAATCCGATCGAAGCGCCTCTGTTCAAGCCCGCCGAACTCAATGGCCGGCTTTCCACCGAAATCTTCTCGGGCCTTGTTCCCGGCGCGCGGGTGGTCAAAGCCTTCAATCACCTGCAACCGGATCTGCTATCGGGCGATCCGCGCGCCGAAGGTGGCCGTCGCGTCCTGTTCTATTCCGGCGACGACGCCGGATCGAAGGCCGAGGTTGGAGCGCTGATCGACCGGCTCGGCTTCCTCGGTATCGACCTTGGACCGATCTCGGTCGGCGGAAAGCTGGTGCAGTTCCCCGGCGGTCCACTCCCGGCGCTCAATCTCGTGAAGTTCGACTAGTTCACAGTTTCAGCTCGGTATCGCCATGAAAGGCGGCGCTCACGCGCCGCCTCCCTTCGGCCGGAAATCATACAGCGGGATGCCGAGCTTCCTCGCTTTGTCGGCGAGATTGTCCTGGATGCCGGTGCCGGGGAAGACGATCACGCCTATCGGCAGGACGCCGAGCATCTGATCGTTGCGCCTGAACGGTGCGGCCTTGGCGTGTTTCGTCCAGTCGGGGGCGAAGCCGACCTGCGGCACCTTGCGGGCGTCGGCCCATTTCGCCGCGATCTTCTCGGCGCCCTTCGGCGACTTGCCGTGCAGCAGCACCATGTCGGGATGCTTGGCGTGGACCTGATCGAGCTTGGCCCAGATCAGGCGGTGGTCGTTGAAATCGAGCCCGCCGGTGAAGGCGATCTTCGGACCTGCGGGCAGCAGCACCTGATTGTCGGCCCGCTTCTTGGCGGCGAGGAAGTCGCGGCTGTCGATCATCGCCGAGGTTAGGTTGCGATGGTTGACCATCGATCCGCTGCGCGGTCGCCAGTTCGATCCGGTGTGGCGCTCATAGTATTCGGCCGCCTGGTCGCGCATCAGTTCGAAAGCGTTGCGGCGTTCGATCAGGGTCTGCCCCTCGGCCGTCAGGCGTTCCAGCTCGACGGCCTTCACCTCGCTGCCGTCCTGTTCGCGCTGGCCGCGACGCTGAGCCTGCTCGTTGTCGTCCAGCTCGCGCTCGATCCGGTCGGTGGCCCGGTGGAAGACGTTGACGGTCGACCAGAGGAGATCGTCGAGATCGGGTTCGAGGCGGGTGTCCTCCAGGGTGACGATCAAGGCGTCGAAGATGTCGGCGATGGCGCCGGCGACATGGTCGCCCTCCGGAAGCGGTCGTGGATCGGGCTCATCTGTGAAGGGGCGGTAGCCGTAAAGCTGGAGTTCGCTGAGAACATGGTCGGTGGGGGAAGAGGCGTGGTGCGGTTCGTGATCGTCGTGCTCGCTCATGGGATGCTCCGTCGGTTCGACCGCGACCCTCGCGGCCTTCATGGCGACGAAAGCCGGCGGGCGGGCCGGACCTGCATCCGCAGCGAAGCGGAGGGCCGGAGCACAGCGGAGGATGACGAAGGCGGGCTATTTTGCCTCGCGATGGAAAGCGGCCTCTGGCCGCGCCGGAAAATAGTCCGCCGCAGACATTGCGGGTCGGGGCCGTTTGCTGGCCGATCGCCCTCTCGAAGGCCGAGGGCGCGGATCTCTCCGACCTGGGGATTATCCGAGCGATGTCGACGACGGCGCTCCCGCCGCCTGCATTCTCCTTGCGGCCTATGCCGCCAGCGCCATGAAGCGTGCGACGTCCTGGGGCGCGATCTGCACCCGGGCCGTTGCCCGGAGGCTGTCCAGGCCTGCCAGGCGGAGATCCTCGTTGAAGTCGCCCATGGTTGGAGACACCACGACCGCCTCGATCCCGGCCACGTTCGCCCGTTCGATCAAGGTCGCCATCGCACCGTCACCTGCCGGATCATTGTCGCGGGCGATGTAGAGCCGTCGCAGCGTGTCGGGGAACAGGAGGGCCGAGAGATGCGCCGCCGAGAGCGCAGCCGCCATCGGCATGGCGGGCAACGCCATCTTGAGCGACAGCATCGTCTCGATGCCTTCGCCGGCCGCCATCACGTCGCCCGCCACACCGAAGCGAACGGCGTGCCCGAGGAGGTCGCCCATCGCCCGTCTCGGTGTGTCGATCGGGGCCTTGTCCGAGCCGTCGGGTGCGAGCCAGGTGCGGTGGGCGCCAGTCTGATGTCCGGCGAGATCGGTGACCGATGCGATCATCGCCGGCCAGGTCTCGGTCGGAGAGTGCTCGTCAGGACGATAATAGCAGCGCGGATGGAAGCGCAAGCTTCCGGTTTCGTGCAAATCCGTAATGCCGCGTGTGCGGAGATACGTCTTTACGAGCGTGCCCGAAATCGGCTGCGCCATCGCGAACAGCCGTCGTGCCGCTTCCGGTGATCCTGATGGCGCCGGTGATTTGCGCTCGCCACCATGCGGACGGTCCGGTTCGGGATGCGGCATCGACAGGAAGGCGCGCGCCTCCTCAGTGACGTCCTTGAAGTCGACCAGTCCGCAGCTCTCGCGGATGACGTCCAGCAGGTCGCCATGCTCGCCGGTGGCGGCGTCGGTCCATTTTCCGGCGGCGCCTTTGCCGGTTTCGCCGCCCTTTAGCCGCACGAACATGGAACGGCCGGGCGTGTTGCGCACATCGCCGATCAGCCAGTAGCGGCCCTCGCGATGACCGGCGGAGAGGTAGTGACGGCAGACCGCCTCGGCCTGTCGGCCGAGACGGATCACGAGATCGGAAGCGTCCTGCCGTGCCATCACGCTGCCTCCCGCTCACTGACGCGCTCGACGGGATAGCGCTCCAGCACCTTGGCCAGAATGGCGAGACCCGACGCATCGGTCGGCACGAACATCCGCAGCTTCCACGAGATGATCTCGTGGAACAGGCCATAGGCGCGCAGGCGATCGCGCATGGCGTCGGTGAAGCCGGACAACTCGATGCGGTTGGCGCCCATGACCCGGACGCGGCGAAGCTGTAGACCCTCGGTCAGATCGAGGATGGTCTTGCCATCCATCAGCGCCATGAAGGCGTCATCGGGTGTGAGGGTCGACGTGCCGGTCGCGAGTGCGCCGGCTATCCAGGCGGCGGAGACGCGGCGACCGACGATGCGCTCGCCGTCGTCGGTCTGAAGCCGATAAACCCGCGTCGACTCGTTCGGCAGCCGCTTCCAGATCGGCAGCAACAGCCCACTGACGACATTGATGGTGCTATCGGCATACTCCGGCACCTCGGCCAACTCGGCATCCCATGCCGCTGTAAAGCCCGCCCGATCCGCTTCGATCCAGTGGGTCTCGCTCATCGTCTTGATGGGGACGTTGTGCGCCTCCATCGGCCGGATCAGCCGGACGCGCCGTTCGATCTCGCCATCGTCCAGCATGATGCTGGTGGTCGGTATCTGCACGGCGGCGCGGCCCGAGCGCTCGTTGACCAGCAGCCTCGCGCCAGGGTCATCGAGATGGTCGAGCGCCCCGGTCAGCGTCACGGGCCGGTTGCGCTGGCGCTGGGTGATGGTCAGCAGCCGGGCCTCGGCCCCGGTGCCCGGATGGACATGAATGGTGCGGCGATCGGTGACGATGAAGCTCTCGGCCTGAAGCGTCTCCAGCCCGACGTCATAGCTGCCGGAAGCCATAGCGCCTTCGATCCTGGCGTTCAGCAGTCGCTCGAACGCCGTGAACAGGACGCCCTGGAGGTCGATGGTCAGCGCCAGCAACCGGTTCAGGAAGGTGGTGATCGGCGGCAGTTCGTCCTTGATGCCGGTGGAGTCCATCAGCGAGAGGCCGGTGGCGTCCTCGAACATCTGGAGCGAGCAGCCCTCGACCTTGCCGCGCACCAACAGCAGGTAGAGCTGCCGCAGGGCATCGCGGGCGTAGTGGCTTTCGAGATTGTCCTCGGGGCGGAACAGGCCCTGGCCGCCGGTCTGGCGCTGGCCGCGCGTGATCGCGCCCAGGGTGTCGAGACGGCGGGCGATGGTCGAGAGGAAACGCTTCTCCGCCTTCACGTCGGTCGAGATCGGCCGGAACAGCGGCGGTTGCGCCTGGTTGGTGCGGTTGGTGCGGCCGAGCCCCTGGATCGCGGCGTCGGCTTTCCAGCCGGGCTCGAGCAGGTAGTGGACGCGCAGCCGCTGGTTCCGAGCCGACAGGTCGGCGTGATAGCTGCGCCCCGTGCCGCCGGCGTCGGAGAAGATCAGAATGCGCTTCTGGTCGTCCATGAACGCTTGCGTCTCGGCCAGATTGGCCGAACCGGCGCGGTTCTCAACCGCGAGCCGATCGATGCCGCCGGGGCTGGTCCTGCGGACGATGCGGCGCGAACGTCCTGTCACCTCCGCCACGACATCGGTCCCGAAGCGCTGGACTATCTGGTCGAGCGCGCCGGGGACCGGCGGCAGCGAAGCGAGCCGCTCGATCAGTCGATCACGACGAGAAACGGCGTCACGGCTTTCGACGGGCTGGCCATCACGATAGACCGGGCGCGACGACAGGTTGCCCTCACTGTCGGTGAACGGCTCGTAGAGCTGCACCGGAAAGGAATGGGCGAGGTAATCCAGAACATATTCGCGCGGGGTGATGTCCACCCGGACGTCATTCCATTCCTCGGTGGGAATCTCCGCGAGACGGCGTTCCATCAGTGCCTCGCCGGTGGAAACGATCTGGATGACGGCGGCATGGCCATCGGCCAGGTCCTGATCGATCGAGCGGATCAGCGTCGGCGTCTTCATCGAGGTCAGGAGATGGCCGAAGAAGCGCTGTTTGGCGGATTCGAAGGCCGAGCGAGCCGCGGACTTGGCCTGGCGGTTCAACGTACCGCCCTCGCCAGTGATATTGGCGGCCTGCATGGCGGCGTCGAGATTGTTATGGATGACGGCGAAGGCCCCGGCATAGGCATCGTAGATGCGGGTCTGCTCGGGGGTGAGTTGGTGCTCTACCAGTTCGTATTCAACGCCGTCATAGGACAGTGAGCGGGCGGTGTAGAGACCGAGCGAGCGGAGGTCGCGGGCCAAGACTTCCATCGCCGCGACGCCGCCATCCTCGATCGCCTCGACGAATTCGGCGCGGGTCGAGAAGGGGAAGTCCTCGCCGCCCCAGAGACCGAGGCGCTGGGCATAGGCGAGATTGTGGACGGTGGTCGCGCCCGTCGCCGAGACATAGACGACGCGCGCATTTGGTAAGGCGTGCTGGAGCCGGAGGCCCGCGCGACCCTGCTGCGAAGCGGCGACATCGCCGCGTTCGCCCTTGCCGCCTGCGGCGTTTTGCATGGCGTGGCTCTCGTCGAAGATGATCACTCCATCGAAGTCGGAGCCCAACCATTCGACGATCTGCTTGACGCGGGAAAGCTTCTCGCCGCGATCGTCGGACCGTAGCGTGGCATAGGTGGTGAATAGGACGCCTTCCGAGAGCGTGATGTCCTTGCCCTGCGGAAAGCGCGACAGCGGCGTGACCAGCAGGCGCTCCATTCCGAGCGCCGACCAGTCGCGCTGCGCGTCCTCCAGCAGCTTGTCGGATTTGGAGATCCACACCGCCTTGCGGCGGCCCTGCATCCAGTTGTCGAGGATGATGCCGGCCGACTGGCGACCCTTGCCGGCGCCGGTGCCGTCGCCAAGCATGAAGCCGCGGCGGAACCGCACAGAGTTCGGCACATCGTCGGGCGCGGCCGAGACGACGTCGAAGGTCTCATCGAGCGTCCACGAACCGGCGAGGAAGTCGGCATGCGCCTCGCCGGCGTAGATGACGGTTTCGAGCTGGGCGTCAGAGAGTAGGCCATCCGGGACGATGTTTGCAGGCAGCCGGGGCTGGTAGCTCGGCCTGGGCGGCGCGACCGAGGCCATCGCGACGGATTGCACAAGCTTGGTCGGATGGGCCTGCGCCCCGGGAATACGGATCGCCTGCAATCCATATTCTTCATAGATCGCGTCGGTGATCCGGCCGTCTTCGGCGGGTGTCCATTCCATGGTTTCATAGGCGAGTTCGATGCCTTCCGGCTCGATGGACGCGGGCGCGGCGGGCGCGGCAATGGTACGGGCGCGGTATCCGCGAATGGTGCGGGGCGACGCGGCGGACGCCGAGGTTTTTACTGGCGGCAGGGTTGCAGTCGGACGCGGCGGAACCTGTGTCGCGATCCAGCCGAGCAGCGTGGAGACGTCGGGTGCGATGCCTGGCGAAGGGGGAAATGCCGAACGATCGTCGGCCGACAGCTTGTCGATGACCGTCAGCCGCGTGTCGATGGTCGTGCCGTGCTTGGCATAGACCGAGCCGTCCACGGCTGCGGTGAAGACGACGCGGCCACGCTCCTGAAACCGGACGAAGGCCGCTGCCCAAGCCGGGTGGTCGGGGCTGAAGTTGGCGCCGGTGATCGCCACCAGCCGCCCGCCATCGGCAAGCCGGGCCAGTGCTGAAGCGACATGGCGATAGGCGGCGTCGACCACGCGGCCGGAGACGTTCGCCATGACGGAGAATGGCGGGTTCATCAGCACGACTGTGGGGGTGGCGTCCGGCGCGAGGTGATCGTCGATCTGGGCCGCGTCGAAGCGCGTGACGGCAACGTCCGGAAACAGCGCAGCGAGCAGATCGGCGCGGGTTTCGGCCAGCTCGTTAAGGAGGAGCGTTCCGCCTGATATCTCGGACAGGATGGCGAGCAGGCCGGTGCCAGCCGACGGCTCCAGCACGATGTCGCCAGCAGCAATGGAGGCGGCCGCCAGGGCGGCAAGGCCGAGTGGCACCGGCGTCGAGAACTGCTGGAGCGCCTGCGATTCTTCCGAGCGCCGGGTATGCGTCGGCAGGAGCCCGGCGATCTTTGAAAGAGCGGAGAAACGTGCAGCCGGAGATGCGGCTTTGCGGAAAAGCGCCTTTCCGTATTTACGCAGGAAGAGGACTGTCGCGACCTCGCAGGCCTCATAGGCCGCCTTCCAGTCCCAGGCGCCGCTGGTGTCGGATGCGCCGAAGGCTGTTTCCATCGCTGCACGAAGGATCGCGGCATCGACGCGCTGGCCGCGTTCGAGATGATCGAGAAGCTGTAGCGCGACCGCGAGGATCGGAGACGCGCGGGTTACAGGCGCAGCCGGAAGGGCCGCGGGAGACAGAATGTTCATGGGAGGAACCTCGGGAGAGCGGAAGGGACAAGCCCGGCGGCGCTCTCTCTCGACCGCCCGAACTCGACCCATCCCGGCCGTCCTCTTCCTCTTTGTCCGCTGACATAAAAAAGCGCCCGACCGTGAGGCCGGGCGCGCGCATGGTCGGGGATCATCGCATTCTGCTTTCGGCCAGCCAGCGGCCGGTGCTGATCCATTCAATCGTGCGGCCTGTGCCGAGGTCGAGCAGATGGGCGCCGCCGGAGAAGCCGCCCACGACAGGGTCAGAAGCAATACCGGCCCACTGAAACCCCCAGGTGCCGGTAAGTGCGAATGTCTCCGCGCAGCGGGTAACGAAGGTGACCAGCAATTGCGGATCGGCGGTTCCGGGGTCGCGAAGCCAGAGGCGCGTCGCGCCGTGCTCGGGTGTCAGGGAGAGCAGGAACGGCTCGGCGGGCGGGTCCTCGCGACCGTTTTCGGCCATCAGCGCGGTGTAGATGTCGAAGGCCCGCGCAACATTGGCAACCGAGCCGACGTCGAGCAGGCAGGAGAAGCGGGTGAGATATTCGGCCATATCAGGCTCCTGAAACGAAAAGAGCCCGGCGCTGGGCCGGGCTCTGAGTGGATGGGATTGGAAGGTGCGGAGCGGCCGAAGCTGCCCCGCGAGCCGATCATTCGGCGGCGATGAGGTGACGTTCGTCGTCCTCGCCATCGGCCGGCGGTTCCGACTCGTCGGCGCTGAGGAAGTCGGGCAGCGCGGCGTCCTCGGTTTTGCCATCGCCGTCCGCGTCCGGTGCGGGATCGCCGTCGACACCGGCAAGTCGAAGCGGTTCGGGCAGCCAGCCGCTGTCGGCCAGGAGACGCTCGGCCTCCTTGGCCATGTCGCCCTTTTTCAGATGACCGATAAGCTCGGCCGGCCGTTCGCCGGCGCCTTCGCGGACGGCTTCGAGGATGCGCGGCTTGGTGACACGGTTGAGGTAGTTTCCGAAGGTCGGACGCCAGCCGGCTTCGACCAAGTCGAGCCCGGTCGCCCGCGTCAGCCGGTCGGCCTGCGCGAGCCTCATATCGAGCGTATGCTGCGACACGCCGCCCGCGCTGTGCGGGTTCGGCCGCTCATAGAGCGCGTTGACCCCATAGCTGACGCAATGCGCCAGTAGCGCCATGCGGCTGGCATCGTCGAGACCAGCGAGCCAGTCCCACAGGGCGTCGTCGTCCTTCGGGATGTCGGCGGCCCAGGCGTCGTGACGCTCCTGCACGGCCCGCGCGGAGGGGCTGTCCTTCAGCGTCTCGTCCTGAACGGGGAAGAAGATGTGTTTCACCCCCGTTTCCATGGCGCCCGTGTACATGCGGGTCATGAAGCTGTCCGAGACCAGCTTGTGGAGAAGCGCCGTCATGGCGATGTGCGGGTTTTCCGCCACCGCGTTGCGCAACGCGAGGGTGCGGTAGGCGGTCAGCTCGACGACGAGGCGTTCGGGCAACGGCTTGATGCTGTCGTCCTCATCGTCCTCCGGTTCGACAGGCTGGCCGCCGATGGTGATGACGGCGCGCTGCACCGACGGGCTCGCGGTGCCATCGGATTCGATGTCCTTCTCCGATCCTTCCTCACCATCGGTCCGGACCTGAGGCACATCCTCGGGCCGGACGAAGCCGCGATCGACCGAAAGCGATCCGTTGGCGTCGATGCTGACGAAGACGCCGGCGATGGCGATGTCGGCCGGGTCGAAGTGCTCGGGCCGGTCGTCGAAGGCTGCCAGCGCCGTCTCGATCTCGCCCATACGCTCGTCGATCTGATAGGGCAGTTCGTCGGCGTCCTGATATTCCGCTTCGAGCCTGGCCTGCTCGGCGGTGAGCGCCTCGATGGTCGCTTGCTCCTCGGCCGACAGATCGATCGGCGCGCCGCGGACCTCCTGCAGACCGCGTACCGCGTCGTAGGGGAAACTGACCGCGACCTCGATCCACTTCCAACCTTCGGTGGCGATCACCTCAGCCTCGGCCTTCAGCTTCTCGGCAACGAGGCGATCGAGAAGCCCCACGTCCTGCAGCCAGCCGCCATCATCGGCCTGGAAGAGGTCGCGCATGACGGTGCCGCCAGCCGCCTCATAGGCTTCGATGCCGAGGAAGACGGCACGCTTGTCGGATGCGCGCACCGTGGTCTCGGTCAGCATGCGCCGGATCTGATAGGGCTCCTTCGACCAGGCGTCCTTGATCGCGTCCCAGACCTTGGTCTGACGCTCGTGGTCTTGGGAGACCGTGAAGGCCATGAGCTGCTCCAGCGTCATGCCGTCGTCGGCATAGACGTCGTGGAGGACCGGTGAGACGGTCGCGAGGCGCAGCCGCTGCTTGACCACGTTGACGGGCACGAAGAACGCCGCGGCGATCTCCTCCTCGGTCATGCCCTTGATCAGCATGTCGTGGAAGGCACGAAACTGATCGAGCGGATGGAGCGCGGCGCGCTCGATGTTTTCGGCGAGCGACACCTCCTCGGGGAGGATGGCGCCGTCGCGATCGCGGACCACGCAGGGGACGGGCGCGACTTTGGCGAGACGCTTCTGCTTCACCAGCAGTTCGAGCGCGCGGAAGCGGCGGCCGCCGGCGGGCACCTCGAACATGCCGGTCTCGTTGCCTTCGGCGTCAACGACGGGGAAGACGCTGAGGCTCTGGATCAGGCCGCGACGAGCGATCGAGGCCGCGAGGTCCTCGATCGAGACGCCGGCCTTCACCCGCCGAACGTTGGACTGGCTGAGCACCAGCTTGTTGAAGGGGATGTCGCGCGAGGACGACAGGACGATCTTCTGAACGGCAGTAGCCATCGGGATTTACTCCGCGACGGGCGGCCGAGAGACTCTCTCTCAACCTCCAACCCGTCACGAAGCGAAGCGCCGCCCTCTTCCTCTAAAGGGGGCAGCGCCACGAACCGGCAAACCTGAAAGGCACGGAAGCGCAAAGCCGGAGACGCGGAAAACCGCATCCCCGGCTTTGCGGAAATCAGGCGGCTCGATCGAGCAGCTTCTTGGCCTTGCCTTCCATGTCGAGGCGGGCGTCCTGGTGCGGCTTGTCCCGGGCGACGGCGGTGATGCCCTGCACGAAATCGAAGATGGACTCAGGCGGGCGACCTTCCTCCGCCAGCACCCTGTCGATGATCTTGCCCGTCTCGGCCTTGGAGAAGCCGCGACGACGCAGGAAGTCAGTGCGGTCTTCGTCGGTCCTGGCGACTATCCGCTCGCGGGCGGCCTTGATGCCGTTGACGAACGGCATCGGCGAGGAGTTCGCGAAGTTCGCCAGCGCCGGGGCTGCCTCGTGCGCGAAGCGATTGGCCGCATATTTGGAGTGGCGGATGGTGATTTCCTCAAAATCCTCCACGCCCCACAAATTACGATTCTGGCAAACCGCGCGCAGATAGAAGCTCGCCATGCCGAGCGTCTTGGCGCCGACCTCGGAATTCCAGCAATAGAAGCCCCGGAAATAGAGGTCGGGCGATCCGTCCGGCAGTCGGCCGGCCTCGATCGGATTCAGGTCGTCGACCAGGAACAGGAAGACGTCCCGGTCGGAGGCATAGAGCGTGGTCGTATCCTTGGTGATGTCGATGCGCGGATTGTAAATCCCGGTCGACCAGTCGAGTACGCCCGGGACCTTCCAGCGGGTGTCGCCCGTGCCGTTGCCGGCGATGCGCTGGACGGCCTCGACCAGTTCGTGATCGTAGATGCGGCCATAGTCCGGGCCAGTGACGGCGCGCAGTTCGACACGGCCCGTATAGGTTTCGAGCGTCTTGATCTGCTCGGCCCGATTGGAAGTCAGGCCGTATTGCAGGTTGATGGCGGCAAGTGCGGCTGGGAGCTGCCGCAAATAGGCGGCGGGGGCACCGACCAGGCTGGCGAGCTGGCCGAAGGACCAGTGTGTCGGCGCGATTGCCGCATCGGTGCCCGGCAGGATCAGGGCCAGCCGTTCCGGGTCGTTGCGGTTCGCCTCGACATGGATGAGCGCACTCTCCACCACCCGCGTCCGGCTGCGATCGGCGCGGTCGCGCACCGATCGCGCCAACTCGGACAGCGACAGGTAGCGCTCGTCGGCTGGGCGCGAGAACCATTCGGACGAGACGCGGCCGACCCGCTCGCCCCGGCCGACATCGACCTTGTAACCGCGGCTGGTGTCACGGCGCGCATCGAGGACCTGCGTATTCATGGGACCAATCTCCATGACGGGCGCCGGAGACCTCTTCTCCGACCTTCAACCCGTCACGGGAAACAAGTCCACTCTCTCACTCTCAGCGGGGCGTTGCGGGGCAGCCGCCCCGCAGAAGGGGTCGGTCGAGACCAGCGGGCTCGGACGCGGGGGAAGGCTTTCCCCTCCGGGTGCGGATGTACAAGGTGACCCGGTGACCCGGTGAGCCGTCGTCGCTGTTGGCTCAGGGGTCCGTTTTAGGCGAACGGTTTCGTAAAACGGCAGCCTCTTACCTCGCACCTTTCCTCACCATGCGAAAATGATACAAATCCTCGGACAGTAAGTCCTATGTTCCGAGTTTCCGTATCGTGCCGTCATCCATGTCTCAACGCCAGATTGCCCATGCCGTGCTGACCGCGCGCGGCATTTCGCGCCTGGCAGAGCTGCGCGAGGCGGGCGTAACAGCCGCCACCCTGAGCCGCATGGAACGCGACGGTGAGGTGCTTCGGCTCTCACGCGGACTTTATCAGCTGTCCGATGCGCCCCTCGACGTTCACCACAGTCTCGCAGAGACCGCCAAACGGATTCCCAAGGGTGTCGTTTGCCTCGTTTCCGCCCTGGCGTTCCACGGGCTGACCGATCAACTGCCAAGGAAAGTTTGGCTCGCCGTGGGTCAGAAGGACTGGACCCCGAGACCCGAAGGCACGCCCATTCGGCTGGTACGTTTCACAGATCGTCTCCTGACCGAGGGAGTTGAGACCCACCCTGTCGAGAGGGTGCCCGTGAAGGTTTTCGGCGTCGCAAAGACGATCGCCGATTGCTTCCGATATCGGAACAAGATTGGCCTGTCGGTGGCAATCGAAGGCCTCCAGGAAGCGCTGCGTCAGCGCAAGACGACGCCAAGCGAGATTGCCAGCCAGGCCGAGCGAGGAACGGTCGCCACGATCATTCGGCCCTATCTCGAGGCACTGACCGCCAATGGCTAAGGAGATCGAGACTATCGGCTCCTCAGTTCGCGCCCCGCCTGGCGCAGATTGCCAAAACGAGGTGATGGTGGACCGGGCGGGCGCGGACTAGAATTTCTTGACCTCGGAGCTAATTAGTCATATATGATCGGTTTATAGATTTTTTTCGTCATATATGGATGATTCAGATGGGTTCCCCCAAGGCGAAACCTGCACTGGAGCGGCTGGGCCAGGATATCCGCAACGCGCGTCTGCGGCGTGGCATCGCCGTGGCGGATCTCGCCGTGCGTGCGGGAACCTCGCCAAGTTCCATCGCGCGCCTTGAACGGGGTGATCCCGGTGTCGCCATCGGAACGCTTGCCGACGTTCTCGTTGTGCTGGGACTTCTGGAGCGTCTCGCTGACCTGGTCGATATCCGCAAGGACGATCTGGGGCTGGCGCTGGTAGCGGAGCAAGGACCGCGCCGGGGCCGCTCCTTCGCGGCAAGGCTGAAAAAGCAGAAGGCTCAGGCGGAGGAGACGCAGGATCGGCAGGACGTTGTGGACCCTGACGGGGCTTCCTTCTGATGGCCGATTTAGTAGCCCATGTCGCGCTTGGCGAAGGCCGGACATCGGTGGGCCAGTTGCGTTTCACCCATACCGGGCCACGGCAATTCTCGACCTTCGCCTATGGCGCCGAATGGATCGAAAACCCCCGCGCCTTCGCCATACAGCCCGATTTCCCTCTTGAGGCCGGCCCATTCCACACGTCGGGACAGCCCGGCAACATGCGCGACGCATTGGCGGGCGTCTTCGCCGATGCGGCTCCGGACAGCTGGGGACGCAGGCTGCTCGAACGCGCCTATGGCAATGGTCTCAACGAATTCGAGTATCTGACGCTTTCCGACGATACCTGCCGGCAGGGCGCATTGCGCTTTCTGGACGACGATGGCGAGGTCATTCGCGGCAAGGCAGCGGATGCCGTTCCGCGTCTGGTCGACCTCGAAACCATCACGGCGATCGCGCGCGCCTATGAGCAAGGCAAGGAAATCTCGCTCAAGGAGATGCAAGCTCTGGCCGGCGCTGGCGGCTCCGGCGGCGCTCGTCCCAAAGCCAATGTCAGGGACGGCGATGCGCTGTGGCTGGCGAAGTTCACCTCGGTCCACGATCAGCAGCCGATCGAACGCGTCGAGGTCGCGACGCTGCGCCTGGCGGCAGCCTGCGGTATTCGCACGCCCGAGACACGTTTGGAACTGGCGGACACGCCGTTTCCGGTGGCGCTGATCAAACGGTTCGACCGGCGCGGGTCCGCACGGATTCCCTACATCTCCGCGCGCACCGCACTCGGCAAGACAGGGGCGGAACTGGGCTCCTATACCGAGATCGTCGATTTCATGCGGTCTTATTCACCCGATCCCTCTGACGATTTCCGCGAACTCTACCGACGTCTGATCTTCACAATCTTGGTGTCCAACAAGGACGATCACCTGAAGAACCATGGCTTCCTCTATGTGGGGGCGGGTCAGTGGCGCCTGTCGCCAGTGTTCGACGTAAATCCGGCGCCGGACCGCAACCCGCATCTCGAGACTGCAATCCTTGAGGGCGGGGCCCATGATCGGTCGATCATCCTCGCATTGGAAGCCTGCGAATTTTTCGAGATTCCCGAGGCCGAGGCACGGGAGATCATCCGAACCATGGCGCAGCGCATTTCGGACGGATGGCGGGAAGCCTTTAGGCAGGTTGGCGTCTCCGGCGCGCTGGCGCGCGACTATGAGGCTGCCTTTGTCAGCGATGAGATGGAAACGGCGCATAGTTTTTAAGTCATATTTGGCGAATTATTGACGATTGTTGGTCAAATATGATTTTTAAGATCACCGATCCGCCTCATGAACCATCTTGCGCCGCCTAGATGGTTACGGAGACGAACCAGAGAACCATGAAGCCGGGTACCGTGCTCAAGGCCTCAAAAACGAGTGCGTTGATATCGCCATGGATCTATCGGCCGCCCATGACGGTCGGCCTTCTTCCGAACGATCTCCGCCGAAAGCACGTCGTCGATCCGCGCGCGTGCTGCCTCCTCTTTCAAGCCCAACGCTTGCCGTTTTTCAAAGTCGTGCTCCCACAACAGCGCCTCCTGGCATTCGAGGACCGCGGCCCTTTCGGCGAGGACTTTGGGATGCGTGTGCAGCCAACGTACAAAGGCGACCGCACCTGGCGTTCGCTGCCAAAGGTCGCCGCACTGATCCAGATAGCTGCGAGCCGTCTCCGGTTCGGCAAGGTTCGAGCCGTGCCAAATCGCAAGCGCCGCCGGCTCCGGGTTCCCTGACAACATCTCTGCGATATAGCCGTTCGCGACAAAACCATGGCGCAGCTTAGTCGCGGCAGAGACGGGATCACCGGCTTTCAGGTACAGCAGGGCATGCTCATAGTGATAGGGCGGGTAGTGCACGGCTTCGTCGGTGAAAACGCGCTCGGCCTTTGCCGTTTCGCCAGCACGCAGATATTCCGGACCAACCAGGTAGCGGATGCCCTGATTGTCGTTCGGATTCCAGGCAAGCATCCTCTCCATCAGCCGTAGAGCATCCTTGCGCTGGCCAAGCCGGAGCTGCGAAAGGACAACGCCATGCGCCGCGCGCAGAAAGGGGCGATTTTCGAGGAAGCCCCATTCGATCGAACCGGCGTAGCTGGCGGGGATCGCGCGCTCACCCACTTCCAGACCCTGAAGGCAGGCTTGGAGTGCAAGCTTGGGCTTGCCTTCTTCCATGAGCGCATAGCCCAGATGGGCATGGCCATCGATGAAGTGGGGGTGACGCTCGACCAGCGCCTTAAGCGTCTTGAGGTACTTTGCAGGCGGGAGCGACCCGCCATCGCGCTGCTCAAGCGCGTCATCCAGTTCCTCGACGATCCGATCATAGTCATCGCCATGATGGAAAACACCGCCGTCATCGAAGATTTCGAGTGTCAGCATGCCCTGCCTCCTGTCCTGCCCCTTTATGTAGGCATATGTGTTGCGAGCGTTTCAGAGGCCACCACCGCGGCTTCTGTAGGCATCGGTGACAACTTCCTGAGAACGGATATTATTTATGACCGCGCTGAGCGGTGTTGGACTGCTCGATGTTCGCGTTCAACTCCCCTATAGTCCGCCATCCGCCGCCGAATGTTACCGCTTTTTACTCAACATCCGTAGTGTTTACGCGGGCGAAAGTGATAAGCCGCTAACGCGCTGACGCGCAAATTCCGTCACTCGAGTCTGAGCGTTGCTGGCGGTAAGGATGTTGTCGTCTGTTACGGCACCTCGGGGGAGTGTGAATGCTGAACTTGGAAGAGGCGGTGCCCATTACCCTCAATTATGAGGCGGATCTACTAGGCAACATCCAGCAAGCTTTGGCTGGCCTTCAGGGCTTCGGCGTTATGGCGCTCGAACTCATCCAGAATGCGGACGATGCGGGAGCGGAGACCCTTGTCTTCGACGTGACAGAAGGTGGCCTGTTCGTCCGGAACGACGCGGAATTTTCAACCTGCGGCCTTCACGAAATTCGCTGCCCATGGGAGCAGGGAGGCGGTCCTGATGGCCACAACCGAGCGTGCAACTTCCATGCGATCTCACGCATGGGGAGCCGAAACAAGATCCGCGTCGCCTCTCAGATCGGTCGTTTCGGGATCGGTTTCGTTTCCGTCTATCAGATCACCGATACTCCCATTGTGCGGTCGACAGGCATCGAGATGCAGTTGATCCCCATCGATGGCTCAGGTGAGACGAAGATGATTCCACGCAGTGGAGGAACCGAATTCGAATTGCCGTGGGCCGCTCTGGCCTCCGACACTCGCAAGGGCCTCAATGCGTCCCCGACACCGCCTGATGTCGTTCGCCTCGTGGTCGACGCGATCGCAGATGTCATGGCACAGGGACTCTTCTTCCTTCGCAACCTGCGGACGATCGAACTCTTCAAAAACGGGATTCTCGTGCGCTCTGTATCCATCGCCCGGGATGGAGGCGTGATCGGGCTCGAGATCACGCCAGAGGGTCGATACGAGAAATGGAAGATCCTCACGCGGGACGCGTCCGACCTTGCGGTCGAGCGGGGAATTTTTGACGACTTCCCCACGCTGGTCGAGCTGGATCGTTCGCCGATCGTGAATATCGCCCTGCCGGTCCACGAAGAACCGGTTGATGGCCTCCTCTATGCCTATTTGCCGACCGAACAGCCGACCGGCATGCCGCTGCACATCAATGCTGATTTCTTTCCGCATCCCACGCGGCGCACGATCACGCTTACCGGAGAGCAGCACGAGCGGTACTGGAACGAACTTCTCCTCGACGCGGCCGCCAAGGCGATAGCGGAGAGCTTCGAGGAGGTGCGGGATCTCATCGGCCCGCGCCGGCTATGGGCCTTGGCAGGCGCAGCGTTCGCGCTGAAGGACAAAGCCTCGTTCCAATCCTTCTGGCTAGAGATACAGGTCGCCGCGAAGGCATCGCGTAGCGTGCTGACCGTGGATAACCAGATGGCGCTGCCAAGCGATTGCCATCTCCCTGAGCAGCTTTCCGCCGAGGCTCAGGCCGCCCTTGCGTCAATTGACGTGAAGCTCCTCCATGCGGACCTTCGCCCTTATTGGTCGGTTTTCCAGGCCCCCGCCGCGTCGCCCTTGCGTCTGCCAGCTCTGGTCGCCGCGCTTGAAGCCACAAAAATCACCGCGGAAGCTGCCAACCTGCAGGACCTATGGGTTGCCGTCGATGCGATCTTGACGCAATCGAAGGCGCGCCAGGATCTACCGGCGCTGGTCAGCCGGTTGAAGGCCATCAAGTTCGTCTTGGATTATGATGGCGCACCGGCGTCTATCGACGACCTCTATCGTCCGCCTGTGGGGATCGCGACGACGCGGATTCATCGGTTCCTGCCGGGAACGCCTATGGTCCAGCGCGAGGTTCTCGCGTTCGAGGCAGTCGCAGCATTGATCGACGTGTATCGCTTCGACGAGTTTGCTCGCGATCTTGCAGCTGCAATCCCTGATGAAGAAAGCGCGAACGCGGTGATCGGTATCGGCGGCGACGGTCAACGCGAACTCTACGATCTTCTGCCTGCGTTCGTGCCCGATGGAGTCACCGCAGCGTCCTGCGCCCGGCTGGCGAACATCCCCTTCCTGCGAACGGGTTCGGGATTCGTCGAACCTTCGCGTGGCCAACTGCCAGGCGGATTCGTCGATCCAGTCGGCTATTTCGAACTTGTCGACACAAGTTTGATGTCGGACAGCGTGCAGGCCTTCGCGCGGGACTGGCTGCGCGTCGACGTGCTCACCTTCCAGGCATATGTCGACGATCATCTCGAGGACATCCTCAAGGGTGAGCCGAGCCAGGAGCAATATGTTGCACTGCTGAATGAGATCCTGAAGCATCGCGCTGAACTGGACGCGGGAGGTGGCCTGCGGTCGCTAGCGGGCCTGCCCTTTGTCCGTACTCGGGCTGGGACCTATGTTCGACCAACAGAGTGTTATTTCTGGTCGCCGCAGATCGACGCACTGCTCGGCGGCGAGGAGCGATTTTTCGTAGATGAGAACTGGATGCCGGCGGGGCAGGCAGGGGCGCGTTTCCAGGACGTTCTGGAAGGCCCGCTCGGCATGCGCCGGACGGTGTCCATCGAGCATCTGGTCTCGCGCATCGATGCGATAGCCACGACCGGCACCATCGATCAGATTGCAGACCGGACGCAGCCGATCGTCCGCCACATTCTGGAGCGCTTTGCTCGCCTGACCGGCGAGGAGCGAACCGCGCTCGAACGGCTCAGGTCGATCTCCTGGCTGCCTGCCGCTATCAGCGGAGAGCGGGTCGAGGGAAAGCGCTTCGGCCCCACGGGCCTCTATCGATCGTTCCGCGCCGCAGGCTACGCGTCGCAGGTGAATGTTGTCGATCTGCCGATCCTACGGGGCGGCGGGCAAGCCAGTCGTTCGCTTGTCGACTTTCTCGACTTCCTCGGAATGAAGGCCGAGCCTCCGACCGAGGCAGTCGTGGCACACCTCGAACACTGCATGGCGAGCGGCACTCCCGCCTCCGACGTCGTCTACGGCATGCTGAGCGAACGCCTCGGTGGAGAAGATGCCGCATCCATAGACAGGCTTTCCGGAACCGCGTTCATCTACGATCCAGAGCTGGATGAATATCTCCAAGCGGATCAAGTCTTTTGGGAGCCGACCTATTTTCGGGGCTACTGGCATGCACCGAGCCCAAGGATGCGACTGCGCGAGACGCTGTTTCGTCATCTCGGTGTCGAAGACGCTCCCACAGCTTCAAACTACGTCGCACTCCTGAAGGGTATCGCGGCGAAGGCGAGTATCACCGAGATTGACGAGGAGGTGCATCGGCGGTGCCTCGCTTGGCTCGCTAACGCGCTCGAGCGCGAGGACCAGGGCGCCCTCGCCGAGCTTCGGGCAGTCGGGGAAGACCCTGTCCTTCTCAATCTCTCTGGTGCCACGATATGGGCTGACGAGGCCGCTTGGCTGGATTCGCCGATCCTTGTCGAACCATTCGCGGGTGCCCTCGACGACAGGCTTGTGTCGCCGCCTGCGGTATCGCGGATCGCAGCAACGCGGCTCTACAGGGAACTCGGTGTTGCCAGGTTTTCGGAGATCGCGCGGCTCAGATTGGCTGAGATCCCCGAGGGTATTGCTGCGCCGGAGGCGACTGAGCTCCTGCAGACGCGCGGCGATCTCCTGCTCTGGCTAGCACCTAGTGTAGAGTTTCACGATCGGTTGCGGAGCATCTTGAGCCGCATCGAGGTGCAGACGGTCGAGCGGCTGCAGGTCCATGTCGAGATTGTCGAGTTTGATCCCCCAGTCCGCTCTCCGGTGAGCCAGGCCGACGCCTATTTCGACATCGGGGCCTCACTTCTCTACGTCCGGGCTGCGCCGGGAGAGAGTTTTGACTGGTCCGCTGCCTTCAAGGCGATCTTCGCGCCGTTGGAGCAACTCACCATCGGGGTGGACCTGCCGCCGGTAATCATGACGGCGGCCTATATTGTGACCATGCCGACTAGGGCCGACGCCGAACGGGCGCTCAAGAATGCGAACTACCATCCACCTGAAGGCCCCTACGAGGATCTGCCCGAGACCGAGGATTTGCACGATACCCAAGACGAAGACGTCGCTGAAACGGTCGCGGGCGATGAGGAGGCGTCCATTGGCGGAGGTATCACAAACGAAGGAGCGATCAACGAGGGCGTGGCCGGTGATGATCACGACGATGCCTCTGACGATCTATTGCCAGAGAGCGACGAGGCTGAGCCCGACGTTGAAGAAGTCGACAGCGGCGATGTCGATGCGACCGGTACTAAGACGGCCGCGGATGAACAATCGGATAACGGCGAAGGAAGTGAAGCCGAAGACGCCCCCTTCTCATCCAAAGCCGACAGCGGCGAGTTCGGAGCTGAAACGGGCGAATCCACCGAAGGTGGAGTATCCGGCGGTGGCGGCTGGGGATCGAGATCGCGCAGCCGGCCAAGCCCTTCAAGGGCCCAACGCCAGGAGCGACGGTCTCGCCTGATTTCCTATGCGAACGCCACGCCCCGGGAGGGGCCGTCCGGCGATCAAGGTGCCTCGGCTGAGGATATCGGCTCGCTGATCGATGTCGCGGCGATCGAAGCGGTCCTCAAATATGAGAGGCGAGCTGGGCGCGATCCCATCGAGCAGCCGCATAATAATCCGGGCTTCGACATCGTGTCGGCTGTCGCGGACGGTACGCCGCGTCGCCTAATCGAAGTGAAGGGCCTCGAGGGTGAATGGACGGAGCGAGGCGTGAAGCTATCGCACGTACAGTTTGCGACGGCCCAGACCTATCCGGGCGAATATTGGCTTTACGTGGTGGAACATGCGCGCGATCTGAAAAACCAGCGGGTCAGCGCGATCGCCAACCCGTTCTCGAAGGTCGTAGAATATTGGTTCGACCATGGGTGGAAGGGCGTGATCGAAGAGGTCGGGGCGGCCGCCGACATCAATCTGGAAGTGGGCGTCAAGCTGAGGCATGCCATGTGGGGCATCGGCACCATCGAACAGGTCAATCGTCGCGGAATTGCGATCTCACTCTTGATGAATTTCGGTGACGAGGGGCGCAAGCTGATCCCGTTCAATTCCAGCTTAGAATTCGTGGACTGACGATGGCGATCTGCATTCCACCGCTAGATGCATCGACGGAATCCTCTGCCGAGAGGAAGCTCTACGAAGCGCTCCGATCGGGACTTGGCGACGACTTCCTCGTGCTTCATTCGGTCAAGTGGATCGCGAAACCCCGAGGGGCGGGCCCGCGCGATGGGGAGGTGGACTTCCTCATCTGCCATCCGCGGCACGGTCTTCTCGTCGTCGAGGTGAAAGGCGGCGGCGTGATACTCGATTACGCTAACCGTCGTTTCGCATCGATCGATCGACATGGCGACGAGCACGAGATCACGAACCCTTTCGAACAGGCGATGAAGGGTAAGTTCGCGATTCTGGAGAAGCTTAAGGAAAGCCCGTTCTGGCAGAAGCTGGGCTTGGGCCGCATCGCGCTCGGGCATGCCGCCTTCTTCCCGGATGTCGACGGGGTTGGTGGCCTCGTAGGCCCTGACGCACCTCTCGAAATCATCGGCGGTCGCCAGGACATGACTTTGATATCGCAGTGGGTCGATCGGGCCTTTGCCTACTGGGCAGGTCCCGGCGGTCAGGGCCGATTGTCCGAGCTGGGAGTAGGCGGTGTCGCGACAGTGCGGCGGATTTTGGCTCGCGTATCGATGACCCGGCCATTGGTGTCGGCGCGACTCGTCCAGGAAGAGCAGACCCGGATCGAGCTGACTGAACGACAAGCCGCGATCCTCGACCTTCTGTCGCGACAGCGACGCGTCATGGTTGCGGGCGGTGCGGGAACAGGCAAGACCCTCATTGCCCGCGAAAAGGCGGTACGGTCGGCCGAGGAAGGCCTCAAGACTCTTCTTGTTTGCTACAATCGCGGGCTTGCCGATCATCTGCGGGAGCAGTGCGAGGGCATTGAAGGACTCGACGTCGCTACCTTCCACCAGCTCTGCAAGCGCTGGATCGATAAGGCGAAATCCGAGTTGGGTCGCGACCTGATGGCTGAGGCGCGGCACGACTATCCCGGCGGAACAGAGTTCGACCACCACCAGCCAATAGCCCTGGCGTTCGCGATCGACGCGTTCGGGCCGCATTATGATGCCATCGTTGTGGATGAGGCACAGGACTTTGGCGACGAGTTCTGGATGCCAATCGAGATGATGCTTTCCGACCATGCTGACGGCCTGCTCTACGTCTTCTTGGACGAGAACCAGGACATCTACGGGCGCTCGGCCGCAATACCGATCAAGGGCGAGCCGATGCTGCTCGACAAAAATTGCCGCAACACCACGGCCATTCATGCTGCCGCGTATCGATACTATCGGGGCGCCAAGATTGAGGCTCCGAAAATCGCCGGCACCGAGGTCGCGCTGCTGACGGCGCCCGACACCGGTCGTCAGGCGCGCGAGATTTCTGCGCTCATCACCCGCCTGGTCGCGGTTGAAGGCGTGGCGCCCCACGACATTGGTGTCCTCCTCTGTGACGGGCGTGCCCGCTCATCGTTCGAGCGTGCGTTGGCGGCCACCACCATCCCGAAAACAGCGAGATGGGGTCATCTCGAAGGTTATGGACCGGGATCAATCACCGTGGATAGCGTCGCCAAGTTCAAAGGGCTCGAACGGCCGATCATTATCCTGTGGGGGTTGGATGCGTGCGATACGATCGCCGACCGTGAGACCCTCTATGTCGGTATGTCGCGCGCGAAGTCGCTGCTGTTCGTGTGTGGAACAGTTGCGGCCTGCGGCCGCGCGCTCAGCGCTGCCGTAACCTGAGAAGGCTGATTGCGGATGCCTGTTAGCTTTGAAATCCATGACCACGAATGGGCATCGCTCAATTTCGTATGCTACGTTTGCAAAGCTTGCTCAGGCCTTCGAAGCGTAAGCGGGGGCTGCCGTCACGCTGCCACCTGGATTTCCGTGAGTTTGAACAGGTCTTGGCGGAAACGTTCGGCGTACGGCGAGTCCGCTACCTGTCTGGCCAATGGGACTTCCCAAGTCTGGGCGATCCCATAGGCGCGCCTGATCTGCGTCAGCGCTATTTTTCCATCTGCAAGTCGCCACTTGGTCGTGGTCTTGCCGTTGTCGTCCATCGTCTCAAGATGAAGTACGATGCGTTCACGCACCTTTTCCAATTCCGCTTTGAAGGTCGCCCAATCGCATTGGCCAGCGGCTACGCGCTGCTCAAGTAGCTTCCATATCTCGTCATCAGGCTTATTCTCCGCATGAGTCCCGCTGAGAACTCCCGAGATCTTGCCGTTTGCATGCAGAAGGTAACTCGCATACTTGCATAAAGCGCCAGCGAATTGACGTTCCACGATGGATGAAATCCTCAGCGCGATCTCTTCAGGTTTCTTCTTGCCGAGCTCCGCAAGGGTGGCCTGATCGGCGATGTAAGCGACGACATCCGTCTGGCGGAACAGGATATTCTCGGCTTCATGATCAGCTAGGAACAGAATACCTTCCGGGCTCTGCAACGCGAACACTGCAGCGTCGGATTTCACGAACTCCTCGAACCCATTGTTTTCAGCCACCGCAGCCTCACCGTCGAGCAGCGCGTAGATACGCGAATTATCCTTGCGGTATTTTGCAACGAAGTCCCTGGCCGGCCCGCAACCAGTTCCCTTCTCCGGTGGGGTCTCGAACTGGATGTATTCGTGGAATTTTGGGCCAACAATGGTGCGAAAGAGGTTCGCGTCGCTAGCGGACTCGACATAGACGATGACTTTATTCACGTAGCGCTGCTTGAGCGCTGTCGTATCTTTTATCGACGACAGGCTCGGCATCAGAGGATGTCCGTCTCGATGAGGTAGCCGCCTTTGATCAGAGAAGGTTCTTTCTTTTCGAACTCATAGAGATCGATGAGGTCGAGGTGATGAGTGGTAAATATCAAGGTCACGGCAGGATAGGATCGCAGTAGATCCTTAAGCGCCTCAAACATGCGGCTGAGCCATCTCGTGTGAAGATGGATCTCGATCTCGTCGATAAGGACGATCGTATTCGATGTCATGTGCGTCAGCGTGCGCGCCAAAATATGCAGCATGGCGCGTTCGCCGTGACTTAGGGCATTTAGCGTATGTGCCCCATGCCGGGTCCTAACATACGAGCGAAGCTCTTCGCGATGCGGACGCTCAATCCTTTTGTCGGGCGACTCCTTGAAGATGAGCCGGTTGACGAACTCCAGCAAATCATCGACGCGATGATCGCGCTGGTCGGCCTCAGGGGCGGTTGCAAGCCACTCGAGCCAAACCAGGACATTATCGATAGACGAGCCCCAGTCGGGTCCGTCAGAGCCGAGATGCAGCGCGGGCTGATACCCCCAGTCGGTCGGTCTGGTCACCGCCTCATGGCTACTGGGCGCAACCACGCGGCGATCAGCGGGGAAGTAGAGCAGCGAAGGCAGGTTCTGCGACAAACCGAAAAGTGCGGTCGGCGGGGCGTCTAAACCCTGCTTTATGGTGTGAAACAGGCGAATACCGTACTCGTTTGAGCCTGCAGCGATTGCACCGCTGCTGTCGAGCCCCAGTTTTGCCCAAATATCGGTTACCGCCAAGTTCTCCAAATCCAGCGACGAAAGCGGGTCTACAGGCTGCTCCGTGCCGGTCCAGAGCGAAAGCACCATGGTTTGAGAGACACCGTCGATGACCCAAGACACCCTAATGTCGATCTGAGCACGTCCGTTGAACGTGCCGTCCGCGAATTTTCCCTGCGGTAAAGTATTCATCAACCCGTACAAACCGAAGATCGCTTCGAGCACCGTGGTCTTGCCGAATCCGTTCGCCGCCAAGATCATATACATGCTGGCAGCGTCCGTGGTTCCCGCCTCAAGGTCATCGGTATCAGCACCGGTGATGTCGAAGGTCTGCCGACCGTTGCGGAATGGCCCAAGGCCCTCTAGGGTGACCCTGAGCAGTTTCCATTCGCCGATGATTACGTCAGGCATTTTTACCCACCGCTCCGATAATGTCCGAGGACTGTATTCGAGGACCATGAGCACGCACGACAGGCTGCCCACTGAATTTTACGAGCATATCGCCCTTGCCTAGCAGCTTCTCGGCTCCTCCATCGTCGAGGATGATCCGAGATTCGGATCCCTTCTGAACGGTGAGCGCGACTCGGCTAGGCACGTTCGAGCGCAACATGCCAGGAAAGGTCGCCGCCTCAGGGCGTTGCGTTGCCAAGACCAGATGGATACCAGCAGATCGTGCCTTTGCGGCTAACCGGATTAACGGGACCTCGATCTCATCAGACTGCATGAAGAGATCGCCCAGCTCATCGATCACCGCCACGATGCGCTTTAAGTCGGAACCTGCCGCTTGGGCCTCGGCAAAATCCCGCACTTCAAGCTTCGTGAAAATCTCTTGGCGCTGGTTCATCTCCTTGATGAGGTCGTTTAGAACGCGAAGGGCATCGCTGACCGAAGTGATAATCTCGCCCGTAACCAGATTCTTGAGCGTCTTATAAGGCGTGAACTCCACTGCCTTGGGATCGATCAGCAAAAGGTCCGGTACTTCTCGCCCGGAAAGCAACGACAAAAGAATTCCGTGCAGAGTCATACTCTTGCCACTGCCCGTGGTTCCACCCAGGAACAGATGTGGCGCAGCGGCAAGGTCGATCAGCATGGGCACGCCTAAAACATCGGTGCCGAGGCAGACGGGTAGACTCATGGTATCGGCTTGCTGGGAACGAAGTGCTGGTTTGAGCTCGCTCCAGTCCACTGCCCGCCACTGACCCGTGGGACGAGGAATATCGATCCACACCTGACGCTCTACGGCCGCGCTAGAAACTGTAGCTGCCCGATCGGCCAAACCCAGTCCGAAAGCTAGCTTTTCTTCGCCTCTCTTTAACCTGCCAAGATCATCCAGCCCCGTAAGCTGGAAGGTGAACCGGGTAAGTCGAGGACCTTGCGCGGTATGGATCAACCGGCCATCGACACCCATTTCGGCCATGATACGCGCGACCTGATCGCCTAATTCACCGGCTAGTTCACTACTTTCTGGCCCTTCGGTGAATAGATCCTGCAACAGGTAGCGGTTGAAGTCCGCGCCTGGCGTCCATTCTGCTGCCAGTGTCGCGATCCCGCGACGAACGTGACGCTGGAGGGCAGCGTGGAAAGCGACCTCGTCGGAGAACAAATCCCTTCCTTCATATATGGATATCATCGCCCGGTACACGTCCGAATAGTCGTCTTCACCGGGCCTGGTTTCGCCAATCAGTTGGGCAGGATGCATTTGAATGCCATTCTCCTGCACCGGAAGCACTGGATATGCTTCCGGATCGGGCGCAGTGGACATCTGCAAAGATCGCGCTAGGGCCAGTCGAGCTATGGTCCAGTAGTCCAGGTCAGGACGCCGCCAGCCGTCAGCCATCATCTGCTGAATGATGTTCTTGTCTTTTTCTGTGAGTTGAACCCGAGCGACCATCAGACCAGTGACCCTTCTTCGACCGTCGCCGCGTCACCGCTGGTGTTGATAATACGGAAGTGGGTAGCTACCTTTTCGGAAAGCAGTTTGAGCTTACGCTCGTCAATCTCGGCATTCGTGGGAAGAATGATCACCTGCCGGGACAGGACCGGATAATAGGCCCTAAGCAAATGCTCTTGGTTCTCGCGATCGATGCGGCCGAGTGGAGTGTCGATGATGACCGGGACGTCGCTGTCGGCGCTATCCTTCATAGCCCAAAGCAATGCCGTAGCGGCGAGTTGCTTCATCCCACTCGATAAGCTGGTGCGGCCGATCGGCTTCCCAGTCTTCTCGAAGAATGTCAGTACGTAGCCCTCGTCAATCCCGATGCGGTGGATTAGGGGGTGCTGGATAATGCGCTTAAATCTATCGTTCAGTGTGTTCTCTAGCTCGGATCTAGTCAGTGTCTTTATTCGTTCGCTGATCTCATTGAGCGCTTTTACTGCCCTGAGGACAAAGCGACTGTCCTTTGCAGCCTGAGAGACTTGATCCTGGGAATCCTCTAGGCGCCTAACTTCCGCCTCCCAACGCTTTTCGTCGTCGATGGCCCCCGCTTGACGCACCGTCCATTGCCCCTTGAGCTGATTCTGCTTGGCTATTCCCTCTTCGAGTTCTGCCAACTTGTTCGAAACTTGACGAAATTCTTCAGCGTTTCCATTGGCACCCACCTCAAGAGTGAATAGGTTGCGTTGGATCTCCTGGACCGAATTGCCCAACCGATAGGCTTCGATTAGAGTTCGTCCACGCGTCGAACGAAGCGCATCCCCCGCCACCGCCCACGTTTCGAAGCGACTTACGATGCGCTCAAGCACGGCTGGGCTGACATTTGCGAAGAGTCCACCGCCGCCCTCGACATGTAGAAGGCCATTGATCCGCTCGGATAAGAAGGTCGAGAGCCTTGCGCCCTCGCTCTCTGACAATGCAGGACAACCTTCCGCGATCCAAGCTTGAAGCCGGCGGGAGACTTCGTTGGCAAAACTTGCCTTCGAACTTCCTGCGTGCGACATACGGGTCAAGATCTCGGCAAGGGCCTTTCGTACGAGGCTGAGGTTCGCCAGGATCGGGACGTCCTTAGGCAATTCGCGAACGATCTGATCCGTGAGTTGTGTAAGCTTGTTGGTCTCAGATCGCAGTTGCTCCTCAAGAAGCTTGCGCTGCGCTTCCGAAGCGCCGGAACTAAGATTTGCCCTGCGAATTTGAATACGACGCAGTTCGACCCCGTCGATGCTTAACAAGGATTCGATTTCTTCGAGTGCTTCGCGGGCCTCCACCTGAATCGTTCTGGCTTTAGCGAGGCTGGCTTGCGCATCATCGAGAGCACGTCGCAAGTTCGATTCGAGGCCACTGCGCTTGCGGTCACCCGAAATTGCGACCAGCTCGCGAGCGAGGTCTTCCAAGAAGGTTATCTGCAACAATCGGTTGAAGTCAGCTTGATAAGACCCCGAGCTCTCTGCAAGGCTCTTGATGTCCTCTCCATCGAAAAAGAAAAAGCGCACCAGGCGCGACGGGATTGTGTCCTCAAGAATGGCTTGTCCAACTTGCCCGGTCTTTCTGTCATCGCCTCGCTCGACAACGATGCCGGTCGTGTAATCTTCGGCTTCAACTGTCCACCATCGCGTCGCGGTTACAGTCTCGCCGACGTTGTCTAACCACGACGCAACGATCTGAGCGGTGACGGGCTCGCCGAGTGCGGAAGCGCGCCGACGAGCCTCGCGATTGATCAATCCGGTCCATTGGGAGCCATCGCCCAAAACGTACTGCCGGCCGGAGAGAATTGTCGGCGGAACGCCTACCTGACGAAATTCTGCGATGTCCGCCCCAGTGAACAGCAACTTCATAGCATTTAGGAAGCTGGTTTTTCCCATGCCGTTGCGCCCCCAGACCAGAACAATGTTCTTATCTGGAGTGGTTCCGGAAAAGTCGAACACAGCATCCTTGTAGGCAAAAATGTTCTCGAGCTTAACTCGGAGGAGTTTCATCTACGCCCTCCGCTCTGTGCTTCTTCAAGGCAACCTCGACGATGGCCGCCACATCTCGTCGGAGATGCGGCCTGGCACCCCAGGCCAAGAGGTCGCCGTGTTGCGTCTCCAGTTCGAGCAAAGCTTCGATGAAGGATTGATCGACGCCCTCTTGGGCGCAGACTTCGGCAACGATGGCCGCTCTGCTTTCTTTGTCTTTCATTCACCCCCCAGAATGACAGCTATGCGCGACATACCAAAACATTTTGCAAAAACCTAAAGTGATGCGGAACGGTTCGATCACGGCAAACCATCAGCCTCCAAATCATTGTTCCAAACTAAGCATAATTAGTCGTTTGCACAATTCGCAACTACTTAACGTTGGCACCTAAGCTTCTATCGAATGGGTTTCTTTCAAGAGGCAGGTGAATGCTTCTTCGATAGTTGTTACGCCGGATATCAAATGCGAGAATATCTCCATTCCGCGAGCCCAGTGGGCGGCAACTAGGTCCTGAAACGCCCGCCGGCTCAGCCCGCTTTGACCACCGTGCTGCACGATGAGCGCAATCCAAAGTGTCAAGTCGGCCTCATCCTGCCCGAAAAGCGTGTCTCCCTTGATAGACCTGCCGCCGCTATCAGGGATTGGGCTAGGCTGGCTCAGGATGCGAAGCGACAGCGACAAAGCCAACCGTGCGGGTTGGTATCGGAAGGGCAGTGACAGCGACTTCTGTATTCTTGAGTTCTCGCTGTCGGCGGCGAACGAGGTTCGAAAGTCAGCCCTCGCAATATCTCCAATCTGAAGCGCAGATGAAGTCTGATTCATGCCGCCTTCCTCAAAAAGTAGCCTTTCTCGACGATGGTTTCTCCGAGCCCCCCTCCCTCTGACCGATAGAGCAGCCTATACTCTGATCCTATACGGTGCGAAATCTGCTCATAATACTGGCCGTAAACCTCTTCCGGCTGCGAGAGAAGGATGGTTTGCGATTCCCGACGGACGAAGTAGTCAAGCACGCGCTCACGATGCGCGGTGTCGAGACGTCCCAATGGCGTATCGATGACGAGTGGCAGAGATCTACCACCAAGGCTGCTTACCGCAGCGATGAGCGCCATAGCGAAGATCTGGTTTTCACCCGCAGACGCATCGGTCTCACGCAGGTTTCTCCCAGCGGAATCGAGCAGAGAAACATTGCCATCTTCTGCGATGGTCACCGTCTCGACGACGCCCTTGTGGGCGAGGCTGCGATAGGCTTCGGTCAAGGCGATCGCCAATTCATCGTAGTGCTTCGGCATCGCTGAGCGGATCGATTCATGCAGGGCGTTGATCAAGGTCCGTGCTGCATCTGCACCGGTTCCTCCATGACCAATAGAGCGACGAAGCCCCTTGCGCCTCGTCAGATCCTGCTGAAGAGGTTCGATCTGCCCGAGAAGCTTGCCGGCCGCCTGATCAAGGTGACGCCGCTGAGCCTCCAAGTCGGCAATCCGCCCAGTCGCTCCATCAAGCTCTTGCACCAGTTCCCTCCGGTCCTTCTCCGCACGCTCGCGCTGCTCTTCCTGCTGGTCCATATGCGCAATAGCGGCGGTGACGTCAGCGATGCGACGCGTCATCTTATCTATCTCACGACGGGCCGACGACCTCGATTCTTCGATCAAGTCATGCACCCGACGAGCATCATGACCCTTTAGATAACCGTGAATCGGGTTTGTTGGAGCTTCCCTGAATGCGCCGATTGAAATCTTCCATGCTTCCTCGGTCCGCCGAGCCATATCCGCCAGCGTCTTCGCGGGAAGTGGCGGCTGCGTTGTCTCCAGGGCAGAGATCAGTTCGCGAAGCATGCGCACGTCCTCACCCTTGGACAGGTTCGTGGAGTGTGCCGCCGCCTCGAGTGCGCGCTCGACTTGGTCGAGCAATGAGGCTGGCATCAGAAGGAAAGGAAGCAGCCTGACACCAGCCACGAGGAGATCGTGCCGAGCTGTCTGCAGGTCGGTTTCCAATTTCTTCCGCAATTCCAAATCCGAGTGGCGCTCTTGGTAAGTGCCGTCGCCGACCGATCCGATGGATTTCACAATCTCGTCTCTTCGCCGACGCAAAGGATCCAACTCGCTCTCGACGCTGTCGAGCGCGCGACGAGTGGAAGTCAGTTCGACACTCAAAGCCTCTATCTGAGAGGACAAGGCCGCTTCGGCTCCATCGGCGATTACATCCTTTCCACGATCACGAGCGTAGTCCGAAAGATCTTGCAACAGCGCCCTAATCGTGGCGACGCCAAGGGCGCTTTCGATGCCGAAGCGAACTTGTTCGCCCAACTCGCTTTGCGCCAGCCTGCGTATCTGCTCACCATCAAACAGTAAGAAGGGCAGCAGGCTCACTGGCGCAACACGACGTTCAATCTCGAAAAATGCGAAGTCGGCACTCGGCACGTCGTTGGGTGGGCTAAGGATATGACGATCCTCTCCGATCCGTAGCACCAGCTCCTCGTCTTCTTCCACGAACGAACCGTCGTCCCCGAAATACCAGCGCCTTTCGATCTCGAAGGGGCCGTCTTCCGTGTCCAGTTTGATCGACACGGACATGTCGCGGTCGCCCCTCTCGAAGGCCTGACGATGCATGGCTCGCTCGATAGTCTCGTTGTAATCTGATCGTTTTGGGTTGGATGGGTCGCTGTTCTCGCGGCCAAACCGCGACCGGTCGAGATGCGCGCGGATGCCATAGATGCCCAGCGCCAATGCCTCCAGTATGCTTGTCTTACCGTTGCCGTTGTTGCCGCCGATCAGCGCTACAGGACGATCGAGCTCAGAGGCGAGATCGAAATCGGCTTGGTCGAAGACTTTCCAGTTGTGGAGGTGAATTCTCTTGAACCTAAAGGGGCTTGGCACCCCGATGGTTTTAGGGCTCCACACAAGCGTCGCCCAATCAACCGGTGAGGCGAATATCTCATCAAAGCGATTGAAGAGGCGTCGACGGTTGCCGCTGGCGCCATGCAGGTGGCGGGCTGAGACCAAAAGGTCTAGCCAGCGCGTAACCCCGCCTTTCTCATTAGAACCTTGTTCGCTCATGCCAACTCTAGCTTCGCCATCGAAAGCGTATCCTCCGCCCAAATGCGATGTATTGCGTCAATCTCCGCAGCCGAAACCAGTGGCAAGTCGACTTCTTCCTGGACGGCCTTAAGGCGATCAAGAATATTACGTCGAGCCTCAAGCGTGAACGGACCAGGAATTAGACGTCCTTCGCCTACGAAATTCAGTGTGCCGTTGCGTCGGGCGGCCATGCGCATAGAGCCGTCCTCGCGAATGGCCTTCAGCCAATCGCGGAAATCCAACAGCGGCTCAAGATCGCCGTATCCAGCCTCTATGAAGGACTCGGCACTCTTATCCTTCTCAACAACCGTGCATGTCCAGCAACCAAAACGTGAGGATGCCGTGCCGCAGGACGGAGCCTCGGACTTGTCCGTTACCAATGGGCATTCGCCGCCGCCGGCGTTGCGATACATGGTCACCAGCTCACGGTGGGTGCCCCCCCACGGCGGGGATGACTGCAGAAGCGTCTGCCACACCTCGTCCGTCGCGAGATCGACGATTGGCTTATAAACAAAACAATTTTGCAGGCTGTTATGAGGATTTAGACGCTGGCCGTTGTCGTAACGGGCGACACTTCGGCGACGCTGCGTAGACTCAGCGCTCCGGACACCGAGAAGCAGGATCGCTTCTCCCGAAGCATGCACCTGCGTCTTGATGTACGTCGTAGTGGGCGCGATCTTCATACGATCTGTACACCAACGAAAGACACGGCTCGGCGATGGGTAGCCGCGACCAATTAGATTGACCCAGAACGTCTGCTCCACATCGGGAACAGTCTTTGCCACGACTACCGGAAGCCGCAACGGCTCAACCGCGGATCGCATGCGATCCAGGACCATCTCCAGATGATTAGCGATAACCGGAGATTCGACCAGAGTGTCGTTCGCCACGACATGTACAGCGCGCTGGCGCTTGCGAGGAGGAAGCGAAAGAAGCATCTCGAAGACGAGTTGCGCCAATAGAGTGCTGTCCTTACCTCCGGAAAATCCGAGGATCCATGGTGTGGCGTGAGACTGAAGATATTCTTCTCTAAGATCCGCAAGAATTGACTTAAGGCGGTCGCCTAACTGATCAACTTGGTCGTCATCGCTGATGAGGGTTGCTAAGGTCATGCTCTTCTCCGAGTTGAACGCAGCGCAGAGACCGCATTTTCGATTGCATCCGCTGCTCGTTCGACGTCGTCTGGCGTGGTGCCATGGCCCAAGCCGATACGGATTGCGGTTTCCGCGTCCGGCCCACTGAGACCTATCGCGAGCAGCACGTGGGACGGCTCAAGAGTTCTGGCACTGCACGCCGAACCAGTGGAAAGGCACACCTCTTCCTGTAGCCGAAGAACGAGCGCCTCGCCATCGACCTCCTGAAAACGGACATTGAGATTACCTGGTAATCTCGCTGCTGCATCGCCATTCTCATTTGCACCGGGCAGGGCCAAGAGACGTGCTCGCAGGCGATCGCGGAGTCGCGCCACGCGGTCCGATTCCTGGGCCATGCCGACACTCCAGAGGGCACAGGCGGCGCCGAAGCCGACACAAAGCGGCGCCGACAGTGTCCCCGAGCGCGCGCCGCCTTCTTGCCCGCCGCCTAACAAAAGAGGCTTAAGTTTGGGTCGTAGGCGGCGAGAAACGAACAGAGCGCCTATGCCAGAAGGTCCGCCAAGCTTGTGCGCAGATAGGCTTGCTAAGTCCAGCAGCGAAGCATCCACTGAGCGCTTGCCGGCTATCTGGGCTAGATCGGAATGCAACAAGGCTCCCTTGCCTCGAACCAAGCGTGAGATCTCGTCTATTGGCTGGATTGATCCAATCTCATGGTTGGCCCAGGCAATGGAGACCATGCCGGTGGCCTCTCCCACGATAGCGTCGAGCGCGACCAGATCGACCAGCCCCGATCGATGCACAGGAACGAGGTCAACGAACCAACCGGAACGCGCCATCGATCTTGCCTTTTCGATGATCGATGCGTGTTCGATCGCAGATATTGCGATCCGATTGCGGCCGGAAGCGAGCAAGTGATCGGCTAGACCGGTGAGAGCCAAATTGTTCGACTCGGTGGCACCTGAGGTGAAGAGTATCTCGGACGTGCGCGCGCCGATTAGCTCGGCAACCTGGCTGCGAGCCAGTTCGACAGCGGCGTGCGCAGCGCGCCCCGCCTTGTGCGTGGAATGGGGATTTGCGTCGGCGGCGCGGAATGCTTCCATCATGCGAACGAGCACGCTTGGCTCAATCGGGGAATGCGCGTGATAGTCGAGGTAGATAGGGCCTGGAGTTATCATTTCTCGACCTGCCCGTTCTTTAGCACGACGCCGAAACCCAGGTCGGTCGTGATAAACATCACCCCGTTGGCCTCGAAGGTCCGGATGATGTCGCCGACCGTCCTTGGGGTAAGCGCCGTCGACCCATCCTCGAACCTACCGATAGTGTTGACTCCCACACTGCACTCTTCTGCGGCCTGTGCCTTGGTCCAAGCCAAAAGAGTGCGCGCCGCACGCAGATGCCTTCCCTGCACCTGCTCAGGTTTGGCGGTCACATAGTAGGTCTTTTTCGAAGCCATGCCGAGACTCTGGACCTTTAATTTGTATTTCACAAGCCAAAGGGTACATAATATCCCATGTTTCTCGCACGTGTTATGGGTCCTTTTAAGAACTGATGACACGCTTCGACGAAGATACCCGGACCGGCGAGCGCGGGACCGCTCGCTTGGCTGGACATGCTGATCCTCAGTCGGTTTGAACATATAGCGGTTAGCGTCATGTCGGTTAGCAAAAGTGGCATCTGGCAAACTCACGGTCTTCGCTTCGATACAATCCTCGGATTGCGATGGCTGAGTATCGCGATTTCGTATCAGTCAGGCGGAGAGGCTGCTCGTATCGGCTCCCGCAATCGGCAAGACTGAACCGCCATCCCAGCGATCTAGGATGGAGATGGCTGTATTGATTTCACGGATTTTGACGGTATTTTATCTGAGGCAAGGGATGTGTAGTTTACGGTCTACGTCTCACTGCAAAGCGGTCGATAGATCCCGATAGCTCACAAAAAATTCTCTGTCGAAAAATTGCCTAAAAACCGAGCAAAATCAAAAGGCTAACTTTTTGACGGCCTGCGTCTCGGCGAAGCAAGCCAAAAAGGAAATTTTCTGCAATAACTTCAAGTGCTTAGGGCAGGAAAAATATTAGAGTGGGAATGATTTTCGCCAGCACCAATTGACGGCGGTCCGCTGAACATCTGTTCCAGCGCGGCACAAGCCGTCGACTATGCTGATTGATATATTTACCGAAACTTGCCGGAATATTATGGTCCAGGCACAAGATATAGGTCGCATGATTTAGCGTCAGCTTTCGAGAAACGGGGGCGGTATGTTGCTTGATCTGCATGAACCGGCAGCCCCCATGAAAGCCGCACTATCTTCGTGCAGGCGACATTTCCTGTCTTCGCTGATCTTCAGCGCCTTGATGAACCTGCTCTACATCGGGCCTGTTCTGTACATGTTGCAGGTCTATGACCGTGTCGTGGCAGGACAGGGCAGGCTGACGCTGCTTTTCCTGACAATCATCATCGCGGTGGTCATCGGCACCCTGTCGCTGCTGGAACTGGTCCGGTCGCGCCTGTTGGTACGGGCGAGCATCCGGCTGGACCGGCAATTGGCGGGCCTGCTGCTCGACACGACGCTGAGGGCGCGCGGATCGACCGGCGAGACGATGAACAAGCAGGTCCTGCGGGAATTCGACACGCTGAGGCAGGCGCTGACCGGCCCGACCATCCTGTCGATCTTCGATTTTCCCTGGAGCCCGGTCTATGTCCTCGTCTGCTTCCTGATCCACCCTGCCATTGCCGCTCTGGCCGTGGTGGGCGGCGCCGCCTTGCTGTTCATCGCGCGACGTAATGAAAAGGGCACCAACGCGCCCTTGAAGCAAGCGAACGAAGCCGCCAACAAGGCCTATGTCAGCCAGGAACAGACGCTTGCGGGCGCGGAGGTGATTCGGGCGCTCGGCATGCGGAATGCGCTGGTGCGGCGCCATCTGCTGGAACGGCAGACGATGCTCGACCTTCAGGCGAGCGCCAGTTTCGCAGGTGGCCATTATGTTGCGATCAGCAAGTTCATCCGCCTGATCCTGCAGTCGCTGGCGCTGGGCCTCGGCGCCTGGCTGGCGATCAACAACCAGATTTCGGCAGGTGCCATCTTTGCCTCGTCCTTCCTTGTCGGACGCGCCCTCTCCCCCATCGACCAGTTGCTCGGCGCCTGGCGTAGCGTCGTCCATGCGCGGGCGAGCTATGCGACGCTCAATGACCTGCTGGCGACGCGGGAAGCAGATATCGCCCTGACCCAGCTCCCGCCGCCCAGCGGCCATATCGCGGTCGAACATCTCACCCATTTCATTCCCGGCCAGGAACACCCCCTGTTGGCCGATATCAGCTTTGCCGTCGAACCGGGCGAAGTCGTTGCCATTGTCGGTCCCAGTGGCGCGGGCAAATCGACGCTGTTGCGCATGCTGTCCGGCGCGGCGCGACCCCTGCGCGGATCGATCCGCTATGACGGCGCGAATGTACAGGATTGGGATACGGAAAGGCTGGCGGCCTTCATCGGCTATCTGCCGCAGGACACCGCGCTGTTCGCCGGCACGATCAAGGAGAATATCGCTCGATTCCGGAATTTCCTGTCCGACGATGGCGAAGCCATCGACAATGCGGTGATCGAGGCGGCCCGGTTGAGCGGTGCGCACGACCTGATCCTGCAAATGCCGGGCGGATATAATCGGACGCTAGGCTGGGGAGGACGCGGACTTTCGGCCGGGCAGGCCCAGCGCGTGGGATTGGCGCGCGCGCTTTATGGCAAGCCGCCCCTGGTCTTCCTGGACGAACCCAATGCGCATCTCGATGCCGAGGGAGAGGTGCGGCTGGTCGCCACGCTGGACGACCTCAAGAAGAAAAAGGCCTCCGTCATCATCGTCGCCCACCGGATGGGGATATTGGGAGTCGTCGACAAGATCATGGTGATGCGCGACGGAAGGCTGGAGACTTTCGGCCCGCGCGATGAGGTGCTGGGACGGCTGAAGGCCATTCGATCGGAAGAAAAACCCGAGGCACAGAGGGCGGAGGGATAGGCACCATGGGGGACATCGAGCTCAGCGACGCCAGCGGCGCCATCCGCCTGACCTATCCAGCCAGCCATGAGACGCCGGTGATCGACGACCGGCCCGACCGGGACATGCGGACCGGCATCATCATCGCGTTCCTGTTTTTCGTCGTCTTCCTGGGCTGGGCCGCCTTTGCCCGGCTGGACGCCGCCGCCTATGCGCAGGGACGGCTGACCGTGGAGGGTCAGCGCCAGTCCGTCCAGCATCGCGACGGCGGCGTGATCGGCGCCATCTTCGTCAAGGAAGGGCAGCATGTCCGTCAGGGCCAGCCGCTGATGGAACTGGCGGCCGCGGATGTGCGGGCGCAGGCGCGCATGTACAGCGCGCAATATATCGGATTCCAGGCACAGCGCGCCCGGCTGATGGCCGAGCAGCTTGGCGCAGGTCATGTCGAATGGCCCGCCGAATTCGCGACGCTTCAGGGACAGGAAAAGGAGGATGCGCAGGAGGCGATCAAGCTTCAGACGACCCAGTTCGACAGCCGCGCCTCCGTGCTGACGGCGCAGACCGGCGTCCTGCACGAACAGGCCGGCCAGGTTCAGGAAACAGCGCGCGGATACAGGTCGCAACTGGCAGCATCGGCGGAGCAGGCCCGGCTGATCGGCGAGGAACTGGACAGCCTGCGCGACGTAGCGGAGAAGGGTTTTGTTTCCAAATCCCGTATCCGGGCACTGGAACGCGCGCGCGCCGACCTTCATGGGCAAGAGGGGCAATATTCGGCCAGCATTGCCCGGTCTGGCGCGGAGGCCGGCGAAAACCGCCTGAAGGCTCTGGAAGCGGAAAAGGCCTATAGGGAGCGGGCCGCGTCCGAACTGCGCGACGTCGAATTTT
>Ga0307405_10000081_pt1 | contig 40441 bp, 68 predicted proteins | sample 322Cmetagenome_2_FD_203311 | JGI IMG/M metagenome (GOLD analysis project Ga0307405, IMG submission 203311) | Maize rhizosphere microbial communities from greenhouse at UC Davis, California, United States - 322HYB-C-1 | ecosystem: Host-associated > Plants > Roots > Rhizosphere > Soil | place...
CCGGCGTTGAACGTCACGAGCGCGCCGTCGAGCGCACCGCCGTCCACGCTCTGCGAGATGACGCCCTCGGGCCAGAGGTAGTCGGGCACGCCCTCCACGCGCACGGCGCTGGGATCGGTGGAGCCCGCCGGGGTGCGGAGGTTGAGGTCGAGCCGGACGACGCCCTCGGCGCGCGTGAATGACACGAAGCCAGCCGCCACGTCATCTGTCCCCTGGGGGAGGAACGAGTCGTAGCGGCGCGGCGGGTACTCGCGGGCGTAGAGACGGCCCGCGGGGCCGGTGCCGACGAGTCGCACGTCGAGGAGCCCCTGAGCCTCCAGCGGGACGAGCGCAGACGGCGACAGCCGGACACCCTCCGCGAGCATGTTCAGGTGAGCCTCCGCGGCGAGGTCAGCCGCATAGGCGACGGTCGTGCCGTTCGAGCCCTTCGACGTGATGGTCTTGCCCTTGGCGGTGTACCCCGTGACGGGATTCACGCCTGTGGACAACCATGTGGAAACGTGGATAACTACCGCGTCACGCGCGGCCTCCAGGTCGTCCCCGAGCGGCATCCCGTAGGCGTCGGTGGGGAAGATCGCGGAGGCGATGGCGTTCGTGACGAGGTTCGAGGCCCGGCGGATCAGGTCCTCGGCGTTCGGGTCCCCCCGGAGTGCCTCCGGGAGGTCCTCGGTGGTTGCGTAGATGCGAGCCATGCTGGCTGTCCCTTCTATGGCGAAGGGGCCGGGGAGCGTCAAGCGCGTCCCCGACCCCCTCGTGTGTCGGTCTATCAGGCGAACAGGTCGCGGATGCCGTCACGGGTGAGGCCCGCGAGGTCCTCCTCCGTCTTGGCTCCGCCACGCGGGTCGAGTGCCCACGCCGTCCAGTCGGCCTTGCTGGCCGCGCCGGAGGGCTTCGGGAGGGGCTCGGCGTCCTCGTGGGACTCCTCGACCTCCTCAGTGTCCTCTGGCACGTCACCAGCGCCGCTCTCGTCGCCGTTCTCGTCCTCCTGGGTGTCATCACCCTCGGGAACGTCTTCAGCGTCTCCAGCGGGCTCCTGGCCCTGCTCCTGCGTCTCGGGACCCTGAGCATCGCCCACGGCCTCCTGTGCGGCATCCTCGTGAGTGTCTCCACCCGTGTCGATGCCTTCCGAGCCAGGGGCCCCGAGAGGCGGAGCGGTCACGTCCGTGCCGGTGTGACCCTCCGCACCCTCAGTGCCGCCCTGGCCCGCGGTCGCCTCGGCGGCTTCAGCCACGACCTCCGCGTCACGGAGTTCACCAGCCTCAGCCGCCTCACGGCGACGACGGTTCCAGAACGACAGGCCCATGTCAGATGACCGCCCGCGTCGGGAGGACGACGACGCCCTTGTCATCCAGGCGCTTCGTCGCCAGGTGCGCCGTGATGGCGAAGCCGGTGATGCGGGCGTAGATGTCACGGTCCTGCTCGATGAGCGCGCGGCGCTTGTAGAGCAGACCCAGGGCACCCTTGCGGATGACCAGGGCGTTGTAGGTGTCCTCGGCGTCCGTCGCGCCCTCGGTCTTCGTGGCCGCGTCGGAGATGATGACGGGGATGTTGCCCGCCAGCGAACCGACCTGGCCGCGCATGATGACCTGACCGGAGCCGAACGTGAGCGAGGACTTGAAGTTCTCGTCACGGAGCAGGCCCACGTGCTGGCGCGAGTGGATGATGATACCGGCGACCTTCGTCGGGTCCCACTTGTCACCGAACGCCGCGATGGCGGCGGTGATGGAGGCCCAGTCGAGCGCGTCGGCGGCGGGGAGGATGATCGGGCTGGACCCGACCGTGGACTCCGCGGCCGCACGCAGGTCAATGTCCATCTTCTCGGCCAGAGCCTCAGAGATGGCGACACGTGCGCGGCTGGACGGGTTGCCCAGTGCGGTCAGTTCCGCGGTGTCGGTGACCTCCACGGCCGTACCGATTTCACGGACGGTCGCGGTCATGTCATCGGTGGTCAACTTCTGCGGGACGATGGGGACGCCCTCGGAGAGGTCAGCCGCGGGGTTGATGCGGTTGAACTTCGGGAACGTCACCGTGTCGCCGGGCTGGCCGACGAGGGTGTCATCCACGGTCGCAACCTGCGTCATCACGGCGGCCTGTGCGGCCTCCTTGACGGCGACGGGAGCGTAGACCTCGGGAACGATGAGGTCGGCCTTCATGGTCGTTGCCATGCTGGGTTCCTGCCTTTCAAGTCAGGTCGAGGGGAGTATCAGCCCGCCGACAGTCGGCGGTACTCCTCGGGGTTCTTCTGGAAGAGTTCGAGACGCTCGTCGTAGGACATGGCCTCGAACTTCTCCGGGGTGATCGCGCTCGACCCGTTGGCTCCACCGAACGAGTCAGGCCCCGATGCACGGCCACCGCTCCCGGCGTTGCCCTTCAGCATGGGGTCACTGCCCGCGAGAGCAGTGATCTTGGACGACACGGTAGCACTGAACTGGTCGGTTCCGCGTGCGGCCTTGACCTCCGTGTCGTCGGAGAGAACGAAGGTCAGGTACTTCTCCCGGTCGGGGGAGATGCCAGCGGCCCATGCGGCGCGCAGGATGGCCAGGTCAGCCTCGGCCTTACCGGCGCGCTCCGTGGCGCGTTCGAGGTCCACGGACTTCGCCTGGAGGTCCCGGCCGAGCGTCTCCACGGTGGGAGTCTCGTCGGGGAGTTCGAGCCCGGCGGCTTCCGCGAGGGTGCGGAGTGCGTCCGGGAGGCCCTTGCGCTCGACGCGCTTCGAGGCGTCCTTGTCGCGGAGGTCCTTGATGGTGCTCAGGGCGTCGTCCAGCGTCCACGGCTTGCCGGTCGCGGTGTTGATCGGAGCGTCCGTGGCGGGCTTCGGAGCCTCGCCGGGCTTCGGTGCGTCGGCGTTGGGAGCACCCTGGGTGCCGTTGGCGTTCGCCGCGTCGGTGGCCGCCTGGCCCCCGTTCTGAGCGTCCGTCGTGGTCTGTGCGTCGGTCGTGCTGGTGGCGGTGTCGGCCATGTTCTGAGTCCTCCTGGGGCTCCTCGGCGGGTGATAGTTCGCTCAGCATACCGCGCTAGACGGCCGCGTGCGGCATCGGGACCCCGTGACGGGTGGAGGAGTGCCAGACGGGGTGCGGATGCGAGGGCGGTGCCAGTACGCCCCCTAGACTGCCGCATCCGTGTATCCGCCAAACGGCAGAGGGGCGGGGTGCTTTTATGCAGACGGGGGGTGAGCCGCGCAGAGCGGCGGAGAGGGCCCGTTCCACGGCCGTCTGCGGCTGGACACGACGGCCGCACCTGTGCTAGGCCGCGAGCCATGGGAACTATCCTGCACATCGGCGTGAATGTGCAGGATAGTGCTCAATCGTCGGGCCGAAGCACCTGCTCGCGCGCGCTCTGACGCTTCAGGAACGGGTGCCGATTCATGTGCTCACGCATGCGCGCCTGAGCCGCCTTCACGTTCTGACGGGCCGCGGCCTTCGCCTCCGGGGAGAGTGCCACCGCCTCCAGTTCCTTCGCCCGGCGGATCGCACGCTCGATGCCCCTCTGCTCCTGCTGAGCCTGGTAGCCCTTCTCGTCCCACTTCGGCCGGTCGGTCACATCACGGCGTCGGGACAGGCCCACGATGTACGCCCGGATCGCACACCGGCAGTTCGGGTGGAAACACCCAGCGGCGCGAGCCTCGTCCAGCGTGCCGTCCACCGTGACCCAGACCTCGGCCTCGGAGCCCTCGCCGGGGAGGAGGTAACGCCCGGCCGGGGTGCCATCCGTGCTGAGCACCTTCCCCGCCCACTCATCACACACCTTGCACGCGCGCGGCCCCGGCGTGATCGTCACGAGGTTCTGCCCGAGGTCCTTCAGCGCGGTCACGTGCCCGGCGATCATCGCCTGAGCCGTCCCCGTCCGCACCGCCATCCGGGCATAGTCGGCCGCGCCCATCTTCCCCCTGCCCACGGGCACCTGGGCGAAGCCGTTCCGCACGAGCCCATTGAGCGCACGCTGGAGCGCGTCACGCTTCAGCAGGGTCCCGGTGGTGGTGCCACGGAGGACCTCAGACACGACCGCACGCGCGGCGTCCTCGGCCGCCCTGAGGATGAACGGGGCCGCCTCCACCGTCTTACCCAGAGTCGCCGTCGCGAGAGCCGTGACGGCCGCCTGGTGCGCTACGGGCACAGCCTGAGTGCCGACCTCCCGGTACGCGGCCAGCGCGCCGATCCCGTAAGCCTCCTCCATGGCCGCGGTGATCGCCGCCGCCGCCTGCGGGTTCACCTTCGCGAGCATGGCGAGGACCTGGGGGCGGAGCGTCTGGAGGCGCTCCAGCACGTCCCGTTCCCACCAGTCCTCGGTGATGCCGTCCTGGAGCATGGCCACGAGCGCGGAGAGGATGCGCAGTTCGGCGTCCTCGTAGATGCGCGCGACCTCCTCGGAGAGTGAAGCCGCGAAGATGGGCGAGACGGCCATCAGGCGACCGCCTCCTCCTCGACCTCATCCGGGTCAGCCGTGCCGGGTGCCGGGGGGAGTCCGAACGTGTTCGGGTCGAGCGGGGCTGGAGTCTCGTCCTCGATCCGCTTCAGTTCGGCCTCAATGTCGGGCTCATCCCAGTCGGGGTGCATCGTCTTGACGCGGGTGTACCGGCTGGAGGCGTCGGCGTTCTTCTGCGCGCCCGCCGTCTCGGCCAGGACCTTCGGGGACTCCTGCACGGCATCCGGGAATACGACCTTCACGGGCATCGGCTCGAACGTGCCGCCGAACTCCTCCCGGTCGATGATGAGGAGGCTCGTGAGGAGACGCGAGAGGGCGTCACGCCAGTACAGGACCTTCTTGTCGCGGGTCGCGAGGGTGCGCTTGTTCCGGCCGACGTACTCGGTCGCCGTCATGTCGGGAGCATCCCCGCCCTGGTCCTCGTCCGGGGTGAAGCCTGCCGCCTCGATGGCCTTCGCGCTGAAGTCCTTCAGGATCGCCAGGTGCTCCTCCACCCGAATGTCGAACTGGACCTGATCGATGGGGGCCTCCTGGCCCTGCTCGCCCGGCTGGCGCTTCAGCGACACGAACATGCGCTGGTCGGCGGGGAACGCCGCACCCTTGCCGAAGCCCATGTTGCGGAGCATGTAGTCCGCGACGAGCAACTTGCTCTCGCCGTCCTCCACGTCTCGCATGAGGCTCGTGGCCGTCCGGTCGATGGCGGAGAACAGTCCGATGGTCGCCGGGGTGAAGTCGGAGCGGCCGATGTTCGAGCGCCGGTCCAGGGGGTCCGGGAGCATGTTCGGGATCGAGACGGCCGTGGTGAGGCCGGGCCGGGAGAACGTGGCCCCGAACTCGTTCACCTGCTCGGCGTAGGGGCGTGTCGCCGGGTGCTCGGTGAGCGGGATGACGCGCCCGAGGTTGACCTCCGTGCCCACGTACAGGGCATGGTAGATCGCGCCGCCCTCGTGCAGTTCCAGGTGCCGGAACGTCTGCGATGCCGTCTGCTCCACGACGCGCCAGAACAGCGTGCCCGTCTGCACCCCCCACGAGTAGAACGGATCGTAGGAGTCGGCGTCAGCACGCGACACGGTGGGGTGCGGGGCAACGTCCTTGTCCCAGCCGATGCGGAGCGCCACGGAGCCCAGCGCGCTCGCCGTCTCGGCCGCGCTGAGGAGGGTAGCGAGGAGCCCGGTCTGCTCCACGAGAGCATCGAGCCGGGCCTGCGTGGCGGCCGTGGAGGGGGCCGGGGTGACCTTCCCCGTCTTCGGGTCCTTCACCGTGGGACCCTCCACCACGAAGCGGGGCGGGTCGGAGAACAGCGCCTCCGCGCTCATGTGGGCGATCTTCTCCGGCACGGGCAGGTGGACCTTCTCGTCGCCGTCCACGTGCTGGCCCCAGAACTTCGAGGAGGTCTGCTCCTGTACCGGCTGGCGGTCCTTCTTGAACAGCCCGCCGGAGATGCCGCCGCCCTCCCAGCGTGCGATCTTCGCCGTGGTGCCCTGCGTCCCCGAGTAGAACGCCTCCAGGTCGTCCGGGTCGCCCGCGTACCAGACGGAGCGCTCCGCCACACGGTCATAGCGTCGGCCTTCGAGAGGCCAGGGGGAGTTGTCTGCGGGGAACGGCATGAGATGGCCTCCAGGGGCACGAGGGCGGGGGTCCAGCCTCCGCGGGTGAGTTCGGGGTGACGGTCCCGCCGTCGTCCGTCATGCTACCGGCTCAGGCGGCTTCCGCGAGGTCCGGCACGTGCAGGGGCACCACGTCCTGCCACTCACGGATGGACGACATGACGGTGTATCGGAGCGCGTCTACCTCGTCGTCGTCTTCCTTGATCGGCTTCGTGTCACCGCGCTCGGTGGCCTTCTCATCCCAGAGGTACTGCGGGATGCGGTCTACGAGATGCGGGTTCGCTTCCTTCACCACGTAGAGCCCACCGGACGCGAGGAGCGAGGCGATGGTCTGGATGCCGGGGAGGACCTTGTTCGACGCGGCGAGGGTGGTGTAGCCCTTGTCGTGGAGTTCGGTGCGGAACACCTTCGCGGCCGGGTCCACGGCGATCCACTCCGGGTCGCGCCACGCCGGGAGGGGCTGTTCCTTCAGCCAGCGCAGGAACTCGCTCGCATGCTTGCCCACGGTCATGTGCTTCGGGGCGAACTCGTCCAGGACGATGAGGCTGTACCGGGTGGTCGTCTCCACGTCCGGCCCTGCCCCATCGGGGAGGATGCGCCCGGCCTTGTCGAGCGTCACCCTGGCGAGCCCGAGGAGGTACGCGCGCGTCTCGTGCGTCTGCCCGTAGTCGAGCCCGGCCATCAGGGTCCGCTCGATGACGATGCCCTGCCGTGGCTCCCAGGTGCCGTCCGCACGCTTCCGCACCAGCCACTCGCGGGGGATGGTGTGCGCCTCCTCATCCCAGAGGTCATAGATCGCGCCGTCAGCGCCGACCCAGAGCCCTTCGATGAACCGCTTCCGCCAGAGCCCGGTGAACTCCTTGCTGATCGCGTCGAGGTACTCACGGGAGAGGGACGGGTTGTCGGTCAGGCGGAAGTGGTGCCGGATGAGGGAGAGTTCGTCGGCGCGCTTGATGTACTTCTGCATCAGCCAGTGACGGTTCGAGTCGGGGTTCGTGGTGCAGAACAGTTTCGCGCCGGGGACGCTCATGCGGCCGAGCAACTGGGCGAAGAACTGCTCCGCCACGAGGGTCGCCTCATCCAGGTAGGCCCCGGCGAGGGTGAGCCCTCGAATCTTCGTCTCCGCCGTGGCGTTGTTCGCGCCGAATAGGTGGACGAGGCGGCCCATGATCCGGGCGGTAGACGCGCCACGGGTGTACTGGATCGCCGCCGGGTGGAGTTCATCGATCACGTCGAGCACGTTCCGAGAGAGAGTCTGGAGCGTCTTCCCGATCATGGCGAGAGGGCCGGGGGGACCGTACCGGCAGAAGTCGAGCCAGGCGATGATGCTGGACAGCGTCTTGCCGGAGCGGATCGCCCCGTCCCAGATGTTGATGCGGTGGGCGGTGCGGCGGATGCACTCCTGTTGCTTCGGGGACAGCCCGAACGCGGCACCGGTCACGCCGACACCACTCCCTCAGCCATGAGCGCACCGAGAGCGATGCGGCCCCGGCCCAGCCACACGTCCTGCCGACCGAGGGGGAGGAGTTCCCACGTGCCCGGCTCACACTCACGCTGGAGGGCACGGGCGATGATGAGCGCCAGGGCGTCCTCACGGGGTGCTGGCTGGAGGTCTGCGCGCTCCAGGCGTGCGCCCTTCACGTAGAACACTTCAGGCGGGTTCTGCGCGTCCTCGACGGGCAGGGGCATGACCCAGCCCTGCACCGGGTGACGGTAGTCCACGAAGCCCTCGTTCATGCGGCGAGTCTACCGGGCGAACCGGCTTCACCTTCGACGTTATGTGCTAGCCGCCACAGATGCAGTGGTAGTGCCTCATCGGCTTGCCGTAGGAGCGTGAGGCCCCGATGGCGGCGTGGACGGCTTCGCCCTGGTAGGTCCAGCGTTTCTTGCCGGGGTTCGGGCACGGCGGCCGCTTCGCCTTGCCCACGTCACTCCTCGGGGACGAAGCCGACGTATCGGGGGACCGGGCCGAAGTCTGCGAGGGACCCGTTCGACTCGAACGTCTCGTGCGGCTCCTCCACGGGCTGGGGCTTCTGCGCGCGCTTCACGTCGAGGGTGATGGTGAGGCGGAGTCTCACCGGCCGATCCACTTCGCGATGACGGTCGCCCCCGTGGGGTACGGGTCACGCTGGGAGCCGCCCTGATGGATCGTGACCACCACGTCGGCGTGCTCCGGTGCGGCGGCGGTGAGCGCGGCCAGAGTCTTCGCCGGGATCGGCCAGTCCGTCTTCACGGTGATCGTGTGCTCGGCGGCCGGGATCGTGTCGTAGGGGAGTTCCCGGCGCTCATGCTTCCCGGCCCGCTCGTCGTCCAGCCAGTCCATCTGCTCAGTAGTCATCGAGGTCGTCGCCCATCTCGGCCCTCTGGAGCCGGTTCTCGTAGTCGTGCATCTCGTCGGTCGTGTGGTGCTGGTCGTGCATGCGGAGCCGTCGCACGTGGTAGGTCTTCTCCTCCAGCGCGTCGAGGTCATCCCAGGCCATCATCGGCCCCGCGTCCTCATCGCACGCCCCCACACCTGGAGCCGCTTCGCCATCCACCCGAGGAGCCTCATCAGCGGGACCTCCCAGATGGCCCGTAGAGCGTCTAACGCCTCCCCGAGGTCCTGGGATGCCTCGTGGAACGTTCTGGGCCGCTCACGGCCGTCCTGGCACGTGCAGGGGTGCTCTGCGCACCGGAGGCCATCCCGCCAGTCGAGGGTCGAGATGTGTGGGCAGTCCCATGCGGGGCAATCCGTGTCGTACGCGCTCACGACTCGTCCCCACCGAACACGAGACGGTCGAGCAGGTTCCCGACCTCCTGGAGGCCCGCGGCCGCCTGCTGGTCGAGGTTGAGGTACTTCGCCCGGCGCTCCATGACCTTCAGCACGAACTCCCCGGCGCGCACGTCCCCACGGACGGCGCTGGTGAAGTTACCGGCGAGGAGCATGTCGAGGCGTTCCAACTCCAGCGAGCGCACGTCCTCCACGTCCTCAGCGGGGGCGTTGCGGATGGCCTCACGGACCCAGTTCGAGGCTGTCGCCCCCTGGACGCCGAGCCGGGCTCCGATCATGTCGAACGAGAGGCCCTGCTTGCGGAGGCGTAGAGCCTCGTTCCGGTTCGATGCACGGTTCGCGCGCTTCATGCTCGCGTTCTGCTGGTGCGGTGTCGGGGCGAGGGCGTCCGGGTCGGGTGTCTTCTGGTTCTGCATGATGGCCTCCTGGGCTCGTGTTCCCCGTCCTGCGGGGCTGGGCGTGAGTCTACCGCTCGAACTACCGTCGAATGATGCTCACGCCGGGCTCAGCGTTGGTCGGCTTCCACCGGACCACGTGCCGGGCATGCTCGGGCTCGTACTCCACGGTCACGTCGAGCCTCCGTGCGGTGGCCTCCTCCAGCATGAGCCGCTGGAACTCCTGGAGGAGGTACGCGGGGGCGACGACGAGTTCATAGTCGTGGATGACCGCCTGCCCGCGTTCTCCATCCCCGAGGGCGGTGACGGCGCGTGTCACGAGAGGCCCGCATCGATCGCGAGGTCCCTGAGCGCCGTGTGGACGTTCTCCGGGGTCACGTGGTCATCCAGGGAGTCGAGGAGCCCGGTCAGTTCGTCACGGAGCCATGCGGCGGAGACGCTGACGACTTCCCAGGTGCCTTCGCGCTCCAGGATGGCGTCGAGGTCCCCGACCTTACTCGCTGAGTGCGCGTCCCCGGTGGAGACGAGCCCCTCGGGCTTGTACGTCCAGTCTGCGGCGCAGTCCACGCAGTGATAGCCGACCTCGGCCCACCCGTCGCTGGTGCGCTCCAGTTCGATGCTCGCGCCTGCGTGGTCCGGGTAGGAGACACGGATGGCCGTGCCCTCGGGGAGTGCGGAGGGATTCATCGCTGGTTCCAATCGGGGCGGAGGGTGTAGACCTCGGCGGGCTGGCCATCCTCGCGGTACACGATCTGGCCGGAGCGGACGGTGGTGAAGACCGCCGGGGTGTCGGTAGGGAGGGACCGCGCAGAGGCGTCCGGGTCGAGCCAGAGGCCGTGCAGGCCCTTCAGGGCGTCCCGTGTCGGTTCGTCGGTGGTGTGGGAGAGCATCGGCATCGCGTCGAGTTCGACCATGACGGGCTCGGGGCTCACGGGGCCGACGAGGCGCTTCTGGAATCCGGCACGCCAGCCGAGCGTCTCCTCGGAGCGGGGCACGCGGTCCTGGGCGGCCGCGGCGAGCGTGGGACGCCATGGCCCGTAGGTGTCCGGTGTGGGCCCGAGGATCGATCCGGGGTAGGAGAACACGGCCCGGTGCTCCTCCGTGAGGCCGAGAGGGCTCACCACGTGGCGGGGGCAGTCGGGGCGGTGAATGCCGGTGCGGCGGAAGTCGAAGCCGGGGCAGGTGCAGTCGTTCATCGGTACTCCTCGCAGAGGGTGGCGGGTGCGGCGTCCACGGCGGCGAGGGTGACGCGCCCGGACTCCACGTTGTCGGCAGTGGCGATCACTTCATCTCGGATCGCGTCGAGCGTGCGCCCCTCATCCAGGTCGCGGCAGGTGACCGCACCGAGGGTCAGGGCGGCCTCCTCCAGGTCATCCGACCACCCGTAGCCGTTCTGAGCGGCGACGGTGCGGACCTTCTCGATGAACTCCTCCTCAGCGGTGGGCTGGGCGGAGCATCCGGTGACGAGGACGGCGACGGTGAAGATCGCGCCGATGAGGAGCGACCAGCCGATGATGCGGGGGAGAGTGTGACGCCCGAAGCGGTAGCCGGATACGTTCACGCCACAGAGCCCGCACAGGCCGGTCATCGGCTTCGGGTGCTCACGGTTCGGGCATTCGGCCGGGGTGAAGATGTAGCCGGGGCGGGGCTTGCTCATCGCTCCTCCGTCCAGGTGGCGATCAGCGCACCGACCCCGAGGATGCCGGAGAGAATGCCGGAGCCCGTCTCGTAGGTGATGCGGGCGTTGATCGGGACATGGGAGAGGGCGGCGGCGGCCTCCGGCGGGGAGGAGAGGGGGACCTTGACCGTGCAGGTGACGGTGATGGGCTCCTCGGGACCCTCCTCCGTGGCCGTCTCACCCGAGGCGAGCCGGGGCCGGAGGTAGTCCTGCATCGACTCCGAGTAGAGGATCGATTCAGCCACGAGGGCCTGATTACCGGTCAGGAGCACGTCACCGAGCGCCGCGGTCAGCGCGGCCTCCAGGTCCTCCGGCGGGGTGATCTTCTCGTTATCCATGGGGTTCAGCCTTTCGCGGTTGCGGTGATGGGGACGTGCGGGCCGTGCTCGTGCTCCAGGACCTCAGCGAGAGGAGCGAGGAGCGCGTGACGGGAGTTCCGCTCGAAGCCGGGGAGTATCGCCACGGCGCGGGCGGGGAGGTAGCGGGCCTGGTCAGGGTCCCGGACGAACACCCAGTGACGCCCGAGACGGTTCGCCTCGGCGTAGGTGCGAGCCTCACCGAGTCCCCCGGCGAAGATCAGCACGGGAAGGGTCAGCGGGGAGGCCATACCGGGCCCTCCAATCGGTAGCGGCCGTCAGGGCCGGGGTGGTGGTCGGGGGAGGAGGCCAGGAACACGGGCGGCTCCGAGGGGCAGACGTACCACGGGCTCGCCGGGTGCTTCCGCTCCACCACGTCCCACGGGAAGACTCCCCCCCAGGCCATGTCCTCGGCACGGACCGGCTCGCCGCCGTTCACGCGGTACAGGATGCCCTTCTCGGGGTGCTCCTGCTGGGCCTTCGCTTTAGTCGCCATTTCGTGCCGCCGTGACTCGTGCAAGATGGAACCAGGAGACGACCCTGCGGCCGGTCTGAGTGGGGGCGTTGCAGGGCTCACCGTTCGGGGCCTGACAGTTCGGGCACGTCTGCGCCAGGATCGCGGCGCGCTCCTCGTTCGTCATGCTCCCGCCTCCAGCACCTTGCCGTGGGTGAGGCCCTTCTCGCCCGTGTTCGCTTCACGCCCGGCGAGGTTCCCGTGGGCCTGCGCAAAGCCGTCCCACCGCTTCTCGCGCTGGGTGCTCTTGCGGAGGTTCATCCCGTCCACGAACTCATCGACGCGCGTCTTCCGGTCCACGAGCACGAGGTCCGTGCCGCTCCCGGCCTCCTCGATCACCTGGAGCCGATTCGAGTCGATGCGGACATAGGCCCCGTGGCCGAAGCCGCGGATGAAGTGGTCACGGGCCCGGCGGCGGTCCCAGTCGGAGCCGAAGCGGTAGCGGGCCGCGTTCGCCCTCCACCAGACGCGCATGGCGACGAGGGCCTGCACCTGGAGGGAGCGGATGAGGACCTCGGCCTGCTGAACGTCCGACTCGAAGCCGACGATGAACAGGACCGAACGGTTACCCACGGATGCGGCGAGGGGACGCATGGAGCCCAGCGCCCAGACGACGTTCGTCCCCATGTCGAGGAGCGCCTCCCGATAGGTGCCGCTGAAGGACACCTTGACCTCCGTGATGCGCTCGTGACTCTTGCCCTCGCGTGCCCGGCGCTCATCGATCACGGCCTGGTCGATGGCGTACTTGACCATCAGCCGCTCGGCGTGCTCCGTGAGGGCCTCGGCCTCCTCGGGCGTGGTGCTCTCGGCCTTCGCGAGGAGTTTCGCAATCAGGTCGATCTTCTCTTCAGTCATGGTGTCGGTCCTTCCGATCCGGGTCCGGGGTCCCTCCCCGTGCGGTAGTTACACTGTAGCACGGATCACGGCCGCTCAGGTACAGTGGTTCACATGGCAGACTCCACCCCCCTTGTGCGGGACCTCGGGACCCCGACCGTCGTGCCCATCGGCACCATCAAGCCCGCGAAGAACAACCCCCGACGCATCCCGGCGCGCGCCGTCGAGATGGTCGCTCACTCCCTCCGCGCGTTCGGCTGGCAACAGCCGATCATCGTGGACCGGGACGGGGTGATCGTCGCCGGGCACACACGGCTCCAGGCGGCGAAGACGCTCGGGCTGAAGCACGTCCCCGTGATCGCCGCGGACCTCACCCCGGAGGAGGCTCGCGCCTACCGGGTCGCGGACAACCGCACGGCCGACTTCACGTCGTGGGACTTCCCCGAACTCGCCCGCGAACTGGAGGCCATCGGGGAGGAGTTCGCGGACGTGCTCGGCCTGGCCGACTGGCAGGGCATCATGGACGACTTCGAGAACGCCGGGACCTCCGACGACGATGACGCTGTGGCGGCCGCGGGGGGCTCCTCCGGGTTTGACGTGGTGGTCACCTTCGAGACGAAGGACGAGGCGCTCGCCGCCTCCGAGGCGCTGTTCGATCTGGGGGCTGTCGATGTTCGTCACAAGCGAGGCTGACCGTGGGGGGCTCCTCGTCTCCGTCATCACTGGAGGCCGCCCCCTCCTGAAGCAGAGGACCGTGGGCCGGTTCTTCGAGCAGATGCACGCGGCCGGGGTGGCCGACATTGTGTGGGTCGCGAACGAGCGTCACGCCGACGACCTGGAGCCCGACGAGCATGAGGTCGTGACGTACTCCGACGACTGGGCCTACGAGTACGCGAGTGAGCACTGGATGAGCCCTGACACCCCGCCGGAGCGTGGGGGGTTCTTCGGGGCGTTCCCCGGCCGGGAGGCGGCCGCACGTGAGGCGGAGCGTCGAGGGTGCTGGGGCGTGCTCCAGTTGGATGACAATATCGACCGGATCATGTTCGTCCGGGACACGCGCGGCGGCAACAAGGTCATCCAGGACCTCGGCGGCTTCGCGTTCTTCGTGGACATGCTCACGGCCGTCTCGCGCTCCACGAACGCCCGCACCGTGGGGGCGCAACTCTCCTCCATCCCGGAGCCCGAGTTCAAGATCGCGCGGCCCGGCTTCCCCTACTCGCTGTTCATCGAGCGCGTCGGGGAGGGACGCGAGGAGTGGTTCGGGCCCTACGAGGACGACATAACGCACAGCCTCCAGTACGGCGACCGCGCCGATGGCTCCACCGCCGCCATCGTGCCGATGATCCGTTACCACAAGGAGAACACCAGCAAGACGGGCATGCGGGCGAAGTACAACCACGAGCGCTCGAAGATGCTCCAGCGTCTCCAGCCGCACGTGGCGAAGGTCGGCGTCCGCGCCACGCGCTCGAATGGTCAAGGCGGCGCGCGCGTCTTCCACTCCATGCCTGCCGGTGCGATCCGTAACCCGCTCGCCGTGCATGACCACGACCTGTACGGAGCGGCCCGTGAGGCCCTCGTGGCGGCGACGGGGCAGTGGAAGGTGGCTGAGCGTGAGGGGAACCGCGCGAAGGCGATGGAGCGGGCCGCGAAGGCCGCTGGGAAGTGAAGCGGCCCCGACCTCGGGGGGATGAGGTCGGGGCCTACGCGCTGGGGACGCGGTGACGGGAGTCTACGCCCAGAGGACGCCAGCACCCTTGACGATGCGCTCGCGGCCGATCACGTCACCCTGCTCGCCGTTCTCGTACTCCTCGCGAACGTCGTAGGTCCCCAGGTGGTCGCCGGAGAACGGCCAGGCGTTGCCGTGGCGGGCGTAGTCCTCCTGGAGGTTGTGGGGGCCGGTCCACACGAGGTCGCGGCTCTTGGCGCACTCACGGGCGCGTGCCCCGGCGGTGCAGTCGTTCGTCTCGTCGGCGTAGACCTCCTCGAACCGGTCCTCGACCGGGACGCTGGGGTCGGCGTTCCACTGGGCCGCGCAGACCATCTCGTAGTCGGCCTGGCTCATGTTGTCGTTGCTATTCATGGTCTGGGTCCTTCCCATCGGTGGGGGGCATCTCCCCCGCATAGGTGACACAGTAGCACACCATGCGGGGGAGTGGTTAGCCCAGCCGGACGCCCTCGTAGCGTGGCGGGTTCGCGGGCTCCACGTAGGGGGCGAAGCGCTCCAGGTGCGCGATCACGACCTCACGGGGTGCGGGCGTCTTCCCTCCCTCGTCGTCGGCCAGCCACCACGTCTGCGAGGGCGCATGCCAGAACGGAATCTCGGTCGGGTCGTCGTACTTCGAGATTTTCCACCCCATGCGGCGAGCGCGCTCCGCCTCACGGGCGTCCTGCTCCAGCCGGACGTTCAGCATGACCTCCAGGATGATCCCGTTCGAGGGGCGCTCTGCGCGTGCGCTCCCGCCCATGCCCTTGTCGAACCGGTGCTGGATGCTGAGGCCTTCGGTGACGCCCGTGGCCGCGCACACCGCCCCGTCCCGCTTCGCGATCCTGGCGACCGTGAGTTTCGGGAAGGGGCGGGGGCGTGGAGTCATCGGAGGATGAGCGAGGGCTGGATGAGGGCGCGGAAGTGTTCCCCGACCTCGGCCATCATCGGGCCCTGCTTGTGCCCGTTCGAGGGGGCTCCGGCGGTGATCTTGAACGGCTGGTACTTCGGCACCGTGGAGAACACCTTGCGCAGGTGCTCGGGCATGAGCCCGAACGTCGGCGCGCCCTCCTCCTGCGGCTTCCAGTCGGCCAGGAGTTTCCAGACCGGCGGGTAGGTGGTGAAGCGTGCCCGGACGAAGACCTGGCGGAAGACCTCCACGTCGCCGTCGTGGACCCCGACCGTCGTGGTGAGCGTGGGGGCCCCTGCCGGGCCCATGGTGCCCTCGGTGATGGTGACGCGGGAGTACGAGAGCATGTCGCGCGAGACGGTGCTCTGGCGCTCGTTGAGGGTCGCGATCCGGGCGAGCGCGGCGCGTGGAATGTAGAACTGCTCGTCCCAGTCGTCGGCTTCATCGTTCTGGGTGTAGCGGACCTCGGCGCGGCGCTCCCAGTCATCGAGCAGGGAGGCATAGCCCCGGAGGGCCTTCTCGTCCTTCGAGGCCGGTTCCTCCGGGCGCTCCGCGAACGCGAGGTCGTAGTCGCCCACGGTGTAGCGGTCGGTCGCGAGCAGGTGACGCTCACGGATCACCGCATGCGTCAGGACGGGCGTCACGTCGTCATTCGAGACGTGGGGGAGGACGGCCGTCGCGGCTTCCTTCGCCGTGAAGAACGGCAGGGATATGGTGCGAGTCACTGGGGACCCCTTTCGTGGTTGAGGGGGCCCCGGAGGGCCCCCGGTGAGTGGTCAGTACGAGTAGTTGCGGTGGTAGACCGCGCCGCCGCGCGCGAACGGGGTGCCCTTGCTGGTCCAGTAGAGGCCATCGCGGGAGCGGCTCACCTGGCGCTCGGGGGCGTTCTCCACGATCATGCTCGCGCGCTCCTCGTCCGTGTAGGTGTGCGACCAGACGGGGAACGGGCCATCGAATCGTGCGGGCTCGTGGCCGGTGGTCTTGTCCACGATCTGGAGCGGCTTCACCCAGACCGTCTTGCCCGAGGGGCTGACGCGGGTGATGACGTAGGGGTACGAGTCCTGCGGGTAGCAGAGCGTCATGCCGTCCCCGACCTGGGGCTGGTAGTCGCGGGCTTCCTGGGTGCGGTCCTGGTCGTTCATGGTTTCGGTCCTTCCGAATGGTGGGGGCGTCTCCCCCGTGTGGTTACACAGTAGCACGTCTTGCGAGGGCGGTGTGACACCCCCGGCAACGCGGCATGTCCTCCGGGGCGGTGCGCCCGTGGAGATGCCAGGCGATGCGGCCGCACATACTCATGCGGACGGAGGAGACCCGGATGCGGGCAGGGGACTCCCGGAGCGCGTGAGCACGCCGGGAGCCCTCTGCGGTCAACCACTTCACGCCGGGCCGTGCTGGGCTGACAGCCGATCCGTGTCCCGTTCCTTCACCAGGAGCGAGTGGAGCATGCGAATCTCCGTGTCGAGGTTGTCGATCCTCAGGAGCGTGGCCTTCGCGAGGCCCGCGGTCACCTGGCGCTGGGTGTCCAGTTCCACGACCTCCGGGTCCACCTTCGCCCACGTCTCCGCCTCCGCGTTCGTCTTCACCCCGTCGAGGAGGCGCTTCCGCATCTTGATCGTTTCCTTCGCCGCATCGTACTGCGCATCCGACGTTCCCGCCGCCTGAATCTGTTCCTCGTAGAGGTCGATCTGCTCGTACCTCTGCCGAATGAGGTACTCCATGCGGGGGAGCACGTCGGAGGGGACCGAGCGGTAAGCCCGATCCCCTCCAGCGCTCATCGCCTGTCCTCCGGCCAAACCTTCTCAGCGGCCTCCTGCGGCTCGCTGGCGGCCTCGGGTGCCGTGGTGGGCTCATCATCCGCGAGGAGGTCTGTGGGGCGCTCCTGCCCCTCCTCCTCGGCCAGTGAGTCCATCATCTGTGCGAAGGCGTCGAACGCCTTGCGCTTGATCGCCGCGGCCGTGGCGGCACCCTCCGCGATCACGGCCATGCCCAGCGCCGCGGCGAGGACCATGTGCGAGTGCCCCTCCATGTCCGTCGCCAGGTGGGACGCGGTGCGCTGAGCGGACTCCTCGGAGCCCTCCATCGCGCCCATCGTGGCGACCTCCACGAGATGCGCCAGGAACGCCTCCGGGTCCGTGAGGTCCTCGACGGGCTCCTCGGCGGGGGCGTCCTTCGGCTTGCGGGTGAACAGTCCCATCACTTTCCTGCTTCCGTGGTCGTGGGCTCCGCGGCGGGAGCCTCCTGGCCGGACTCGGCGGGTGCCGGGGCCGGTGTCTTCGGTGCCGCATCGACGGCCTGCTTGCGCTCCAGAACGGCCGACTTCACGGCCTGGGAGAGTTCGTTCCGGTCACGTGCCGCCTCCCAGATGGCGCGCAGTTTCTCGGGCGCTTCCGGGTCGTCCAGGGCGACCTCACGGATGGCCTTCAGCCAGTCGGTCGCGCCCTCCACTTCGCCGGTCGTCTGATTCACGACGGGCTCGGACTCCTCGGCCGGGGCGTGGTCCACCTCGTCGTTGCCGAGCGACACCTGCTGTTCGATGCCCTCCTGCACGTTCTCCGCGGTGCGGGTCTGTGCCGGGGGGAGGCCGACCATCGTGCCGCCGACGAGGGCCGACTGCTGGCCCTTGTTGTAGAGGCTGAGGCCGAACTGGTCACCGAGGGCGATGGCGGCGCGCTTCACCGAGAGGCTGATCGCGGACTTGTACGCGAGGTCGTGCGCGTCACCCCGTGAGGGCTGGCCCTGCGCCGTGGCGGTGGAGCCGTCCTCGTAGTGGGCGACGTACTCCCCATCGGGGTTACGCACGGTGAGGCGCACGAGGGCCCGATAACACACGTCCCAGCCGAAGTAGGTCTTGCCGTCACGCTTGCGAGTGCGCTCCGATCCCTCCTCGAACACGAGTTCCGTCTTCACCACGTCGAGGTCGTAGCCCCCGAAGCCGAAGACGCGGATCAGGTGCGCTCGAATGTCCTGCTGGGACACGTGCGAGTTGCCGTCCAGGTGGAGGACGCGCGCCGGGTTGATCGCCCCGAGGAGCGCGGCGACCTGGGCCGGGGTGAGGGTGCCCCTCGCGGGGACCTCCTGAACGGCGACCCCTACGCGCCCGATGATGCTGTTCTCGGTCTGCTCGACCATGGCGTTACTCTCCCTTCTCCGCGGTGACGCGGAGACTCTCGACGGTGGTTGTGGTGCGGATGCGCTCCCGCTGCTTCTCCGTGAGGAGTTTCGCGTCGTATCCGGTGCGGGTGCTACGTGACAGAGTAGCACCATAACCGCCCTCGCGGAGGAGCACCTGGCGGCCGCTCTCCTGCCGCATGATGCCCTTCAGGGTGGCGAGCGCCTCCTCCCGCTGGGTGACGGCGTTCTGGTACTCCGTGCGCTCCAGCACCGAGTCGGCCGCGGCGATGGTGGAGAGGGCCTCGCGGATCGCACCCTTGCGGGCCGTGACCTCCGGCGCGTCATCGAACTGGTCCTCGGTGTCCACGTAGGTCATCGGGGGCACGAGGTCGGCCTCATCCTGGAGCCAGGCGTTCGCGGCCTCGATCATCTTCAGGATGCGCTTCTCGTCGCGCTCGACCCAGATCCGCTCATGCCCGAGAATCTCCACGACGTTGCCCTGCTTGTCGCGCTTCACCTGGCGGTAGATGACGAGGACGCGCTCCGCCCCGGTGGTGAGCATCTGCCACTGGACCTGATCGAAGTAGTTCGCGGGGACGACCGGCTTGCTCCGGGGCGTCTTCCGCCACGACTTCGAGCCCGTCTTGAACTCCGCGAGTTCGAGGGTGCATGAGCCGTCGTCCTGGAGGTCCACGTGCCGCCAGGCGTCGGGAGTGGAGCCGAACCGGTGATCCATCTCCCACACGACGAAGCCGTGAGTGAGGACGAACGGGCGCGTCTCGTGCGGGCCGTTCTTCTCGACGTGCTCGTTCGCCTCCGCGAGGAGTTCCGGCTCGGCCAGGGTGCCGTAGTTCATCACCGTGAGGCTGAACCGCGAGAACACCGGGCGCTTGCCCTCCATGCGCTCCCGCCACAGGTCCATCACCGAGGAGAACGGGTTCGTTCCCATCACGGTCGTCATGGCCGTCGCGGAGATGATGGAGCCCTGCGAGCGCACGCGCCGCCACTCCTCAATGTCGTCGGAGTGCGCGATGGTGAGGACGCCGGGAATGTCCCGGACCTCCAGCACCGTGTCAACGGCGGCCTCCGCCTCCACCAGCGCCGCATCGACCTCCTCCTGGGTGACGACGGCCTCGACGCTCTCGGCGCGCTCTACGGCCGCGCGGACCTCTGCGACCTCGCTCATCGGTTCGCCTTCCGTGACGCCTTCGCGACCTTGTTCTTCGCGCGGCGCTTCGCCAGGCGGTTCGCGGCCGCGGGGTCGCGCTCCGCGTCGATGCCCTCGAACACCTTCCGGCCCTGGAGGGCACGGAGGATGCGGCCGCCCCACGACACGTCGTAGCGGTCGAGTTTCGCGTCCCGCTGGGCCTCACGGGTGGGAGTGGGCTGATTCTTCATCGGTTCACCTTTCGGATGGATGCCGCGAGTGCGGCGATGGCGACCAGGCCCCCGAGGAGGGCCGCGAATGCGACCTCCCCGTCATGGAGCACGGTCAGGTTGAGCACGCCCGCGAGTGCGGACGCGACGAGGAGGACGAGGGCCCAGAGGATCACCGGGCGACCTCGATAGTGAAGGTGAGGGCGGAGTTGGCTTCACGTGCGCTCGCGATCCACTCCTGAGCCTCGGTCCACGTCCATTCGAGGGGCTGGGTGAATGAGCCCGTGATCGGACCACCGGAGCCGTTCGGCCAGGTGCAGATGATCCGGTAGAGACGGCGGGGGACCTCGGAGGCGCAGGTGGTGACCTCGCCCGATTCGCCGCGGAGGGTGACCATGCCGAGGAGGTCACCGTCGTGGACCTCGCGGATGGTGAACGGGTAGCCGTCGCGGTAGATGGGGAACGTCGTGATGCGATCCCGAGTGACGCGATCCTGGGTGTTGCTCATGTGCTCGGTCCTTCCGGCTGGGGTGCCCCTGGGGGCCTGTCCCTCCAGCATAGGTGCTAATGTGGCACGTGTCCAGTTCAATTCGAGAAAGGCAAGGGACATGACCCCAGCAGAGTTCAAGACGCTCCGAGAGGGCATGGGCCTGGCGGCCGAGGAAGTCGCCACCATGCTCGGCGTGACGCGCAAGACCGTGTTCGCCATGGAGTCCCCCACGCGGGCGCTCGACGTGCCAGAGGAGCACGCGGAGCGACTCCGAGAGTTCCACAAGGAGTTCCTGCGCGCCGTGTCGCGTGCAAAGCGCCGGAAGGTCCTCCCCCGGTTCACCGACGAGGAGCGGTTCCAGAAGGTCTACGGCGAGGGGCTCCCGCTCAGCGTCCAGGGCCCGCTCATCTACGCGGCGCAGGGCTTCCGCGCTGGCGAAACTGCGACCGTGGCACCCGTCGATTACGAGCGATGAGGGAACGGGAAAGGCCCCCGGCTGGAAGATTCCGAACCGGGGGCCTACGCTCCAGAGATGCCCTGCCCTGGGTGCTTCACCACAACCACGAAGTGAGAACGCATGAACGATAGCACGAGCGGATACACCACCGTTCCGAACTGGATGCTCGCCGCCGAGGACGTGACCCTGCACATGGTCGTCGTGTATGCCGCGCTCGGCACATGGACCGACCGGGAGGGCACGGCATGGCCCGCCATCCCAAAGATCGCGAAGCGGGCGAAGATCAGCGAGCGGAGCGCACGCCAGGCCCTCCGGGACCTCGAAGGGCTCGGGCTCGTGGAGACGCTGAGGAGGGCCGCGCCGGACGGCGGTCAGACCTCGAACCTCTACCGCCTCCACACCACCGCGACCCCCCGGCAGGAGATGCAGGGGGGGGTGCAGGAGATGCAGGGGCCCCCTGCACGTGGTGCAGACGAACAAGCACCACTAGAACAACCTCCTGCTAACGCAGGAGGAGAGAAGCGCGCACGCGCGACGAGAATCCCGGAGCCATTCATCGTCACGGCCGAGATGTGGGCCTGGTGCCACGAGAAGGGGTTCGACCTCCCATGGGCGAAGGAACAGACCGAGCGCTTCGTGGACTACTGGCGCGGCATCCCCGGCCAGCGGGGCACGAAACTCGACTGGCCCGGCACGTGGCGGAACTGGCTCCGGCGCTCATGGGATGACCGGCGCGCACCCTCCGGCGCGTCCACGGCCCGCGAGACGCCCGACGAACGGTTCCGCCGACTCATGGCCCAGGCGGAGGCGATGGAGACGCAGGCTGAGCCTGAGCGCCTGGCGGTCGAGGCGTGAGCCCCGCCGACGTGATCCGCCTGCTCGCCGTCATCGCCACGTTCGACAACCGGCGCGTGGAGGACTCCACCATCGCCGCATGGTCCTCCGTGTTCGATAGCACCCCGTGGACGTTCGACCAGTGCCGCGAGGCCGTCATCCGCCACTTCCGCGATTCGACGGACTACCTCCAGCCCGCGCACGTCATCCGAGGAGCCCGGATCGTCCGCGAGGAGGCCGAGCGCGAGGTCCGGCGTCACCGAGCCCTAAACCCGCTCCCGAGGGAGTACGGGGCCCCGAAGCCGGAGAACTTCGACGCCCTCGTGAGGCAGGCCGAGGAGGAGGCGCGATCAGCACGCTCCACGGGATAGACTGTCACCACGAATCACCACTACGAAACGGAGGCCATTGTGGCCGGAGAAACTGTCATTACCGTCGTCGGGAACCTCACCGCCGACCCTGAACTGCGCTACACCCAGAACGGCCGCGCCGTCGCGAACATGACCATCGCGAGCACGCCGCGCACGTTCGACCGCCAGGCGAACGAGTGGAAGGACGGCGAGGCGCTGTTCCTCCGCGCATCCGTCTGGCAGGAGTTCGCTGAGCACGTCGCCGGATCGCTCCACAAGGGCTCCCGCGTGATCGCCCAGGGACGCCTCACCCAGCGCTCCTACCAGGACCGCGAGGGCAACAACCGCGTGAGCATCGAACTCGAAATCGACGCCATCGGTCCCGACCTCCGCTACGCGACCGCACAGGTGACGCGCGCCGCGAAGGGCCAGGGAGGGCAGGGCGCACCACGCCAGGCCCAGCAGGCCGTCACGGATGAGCCGTGGAGCACTCCCGGATCGTCCACCGAGGACGCCTGGAGCACGCCGGGATCGTTCGGAGACGACACCCCGTTCTGACCGACACGCGAGGGCGGGGTCCACGTGGCTCCGCCCTCGCTCTGTATCTGGAGACACCATGCGACTGTTCATCCCCGGCACCCCCGTCCAGCAGGGCTCACTCATCCCCCGCGTCATCTTCGTGAAGGGCCGACCTCGCGCCGTCCTCCACTCCCACAATTCCGAGGGCCTGAAGCGCTGGCGCAAGGCCGTGAGCGCCGCTGTCGCCGCCGAGATGGACGCGCTCGGCATGGAGGGACCCCTCGGGCCCTACGTCGCCATCTCGGCCGTGTTCCAGATGCCGAAGCCGAAGACGACGAAGTACCCCGACTATCCAGGAGGGACGCCCGACCTCGACAAACTCCAGCGCGCCGTGGGGGACGCCCTCACCGCCTCCGGGATCGTCCAGGATGACGCCCGGATCGTCCGCTGGCACACCGACGAGACGTGGGCTGGGGGCCTCGGCTCACTCTCCGCCGAGCCCGGCCTGTGGCTGGAGGTCACCGACCGATGATCCTCCTGACTCCCGAGCAAGCCGCGGAGGAGTTCGGCATCGCGCGCCGCACGGTCGCCTACTGGGCCGAACACAACCTCATCCGCTCCCACGTCAGGGAAGACACGGAGCGGCCTCAGCGGGGCGGTCACCCCGGCTACAGGGTGGAGCGCGCGCAGGTGGCGGAACGGGTCAGGCAGATGCCGCGGCGCGGCGTGCGGCGCTCACCGTCGCCCGGCTCACCCGAGCCTCGTCCTGTACCTGATCCCACGTAGCGCCCTCATCGAGACGCCGGTTGATCGCGTCGTTCCGGCAGGACCTCCACCAGGCGAGGGCACCCTCCGCGCGCTCGACCTCATCGGCCAGTTCGGGGAGGGGCTTAGCCCGATCATCGAACGGGTGGAGGTCGGCTGTCATGCGGGTCAGTCTACCCGCTGAACACGCCGTAGCCCGCCTGGGCTGGTGCTCACCCCGCCACGGGTGCTAGGTTGGCACATGTCACCCCAACGGGGGTGCGAATCGGAAGGACCGACATGCAGACCATCATCCCTAACGCGCAGGCCCGCGGCACGCTCGAATCGCTCGTGTCCCCGGCGTCACTCGCGGAGAATGCCGACGAACTCCTCGGGCACATTGCCGTCCGAGTGGATGCCATCGCCCCCGACGTGATGGCCGCGTTCGCCCTCCTCGGCGCGACCCGCGTGGACATGCTCCGCCACCTAGCACACGAGGCTATCGAGGCGGCGTTCGAGTGAGCCGCCGGAGCCGGACCCCGATCTTCGACGCACTCGCCGCGCGCTACCGCGAGGGGCCCGCACCACGCGAGCGCTCGTGGGCTCTCGACGCCTACATGCGGGGATTCACCTACGGGCTCGTGCTCCAGGACACACTCCCCCCGAAGCGTCAGCACGTGCTCACGCACTCGTCCCCCTGGGACGCCATCGACCACACTCCGAACAAGCATGATCCATCACTCTGAAAGGCAAGCACCATGACCGATGCAGTCAAGACCCTGAGCCGCGAGATTCGACGCGCGAAGGGCGTCAAGTCCGGGACCGTCGTCACCTTCACCCGAACCATCGAGTTCGTGGAGGGCATCCGGCGCGACGAGCACGTGACCCGCACGTTCGACTACGCCGCGATCTTCGTCGGCGGCCGCTGGTTCTTCACCGGCAAGGGCGGACTCGGCCAGTCCGCGCTCACGAACCGCGAGTTCCTGGACCGCATGGCGGAGCCCGACATCTCCCGCGTCCGCGTGGCGACCAACTTCGAGCGGGTGTCCTGATGGCCCGCGTCCACCGCGTCCAGCGGTCCAACAAGGAACACACCTGCGGGCACTCCCCGACGCACGTGATCCCGAAGGGCGACCCGTACCTCTGGGCGAAGCCCGGATTCCGCACCCGCACCCCGAAGGTCCGTTGCGTGGAGCACCCGTTCCGCCCCTCCGAACTCGCCACCGGCCTGAACGCCGAGCCGATGGCGGCGCAGGAGGACTTCAACGCCACGCTGGGCACGCTGGAGGCCCACGACTATGACGGCCTGACCGCCGCCGTGGATGAGTTCCGCGAGGCGCTGGAGGCGTACCGGGACGCCCGGCAGGAGGCGCTCGACGCCTGGGAGAACGGCAACAGCCAGTTCGAGGAGTGGCTGGAGGAGGCCGAGGAGGCCCTGAGCGCTCTGGAGAATCTGGAGGTCGAGGAGTGGGACGAGGAGGAGCCGCTCAACGAGACGACGGAGCCCGAGCCCGACGCCGCCGACTTCGAGGAGGAGTCCGACTACGACGCGGCCGTGGAGCGCTGGCAGGAGGCGCAGGACGACGCCGAATCCGAGTGGGATGACTGGAACTCGCGCCGCGACCAGCACTGGGACGACCAGATCAGCGAAGCCTCCGAGGCATCCGCGAGCGTGTCACTGTGACCGGGGGCGCGCTCATGTACGGCGGCACGGAGGGCTCCAGCGGGTCCAGCGCTTCACACGAGCGCGCCACCCGAGAGGCACGCGACGGCACGGCCACGGCCCGCCAGACCGTCCTCCTGGACTCCCTCGCGGAGGCGGGGGCGGAGGGGCTCACGTGGCGGGAACTGGGGACCGCCGCGGGGCTCCACCATGGGCAGGTTACTGGGGGCCTGTCCAACCTCCACAAGGCGGGCATGATCGCCCGTCTGACGCTGAAGCGGGGGCGGTGCTCCGTCTACGTGCTACCCGAGCACGTGGAGGGACGCGCCACCGTCGCGCAGGGGCGTCGGGATGCCGAGACGAGTCCGGTAGGGTTCCCCTTCCGGCAGGGTGCTCATCTCGTGCTGGGGCCTGACGTTCACGCGACCATCGACGGCGAGTTCATCGTCTGGAATGGTCGCCGCTATCACCCCGTCGATGTGCACGACTCCTCGCGGGTCGAGCCGATGGATGACCAGGGGCGACGGCCACTGTTCGACCTCGATTGACGGGGCTCTGGGGCTGAGGGTCCGTGCGTTGTGGGGATGACGCACGGGCCCTCTTTTTCGTGATTGGACACCCCACGGCCAGGGGTGCTACTGTGTAACCACGCGGGGCCCACACGGGGCCCTCCACCGGAAGGACCGGACACCATGGCCACCATTCAGCGCAAGACGCTCACCCTCACCATCGACCTCGAAGGTGCCGCATTCAACGACGGATTCGGGGACCTCGAAATCGGGAACCTTCTCCGGGAAGCGGCCGCGAAGATCGAGGGAGGCGCACTCGCGGAGAACGGGGCGCGCATCGCCACCGGGCGCGGCATCGACCTCATCGACTCCAACGGCAACCGCGTCGGATACGCGGGCGTCACCCTGAAGCGGACCCGAGTCTGAACACGCCGTGCGCCCGAGGGATTGTGACCCACGGGCGCACGGTGCTACTGTGACACCACAACCACCACCCGAAAGGATCGGACCCCATGAACTCCATCAGCCTCCGCAAGGGCGAGACGCCCAACGAGACGACCCTCACCCTCTCCGGCATCACGATCTGGTTCTCATACGAGACGCCCGTCGCCTTCACCTTCCGAGGCAAGCGCGTCGTCCGCGTGAACGACTGGAGCACCACCACCGGCAAGCACCTGAACCGCATCGACGGCGGCGGGAGCGCACAGGCCGACCGCATCCCCGGCGACGAGTTCACGAGCCTCCTGGAGCACGCCCTGGACCTCCTCGGGGTGAACGCATGACCCGCACGGACTCCTGGGAGGGGGCCATCGTCCGGGGCCGCGACCGCCGCAAGGGGCGAGTCGTCGCAGACCACCGGCCCATGCTCCGCCGGGAACGCTCCAGCGCCCTCGTGGTCCACTGGGACGATGACCAGACGAGCACCGTCGCCCGCCACGCCGTGACCATGCTGAAGCCGCCGCTCCACTTCGCAGAGGTCGTCACCCCGCTCCGGGAGGAGGGCCCGCTGGAGAACTTCGGGCCCCTCTGGGCGTTCATCATCTGCGGGACGTGCGCGGCCGTCAGCCTCGCCGGTATCGCGTTCCTGATGGCGATGGACGCGCTCTGATGTGCGGCGCTCCAGGGTGCGTCCTCCACGCCCATCACGACGAGGACCACACGGACGGCATCGTTCGCTGGCCGAAGTCCACCACGAAGCGGGGCACCACGAACCGCAACGAGCGAGGGAACGCCGCCACGCGCCGACGCCGGAAACAGCGCCTCGTGGATGAGTTCGGAGATGGGGAGACGTGCCCCTGCTACCGGTGCGACCGCGCGCTCAGCATCTCCATGGTGGAGGCCGACCGGAAGGTGCCCGGCATCCTCGGCGGCACGTACCGCTGGGAGAATCTCCGCCCCGTCTGTGGTGACTGCAACAAGATCACCGGCAACGCCGTCTCGAAGATGCTCCGGGACAAGGTGCGCAAACCGACCATCATCCGACTACACCGTGAAGGGCTCATTTGACCATGGCCACCATTGCAGACCCCCAGACCATCACCGACGCCGCCGAAGCGATCCGGGCCCTGAACCGCCGCCTCCACGAGCGCGATGGTGACGACTACAAGGCCAGCCCCGAGGACCTCGCCGCGGCCGCGCTCAGCGTTATCCCGGACGCGATCCTGGAGGAGGCCCCCCTGAACGCCCTCCACCTGGAGCGCCTCGACAACGACTATGCCCACTTCGGAGCCCCCGGCGGCATGTCCCTCGCGCTCCACCGCGGCGACTGGGTGGAGCGTGGCCGCCCCTCCCGCATCGTCATCTCCGTGCTCGACCTGGAGCCCTTGCGCGTCTGAAGCGCTGTGCGCCCGCCTGCGGGCCTAAAACGAGTCAACCCCCCTCCCTTGCCTGGGAGGGGGGTTTCGTCGTTCCTGCGCCCGCGTGGCGCGGATGGGGGCCTATTCCGGCTGGGCATCCCTGTACTGTTCGCGGGTGAGGTCACTGGGGAGCACGCCGTGACGTGCCGCGGCCGCCTCCACGGAGGCCAGGTCGGAGCGTGCGGCCGCCGTCGTCTGATTCGACACGGTGAAGATGGCCAGGAGGCTCGACAGCGAGGAGAGGCCGAGCGAGAGCGCAGTCAGGAGCGCGGTGGACACGTCCTCGGAGAACACGCCGAGGAGGACCAGAGCCGGGGCCACCGTCGCCGCGAGCGCGTAGATCGCACCACGGAGGACGCCCACCGCGTCACGCCAGTTCGCGTTCACGACCGAGAGGCCGGAGGCGACGAACTGGAGGATCGCGCCGATGATGATGAGCCCCTGCTCGACCTGATCCTGCGAGGCCAGGCCAGCGAGGATCACGAGAGGGGCGAGGGAGCCGAACCACACCTGGATCGCCTGGCGGCGTTCCGGGGTGAACCATGCGGCGAGTCGAGAGAACATGCTGACCTCCTACGGGGTCGGTGTCGGTGTTGGGGTGAGCGTGCAGAGGTACGCAGGCTGGGACGTAGGGACGCCCGTTTCCGGGTCCTCCACGAGCACGGTTGTCGCGGTGCCAGTGTAGCCGTCAGGGCATGCGGGGCCAGCGGGACCTTGCGGGCCGGTAGCGCCCGTCTGACCGGTGGGGCCCTGAGGACCTGCGGGGCCTGCCGAGCCCTGCTCGCCGTCCTGCCCGTCCTTCCCATCCGCTCCGGGCTCACCAGGAGCGCCATCGACGCCGGGCGCACCGGGGGCCCCTGGGTCGCCGGGCTCGCCATCGTCGCCGGGGGTGCCGGGCTCACCTGCGGGGCCGGAGGGGCCGCGCTCCGGGATGAGTACCTCCGGGTCGGTGCCGTCCGGGTCCTCACCGAGCGCGAGCAGTTGGTCGTAGAGTTCCTGCGCGTTCGCCTGGGATGCCACGAGGTCATCGGTGAGTTCGGAGATGGTGAGGCGCTGTTCCTCCACGACCGAATTCGAGCGGGCGTTCCGGTCCACGAGGTTCACCAGGAACCACGCGCCGAGCCCGAGGAGGAGCATCACGAGGATCGCCGTCGTGACGGTGAACACCCAGCCGAGACGCTTCGGAGGCTCCTCGATGGGGGGCAGGACTATCGCCCCGGCCGCCGTCTGCGATTCGCGCATCTCCTGGAGAATCTCCGCGGGGTCGCGGGGCTCCAGATCGGCGTTCTGGTCATCGTTCACTGTGTGCCTCCAAGGCCAGCCTGAGCGGCAAGGATACCCACGACTATCGCCGCGGCGGGAGACGCGAAGATGAGGAGCCATTGCCACTGAGTCGCGCGGCGCACCTTCTCGCGCTCGTTCCGCTCTGCGATCTGAGCCTGAAGGGCCGTAGTCTCGGCCGCCACTCGCGCCTGGTGCTCGGCGGCGAGGTCCTTCTGGAGCGTCGAGATTTCACGGCCCTGCCCCTCCAGGCGTCCATCCACGCGGCGGCGCTCATCGGAGAACGTGTCGCGGGTCACGAGGTTATCGAACCGCTGGTTCCACTCGACACGCATCTGCGAGAGGTCCTCGCGGAGGATCTGAAACTGGGAGGGGGTCATGCCGTCCGTCACGGTGTGAAACTCCTGGGGATGAAGTGAGGGAGGGCCGCCGGGTGAGCCCGCGAAGACTCTACCCGGCGACCCTCTCGGCTCACGACTTGATCTGCGGCACGTCCTCGTCGGCAATGTCAACGAAGACCTTGCCCATCGCGGCGGCACGCGCGGCGACCGTGGCCTTGATCGCGTCGTAGTGGCCACGGGTCACGGGACCGGATGCCTCCAGGCCGAAGCCCTTCGCCACACCGTTCGCGTAGGCCACGCTGAACCAGCCGAAGGGGGAGAACGTCCCCGCCTCGAAGTCAACGATCGCGCCCGACCGCTTCGAGTCGGACTTGTCGTCGGTGTGAATGACTCCTGTGGACATGTTGCGCTTCTTTCTCTTAGGGTTTGCCGGGGTGGAGGTTCCGCCCCCAGCGGGCTTGCCAGGGACGGCGTTGAAGATGTTCAGCACGTCGTAGTGCCATGCCTCACCGAAGCCGAAGCCAGAGGCGACGAGCCCGTACTTCCAGGCGTTCGCCCGGAGCCAGTTCGAGCGGGCCGAGCCCATCGTCGCGATCCCGCCATCCGAGCCGGTGTCGTAGAGGTCCACGGCCGCCTTCGAGCCCTGAATCTCATGGTTCGACGTGCCCGGCACGGCGACCGTACCAGCCGACGAGATGCGATACCACAGGCGGCCGTTCCACCAGCGGGTGTCATAGACGCGGCGACCGTTCACGTCCCCGGCGGTGACGTACCGTTCCAGGAAGATGCGCTTCTGGTCCTCGTAGGTGCGGATCGCGGAACGGACCCTCACCCAGACGCCGAACAGGCTGTGCATGTCGGCGCTCAGCCGGTCGATGCAGTAGGCCATCCACGGGGTGACGCGCTGGCCGTCGCGCTCAACGAACGTGACCATCAGGCACCGTCCTCGCCGCGCACGTCATCGCCGTCCGAGACATAGCATGTCGCGTCGAGAGGGACGCCCGGCACGAGGACCACCTGGCCGTCGTCTCCGAGCCCCCAGGCGTCCGCGATGCCATCCCCATCAATGTCCACGTCGAGCGGCAGGAGAGGCCGCTCAGCGCCCGCACGCGCCTGGTCCTCCAGGAGCCCGCGGATCACCGCCTCGTCCTCCTCGGTGAGCGTGTTCTCGTCATTCGCCATCGCTGGCCTCCTCGATCTGTTCGACTTCGTAGGTGCCGTCCTTCCACGGGCCGCGGACCATGCCGCGCGCGCGCTTCTCGGCGTTCTCCGGGGTGCGCGCACGGACGCGCATCTCCGTGCCCGAGTTGCCGCTCGGGCTCGTGATCTTCACCCGGTAGTCGTGAATGTCAGACATCGATGGGCTCCTCCCATGCTGTGCCGGTGCTGATCTGGGGACCGGCCTTGACCCAGGCCGAGCCATCCGATACCTGCGGCCCGGCCCCGATCCAGTTCGTGCCGTCCGAGACGAAGACTCCCGCCTCCGTCTCCATCATCGTGAACGCCGACCAGGGGCCATAGTCGATCCCGTTCTTCGCCCGATAGCGGACTCGGTACTTCGTGGAGGGGGAGAGTTCGACCTTCCCGGCCGTGGTCTGGTTTGAGGAGCCCGACTGCCATCCGCCCACCACGTCATCCGGCCCGGCGACCTCGTCATAGACGAAAATGTCGTAGGTGATGATGGCGGACCCGCCGTTGTCGGACGGTGCCGTGATCTTGAACGCGATTGAGTCCGGCTCCGCGCTGACGAACGTCGGCGCGGCTGGCTGAGACGGCGGCTTGGGGATGCGGGGGGCGCTCCCAGGGTCCGCGTAGGCCGTGCCGGAGCCGATCCCATCGTGGACGTTCCCGTTGATGGAGAACGCCATGTTCTGCTGATCGATGAGGTAGCCCTGGGCGTTGTGCGGCTTCGTGAAGTACCCCGAGCGGAGCACGATGTACGAGTCGTAGGCGTTCCCCGAGGGGACGGTGAACGTGCCGCTCGCGGACGCGAATCCGCCGACCGACCAGTAGCAGGTGCCGTTCGTCCACTGGCCGCCACCGTTGCCGTAATAGCGAATCTCCCAGTACCACGTGGAGTAATTCCCCGCCTGGTTGTACGACACGTAATAGACGTTGCCGTAGACCTCACACGGCCCGTAGCCGGAGAGTGGAGCGCGTGCCGATCCCATGGTCTACCCCGCTCAGTCCGGGGCCGTGCCGGGAATCCAGACACGGCCCTTCTTGTGCGCCGGGGCGGTCGGCTGGACGAAGATGCCGAGCGCCTGAAGGGCCGCCTTCACGTTGCTCTCGCCCGTGCCTCCACGAGCGACCGCGAGGACGCCCGACGTAATGTCGGCCGCGGAGTGGTTGTGCGCCTCCGGGGGGAACTCGGTCGGCTTGCCGGTCGTCACCTGCGCCCACGTGTGAGTGTGCGTCGTGGCGGCCGCGCCGAGGTTCGTGCGCGCCTGCGTGGCTGACGTGGCCCCGGTGCCGCCCTTCGCGACCGCGAGGGTGCCGGACATGTTCGCCAGGGTGGTGAGTTCCTGCCATGCCCCAGCGATCCACAGTTCGATGGACTTCTGAGTCGTGTCCACACCGAGCGCGACCTCCTCGGAGGGCGTCGGGCGCTTCGCCGTCTCGTAGGGGTACGCGCGGAGGCCGGTGGAGGGCTTCAGGGCGTTGATGTGCCCCGAGGCCACAGCGGCCGTTCCTGCCGCCACCGTGACGGTTCCGATGAGGAGTTCCCAGGTCGTCTCGTTCTGGGTGAGAGAGGGGAGCGAGCCGCCGGACGTGTTCGCCGTGCCCGCCTTGATCGCCGCGGTGATCGTGTTCGCCGTCTGGTCGAGACGGAGGATCACGGCGTCGAGCCGGGTCCCCGATGCGGGAGCCGCGCCCACCGTGAGAGTCTTCGCCGTCGTGTTCTCGTAGTAGACGCCGCGCACGAGCCCGGAGCCAATCCCAATCACGACCTGCATGCCGGTCCCAGGGGTGAGGGCGAGGCCCTCATTGATCCCCGAGAACGCCATCGCTCGCGCCCACTTCGAGAACTGCGTCTCGTTCGTCTCCACGCCGTAGAACGGCCAGGATGCCTCAGCCATGTGTTGTCTCCTCCTCAGTCACGGGCCATTCTGCCACGGGGTCAGGGTCAGCCGGTGACGGCATCCCGACCATCTCCCCGGCCTCATCTAGGCTCAGGGTCATCACGCCCCCATCGGGGAACGTCACATCGACCGGGTAGCCTGCGGCGAGCGCCTCCTGGATCACCTGCTCGACATAGGCCGAATACGGTGCGAGTTGCTCATCCAGGCGACGGGCAGGGTCGAAGTCGGGATCGAACTCCTGCACGCCCATTACGCGGATCATCATGCCCACCTCTGCGGGATAACGTCGATGACGGGGTAGTTGACCTGATGAGTGCCGCCACCCGCCTGATAGGCGCGGGCCTCTATCGTCGTCGTCCCCGCGAGGAGTTTCACGGTCTTCGTCATGCTCTGCTGGAACGTTCCCGACCCGTCCGAGGCGGAGGCGTAGAGCGTCTGGCCCCATGAGGTCGAGCCGGTGATCCCGTCCTGGGGCTCCAGCACGGTCGCCCCCGATAGGCGGATACCTGCTCGCGTCTCCCCGGCAGTGGCGGTGACCCATGCGCCGAACGTGATCGTCACCCAGAGCGCGCGCCCCGCGGGAACCACGATGTTCGTGCTCATGCCGCTGACCACCTGGCCGAATACCGACGTGCTCGTGATGGCGTTCACGTCGGCCGTGCGGGCCAGGCTGAAGGGCTCCGGCACCAGCGAGGCATCCGTGATGATTTCCCGCCATGCCTGCCACTCTGTATCGCCATTCGAGGTTCGGAACCAGACGCGCGCGGCCGCCGATCGGTCGTAGAGATACTGGAACTGCCGGAAGGCCGAATGCCGGACGTTCATCACCGTGCCGATGGAGGCCGGGAAGCCAGCGCCCGCCGTCGCCACCGTCACGCCCGTGATGAACGAACTCGGCAGGGCGGCCGCGTCCACGTCCCCGATGACCGTCACCGGGGCACCCGTGACCTGCGACCACGGGTGAGTGTGCGACGACGGAGGGAAGGTCGTTGGCTTCTCCGACACGGTGTCCCACGTGGTCGGGAACGCGGTCGGCTCGTTGATGATCCGAGCCCAGTCCACCGGGCCCGCCGACGCGCGCTCCAGGTTTGACACGCGCGAGTCAATCGACTGCACCTTGGACGACTCCGCATCCTTCGCCGTGAAGCCCGACACGTCGCCCAGAGCCGCCCCGGCCATGACGCCCGAGGAGGTCACGCTGTAGGCGACCTCCGTGACGCGAGCGACCGTCTCAGCGCCGGAGACGACGGTGGTCACCACGTCGCCCTGACGCCAGTCCACGTTCACCTGCATCGTCGTGTCGTCCGAGGGGACCATCTTGACGGCCGTGCCACCCTGGCCCTCCGCGAGCGCCTCGTCGCCGGACTGCTGGAGTTCCCCGAGGTCGTCCGTGTCGCGCTGGTCGATGAACTCCTCGAAGACGACTCCCCACTCCTCCTCGGCGGCGATGGCCTCCGGGGTGCGGCGCTGGACGATGGTGCGGGCCTTGCCCTCACCCTGCCCGGCCACGATGGCATCGGTGACGACGGGACCGCCGGTCTGGACCTCCTCCGACACGATGGTGCCGTTCTCCACGTCGAAGCGCACGAAGGCCGTGCGGTCGCGGGCGTCGAGCACCTGGAACTCGATCTTGCCGCCCACCTGCACGACACGGAATCCGAGGTCGGGGTCGTAGGCGACCATCTCCTGGAGGAGTTCGAGGAGGTTCTGGAACCGTGGCGACTTCGACTGGGTGATCCCACGGCCGCCCGAGACGGCCTCCAAGTCGAGGTACTTGCGGAGCCCGCGGACGCGCTCCGGGGGTGCCTGATCGAACGTCACGTTGTACGCCACGAACTGCCGCATGAGCGCCTCAGTGGCTCCCGTGCGGGTGTCATTCGTGCGCGACTGGGAGGACAACTGCGGGTCCCCGATGGTCGGGTCCGGGAACGCGCGCGCGCCCTGGAGGAGAATCTCGTCGGTGACGCCGCTGAACGTGAACGTGCCGTCCGGGTTCTGCTGGTTGCGGACGCGGGTGGGCGTGCGGGTGGGCCCGGACCAGAGGGGCCCGTAGACCGTCTCCCGCCAGGAGCCCCGCGTCATCTGCCGCGTTTCTAGGACGCTCTGGGAGGCGTTGACCGCCCCGAGCCAGCGGTAGCGCTGGAGGTCCGGCGCGGCGGGCGTCATGTTGCCGTCCAGGTAGCCGCCGGGAGCGCCGCCGTAGACCCGGCGAATGTCCAGGGTCGCGCCGAGGGGGTTCGAGGAGGACATGAGCACGTAGACGCCGGAGTAGGCCGCGCCCTCAATGGCGGGGGCCTGCACGCCGAAGCGGCCCCAGTCCTTCCCCTCGAAGTAGGAGCCATCGGACCATGTGCCCGAGATGTAGTTGCCGCTCGCGTCGAGCCAGTAGATGCGGACCATGACAGCCGTCGCCGTGTCCCCGAGGCGGCCCTCCACGCTCCATTCCACCTGCTCCCCTGGAGTGACGGGGATGCGGTTCGCGGCCGTCGTCAGGTTGAAGTAGGAGGAGCCGGTAGTGTTCACGGTGCCGCGCACGTAGTTGGCCACCGGGTCCGTGAAGAACTCGCGGTTGAATCGCGCGACAGGGTACGTCGCGTCGTTCGCGGGGATGGGCTCCACGAAGCGGTTGCGCCCCTCCTCGCGCCAGTCCGTGTACGTCGGCGGATGCGTCACCACGCCGTCCGGGCCGGTCACGAGGAGGCCGGAGCCAGGCTCGGAGAGGTACGGCACCATCGGGTGATCGCCCGGCAGAGTGACCGTCCACTCGCCCACGCCGCACCACTTCGTCCGGGCCTTCAGGTCCAGGTACGCCGGAGTCACCTGACCGACGCGCTTCAGCGTGCGGTCGCGGACCTCCACCGTCAGATCGTCTACGCGCATCAGAACAGCACCACCTTCCGGGGGTGCCAGGCCACGTTGACCCTCGTGGCGCTCGTCGCCCCGGCGAGGATCACCTGCGCGTCCGTGGTCCCACGGGGGATGCTGAAGAACTTCGGTGCGGGCTCCAGGCCGTCGTAACGGTTCACCCCGGCCTCGTCCGTGATCGTGCCCGCCGTGGTGTCCACGTCGATCCAGCCCGTCGTCTTCACGGTCGGCTGAGTCCACTCCAGGACCAGCCCGTCGCGGGCCATCAGGAAGCCGGAGAACGGCGGCAGGAATCGCCACGTCGGCCAGGCCGCCACGTCACCCGTGTTCGTGAACTGCACCGAGCCGGAGCCCTCCGTGTTCGAGAGGAGCAACTGCACGAGCGACTGGCCGGGGCCGATCAGGGGGATGCCGAGCCCGCCAGGCTGGATGACGCGAGCCTCGGAGTTGACGCGGGTCCAGTACGGGTCCCCGGCCTCCACCGTGAAGATCGTCTTCAGGAAGGTGGAGCCGTCCGTGTCGGTGCCCATCTCGTAGTCGCCGCCACCGGAGCGCACCACGTCGGCACGCCAGCCCTCCCCCTCCAGTTCGAGGGTGAGCGCGACCGGCGCGTTCTCCAGGAGCATGATGCGGGCCAGGGCGCTGTACTTCTCCAGCACGTCATCCCGGCCCTTGCCGGTGATCTTCACGGGCATATCGACCACGCGGGAGAGGGTGCGGCCGCCGCGGAACGTCTTCCCCTCACCGGCCCCCTCGAACCACTGGAGGGAGACGCCCGGCATGCCGAAGCCGCGGACGTTCAGACCGGCCTTGACGCCCGACTCCTCCCCCAGGATGAGGGCACCGCCACGGGACGCCAGGTTGAGTACGCGGGCCATCACTTACCTCCGAAGGGGGAACGGGGCGATCCGAGGGCCGCGAACAGGGCCTCCTCGTCGCTGAGAGACTGGTTCTCGGCGGCGACGTAGGTGAAGTGCGTCGCGCCGCGTTCGGGAGCCTCCACGGGCGCAGGAGCGTCGGAGCCCCAGTCGCCAGAGAGGGCCGCCTGGATACGCTCGTCCGTGAACGGGTTCGCGCCATGCATGCCGTCCGTGAACTGCTCCATCAGAGCACCACCGGACTCTAGGAGGTCGGTCCAGCCGGAGCCCGAGAACGGTCCCCACTTCGCCGGGGAGTGGGGGAAGAATCCGCCCACGAAGTCCATGACGCCGCCGATGGCGTCACCGACACCACCGATCATGTTGCCGATGCCGTCGATGAAGCCCTGAATGAGGTCCTCACCGGCACCGAGGAGCCAGGTCCCGATGCCGCCGAAGAACTCCATGATGCGATCCGGGATGGAGCCCAGGAAGTCCATCGCGCCCTCCCAGGTCGAGCGGATCGTGGAGACGATCCCCGACCACAGGCCGCTGAAGAATCCGGTCAGCGCGCCGAACGTGGCACGCCAGCCGCCGAGCCATCCCGAGACGAGCCCGGTCGCCCACGACACGAGGTTGTTCCACACGTCGTTGAAGAACGAGCCGATGCCAGCCCACAGGCCGTTCCACCACGAGGCGAGCCCGTTACCGATGCCCTGGAGCCAGCCGACGAATCCGTTGAACACGCCGCGGACGAAGCCGATGAAGCCGTTCCAGGTGTTCGTGATGAATGCGCCGACCGCGGACCAGAGCCCGTTCCACCACGTCGCGATGCCGTTGCCGATGCCAGTGAGCCAGCCGACGAAGCCCTCGAAGACGGAGACGATCCACGAGATGAAGCCGTTCCAGACCTCCGTGACCCACGACCCGAAGCCCGCCCACATCTCCTGCCACCACGTCGCGAAGCCGTTCATAACTTCGGTGATCCACGAGACGAAGCCGGACCAGACTTCGGTGATCCATGCGACCACGGCATCCCAGTTGGCCACCAGGAAGACGAGCGCGGCGACGAGGGCCACGATGGCGAGGATGATCCACGTGATAGGGCTCGCGAACATGGCCGCGTTGACCGCCCACTGAGCGACCGCGAGGATGCCGAACGCGGCCGCGAGCACGCCGACAGCGATGGCCACGGCGGAGAGCAGTTCGGGGTTCTGTGCCGCCCACTCCAGGAGCGGCGTCAGCGCCGGGAGGAGTTGCCCCGCGACGGTGGTCACGATCATCTCGAACGAGCGCTGGAGGGTCTGCCACTGAGCGGCGACCGTGCCGCCCATCGTGTCGGCCATGCCCTGCGCCGCGCCGGAGACGTCACCGAGCCCGCCCTCGACGCCCTTCAGGCCCTCCAGGAACGTCGGAATCTCGTTGACTCCGAGGTCCTCCAGGGGGGTTCCGAACAGGCCGATGGCGGCGTTCGCGCGCGCCACAGGGTCCTCGATCCCGAGGAGCCCATCGATCACCTGCTGGAAGCCTTCCTTGCCCTGCTCACCGCCCGCGAGAATCTTCGCGCTCATCTCCTCCGCCGAGAGCCCTGCGGCCTCGTAGGCGGCGACAGACGTGCTCGACATGTCGGTAGCGCGGATGCTGAATTCCTTCACCGCGTCACCGGTCTTGTCGATGCCGTACATGCCCTTCTCGGAGGCGGCGACGAGAGCGCTCATCGCCTCCTCACCCGAGATGCCCACCTGCTGGAAGAACGGCCCGTACTCGTCCACGGCGTCCACAATGTCCTCGCGGACTGCCGGGGGCACCTTCTGGAGCGCGGCCGTCAGCAGGTCGATGCCCTCCTCGGCGGAGGCCGCCATGCCGGTCGAGAGCATCTGCCCGACGACCTGGGAGATACGGTCAGCCTCGATGCCGAACGCGCCGGAGAGGGTCGATACCTTCTCCACGATCCCCTGGAGTTCGTCCACGGACGCCTCGCGCATCCCACGGATGGAGCCGATGACGCCAGCAGTGATGCCCTGCACGTCCTCCATGGACTCACCGAAGTTGTTCGTGTACGCCCCGGCGGCCGCTTCACCCGCACGGGCCGCCTCCGCCTCTGTGAGGCCCAACTGGGCGGCGACCTTAGCGTTACCCGCCTGAATGTCGATCGCGTTACCCAGCGCGGCGGAGAACGCCGCACCGACCGCCAGAGCCGCACCGGCACCAGCCGCCGCCATCCACCCCGGCATCTTCTGGCCGACGCTCGCGAGGGGACCCTCCCACTTGTCAGTGTCGAGTTCCAGGTGCCCGACGAGCGTGCCAATATCCATGCGCGAGGGCTCCTATCATCGGCGGAGATTCGGTTTCTTCTCCGGGGGCTTGAAGTGGCGGTACAGGCGGGAGTCTACCGACAGGAGCGCGAGGATGCGGACCTGGAGCCATCGCCACGTGCGGCCGTGTCGAATAGCCGGGTCCGACACGTCGATGCCGTAGCGCTCATGCAGGTCGGCCTCCACGAGCCGCCACGCCTCCAGGATCGTGAGCCAGGAGATACCGGAATCTACCGGGGGTTCTTCGAAGCGCGCGAGGCCCGCGGGGCCGACTGGGTTCCCCGACGTGCCGCGCGATTCGTCGGAGCCTGCGCTTTTCCCGAGAAGACTCCCGCCTCGAACGCCTTCTTGGCGGCCTCCGGCGACACGGCGAAGTGGGTGAACGCATAGTTCGCGCACCGGACGACGGCAGGCCATGCGAGCCCGTCCTCGCGCATCTGGTCCACCACGGCGTCGGAGAGAATCTGCGAGACGAACGTCCGCTCCTCCGCGCCCTCCAGTTTCAGCGAGGCCATCTCGGCGGGGCTCACCGCCTCACCCTTGTTCACCTTGATCGCGACGTTCGACAGGGCCGTGTAGCGCAGGCCGGTGTCCACGTCCGGCGCGGGCACCACGTAGTCGCGGGGCCCGAGGCCCTGCATCGTGAGGTCGTTCTCGGTGAGGAACTCGGAGAGGTCAACGAATGGCATGGATGGCTCCTACGACGAAGGGGGCCGCCCGGATGGACGACCCCCTCAGTCTAGCCGCTGAACCGTCAGACGCCCGCGCCCTCATCTGCGGGATGCGTGATCGGGTTGCGCTTGCCACGCCCGGAGAGGACGAAGGACGCGCTGGAGACGGCCTCGGTGTTACCACCGTCCGGGCTCCACGACACGGCGGCGTAGCCCTCGTAGGCTTCGACGCGCGGGCCGCCCGGCTCCATCTCGTACCAGCGAATCTTCAGGACGTTCTCGACGCCCGTGTTGCCCGCGGCCAGACGGATCTTCTCCTGGCCGGGATCGTAGGCGGTCGGGGTGTCCTGGAGGGTCTTGCGGATGCACTTGCCCTCGATCTTCCACCGGTTCGCGGTGTTGACCTCCGACAGCCAGCCCTCGCCGTCGAAATCGGAGTCGTCCTGCATGGACGCCTCCAGGGTGTCCTTGAACTCGGTGATGCCGAAGACGCCGAGCCACGAGTCTGCGGTCGCGCCCTCCACGTCCAGGAACCACTTCCGGTTCGTGGTGGCGGCTCCCAGGGGAACCTTCGTTGTAGCGGCCATCCCAGGGCCTCCTATCTGTTCGGGATCGAGCGATCGATGGTCAGGTAGTAATTCTCGGTGCGCTGTTCGCGTCCGTTCGCGTCCTGACCGAGGGAAGTTCCTGACTGCCACGCGGAGGCCACGAGTCTGACGGTGCCGAGCATACCGCCCCAGCGCCCTTCCAGCACGTCAGACACCGCCTGCGCCATCTCCGTGAGGTCATCGGGGTCGGTGGCGGCGAAGTGGAACTGCACGCCCACGATGGGGACCGGGTGCATGGCCACGGTGTACGGGTTCATCGCGACGGCGCGGCTCGGAGTGGAGGGAACCGCCCCGATGTAGAGCCCCGCCTGCGCGGCCGTGTAGACCTCATCGCCGTCCGGGTCCACCCAGGACAGCACGCTCGACTCGGCGGCGAGAGTCTCCCCCACGCCCCGCACGAGCGCCTTCTCATAGTTCGCCATCTCAGCCCCCGAATCGCTTCCGTAGTTGCCCTGCCACGGCCTCACGCACCCTATCGCGGTTCGCGTTCAGGGCCTTCTCCAGGAACTTCGCGTTGCGGCCGTCGTCGTGCTTGATCGTCATGTTCTCGTGCTGGTCCACGGCCTGGCCCTTGTAGGCAACGTCGCGGTACGAGATAGCGACCTTCACGGCCGCCGGGTCGCCGGACACTGCGCCCGTGCGCTCCAGGTCGCCGTCCTCGTGAGGTATCTGCTCGTTCGAGTCCCCGAGCACGAGTTCGCCCCCGAGGAGGAGGCCCTTGTATGCGGCGTCACGTGCGGCATCCGACGCGCCCTTGATGTTCAGGGCTCCGCTCATCCTCACGAGAGCACCACCCGGCAGTGTGCGAGAGGGAGGTCGGCCTTGTCCATCGACCGGGAAGTGACCACGCGCACGCGCCCGTCCGGGAGGGTGACTTCGGACTCGGGCTCGAAGTGGTGCGCGTGCGCGAGCGGCATCACGAGGGAGGCGTCCGACATGCGCTCCTCAGTGTCGGAGCCCCGCACGAGCCGGTTCCCGTCCTTCACCATGACGCCGGGAGTGTCGCCGTCAGGGCCCACACTGGTCGGGTCCGTGAAGCGTGGACCCTTCGGGCCGGGCCCCAGGAACGTGCGGACGGTGACGGCGGCCGTCAGCCACTCCGCGAACGCCTCGGTGAAGTCATCAGCCACGGGACGCCCCCCACAGGAGCATGCCCTCGACGTACTCGCCCGTGATGCCGGTGATGACGAGCGTCCCGGCGTTGAACGTCACGAGCGCGCCGTCGAGCGCACCGCCGTCCACGCTCTGCGAGATGACGCCCTCGGGCCAGAGGTAGTCGGGCACGCCCTCCACGCGCACGGCGCTGGGATCGGTGGAGCCCG